>Ga0134125_10002486_pt1 | contig 21864 bp, 19 predicted proteins | sample KB31751_FD_96464 | JGI IMG/M metagenome (GOLD analysis project Ga0134125, IMG submission 96464) | Terrestrial soil microbial communities with excess Nitrogen fertilizer from Kellogg Biological Station, Michigan, USA - KB3-175-1 | ecosystem: Environmental > Terrestrial > Soil > Unclassified ... | reverse complement strand
TTGCGGCCGATCTTGTCGGACAGCGACGCCCAGGAGAACCGTCCCAGCATGTTGAACAAGCTGAGGAGGCCGACGAACCCGGCGGCGGCGCTGGCGTGGATTCGCCCCTTGGAGATCTCCTGGATCATCGCGGAGGCCTGTCCGAGGACGCCGATGCCGGCGGTGACGTTCAGGCAGAGCACCGCCCAGAGGAGCCAGAACTGCGGCGTGCGGACGGCGTCGGCCGGCGTGACGTTGTGGCTGGTCATCAGCTTGGCGTTCTCGGGCGGCGGCGTCCAGCCGGCGGGCCGCCAGCCCGGCGCCGGCACGCGGTAGCCGAGCGCGCCGCCCAGCATGAAGACCAGGTAGACGAGCCCCAGCACGATCCAGGTCGGCGTCACGCCGGTCGAAGTCGGCGAGGCGAAGTGGCGCATGAGGAAGTCGGAGAGCGGCGAGGCGATCAGCGCGCCGCCGCCGAAGCCCATGATCGCCATCCCCGTCGACATCCCGCGCCGGTCGGGGAACCAGGAGATGAGCGTCGACACCGGCGTGATGTAGCCGATCCCGAGGCCGCAGCCGCCGAGCACGCCGTAGCCGAGATAGATGAGCCAGATCTGATGCAGGTGGATGCCCAGCGCCCCGACGAAGAAGCCGAGCCCCCAGCAAAGCGCGGCGACGGTGCCGCTCTTGCGCGGGCCTTCGGCCTGCGCCCACTTGCCGAACAGGGCGGCGGAGAGGCCCAGCACCACGATGGCGATGGTGAAGATCCAGCCGAGCTGCGTGAGCTTCCAGTCGCCGGCGATCGGCTTCGAGACGCCGAGTTGCCGGGCGAGCGGCAGATTGAACACGCTGAGCGCGTAGGCCTGCCCGATGCAAAGGTGAGTGGCCAGCGCGCAGGGCGGGATCAACCAGCGGTTGAATCCGGGCCGGGCGACCGTCCGTTCCTTGGCGAAAAATCCAGCCATGGTCGACCTCCTGAGGTACGGGACCTGCGGGTACGGAATTCCTTCGATAAATGATGGTTATGTTTCCGGCTGGGGTACGGTTTTTTTTGATGGGGTAAACAATTAGGCTCGAGCAATAGGAGGATCTCCTTGGCCAACCATCCTCCCCAGGACGAAAACAGCGCGCCGAACCAGCAGGACGTTGCCCCGTCCATCGCGGACGCCCACCTCGCAAAGGGCGTGTCGGGCGCGGAGCCGCCCCCGGAGGAGCGCGCGCCGCGGGCCGGCAAGCGCGATCGCGCCGCGGCGGGCGTGTCGTCGATCTGGGAAACGGTGCACCGCGGCGCCAGCGAGATGGGGGTCAAGCGGAGCTTCAAGACGTTGCTCAACCTCAATCAGAAGGACGGCTTCGACTGCCCGAGCTGCGCCTGGCCCGATCCGGACGACGAGCGCAAGACGGCCGAATTTTGCGAGAACGGCGCCAAGGCGGTGGCCGCCGAGGCGACGCGCGCCCGCGTGACGCCGGAGTTCTTCGCCGCGCATTCGATCGCCGGCCTTCTGGCCGAGAGCGACCTCTGGCTCGACAAGCAGGGGCGGCTCACCCACCCGGTGGTGCGGCGCCCGGGCGCGGCGCACTACCAGCCGATCTCCTGGGAGGCGGCGTTCGCGCTCATCGGCGAGACGCTGAACGGGCTCGCCTCGCCCGACGAGGCGTCGTTTTACACCTCGGGGCGGGCCAGCAACGAGGCGGCGTTTCTCTACGGCCTCTACGCGCGGCAGTTCGGGACCAACAACCTCCCCGACTGCTCGAACATGTGCCACGAGTCGAGCGGGCTCGGGCTGACCGAGACGATCGGCATCGGCAAGTCGACGGTGAAGATCGAGGACTTCAGCGAGGCCGACAGCATCTTCGTCATCGGCCAGAACCCGGGGACCTGCCACCCGCGCATGCTGACCGAGCTGCAGAAGGCGGCGCGCAACGGGTGCAAGATCGTGAGCGTGAACCCGCTCCCCGAGACGGGGATGATCCGGTTCAAGAATCCGCAGCAGCCGCTGTCGCTGCTCGGGCCGGGGACGGAGATCGCCTGCCTGTTTCTGCCGGTGCGGGTGAACGGCGACGTCGCGCTCCTCAAGGGCCTCATGAAGGAGATGCTGGAGGCCGATCGCGCCGCCGGGGGCAAGCTGCTGGCGCACGACTTCATCGCTCATCACACCGAGGGTTTCGAGGCGCTGGTGCGCGATCTCGAGGCCACCTCGTGGGACGCCATCGTCGAGGCCAGCGGCTGCACCCGCCAGCAGATCGCCGAAGGGGCCAAGATCGCGCTCGCCTCCGAGCGGATGATCTGCTCCTGGGCGATGGGGATCACCCAGCACCAAAACGGCGTCGCCAACGTGCAGAGCATCGTCGACTTCGCGCTCTTGCGCGGGCAGATCGGACGGCGCGGCGCCGGCCTCTGTCCGGTGCGCGGGCACAGCAACGTGCAGGGCGACCGCACCGTGGGGATCTGGGAGAAGATGAGCCCGGCGTTTCTCCAGGCGCTGGGCCAGGAGTTCCGGTTCTCGCCCCCGGAGCGGCAGGGGTTCGACGCGGTCAAGACGGCCCAGGCGATGCACGACGGGCGGGTCAAGGTCTTCGTGGGGCTGGGGGGGAACTTCCTCAGCGCGATGTCCGACACGCACTACACCTCCGAGGCGCTGGCGCGCTGCCGCTTGACCGTGCAGATCGCGACCAAGTTGAACCGCGGGCACCTCATCACCGGCCAGACGGCGCTGCTCCTGCCGTGTCTCGGGCGGACCGAGCGCGATCTGCAGAAGACGGGCGAGCAGTTCGTCACCATCGAGGACACGACGGGGGTCGTCCACCAGTCGCACGGCGTGCTGCCGCCCGGATCGGAGCAGCTGCGCAGCGAGCCGGCCATCATCGCCGGGATGGCGATGGCCACGCTGGGCGCCCGCACCACCGTCGACTGGCAGGGCTTGATCGACGACTACGATCGCATCCGCGACCACATCGAGCACGTGGTCCCCGGCTTCTCGCAGTACAACCGCCGCGTCCGCCAGCCGGGCGGCTTCTACCTGCCGAACGGCCCCCGCGAGGGGATCTTCCCCACGCCCTCGGGGAAGGCGCACTTCACCGTCCACCCCCTCCCCACCCACGCGCTCGGCGACGGGCGGCTGCTGCTCACCACGCTGCGCAGCCACGACCAGTTCAACACCACCATCTACGGCGACAACGATCGCTACCGCGGGATCCACGGCGGGCGGCGGGTGGTCTTCCTCAACGCCGAGGACATGCGCGCGCGCGGCATCGAGCGCGACCAGATCGTCGATCTGGTGAGCCACCACGGCGCCGAGCGGCGGCGCGCCGAGCATTTCAAGGTGGTGCCCTACGAGATCCCGCGCGGTTGCGCCGCGGCCTACTACCCGGAGACGAACGTGCTGGTGCCGGTGGCGGCCGTCGCGGCGGGCAGCAACCAGCCGGCCTCGAAGTCGATCGTCATCAGCCTCGAGCCGCGCACGCGACAGTCGTCCGCGGGCTGACATTGTTTCCGCCGGCGCCGGCGCTAGCCTTCTAGCTACGGTTGCCGTGACCGCCGCGCTGCTCGACGACGATGCCGATCTCCTGGAAAGCCTCGCCGAGCTGCTGCAGGACCACGACTGCCGCTGCCTGGTCGCGCGCTCGCTGGCCGAGCTGAAAGCGCTCGGGCCCTCGGTGTTGGCCGCCGACGTCGCCGTCTTGGACATCAACCTCGGCTCGGGCGAGCCGACCGGCATCGACGCCTACGACTGGCTCATGAGCCAGAGCTTCGCGGGGCGGTTGCTGTTTCTCACCGGCCACGCACACGCCCACCCGCTGGTGGCGCGCGCCGAGCGCCTGCAGCGCGCGACGGTCCTGGACAAGCCGATCGACGGTGGCGCCTTGCTCGACCGGATCCTCGGTCGTCCGCCCGGGGCGGAGGCGCGCTAGGTGATGGATGACGCCGCCGAAGCGCACCGGGCGGCGGTCGTCGCGGCGCTGCTCGGCATCGTGGGGACGGCGCTGGGCGCGGCCGGCTTCTGGGAGATCTCGGGACCCCTGCTGCGCGCCGTTCAGGCGGCCGGGCTGCTGGTCAGCGGGACGGTGTTTTTCACCCTGCGGGGGCGGCCCCCGCCGTACGCCAGGCTGCAAGCGAACGCGCTGTTTCTGCTGGTCCTGCTGCCGACGCTGGTGATGGTCTGGTTGGTCGACGACGCGCGCGCCGCCCACGGCGCGCACTGGGTTCCCTACGAGCCGGCCAAGCTCTCCGCGCTGACCCTGGCCGTCATCGCGCCGCCAGGATGGCCGACCGGCGTGGTCGCCATCCTGATGTTCATCGGCTCGTCGCTGCTGCACCACGCGAGCCTGTCGGGCGCCGTGCGCGCCCGGATGTCGGCCGGCGAGCCGTTCGGCGTCCTGGCGTACGGCGCGTTCGCCCTGGTGCTGCTCGCCTTCAAGCAGCGCGGCTACACGCTGCGCGCGGAGCTGCAACGCGCCCGCTCGGAGAAGGTGGCCATCGAAAGGGTGGCGCGCCTGGCGATGGCGCTGCGCGACCTGGCCAACACGCCGGTGCAGACCTTGGAGTTGATCCGGCAGCGGTTGCTCGTCGAGGACGACCTGCGTCCGCAGGCGGAGCGTATGCGCCGTGCGCTCGAGCGGCTCCGGCGCCTGAACGACATCCTCGCCCCCTACCAGTCGGCCGTCGTGTGGGAGGACGAGGGGCGCGCGCTGGAGCGCGAGATCGGATCGGTCTCGCGCGCGCCAGGGCGCGGCCCCAGGTGGGCCGGCCTCTCGCTCCGCCGCTCCTGACGGCGGCGAGCAGTCACCGCCGCCATCAGGCCACGCTCGGGTCGCCCACCCGGGACGACCCGAGGTCGGCCTCCTCGCGGTCCGTCACTCCGACGGGGCCATCGCCCCCTTGGCTTTGTCCGTCGCCCCCTTGGCTTTGTCGCTGGTGTCCTGGGCGGCCTTGTCGGTCGCCTGGCCCGCGCTCTTCGCGGCGTCGTCGGCCTTGCCGGCCGCCTCGTCGGCCTTGTCGGAGGCCTTTTGCGCCTGGTCGCTGGCGTTCTTGGCCGCCTCGTCGGCGCTGCCGGCCGCTCTCTGCGCCTGATCGTTGGCGCTCTTGGCCGTATCGGACGCCGAATTGGCGGTGTCGGACGCCGGATTGTCGTCGGCGTGGGCCGCGGTCGCCCAACCGAACCCGAGCGACAGCGCGCCCGCCAGACCCAACCCGATCAGTTGCTTCCTCATGAGACACCTCCACGGATGGCTCCCGCCACCTACCGAGGATGTTGGAGACGGATCCCCCCGCGGCCACCCCTTGCAGCCCGGCCGAGCGGTCGATTTGCGCTCAGGCCTGAGCAACCCGGGGGCTTTTACGGTCTCGGTTGGTCCGCCGGGCTCGCGCGGACGAGCACCAGTCACTTCCGTACAGCGGTGGTCGTTTCCGTCGGCCCCGCCAGCCAGGCGTCGATCTCGGCGATCTCCGGCCCGTGATGGGGGAACTTCTGGTAGGCCTCCCGGGCTGCCAGCGCCAGCTTCCGGGCCGATACCCGGTTCTTCTGGTCGAGCGCCAACCGGGCGCGGGCGAGCGCGAATCGCGTCTCCGCGATCTCGTCCTGGTTCGGTTCCGAATGTTCTCGGATGCGGAGGGCGCGTTCGAGCGTCGAGGTCGCGTCAGCAGGACGACCTTCGGAGAGCAGGGTCTTTCCGAGCGGGGTGAGGGCGTACGCGACCCAGACATGATCCGGGCCCAGCCAGCCGCTCCACCGATCGGCAGCCTCGCGGAGATCTTTCTCGGCCTCCGAATAGCGGCCCAGGGCCTCGAACGATTCGCCCCGAATCTCCATCGGATGGGCCACCTGAGGGCTGTTGGGGCCGTAGGCTTTCCGATAGTCGCCGATGGCCTCGTTCGCCGAAACGAGCGCGGCTTGATGTTCGCCGATGTCGTTGTCGGTGTTGGCAATCGACAGCAACGTGGCGCCAATGTCGGGAGGGTCGGCGGGCACGACCATTCGTTTCAGCGCCAGCGCCTTGTTGAAATCGGCGAGCGCCGCTTGGTACTCTCCCCGCCGTTCGAGGACGGCCCCGCGGTTCTGATAGAACCAAGCCGCGATCCGTTCGTGCCCTGGACCGATCCGCTGGAGCAGGGCGGCTGCCACGCGCTCCCAGCGGGAGGCCTCTTCCTGTCGGCCCAAGCGATAGCCCGAGAGCGCCACCAGCTGCGCGGCTGACTCGGTGGCGATGTCGTCGCGCCCCACCGCGAGCGCGAGCCAGAGTGCCTCCTCGAGCAATTCGGGCGAGGCTCCGGAATTGGTCGACTCTGTCTCGACCCAAGCGCGCGCCGCCAGCGCTTCCGCCAGCAGCGGCTGATAGCCGACCAGGCGCGCCTGGGCGACCAGCGGGGCAGCCTGAGCGCGTGCCGTCGCCCATTGCCCGCTGGCGAAGAGCGCCTTCAGATCCGCGAGGCGGGTCTCCAGCGCCTCGACCTGCGCGCGCTGCGCGCGGTCCGTGGGGGGCGGCACCACCGCGCGGAGAGCCGCGATATCGGCGCAGCGCTCGAAGGAGGGGAGTCTCTGCACGGCGTCGACCGCGTGGACGACCGTCGAGGAATCGGCGCGGGCCAGCACGTCGCCCACGGCCCGCATGGCATTGCGGGACCCTTGGAGGCAACTCATTCGCAGGTCCAGCACCTCCTCCGACTGATCGCCGCGCACGCGGGTCGCCTCGCAGGCGTCGGTGTACATGGCGGCCCATCGCCGGCCGTAGTCGTCGAGCGACGTCGCGACGCGCTGCCAGGTCTCCTCGGCGAACGAGCTGCCGGTCGCCAAGAGGGCCCTCCGGATGGCGTCGTGTCGGGGGCCGGCGCCGCCCGGCTCCCAGACACCGGCCAACCGGTCGGCGGCCCCGCGACACATGCGTTGGCCGCGCGTCGACGCCCGCTGTGCACCAACCGCGCCGAGGACGACCAGCGCCGCCAGCGCCGCCCCGAGCGCCCCGTTCCGGCGCCTGCGCTGCGGATCTTTCCGCAGCTCTTTCAGCAGCTCGGTCATCGAGGGATGGCGCATTTGGGGATCGACGGCCATTCCGCGCAGCAAGATGCGGCGCAAGAAAGCTGGAACGCGCGCCCCGCGCGGCGGCTCTCGCACCCGACCGGCGGTCACGGCGTCGACGAGCGTCGCCAGGGAATCCGAGGGAAAGGGCCGCTGGCCGTAGAGGGCCTCGTAAAGAGCGACGCAAAAGCTGAACTGGTCGGTCCGCGCGCTCGCCTTCTGACGCAGGAACTGCTCGGGGGCCATGTAGGCGGGCGTCCCGATCAGCACGCCCGTGCGGGTCAAGGCCAGCGTGTGGGTCGTCTGCTCCGACGTGGACCAGTCGGAACCAAGCGGGGCATCGTCTGGATCGACCTCGGAGACGTCGGCGGCGAGCCCGAAGTCCATCACCCGGACCGAGCCGTCTCGCCCGACCATCACGTTGTGCGGCTTGAAGTCCCGGTGGACCAGCCCCGCCTCGTGCGCCGCGGCCAGCCCCGCTCCCGCCGCGACGAAGACGTCTCGGATCTCGCGCCAGGGCCGCGGGTTGGCCGTCAGCCAATCGGCCGCCGTCTGACCCTCGACGAACTCCATTGCCAGATAGACGCGGTCGGCGAACTCGCCGGTGTCGTGGATGGCAATGACGTTGGGATGCGAAAGCCGCGCGACGGCCTGGGCTTCGCGCGCGAATCGTGCGGCAGCGATCGGCGATGCGACCCGCTCGCTCATCAATTTGAGGGCCACCCTTCGGCTGAGCTTGGGATCGTAAGCGGCGTAGACGTCCCCCATTCCCCCCGCGCCCACGCGCTCGAGGAGCAGGTAGCGTCCGACCGCGGTTCCCGGGGTCACCTCGGGTCGTTTGGCGGCGACGGGCCGCTCGCCGGCGTCCGACGCGTGAATGCCCGCCACCACCGCCAGGCACAACTCGCAGGTGTCGAGGTGGACGGCGACGGCCAGCCGCTCCGGCTCCGGCAGCCATCCTTCCGCGAAAGCGATGATCTTATTGGCGTCGGGACAACTCATGCCGTCGCAAGCCGCTGGTCGTGGTTTGCCCGTTTGTTAACATACCTCGGGTCTGTCGCGGACCGAGCGGCGACGTCGTCCAGCGCACCGTTGAGCGGACGGGCCCCGGCTACTCGACCGCTGGACCGGGCCTGTTAGCCCAGCTGTGATGGGACGAGCGATCGGCGGTATCCCCGCCAGCCCCCGAACTCCGAGATGTCACGGGCGCCGGAGAGCGCGTGGCCTTCGCACAGAAACCCGCTCACCAGCGAGCCGTCCTCGATCTCGATCCGACCGATGCAGAGAGGACCGGGGATGCCGGCGACGAAGGTCCCGAAGGCTGCCGGCGGCAGGGACCAGATCTCGAGATCGATCGCCACGCCCCCGGCCGGAACGCGCGCCAGGCCCGGCTTGGGGGGCATCGTGTCGGGCAAGGCGTAGAAGCGGTAGTGCGCCGCCGTGCGCGCCGCGCACACGAACTTTGCTCCCAGCGCGGTCAACTGGTGGTTGAGGGGTTCTCCTGACAGATGAGCGCCGAGAACGGCAATCGGGATCCAGTCGGGCGGGGACGGTGCCATCGTTGCTCGGGCCGCCGGGAATGTCTTCTCGGTGGCGCCCAACTTGGTCGACGTGGCGCGGTGAAGCGCCGACGCGAAAGCTGCCAGGCGTGCGTCGCTGCCCCAGGGTCCGATCAGCGTGGCTCCCCCGGGGAGGTTGTCGCCGCGAATGCCGGTGGGGATCGCGACGGCCGCCAGATCCAGCGGGTTGACGAACGTCGTGTACATGCCGAGCGCCGTGTTGAGCCGCAGCGGATCGGTCTCGACGTCCGTGATACGGAAAATGGTCGGTGTCGTGGGGACGAAGAGAAAGTCGAGGCCGGCGAAGACGCGGGCGGCGTGGCGGCGGGTGCGGGCGAGCTGCCGAGCCGTCTCGAGCGCCGCCCCGGCTCGGATCGACGTTGCGCCCTCCAGGATGCCGCGAACCGGGGCGATGAGCGCGTCCGGGTGCTCCGCCAGCAGGCGTCCGGCGGCGACGAGCCGCTCGGCCACGAACGCGCCGCCGTAGACCAGCTCGCCGGCCTCCCGGAACCGGGCGAAGTCGACCTCCACCTGCTCGCCGCCAAGCGCCGCCAGCCCCGCCACGGCGCGGGCGAACTGTTCGGCAGCGTGGCCGTCGCCCAGAAAGTCGAGGGCGCTCGCTCGGGGAAGGCCGAACCGAAAGCGAGGGGGGCGGGCGCCCATCGTGAACTGGAAGGTGTCCGCTTCTGGGCGCGAAAAGCAATCGAGGTCGTCGTACCCGCGCGCGACGGCAGCGACCCGAACCGCGTCCTCGACGGTGAGCGCGAAGATCGAAAGGCAATCGAGCGACGGGCAGGCCGGGACGACCCCGGTCGTGCTGAGGAGTCCCCGGCTCGGTTTCAGACCCACGACGTTGTTGAACGCGGCTGGAACGCGGCCCGACCCTGCCGTATCCGTGCCGAGCGCGAAGTCGACCAGACCGGCCGCGACGGCCACCGCCGAGCCCGAGCTCGATCCGCCGACGATGAAGCGGCCGTCGAAGAGGTTCTTCGAGACCCCGTAGGGAGAGCGCGTCCCCGTCAGGCCGGTGGCGAACTGGTCGAGGTTGACCTTGCCCAGGCAGAGCGCCCCGGCGTCGAGCAGGCGGCGGACCACCGGCGCGTCCGTCACGGGCAGGTAGCTGAAGGCCGGGCAGGCGGCCGTCGTCGGAAGCCCCGCCACGTCGATGTTGTCCTTGACCGCGAAGGTCAGCCCGAAGAGCGGGAGCGCGTCGCCCGCGCTCTGCCGCTGCTCGAGCGCGCGCGCGCGCGCCAGCAGGCGCTCGCGGGGCGTGACGGTGATCCAGACGCCGTCGTCACCTCGCCGCGCGATCTCCGACAGCGCGCGCTCTATGGTCTCGACCGGGGGCGGCAAATCGGGGCCGGGCGTCATCTCGGCTGGGCAGGATGACGGATCGGATCGCCCTCGACAACGGATGAGGGGGCCGATCCGGACGAAGTTACGAATGTCCCAGCTCTTCGAAAAGTCCAAGAAACATTGGCGCGCCTATAAGGAATCCATGAGGAAAACCCGACCGTTCGGCAGCTGGATCGCGAAGAGGCTTGCGGCGGGGGCCGCGTTGGCGCTGGTGCTCGGCCTCCTGCCGGAGGGTGGCCGCCGCGGAGATGCGGTGGCGGCCTCCCCGCTGACGATCGGCTTCATCTACGTCGGTCCCAAGACCGACTACGGCTACAACCAGGCGCACGCCGAGGGAGCGGCGGCCGTCGCCAAGCTGCCGGGCGTCAAGATCCGCGAGGAGGAGATGGTCCCCGAGACCGTCGCCGTCCAGAAGACGATGGAGAGCATGATCCACCTGGACGGCGCGACGCTGCTCTTCCCCACGTCGTTCGGCTACTTCGACCCGCACATCCTCAAGGAAGCGACCAAGAACAAGAACGTCACCTTCTTGCACTGCGGCGGCCTCTACCAGGAGGGGAAGCACCCCACCAACGTCGGCAGCTACTTCGGGTACATCGACGAGGCGGAGTACGTCTCGGGGATCGTGGCCGCGATGACGACCAAGTCGAACAAGCTCGGCTTCATCGCCGCCAAGCCGATCCCGCAGGTCCTGCGCAACATCAACTCCTACACCCTGGGGGCCCGCTCGGTGAACCCGAAGGTGACGACGACGGTCATCTTCACCGGCGACTGGTCGATGCCCGTCAAGGAGGCTGAGGCGGCCAACAGCTTGATCGATCAGGGCGCGGACGTGCTGACCATGCACGTTGATTCTCCCAAGGTGATCGTCGAGACGGCCGAGCGCCGTGGCGTCTTCGTGACCGGCTACCACGCCAACCAGTCGGCGCTGGCCCCCAAGGGCTACCTGACCGGCGCCGAGTGGAATTGGGCGAAGGTCTACACGGACTACGTCCACATGATTCAGAACGGCCAGACCTACCCGCACCTGCTGCGCGGCGGTCTCAAGGAGGGATTCGTCAAGGTTTCCCCCTATGGCAAGGCCGTTTCGGCGGCCGCCCGGAAGAAGGCGGACGCGGCCAAGGCCAAGTTCATGGCCGGCACGATGGTCGTCTACAAGGGCCCGCTCAAGGACAACGCCGGCAAGATCGTGATCCCGGCCGGGACCGAGGAGAAGCAAACCGACATCGCGCTCGAGAAGATGGATTACCTGGTCGAGGGCGTGGTCGGGAAGACCCACTAGGAGGGCCCGCGTGGGGATCGGCGTGACCATCGGCGCGCTCTCGCCGGCGACGGAGAAGTCGCCGGAGGCGGAGGCGCAGGCCGCTGCCTCCGCCGAGGGTCGTCGCGCCGCCAGACGCCGGGCGATCGAGTCGGTCGCCATCCCGCTCGGCGCCATCGCCGCCGCGCTGGTCGTGTTCGGGATCTTCGTGGCGCTGACCGGGCGCAACGCGCTGGCGGTTTATCACGAGATGTACCGGGGCTCGTTCGGGACCTGGTTCTCGTTCCAGAACACGCTCCAGCGGGCGGCGCCCATCATGTTGACCGCGCTGGCGACTGCGATTCCCCTGCGACTCGGCCTGGTGGTGCTGGGCGGCGAGGGGGCAATGGTGCTGGGCGGGCTGGCGGCGGCCGCGATCGGCATCCACCTGCACTCGCCGTTCTCGGTGAAGCTGGCGATGTTCGTGACCGGCGCACTCGTGGGCGGCCTCTGGTCGGCCGGGGCGGGCGCGCTGCGCGCTTACCGGGGGGTGAACGAGACGATCAGCACGCTGCTGCTGAACTACATCGCCATCGCGCTCCTGAATCACCTGGTCGAGGGGCCGCTGCGGGATCCGGCCAGCCTCAACAAGCCGTCGACGTTCCCCATCGGCGACGACAACATGCTGGGGAACCTGCCTGGCCTCGACGTTCATTGGGGGCTCGGGTTCGGGCTCATCGCCTGCCTCATCGCCTGGTTCCTCATGCAGCGCACGACGTTTGGTTTCTCGGCCCGCATGGTGGGCGGGAACGTGCGCGCGGCGCTGCTCAACGGGCTCCCGGTGCGACGCCTCATCGTCGTCGCCACATTTCTGGGCGGCCTCGGCGCGGGGCTGGCGGGCGCGGTCGAGGTGGCGGCCATTCACGGCAACGCCAACGCGGCGCTGGTGACCGGCTACGGCTACACGGGCGTCCTGGTGGCGTTCATCGCGCACGCCAACCCGCTGGGGGTCATCCCGGTCGCGCTCCTCCTGGGCGGCATCGGCGCCAGCGGCGGCCTCCTGCAGCGGGTGTTCGAGCTCCCCGACGCGACGGTCAACGTCCTCCAGGGCGTCATCTTCATCGCCATCCTCTTCTCCGATTCGCTCTACGGGCGAAGGTGGCGGCGCCTGCCGGCCCGGGCGGTGACGGAATGAGCGCGGCAGGCGGCGTCGCGCTGGGGATGGTCGGTGGCGCGATCCGGATCAGCACGCCATTCCTGTTCGTCAGCCTCGGCGAGTGCCTGACCGAAAAGAGCGGGCGCATAAACCTCGGCCTCGAGGGGACGCTGGTGATGGGGGCGATGGCGGCCTACGGTGTCTCCTACCTGACCAACTCGCCCTGGCTGGGCGTCCTGGCCGCCGGCGCCTGCGGCGTCGTCTTCGGAGCGCTGCACGCCTGGCTCTGCGCGCGGCCGCGGGTGAACGACATCGCCGTGGGGATCGCGCTGATGTTGTTCGGCGTCGGCCTGGCCTTCTTCCTCGGCAAACCGCTGGTGGGGCCGAGCGCGCCGCACTTGCCGGCGGTGTCGCTCGGGTGGTGGTCGGGCTCGGCGCCGGTCCGTTCGGCCCTGCGGGTGAACGCGCTGTTCGTGCTCGGCCTCGTCACCACGGTGGCGGTGCGGTTCCTGCTCCGGCGCACGCGCTGGGGCCTCATCCTCCGCACGGTCGGCGAGAGCGCCGACACGGCGCGCGCCATGGGCTACGACGTGGCCCGGGTACGCCTGCTGGCCACGATGGCCGGTGGTTTTCTGGCCGGCGTCGGCGGATCGTTCCTCTCGCTCTTCTATCCGGGCAGCTGGAACGAAGGGCTCTCCAGCGGGCAGGGATTGATGGCCGTCGCGCTGGTGATCTTCGCGCGCTGGGATCCCGTGCGCTGCCTCTGGGCCTCGCTGCTCTTCGGCGCCGCGAGCGCGCTCGGGCCGGCGCTGCAGTCGGTGGGGGTGACGTCGGGGTACTACCTCTTCAACGCCGCGCCTTACGCGCTGACGCTGCTGATCATCGTGCTCACCAGCTCGCGCGATCGGGCGCTCGTCGGGCAGCCGGCCGAGCTGCAGGTGGCCAGATGAAAGAGAGAGCCAAAGAGATGCCCCACGAGGCCGTCGAGAACCCTCGCTATGTGCCCGGCGATCCCTATCCCTGGCCCTGGAACGGCGATCTGCGGCGCGAGAACACCGCGCTGGTGGTCATCGACATGCAGACTGACTTCTGCGGCAAGGGGGGCTACATCGATCTGCTCGGCTACGACATCGGCCTGACCCGGGCCTGCATCGAGCCGATCCGGAGGGTCCTGGCCCGCATGCGGGCGGGGAGCTACCCGATCATCCACACCCGCGAGGGGCACCGCTCGGATCTCGCCGACCTGCCGGCCAACAAGCGCTGGCGCTCGCGCCGGACGCCCGGCAACGAAGGGGTCGGGATCGGCGACCAGGGTCCTTGTGGGCGCATCCTGGTCCGCGGCGAACCGGGCTGGGAGATCATCCCCGAGCTCGGGCCGCTGCCCGGTGAAACGATCATCGACAAGCCGGGCAAGGGGACCTTCTGCTCGACTGACTTCGATCTGATCCTGCGCCAGCGGGGGATCGCCAACCTCGTGCTGACTGGGATCACCACCGATGTCTGCGTCCATACGACGATGCGCGAGGCGAACGACCGCGGCTACGAGTGCCTGCTGCTCGAGGACTGCTGCGCCGCCACGGACTCCGGCAACCACGCGGCGGCGATCAAGATGGTGAAGATGCAGAACGGCGTGTTCGGGACCATCTCCAGCTCGCGCGCGTTGCTCGAGGCCCTGCCGTGACGCTCGAGCTCGACGACGGCGCGCGGGCGGTCGTCGACGCGGCCACGCCGGTGCTGGAGGCGATCGGGATCGGCAAGCAGTTCGGACCGGTGCTGGCGCTCGACGACGTCTCACTGCGGCTCGAGCGGGGGTCGGTGCACGCGCTGCTCGGCGAGAACGGAGCCGGCAAGAGCACGCTCGTCAAGTGCATCATGGGTTACTACCCGGCGGACGCCGGTCAGGTGTTGGTGAACGGCGTCACCGCGCGTATCAAGAGCCCGCGCGATGCGGCCGCGCTCGGCATCGGGATGGTGTACCAGCACTTCACGCTGGTCGACAACATGACCGTGGCCGATAACCTGGTGCTGTCGCGTCGCGCTCACCCGCTGGTGTTCGATTGGGCAGCCGAAGGGAAGAAGGTCGGGGAGTTCATGGCCCGGATGCCCTTCAAGCTCGATCCGGCGCGGCCCGTGCGGACGCTCGCCGCGGGCGAGAAGCAGAAGCTGGAGATCTTGAAGCAGCTCTACCTGGGCAGCTCGATCATCATCCTCGACGAGCCGACCTCGGTCCTGACACCCGACGAGGCCGACGACGTTCTGGGCCTTTTGCGCGGGATGGCCAAGCAGGACGGCGCCCGCCGGCTGACGATCTTGATGATCTCGCACAAGTTCCGCGAGGTGATGGCCTTCGCCGACGAGGTCACCGTCCTTCGTCGAGGGCGTCCGGCCGGCCGCGGACGGGTGGCCGAGCTCACCCCCGAGGCGATGGCGCGCATGATGGTCGGCGAAGAGCCGCCCCGCGCGCGCGGAACGCGCAGCGCGCCGCCGCGAGAGGAGGTGGTGCTGGAGATCGACGCGCTCTCGGCCGACGATGACCTCGGAACGCCAGCCGTCACCAAGCTCTCGCTGAAGGTGCGGGCCGGCGAGATCGTCGGGCTGGCGGGCGTATCGGGCAACGGTCAGGAGGAGCTGGTCGAGGTGCTGGCGGGCCAGCGAGACGCCCGCGCGGGGAAGATCGCCGTCTCCGGCGTCGCCTATGGCGCCCGGCGGGCGGAGATGCGCGCGCTCAAGGTCCGTTGCCTCCCCGACGAGCCGCTGCGCAACGCCTGCGTCGCGGCGATGTCGGTCGCCGAGAACATGGGCTTCCGCCGCTTCGACCGTCATCCGTTCACCTTTCTGAAAGCGCTGGTCAGCGGGCGGGCCCTGCGCAAGCGGGCCGAGTCGCTGATCGCCGAGTACGGCATCCGCACGCCCGGGCCCGACGCGCCGATCGGGAGCCTCTCGGGCGGCAATGTGCAGCGCGCGGTGCTGGCGCGCGAGCTCTCCGACGAGGTTGCGCTGCTCATCGCCTCCAACCCCTGCTTCGGGCTCGACTTCGCCGCGGTGGCGGAGATACGCTCCCGCCTCATGGAGGCGCGGAATCGGGGAGCGGCCGTGCTGCTCATCAGCGCCGACCTCGACGAGATCTTCGCGCTCAGCGATCGTATCGTGGTCATCAGCGAGGGGCGCGCGGTGCACGAGACGCCCATCGCCGAGGCCGACCTGGGGGTCATCGGACGCCACATGGCAGGACACGGTTGACCGCACGGCGAGACCCTTCGGACTTCCCACGGGATGAAACGTGAAGACCTCCGTCTCGACGAGCTCCGGGCGCGCGCCGAAGCGCCCGACTTCGCCTGGCAGGCGTTCCGCGAGGGGGTCGAGATTCACCGGCTGTGGGGCGACGGCAGCGGCGAATCGGGCGTGCTGCTCCGCTACGCTCCGGGCGGGATGGTTCCGGCGCACCGTCACGAGGCGGTCGAGGAAGTCTACGTGCTCAGCGGAGCTCAGCGCGATCAGCGCGGCGTCTACCCGGCCGGAGCGCACGTCGTCAATCCCGCCGGGTCGAGCCATACGGTCGAGAGCCCGAACGGTTGCCTCGTCCTGGTCATCTGGCAGAAGCCCAACACCTGGCTCGAACCGGCCGCCGAGTAATCCCTTGGGCTGGAGCGCGGCGCTGGAGCTGGGCTTTGCCACCGAGGGGGGCGCAACGCGGCTCGCGCGGCGCGCGCATCGCGGTCCGTTCGTCGTGCAGCGGCCGTTCTTTCCCGAGGGCCGCGAGGTCTGCCACGTCTACCTCTTGCACCCGCCGGGGGGGCTGGTGGGGGGCGACGAGCTGCGGCTCGATCTCCACGTCGGCGACGGCGCCCACACCTTGGTGACGACGCCGGCCGCCGGTAAGGCCTATCGGACGCTGGGACCGGCCGCCCGGCAGACGCAGGCGCTGACCGTCAGGCCGGGCGGGGCGCTCGAGTGGTTGCCGCAGGAGACGATCCTCTATGACGGTTGCAACCTCGAGCTCGACACGCGCGTCGACCTCGGCACGGGGGCGCGCTTCTTCGGGGCCGAGACGCTCGCGTTTGGCTTGCCGGCGCGCGCCGAGCCCTTCGCGCGCGGATCGTGCCGGCAGGCGTTCGAGTTGCGGCGCGACGGGGTACCGCTCCTCGTGGAGCGCGGTCGGTTCGAGGCCGGGGCGGCCATGCAGCAGGCGTGCTGGGGGCTCGCCGGCGCCACGGTCCTGACGCTGATCGTCGCCGCGCCCGCTCCCGACAGTTCCGCCGTCGAAGCCGTGCGCGCGCTGGCAGCGGGCCTTGGCCCGGACGAACAGGCCGGCGCCACCGTCCTCGGTGACGGCGACGTGCTGGTCATTCGCCACCTGGCCGGTCGCGCCGAGCGGGCGCGCGCGTTCGTCCAGGCAGCCTGGTGCCTGCTCCGTCCCGCGCTGTTCGGCCGCGCCGCGGTGGCGCCGCGGATCTGGGCCACCTAGGAGGACGGATGGAGCTGTCTCCCCGCGAGAAGGACAAGTTGCTGCTGTTCACCGCCGCGTTGCTCGCCGAGCGGCGGAGGGCGCGTGGCCTGAAGTTGAACTATCCGGAAGCCGTCGCCTTCATCTCGGCCGCCATCCTGGAGGGGGCGCGCGACGGGAAGACCGTCGCCGAGCTGATGGCGGAAGGGACCCGCATCCTGGCTGCGGACGAGGTGATGGAGGGGGTGGCCGAGCTCGTCACCGAGGTGCAGGTCGAGGCGACCTTCCCTGACGGCACGAAGCTGGTCACCGTCCACCAACCGATCCCGGTGAAGAAGGTGCTGGGAATCGGCGCGGTCGTGCCGGCCGCGGGCACCATCGATCTCAACGCTGGGCGGGAGACGCGGACGATGGAGGTCGCCAACACCGGCGACCGCCCGATCCAGGTGGGGTCGCACTACCACTTCTTCGAAGTGAACCCGGCGCTGAAGTTCGATCGCCCGAGCGCGCGGGGCTTCCGGCTGGACGTCCCCGCGGGGACCGCCGTGCGGTTCGAGCCCGGACAGACGCGCACGGTCGACCTGGTGGCCTACGCCGGCGAGCGCGTGGCACAGGGCTTCCGGGGTGAAGTGATGGGCAGACTGGACAAATGAAGACCATCGATCGTCACGCCTACGCCGAGATGTACGGTCCGACGACGGGCGATCGCGTCCGGCTCGGCGACACCGGCCTCGTCATCGAGATCGAACGCGACCAGACGATCTACGGCGAAGAGGTGAAGTTCGGCGGCGGCAAGGTGATCCGCGACGGCATGGGACAGAGCCAGCGCGCCGGGTCCGAGGTCGCCGATCTGGTGATCACCAACGCCGTGGTGATGGACGCGGCCGGCATCTTCAAGGCCGACGTGGGCGTCAAGGACGGGCGCATCAGCGCCCTCGGCAAGGCCGGCAACCCCGACGTCCAACCAGGCGTCACCATCGTCATCGGCCCGGGCACCGAGATCGTCGCGGGAGAAGGCTGCCTCCTCACGCCGGGCGCCATCGACACGCACATCCACTTCATCTCGCCGCAGCAGGTGGAGCACGCGCTGATGTCGGGCGTGACCACGATGATCGGCGGCGGTACGGGACCGGCCGCTGGCACCAACGCCACGACGTGCACGCCGGGGCCCTGGAACGTCGCGCGCATGCTGCAAGCGGCGGACGCGCTTCCGATGAACATCGGCTTTCTCGGCAAGGGGAACGCCAGCCGACCCGAGGCGCTCGTCGAGCAGGTCGCCGCCGGCTGCGTCGGGCTCAAGCTGCACGAGGACTGGGGGACGACCCCGGCCGCCATCGACTGCTGCCTGTCGGTGGCCGAGGCCCACGACGTCCAGGTCGCCATCCACACCGACACGCTGAACGAGTCGGGCTTCGTCGAGGACACCCTGGCGGCGTTCAAGGGACGCGCCATCCACAGCTTCCATACGGAAGGGGCCGGGGGCGGGCACGCGCCGGACATCATCAAGGTCTGCGGCGTGCCGCACGTGCTGCCCTCCTCGACCAACCCGACGCGGCCCTACACCGTCAACACCGTCGACGAGCACCTCGACATGTTGATGGTCTGCCACCACCTCGACCCCGGGATATCCGAAGATGTGGCCTTCGCCGAGTCGCGCATCCGGCGCGAGACGATCGCCGCCGAGGACATCCTGCACGACCTCGGCGCCATCAGCATGATGTCGAGCGACTCGCAGGCGATGGGGCGGGTGGGGGAGGTGGTGACCCGTACCTGGCAGACCGCTCATAAGATGAAGGCGCAGCGCGGCGCTCTGCCCGAAGACGGGGCCGGCCAAGGTGGGACTGCCCGGCACGACAACTTTCGCGTGCGGCGGTACCTGGCCAAGTACACGATCAACCCGGCGCTCACCCACGGCATCGCGCACGAGGTCGGCTCGATCGCGCCTGGAAAACTGGCTGATCTGGTGCTCTGGCGTCCGGCGTTCTTCGGCGCCAAGCCGGCGTGCATCATCAAGGGGGGGATGATCATCGCGGCACCGATGGGCGATCCGAACGCGTCGATCCCGACGCCGCAGCCGGTGCACTACCGGCTGATGTTCGGCGCGCTCGCCGGCGCGCGCCACGCGACCTGTCTGACCTTCGTCTCGCGGGCGGCCGAAGCGGCCGGGGTGGCGGCGCGGCTGGGGCTCGCCAAGCGTGTGGTGGCGGTGAAGGGGACCCGCGACATCCGAAAGAAGGACATGGTCCTCAACGATGCGCTGCCGGCGATCGAGGTCGATCCCCAGACCTACGAGGTCCGCGCCGACGGCCAGCTCTTGACCTGCGAGCCGGCGGAGACCCTGCCGCTCGCCCAACGCTACTTCCTATTTTGACCGTGCCGTCGACCCTCCTCCCCCGACTGACCGAGGTCGTGCCGGCGGGCGCGGCGGCCGGAACGCTGACGCTGCCGTTCGGCGATCGGCGGCGCAGCCGCCTGCGCGCACGGCTCGACGACGGGCGCGAGGTGGCGTTGCTGCTTCCTCGCGGAACCGAGCTGCGCGACGGCGACCGGTTGCGCGACGAGAGCGGCGAGCTGAGCGTCGTGGTGCGGGCCGCCGAGGAGACGCTCTCCTGGGTGCGGGCCGACGACCGCCTGCTGTTGGCGCGGGCCGCGTACCATCTCGGCAACCGGCATGTGCCGGTGCAGATCGGCCCCGGCTGGCTCGCCTACCAGCACGACCACGTGCTCGACGGCATGGTCGCGGAGCTGGGTCTCCCGGTCGAGGTCCGCCAGGCGCCGTTCGAGCCCGAATCCGGCGGCTACCGGCACGGAGGTCAGGCAGCCGTCCAGGGAGGCCACCACCACCATGAGCCCTGACGCGCCTATCTTCGCCGAGGGCGACCTGGCGCTGGTGCGGCTGCTCCAGATCGTCAGCCCGGCGCTCCCGATCGGCGCCTTCGCCTATTCACAGGGGTTGGAGCAGGCGGTCGCCGAGGGCTGGGTCACGGACGAGAGGGAGGCGGCGGGTTGGTTGCTCGGCCTGCTCGAGTCGAGCTTCGGGACGCTCGACCTGCCGGTGCTGGCCAGGCTGATCGTCGCCTGGCGCGCCGGAGATCCGGTGGCGGTCGCCCGCTGGAGCGCCTGGCTTTGCGCCTGTCGTCCCACGCGTGAGATCCGCGCGGAAGATCGCCTGCTGGGCGCGGCCCTGGCCCGGGTGCTGGAGACACTCGGGATCGACGAGGCCAAGCCCTGGTCGGCGCACCTCCAGGTCACCCACCCGACGATGTTTGCGCTGGGGGCCGCGCGATTCGAGGTGCCGCTCGGCGCTGCGCTGGCGGGGTACGGGTTCTCCTGGGCGGAAGCGATCATCAGCGCGGCGGTGCGCCTGGTGCCGCTGGGGCAGAGCGCCGGCCAGCGCGTCCTCGCGGCGGCCGGGCGCGCGATCCCCGCGGTCGTCAAACGCGCGCTCGAGCTGCCGGACGACGAGCTCGGGTCGACGGCGCCGGGCCAGGCGATCGCCAGCGCGCGCCACGAGACGCTCTACTCGCGCCTGTTTCGCTCATGACGAAAGGCAGGAAGACCGCATGACCAGACTGCAACCGTTACGTGTCGGCGTGGCCGGCCCCGTCGGCTCGGGCAAGACCGCGCTCGTCGACGCGCTCTGCAAACGCTTGCGCGACCGCTTCGAGATCGCCGTCGTCACCAACGACATCTACACCAAGGAGGACGCCCAGTTCCTGGTCAGAAGCGGCGCGCTCGCCGAGGAGCGGATCGTCGGGGTCGAGACGGGCGGGTGCCCGCACACCGCCATCCGCGAGGACGCCTCGATCAACCTCGACGCCGTCGACGCGCTGGGAGCGCGCTTCCCGGCGCTCGACCTGGTCATCATCGAGAGCGGCGGCGACAACCTGGCCGCCACCTTCAGCCCCGAGCTGGCCGACCTGACCCTCTACGTGATCGACGTGGCCGGCGGCGACAAGATCCCGCGCAAGGGGGGGCCGGGGATCACCCGTTCGGATCTGCTGGTCATCAACAAGACCGATCTTGCGCCGCACGTCGGCGCCTCGCTCGACGTGATGGACCGCGACGCCCGCAAGATGCGCGGCGAGCGGCCGTTCGTCTTCACCTGCGTTCGCGCGGGCGACGGCGTCGAGGCCGTCGCCGACTTCGTCATTCGCCAGGGAATGCTCGCGGAGACCTGAGCGGCTCCTTCGGTACCCGTCAGCGAGCGCCGTTCAGCGCGGCCAGGATGCGCGCCGAGTCCGACACCCAGCCGAAGATCCCGCCCTGGGCCTTGATCATCTTCAGGCCCACCTCGTGAAACTCGGGGAAGTACGAGCCGCAGGCGTCGGCGGCGATGATGCAGCGATAACCGCGATCGTTGGCCTCGCGCACGGTGGTGTGGACGCAGACCTCGGTGGTCACGCCGCCGACGAGCAGGTTCTCGATTCCGCGGTTGGTCAGGATCGCCTGCAGGTCGGTGGCGTAGAATGCCCCCTTGCCCGGCTTGTCGACGACCGGCTCGCCGGGCTCGGGCGCGAGCGCGGGGACGATGTCGTGGCCGGCCTCGCCGCGGATCAGGATGCGTCCCAGCGGGCCGCGCGCGCCGATGCGCGCTCGCGGCCCGCCGCGCTCGACCTTGGCGGGTGGGGCGTCGGACAGGTCGGGGCGGTGTCCCTCGCGCGTGTGAACGATGAGCATTCCTGCTCGCCGAGCGGCGGCGAGCAACGCCTTCGCCGGCGCCACGGCTTTGGCCAGGAGAGACACGTCGTTCCCCAGCGCCTCGCCGAACCCGCCCGGCTCGAGGAAGTCGCGCTGCATGTCGATCATGACGATCGCCGTGACGGCAGGGTCGACGCTGATCGCGCCCGGTTCGGCCTCGATGGTCACCTTCCCCATGGTGGCGCCGTCCGGCTCACACCGTGAGGTGGCGGTGGACCAGGTCGTCGGTCAGGCCACTGATCTCGCCGCCGGCGACCACGTGCCCGCGGTCGAGGATGGAGAAGCTCCGTCCCACCCGGCGCGCGAAGGCGAGCTTCTGCTCGACCAAGAGGACGGTGACCCCTTCCTCGACCAGCCGCAGGATCACGTCGCCGATCTCGTGCACCACGTTGGGCTGGATCCCTTCCGTCGGCTCG
>Ga0134125_10002485_pt1 | contig 21872 bp, 19 predicted proteins | sample KB31751_FD_96464 | JGI IMG/M metagenome (GOLD analysis project Ga0134125, IMG submission 96464) | Terrestrial soil microbial communities with excess Nitrogen fertilizer from Kellogg Biological Station, Michigan, USA - KB3-175-1 | ecosystem: Environmental > Terrestrial > Soil > Unclassified ... | reverse complement strand
TTTGGGCTGAATCTGCGCGCCTTATGATGATTGGCCCTGATGTAATGTTTGGTTTCGGTGTTGAACAGGATGCCAAAATAAGCACCAAAGAAATATGCACTGTTGGGCAAGGCGGTATGACTCTTCCTGCAAAGGATTATTACATACTTGATAACCCGATGATGAGTATGCTGAGGAATAAGTTCGTTGACTTCGCAACCCAGTTGTTCAGGCAAATGGGCGAAACTCCTGAAGCTTCAGCTAAAGATGCTCAGAAAGTACTTGATATTGAAACCGAGATGGCAAAGGCCTCTATGTCGCGCGTTGAAGAGCGTAACATAGCAGCGCAATACAACAAAATGCCTTTTACAAAACTGCAGGAAATGACGCCTAACATTGACTGGGCTACCTGCTTGCAAACATGGGGCCTTAAGAGCATTGATACTATAATTGTTGCCCAGCCTGATTTCATGAAACAGCTTAATGAAATGAGCAAGTCTGTTTCTATGGACGACTGGAAAACATACCTGAAATTCCACCTGCTTTCAAGCGAAGCCGGTAAGTTGAGTGATACTCTTGCAATGATCAGCTTCAACTTCTGGGGCAAAACCTTCCAGGGCCTGAAAGAAATGCAACCTCGCTGGAAACGTTCAGTACAAGGCACCAGCCGCGTACTTGGCCAATTACTGGGCCAGCTTTATGTTAAGCAATATTTCAGTACTGAAGCAAAAGACAAAGTACAGGAAATGGTTAAGAACATTATTGCAGCTTATAAAGAACGCATCAACTCGGTTACCTGGATGAGCCCTGAAACCAAGAAATATGCTTTCGCTAAGCTTGATAAGATCATGTTAAAGCTTTGCTATCCTGATAAGTGGAAAGATTATTCTTCTCTGACAATTAACCGCGAATCATGGGTACAAAACTCATTCCGCATTAACCAGTTTGAGTTCAACTACGACCTGAATAAACTTGGCAAGCCGGTTGACCGCACTGAGTGGGGAATGTCACCTCAAACCGTGAACGCGTATTACAATCCTTCAATGAACGAAATAGTGTTCCCGGCTGCTATCATGCAACCTCCGTTCTTTGATATTAAGCGCGACGACGCTATGAACTATGGCGCTATGGGCGCTGTTATAGGCCACGAGCTTACCCACGGTTTCGACGACCAGGGCGCTCAATTTGATGCTGAAGGTAATATGCACAAATGGTGGACCAACGATGATTCTGCACACTACTATGGTAAACTGCAGGTACTCATCCGCCAGTTCGACAATTACGAAATTGATTCAATGCACGTTAATGGCCACCTTACCATTGGCGAAAACACTGCTGACTTAGGCGGCCTTACTATTGCATACTATGCACTTGAGAACGACCTTAAAGAACACCCTGAAGGTGTTGTTGACGGATTTACTCCTGAACAAAGGTTCTTTATTGCATGGGCACAGGCATGGAGGGATAATATCCGCCCTGACTATCAAAGGCAGCTTATTACTACCAATCCTCACTCACCTACCAATTTCAGGGCAAACGGACCTCTTTCAAACATGCCTGAATTCTACAAAGCTTTCAGCGTACAGAGCAATGAAAAGAACAGGGAGTTTAAAGGATTTAACCTGAAACCCGGCGACGGTATGTTCAGGCCTGACAGCTCAAGGGCTGTTATCTGGTAAACAGTACTTTTTAATATGAAAAGCCCTGACTTACCGTCAGGGCTTTTTTATTTGATGCTGTTCTATCTATTTATTTCGTTGCTTACTAACCTGTGCGGCAACTATACCCATTATTGCCGCAAAGCTTAATGATTCGTATATGCCCATAATGCGGGTAATATCAGCTTGATGCGAAAAATAATTAGGAATATGTAGCATAACACACCAAAGGGAAAGCATAATACAGGCAAGCGTTGCCGTGAGTACCCTCAGCTTCGGTATCCAAACGCCTATACTTGTAAGCATAAGGCATACTGCGCAAAAATAGGTCCAGAATAAAGGGAAAGGTATGTAATCGGGAATTAACGATTGCACATATTTAAGGTATTCGAAATGGCCAATACCGGCCCATAGAAACCATATACTTACCAATGCCAGGCCAGAATTAAAGAGAGCCGTGCTTTTCCTATAAGTACTTGCCAAAATCAAACTGCCCCCAATTAAAGCCAATGTTTCCCAGCTTTCGGCACTGTTTATTATTTCGAGAAAACTTGATTTAGCAAGTACCGGAACTATTTTTAAAATGTATGAGAAAACGAGTATGGCAACCGCACATACCAGGCTGGCTGCAAATTCAAACCGTTTGATAATTACAAGCAGCCCTCCGGCTATTACAAAGAAGTTTCCAGCAGTATATAGCCATTTCAATTGGGTTGTTTTATCAGGGGCTACTATTATACAGAAATCCTGGTGAGTTAACCCAATAAGGGCCAGCCCTATCAAGCCTATTGAAAACGCAATTTGTGAGATTCTTAGCATGGGGTGCTGGTTAAAGAAAACCCCACCTAAGTGGGGCTTTTTGTTCTGCGGAGAGAGAGGGATTCGAACCCCCGGTACCCGGAAGGTACAACGGTTTTCAAGACCGCCGCATTAAACCGCTCTGCCATCTCTCCGTTAAGGAGGCACAAAGATAATATACCTTGCAAATTGGAGGCGTTTTGCCTTAAAATTTTTACTTCAGCCCTTTTTGAGCATATCTTTCATTTACCAGGCCCGGGCAATCAACTATTACATATTAGCTGGTTTATGTCTATATTCGTTTATTGTTCTCTGATTACACCCTGCAAATGAATATAGCTGAATTATTAGGCGATAAAAACCTTAAACAGAAAGCAAAGACTGAAACCCTTAGTAAATGGATACTTGATAAAACTATAAGTACCGATGATCTAATTGGATTTGCACGAGAAGCCAAGGACTCACCAAAGGCTACTTGTATTGAGGCACTGGAACATGCCACCAAACAAAGCCCCGCTATTGCGAACGAAAAATGCCTTCAGTTTGCCACTCAGGCGTTGGCGGAAAAGCACCCCAGGGTGAAATGGGAATCGGCAAGGGTAATTGGTAATATAGCACCTTTATTCCCGTCGAAACTTGATAGGGCAGTGGGCAGTTTACTTACCAACAGCGAACATAGTGGAACGGTAGTGCGCTGGAGCGCCGCTTTTGCACTTGGCGAGATATTGAAGTTAAATACCAAGCTGAATAAAGAATTGATACCGACCGTAAATGCAATAATTAAACGGGAGGAAAAAGGCAGTATCAAAAAAATTTATGAAGCAGCATTGAAGAAATTAAAGTTAAATAAATGACCCATGAAAGAATTCATGTTTCTAATACGAAATGAAGGCGACGGTAAAGCCGGCCTTTCAGCTGAAAAACACCTGGAGTTTGTGCGCAAGTGCGAAGTGTATATTGAAAAACTAAAAAAAGGCGGACACCTGATAGCGGCCCAACCCATAGTAAGGGAAGGCAGTATAATTCGATACAGCGGCGGGGCATGGAAGGAAACCCCGTTCGATAGCAACAAGGATATACAGGTAGGATACTACCATATACTGGCCAAAGACTTGCAGGAAGCAATTGAACTTGCAAAAGGGAACCCTGAATTTGAATATACTCCTTCGGCAAGTATTGAAGTGCGCCCGATAAAAATGAAAGAGAAAGAAACAGGGTTTGTTTACCCGAATAAAAACTAAACTATGGAAACCCCAAATGAAAATCCGTTAAGAGTCCTTAAAGAACAGGTTACTGAATATATTGACCTGCGAAGCGAACAGGCAAGGCTAGAGGCTATTGAAACCATGGCCAAGGTTACTGCCTATTCCATTAGCACAGCTATAACTGTTCTGCTTGTTATACTATGTGTCCTGTCGCTTGTTGTGGCCTGCGCCTTTTTTATAGGTCAATGGCTACATAACTACGGCCTCGGTTTTTTAATATCTGCAGGTATTTACCTTCTTTTATTGCTCATATACAGGCTAGGCATTCGCAAAGGCGCTGAGGATTCTATTACGAATAAAGTAATTCACCTAACTAACCAGAACCATGGCAAGTAACATAACTAACCTGGCAGATTTGCAAAGAAGAAAGGCAGAACTTTCTTTATTATGTAAAGCGAAGGAACTGGAAATAGGTGGACAAGTTGATTATATAAGTGAGCACCTTGGCTCTATTGCATTGCGTTCTTTTGTTGGCGGCTATGGCAAAAAGGAAGGTTCTTCAAAAGCCGACATAATTACCATGCTTGTTTCGGAGGGCATGGAAACGGCCTTCGAAATACAAAAAGACCCTCATAATATAAAAGACAAAGTAGTTGCCTTTATTAAGAAGGCCGCTGCAGGTGTTATTAATATAATTGTAAAGTGACCAAAGCCGAAGAACTATTTCACCAGTTGGCCAAAGAAATTCCGGATGGGAAAGAAGGAAAAATGTTCGGCTCATTGTGCATAAAGACACCCAACGGAAAATCGGGTGCCATGCTTTGGAAAGATTGCCTTGTAGTAAAACTATCAGGCAACGATATGAAAGAGGCGCTTGCTTTAAAAGGCTCCCAACTCTTTGAACCTATGGAAGGTAAGCAGATGAAAGAATGGGCACAAATACCTTTTGCTCATAAAGACAAGTGGAACTACTATGCCACTGTTTCAATGGCTGCCGTCAAAAAGATAAAGAAGAAGTAATCAGGTTGTCTTACGATAATTTATTATCGCCCAGGTATTCAACACGAGGCCTATTATGAACACATATAATATGTGGTACCTTATATCGGCCAGGCCACTGCCCTTTATTACAACCATGCGCATTACATCAATAAAATAACTTACAGGGAATAAATGTGTTATAAGCTTGGCCCATTGCGGCATACTATCAATTGGGGTATATAAACCACTCATCATGTTAAATACCATCATAAACAGAAACATAAGCGAGTTGGCCTGTTGCTGGGTTTCGGCATAGGTAGAAACAAGAAGGCCAAAGCCTAAAATGGCAAAGAGGAAGACCAGCAAGAATATATACATGGTTATAAGGCTTCCTACCGGGACTATACTGTAACCTATCCAGCCGATCAGCAAGCCAAAAGAAAAAACAACTGCGCCCATAACAACGAATGGCAAAAGTTTGCCAAGTATGAATTGCCACTTTTTAATTGGTGTTACGTTTATCTGTTCTATAGTTCCAATCTCTTTCTCCTTCACAATATTGAATGCAGCCGATAAGCCTGCAATGCCTGTAACCAAGGAGACCAAAATAGCCGGCACCATAAAAATGTAATAGGTCAATTTCGGATTATACCAGAAAGAAGGTGCAACATCAATAGTGGGAAAATCCGTGGTGCGTTTCGGGTCAATCATTTCCATTCGTATTTCACTATTGTAATCGGTAATGATTCCGTTCAAATATCCAAAGCCCACGCTGGCCTTTACTCCGTTTATTGCATTCACCAATATGGCAACCTTCTTGTTCCCTTCCTTTATCAAGTCCTGTCCAAATCCTTGCGGAATCTCAAGTACAATATCAGCTTTGTCATTCTCTATCATCTTATCGGCTTTTGCATGAGAATCGGTATAACCGGCCAGTTTAAAATAGCCCGATGATAAAACTTTATCTGACAATTTTTGCGATACCTCAGAATGGTCGTTGTCGACAATGGCAATATTTATATTCTTTATAGTGAAGTTAGCGGCCATGGGCAACAATATCAATTGTATAGCAGGTGCAATAAATAACCTTCCTATAAATCCCTTATCGCGGAAAATTTGTCTGAACTCCTTCTGTAATAAAAAGAATAGCGGTCTCATTACTCTAAACGTATTTTAAAGTTTCGTAGCGCTACCACAATGAAAAACGCCGTCATTCCGATAAGTATAACCGTCTCCTTCCATATAGCTGAAAAGCCCAGGCCTTTCAGCATCACATCCTTCACAATTATATAGTACCACTTGGCCGGCACTATATTTGATAGCACCTGTAATACCACAGGCATATTCTCAATGGGGAACATATAGCCACTAAGCAGCATGGTAGGCAGCATCATTCCCAGCATTGATGCAAACATGGCAGCTTGCTGCGATTTGGTTACAGTAGATATATAAAGGCCCAGTGAAAGAGCAGTAATGATTAATAATGTGCTTTCAGCTACAAGTAAAAATATGCTCCCTTTTATAGGCAAATCGAGCGCATAGACGCTGAGGAATAAAATTGCAGCAAGGTTTATCCATGACAGAATAAGGTATGGTATTGCCTTTGCAATAATTACCATTATAGGTTTAACAGGCGACACCAGCAATATCTCCATAGTACCCAGCTCTTTTTCACGCACTATTGATACCGATGTCATCATAACACAAACGAGTAGTAACACCATAGCCATTACACCCGGCACAAAGTTGGGCGCGCCTTTCAGGTCGGGGTTATAGAGCATGCGTACCTCGGGCACTATAGCATAGGGGACATTCGTATTTGGAGAAAGCTGTTGCTGGTAATCGGCTACAATAGTATTAACATAGTTAGTGAGCTGGGTAGCTGTATTCGGGTCCGATGCGTCGGCAATAACCTGTATGCTTGCTTTGTTGGTGTGCATAAGGTCGTTGTAGAAATTGACAGGGAACACTACGGCCAATTTGATTTTACCCTCTTTAAACGCTGCATCAATTTGCGATGAAGTGCGAAGGTCCTTCTGCACAGTGAAAAAAGCGCTTCCCTGAATCTTATTTATAATTTGCAACGAAGCCTGGTCTTTTGCATTATCGAGCACTGCTATGTTGGCGTCTTTTAATTCGTTGGTGAGCGCAAAGCCAAACAACACTATCTGGACAACGGGTAAACCAAAGAGCATCACCAGAGTTTTAGAGTCTCTGAAAACCTGGTAGAATTCCTTTTTTACGAACGAAAGCAATTGCTTCATGGCTATTAGCTGGTTAATTAATCTCCTGAACGTTTTGCCTGCCTTGCAAGCTTGTAAAATACTTCATCGATACTTGGCACGTTGAACTTCTGCTTCAAGCCTGCAGGCGAGTCAAGTGCCTCTATCTTTCCATCTACCATTATTGTTACGCGATTGCAATATTCTGCTTCATCTAAATAGTGCGTAGTAACGAAAATGGTAATTCCCTTATCGGCTGCATCATATATTAAATCCCAAAATTCGCGGCGCATATAAGGGTCAACACCTCCTGTTGGTTCATCGAGAAAAACAATTTTAGGCTGATGCACTATAGCAACCAGGAAAGAAAGTTTTTGTTTCCATCCCAAAGGCAATGAACGCACAAGGTGGTTTGCTTCCTTCTCAAGGCCTAACTTGGCAATGAGTTCCTTGTGTTTTTCTCTGATTTCCTTTCTTGTGAGGCCATAGATTCCGCCATAAAACTCAATGTTCTCTACAACCGATAAATCTTCATACAATGAGAACTTCTGGCTCATATAGCCAATGTTCTTCTTTATTTCTTCCGGTTGCGTAAATACATTAAAGCCGGCAACAGTGGCTTCGCCTGAAGTAGGTATCGACAAGCCGCATAACATACGCATAGCAGTTGTCTTTCCTGCCCCATTCGCTCCCAGGAAACCAAAAATCTCGCCTTTGTGAACGTCGAACGTTATTTCGTCAACAGCCACAAAATCACCAAAGCGTTTGGTGAGTTTATTTGCTCTTATTACCGTTTCCATTATTACTTTTCTCCTTTAACAATCTGATAAAACAATCTTCAACAGTTGGTGTTACCTCCTTAAATTCAACTTCTGCATGGCCACATTCCTCCAGGTACTTTCTTATCTCTTGCTCACTGCATTTGGCCGCCATGTGCAGGTATTCCCCAAACGTGTAGCAATTCACAGTGCAATCATGGTTACGCAAGTCAGTCAGTAGCTTATACATGTTCGAGGACTTCAGCGCATAAAGCTTTTCGGGGTATGCCTTTACAGTATCTGCCGGCGACGCGATTGACAGTATTTTACCATTCAATATCAATCCTATCTTGTCGCAAAGTGTAGCTTCATCCATATACGATGTTGAAACCAGTATAGTAATTCCTTGTGCTTTCAACCTCTTCAGCATTTCCCAGAACTCTTTACGCGATACTACATCGACACCTGTTGTAGGCTCATCAAGAAAAAGCACTTCAGGCTTATGAATAAGCGCACAGCAAAGCGCCAGCTTTTGCTTCATTCCACCCGATAACTTGCCTGCGCGCCTGTCTTTAAATGGCTCTAACTGAACATAAATATCCTTAATCAGGTTGTAGTTCTCTTCTATAGTAGTTTCGAAAACAGTGGCAAAAAATGTAAGGTTCTCCTCAACACTTAAATCCTGGTAAAGAGAAAATTTACCCGGCATATAACCCAATATGCCCCGAATTGCTTTATAGTCTTTCACAATGTCGTATCCGCCCACAGTTGCTGTGCCTTTATCAGGCAGCAACAGTGTTGTCAACATTCTGAAAATAGAGCTTTTGCCTGCGCCGTCGGGCCCTATAAGTCCGAACATCTCACCCTTCTCTACTGAAAATGAAACATCATCAACAGCAAGGACAGTACCCTTGTTATACGTCTTTGTTATATTTTTTAATTCAATTGCGCTCATCACTATTTAAAGCTCACTTCGCCATACATGCCTATTCTGAGGAATCCGTCATTCACCACCCTCACCTTTATAGCATATACCAAATCTGCACGTTCATCTTTAGTCGGAATAGTTTTCGGCGTAAACTCCGCCTTATCCGATCTCCAGTAAACAATACCTGTATAGTAACCATATTGCTTCGCCCCTTTATCAACCCTTACCTTAACTTTTTGTCCGAGTTTTACCTCCGAAATTTGCGAGCCCGTTACATACGCCCTTAATATCAATGTATCCGTTTCAGCTATTTTATACAATGCTTTACCCGGCATAACCACTTCATGATTTTCAGAATACTTTGTAAGCACAGTGCCATGTACAGGATTAATTATTCTGCATTTGGCAATCTGGTCATTTAGCTGGTCTATTTGACGTTGCAAGGGTGCAACTTGCTTTTCAATAGTGCTGGCACTAATACCAAGTGTTGATTTCTGCGCTTCAATCTGTTTGGCTATCATATCAACCTGGGTATTGGCATCGTCAACCTGTTGCTGGGTAGCAGCATTTTGCTTGAACAGGTTATTCATGCGCGTCTGGTTCTTTTTTGCTTCTGACAGTTGCGATTCTAACGCAGCAACTTGAACCGGAATATTAGGTACCTGGCTGGTTGTAGCCGCAATTTGTGCAACAAGTTGTTCCTTGCGGTAATAGAGCTGCATACTATCAACATACCCTATTAGTTGGTTAGGCTGCAGGGCCTGTCCTTCTTCTATATTAAATTGCATTATAGTGCCCGACGCTTCGGTAGATACAATAGTTTCAACTGACTCAAAAGCCCCCGATGCATCGTAATCCTTATCTCCATTGCTGCACGAAGCAAACATGGTTGCTATTCCAACTGCTATTACTGATACTTTTTTCATGCTAAAGAAATTTTTGCTTTTAATTACCTGTTGTATTTTGATATTCATATTCATCCATTAATAATTGAACCTGGTGAAGCAAAAGGTTCTGCTTTGCCTGGTCCTCGGCATCAAGGTCTCCGATATAGTCATGCACGGTAATCACCCCATTATCAAGTTGAGCCTTAGCCGCGGTTTTTACCGAAGTACGCTTATTAATTATCTCATTGTCTTTACTTATCATCTGCTTTAACTTTATCATATCAGCACTTTGCTGCTTAAGTGTTTGGCGTATATTGAAAAGGAATACATCCTTCTGCACATCTATTGTTTGCTTGTCGATATTCAGCAACTGTCTTTGATTCTTAAGTGTATAAAAACTGCCTAATGACCAGCTAAGGCGCACACCTGTTATATAATAGGGTTGAGCATTAACATCAAATCCGTTTAACCCGGGCATGGCATAACCGCCCTGGAAGAAAGCAGTCAGCCTTGGCCTGTTCCCAGCATTTAGTATTTTGTTCTGCACATCGTCATTCTTTTTCTGGTAATCGTACAGTGCCAATTCAGGCCTGTGAACACTATCCGATACCGCAACCTCTTTAGGGGCTGCCAATACTGTATTCTCATCTAATTGTTTATTAATGAACTGGCTCAGCATATCCAAATATGCCTGCCTTGAAGCCTTAAGGCCTATTTCATTTTGTTGCTGTTGCAAAAGTTCGGCCTGCAATTCATCTAAACTGCTTTGCAAGGCTGTACCACTGGTAACTGCCGCCTGCATCCTGTCAATGCTGCTCTGAATATCTTTTTGCGTTAGTTCATTCTGCTTTATTTGTTCGTTAATAAGCAGGGCTCCAAAGAAAACCTGGTTTATGCGGTCGCGTAGGGTATATAATTGCACTTCTATGTTTTGTTCCTGTATATCTGCGCTTGTGTTTTGCACTTGCTTTTGTTGCTTTATAATTCCACCATCGTAAATGGTTTGGTCTACCTCACCATGAATATTGAACTGATCTTTGGGCGGAGTAGGAAAGCTTAGCCCCTTGAATGCCGGTGGCAACCCGCTCAATGAAATTGCGGTTACAGCAGACTGATAGGTGGCCTGCCCATTAATATTCAATTGTGGTAAATACCCCTTTCCCGCATTTGATACATTATAATCTCTCGATTTCTCAATTAACCCCTTTTGCTTTATAAGCGGGTATTGTTGCCTTGCCCGCGCATAGCAACTATCGAGTGTTAGGCCCTGCGCATAGCCGGTAATAGCTGTTGCTACCATTCCAACCGCTGCAACTATGTGTTTCATTGTTATGCCTGTTTTAAAATTCATTATTCCTTATTTAACTTTCATCATGGCTTCTATCCATTCAGGTATAAGCTTCCTTCTCTCCTCCATTAATGCCACGAACTGCTTGTCGTCCATGCTGTGTATGTTCTTAAGCATTGGCCTGCCGATAAAGGGAAAAATGGTTAACCCCACAACGTTAACCATGAAGTTTACAGGGCTCATGGATGGGAGTTTTCCCTTTTTTATTGCCTTTTGTATCTGTTTCATAAAATACGATTCCTTGAACCGGCCCTGGAACTCTGCACGGCCGGGTGTAGTTTTCATATGCGACAAAACGAATATGGGCAGCTCGGGGTTGTGCAGCAACATATCAATATACCTGTCGACAAGTTGCTGTACTTTCTCCTTTATACTTGTTTCCTCATTATTAATAATCCCCACTATCGACATGAAAAACTTCTGCATGTTTTCCGCCATAATTATCTCAAAAAGTTTCTCCTTGCTGCGGAAATAGTAGTTAAGCAGGGCCAGATTTATGCCTGCTTCATTTGCAATGTCACGCGTCTTAACAGAGTCGAAACCCTTTTCGGTAAATAGTTTGCGAGCAGCTTCAATTATCTTCTGCTCGGCGCTTTCTTCTGATTTTTTTGTTTTGGCAGTTTTCATTTCGCTCAGAATTATGGTACAAATATATATTTATTATTTTGATTTAAACAAATGATTAAATCAAAAAGACAAACAACTTCCTAATTATGAGGAACAAATATTATATAGCCATAGTGGGTTAAAAATGACCTATAACAAGTAAGATATTGATTTATCTCAACTAAAAGGCAGGGATATTAATTCCCGATACCTTTTTCAGTTTTGCCGATTTATAATGCAGCAAAATGGCCAACGAGGCCTCATGGGTTCCACCGGTATTATTGGTAAGGGCAGAAACTGTATAGTCGTAACTGTAGCCAATTCTAAACAGTTTACTGCTATAGCCTAAGCGGAATATCATTGCATCGTTATACCGGTAACCAATGCCCCCGGTAATATGTTTTGTAATAATGTACCCATCGAATTCCTTCAATACCATGTCTTGCTGCCGAACATAAAGAATTGTCGGAGACAAAACAAAGTTGCCCACCTCTATCATGCCGCCTGCATTTACTGTATATTTCAGGGGCAAGGGGCTTGAACCTGTAACAAATGACTCATCTGGTTGGGTAAGGTGATCCATTGCAAAACCGACAAAATAATGTTTCCCATAACCTAAAAGGCCTGCCGAAAAATCGGGAACGGCTATACTTGTACGCGGAGGAGCTTCATTGGTATTATATACGAACCCGCGGGTCGGGTCGATCATACTGCCGAAAGTAAGTTTGCTCCAATCAACAGTTTTTTGGTGAAAAGTTCCCTGAACACCAATACTCAGCGTAAATGATTTGACATGAAATTGGTGTGCATATAGCAGGCTGATGTTAGTGGTAGTTAATGCTGCCTGCCCGGCTATATCCCGGTTAGCCAGTATTCCAATACCGTCTGCTGAGTCTATAATATTCCTGTCGTACGATACACTATAATCAGTAAACGTACCTGGTATATTTGGCCATTGGTCACGGAAGTTCATTCCTACACGCTGGGCAGTACCCGTTCCGGTAAAAGCTGGGTTTAAATATAATGGGATGGCGTATGATTGTGAAAATTCAGGGTCTTGCGCATACGCAGAATTACTTAATAGGCAACCTGCAAAAAGAATAAGAAATATTTTTTTCATGGCCTGGTTGTTAGCGTTCATTTTAGTAATGTAATATCTCCCGTATAAGTGTGTTGATATCCGCAATTATCGGTAGCTTTAATCACATAATTATAAATCCCTTCAGGGCATCCATTGCCTTGCTTAGTTCCGTCCCAACCTGCATTTAAATCTGGTGTTGTGTATAGTAGCTGCCCGTTGCCATCAAATATTTTCATTTGGTATTGCATTACACCGGTACCTTTAGGCTCAAATATGTCACTATTCCCATCAGCGTTAGGGGTAAAACTATTGGGGATATAGAATGTCCATTCATTGCAAATGGGGTCACTTTTTTTGCATGCCGACAAAGCACTTAGTAAGTACACCGATACTATTATTATAGCTATGCGTTTGATTTGAGTGAGTTTTTAAATTTCGAACTACTAATGTATGAATATTCTATTTCATTTCAAAGTATTCAAAAGACACTAATGCAAATTACTTGTCAATTTTTCGGTTGTACGGCTTTGCGGCAAAGACTAATTTTGTCTCAAATTTACTGATGTGCTTACCGATGATATAATGTATAAAGCCCTGGTTGACAAAGATGCCAGCTATGAAGGCCTCTTTATTGCGGCTGTTAAAACCACCGGTATATTTTGCCGCCCAACCTGCACTGCGCGTAAACCCAAGCCTGAAAACGTTGAATTCTTTAAAGATATAAAGGAAGCAATTGCCCATGGATATAGGCCTTGTAAAACATGTTCACCACTTGAAAAACTGGGGGCAACACCCGAACATATTAAAGAACTGCTAGCTGAGTTAACGGAAAACCCTTCCGTAAAAATAAATGATGCTGTTTTGCGCACCCGAGGGTTAGAGCCTAATGCATTGCGCCGCTGGTTCAAGAAGAATCATGGCATTACGTTCCAGGCATATCAGCGCATGTTGCGCATTAATTCGGCATTTACTAAAATACAGCAGGGCGAAACTGTAACAGCCGCAGCCTACGATTCGGGCTATGAATCATTGAGCGGGTTTAACGTTTCATTTAAATCGGCTATGGGAGTAGCTCCCTCAAAAAGCAAAGACAAAATGGTTGTAACCGTTACCCGGTTTGAAACACCGCTTGGCCCCATGTTTGCAGGGGCAACCGATGAGGGAATATGCCTGCTTGAATTTACCGACAGAAGAATGCTGGAAACAGAATTTAAATTACTTGCCAAAGAATTAAATGCAACCATTCTTCAGGGAGAAAGCAAATACTTCGCACCTTTACTAAAGGAACTGAACGAATATTTTGAAGGTAAAAGAAAAGCCTTCACTGTACCGCTTCAACTTATAGGCACACCTTTTCAGAAAGAAGTATGGAATGAATTATTGCGTATTCCGTATGGAACAACACGTTCGTATAAGCAGCAATCAGTAGCCATAAAAAAACTTGAGGCCATAAGGGCCGTTGCTAGCGCAAATGGTATGAATAAAATTGCCATAATAGTCCCTTGTCACCGCGTTATTGGTGAAGACGGGAGCCTGACAGGATATGGTGGCGGGCTTTGGAGAAAGAAATGGCTTCTTGAATTGGAAAGTGGCCAGTTGAAACTAAATGACTTTTGATATGGAATTCATCATACGGGAAATAAGAAAAGAAGATAATGAGGCTATACGGAGCGTGATTCGGACCGTACTGGAAGAATTTGGTGTCAACAAGCCGGGTACTGCTTATTATGATGATGCCCTTAACCATATGTACGAGACCTATATGGGTAAAAACAGAATATATTACCTGGGGTTAGTAAATGGCAAAATAGCCGGTGGCGCGGGCATATACCCAACTGAAGGCTTACCTGCCGATACCTGCGAGCTTATAAAGATGTACCTGTTACCTGAAACCCGTGGTATTGGGCTAGGCAAAGCGCTGGTAAATAAATGCCTTGACTTTGCCCAGTCAAATCGCTATAAACGGGTATACCTTGAAACCATGCCAGAGCTTAACAATGCAGTTAAGATGTACGAAAAAATGGGCTTTTCTTTGCTTGAAGGCCCTATGGGAAATACAGGCCATTTTGCCTGCACCATTCGAATGATAAAAGGCATTAACGGCTTTTAACATTATTTAAGCCTTACCTACCCTCTTTCTTTAGTGCGCCAGTAAGGAAATTTGTTACATTAGATGTTTAATATTACGACTCTCCTGTTTAACAATATGGGTATGAAGAAACGTTTAGCTATAGCAACCTCGTTATTGATTTTTCTTGTAACAAGTATTTCAATAAAAGCTCAGAAAGAAGTAAAACTCATAAATGCCGGAGAAATATTCCAGCGATGCTCAGATTTACTTGATTCCGGAAAGTATGATGATGCCTCTGCCCTTTATGAACAAATTACGCGCAATGATACCAGTTATGCGGTTTCAGTTTACAAAGACGCCATAGCACGCATATCGGCTGGTGAAGACAGTGCATGTATAGTATTATGCAGGAAATCTATATCACTGAAAGGCGAATATACTCCTGCCAGTTATAAGTTTCTCTGCGATGCATATACCGATATTGAAAAGTATGACAACGCCATAAAACTCATGCGCGATACTGTTATACCCATGTATCCTAACTTATATTACCTGCATTACTCTTTAGGATTAGCCTATTACAAATCGCAAAAGTTCGATAGCGCCATTGCCTGTTTTGAAAGGGCTTTAACCCTTAATGTTTTCGATGCTTCAAGCCACTATTACCTTGGCAAGTGCTGCCTTGAACAGGGCCGTATGGTTCCTGCAATGCTATCATTGCAATTCTACCTGTTACTCGAACCTCTTACTTCGCGCTCATTTGCAACCGTGCAGCTTCTGGAACAAGTTAGCGAAGGTAAATACGATTACAATAAAGCCACTATCGTCGATCCGTCTAAGTACCACGACGATGATTTCCAGGACCTTGACCTTATCATAAAATCGAAAATAGCTTTGAATGATGACTATAAAGCAAAAACCAAGATATCGTATGGAGTAATAAAACAGCTGCAGCTGTTTATGGAAAAACTTACCTATACAGCAAAAACAGGCAATTTCTGGATGGAAAATTATGTTCCATTCTTTACCGCCCTGCAAAAGAATAATTACTTCGAGCCCTATGCTTATTACATTATTGGTTCCATAAACAATGAAGATCTGCAAAAGGACATAAGCAAAGAGAAGCGAAAGATTGATGAGTTTACAAACTGGGCCGGTAAGCAAATACGCAGCACACGTGAAACAAAAGAAATTACCGTAGATGGAAAGAAAAAAACCATGTCGTACCTTTACTACGACAACCATATACCGGAAGCCGCGGGTGAGCAAAACAGCAACAAAAAAAATACCGGCGAGTGGATCATTTATAATCAATATACCGGCAACACCGAAGCCAAGGGAGCGTTCAACGATAACGGGGAACGTGAAGGACAATGGACATGGTATTATTATAACGGTGTAATGAAAGAACGTACCAATTATAAAAATGGCAAGCGCGAAGGCTTATCGGAAGGCTGGTACAGGAATGGAGCTAAGAAGTACATATATACTTTCAGCGATGATAAACTAAATGGAGAAGCGAAGGAGTTTACAGCATCGGGTACGCCCAGCACCACGGGTGTCTATAAAAATGATAAACCCGATGGTGCCGCTTCAGTTTACTATTCAAATGGCAAACAGCGTTACCTTGTAAACTACTCAGAAATCGGGCTTGAGGGAGAACAGAAAGAGATTTACATGAATGGCCAAACATTGCTGACATCGAATTATAAAGGAGGCAAGAAGAACGGAACCTTTTCTGAATACTGGTCAAATGGCAAGTTAGAGGACCAGGGCGAATACAAAGACGATAAAGCAATAGGGAAATGGAAATACTATTACCGCGATGGATCATTGCATAAGGAATATACATGCAATGCCGAAGGCAAGATCATTGATACGCTTATAACCTATTTCAGGAACGGAAAAAAATCGGAACGGGTAACTTACAATAAAACAGGCGATTTAAACGGGCCCGATATTTTATACGATGACGATGGAATTAAATATGCTGACTTTGAATATCGCAATGGTTCGTTGATAAGCGCACAATTCTTCGACAAAAAAGGTAATGTAACTGCTGATAAAAAAGCATCGGGCAGTAAAATGGCATACGAGAATTATTATGCCAATGGAATTAAATATTCAGAAGGTGATTTAGTCAACGGTAAGCGCAACGGCTTATGGAAGTTTTACACCCGCACAGGGCTGCTTTCAACAGCAGAAAATTACAAGGATGGCTTACTTAGCGGCGAACGTACCGCCTACTACCTTGATGGCAAGGTTAAAGACTCTTTAAATTACAGCAACGACCAGGCTGATGGACTTTACCATAGTTACTACGATAACGGGCAGCTTAAATCTACCGGCTGGTATACAGAAGGGCAACAAGAAGGCGATTGGTATTTTTATAACCTGCGCGGCATTATGAGCAGCCACAGGTATTTCCTGCGTAATGAAATTTCGGGTTATTCCGATTACTATGATGTAAACGGGCATATATCGGCTGAAGAGTATACTAACCCCTTAGGTTATTTCGATAAAGCGTGGGTATATGATTCTACAGGTAACGTAGTTTTCACATACGTATCAGATAACGGCAATGGAACATATAAGCCAACCTATAGCAACGGGCAGGCAAAATTTGCACGTAACTATGTAGCGGGTAATTCCGATGGCCCTGAAACTTCTTACTTCCCTAACGGAAAGCCTTCGCTGGAATGCACTTATCTTGCCGATAACCTACAGGGTAAATACACTGTTTATTTCGATGATGGTACTATAAAAGAAGTCAATAATTATGACCTGGGCGCCCTCGATGGTGTTTCATATAATTATTACCGCAACGGCAAATTACGGAACACTAATACCTATATGGCCGGTGATCTTGACGGCCCCTTTAAAGAGTATTATGAAGACGGCCATATTAAACGCACCGGATATGATCAGGATGGAAATGCCACCGGTGAATCGAAAAGATACTTTGAGGACAGTGTTCTGTATTGTGTAACATGGTACAAAAACGACATAATTACAGGTTACTCCTACCCCGGTAAAGACGGTAACCTTGTACCAACCGTTAACGTAGAAAAAGGAACCAGTGATGTGGTTTGCTATTATGCTAACGGCACCAAATCTTTTGAATCAAAGTATGATAACGGCGAGCTTAATGGTAAAAGAACAACTTATACCCCGGAAGGTAAAGTATATGCTGATGAGAACTTTGCATGGGGCTATGAAGAAGGCCCACAGAAATACTATTTTAAAGACGGTAAATTAAAGGCAGAAGAGAGTTATTATATGGGCAATAAAGACGGTGTTTCCCGTTATTATTATGATAATGGAAAGCTGGAACATGAAGAACATTGGGTACTTGGTCAGCGCCATGGCACATTTACATATTACGATAAGTTAGGGAAACAGACCAAAACAGAAGTATACTACAACGACGAACGCCTTAAGTAATTAGGTTATGTATTATAAACGGAACATGGTAAAGGGACTGGTAAAAGCGATATTATTTGCTCTTGTGTTATTGCCTGCAATAAAGTTGAGCGCGCAGAAAGATGACATTTATTCTCAACTGCGAAAAAAGTATTCAGATGAGAATGCGGTGTATGTTACACGCAAGGAGAATGTGGAAATTAAATTTGAGAAAGGGCAGGAACAACCTATGATATATTCGAATATCTATGAGGAGTTGCTGATGCTTACTGATAAAACCTCGAATTACCTCGATCGTAATGTATACTGGTCAAGTTTTTCAGATATACAGGACCTTGATGTTAGAACCGAAGTACCGGACGGCAACCATTATAAAACCCTTAAGGTAAAAGACTTTTTAAAGACGAATGAAGTCAACGAGGGTACATTCTACGACGATTCCCGTTCCTATAAATTTATTTTCCCCGGCTTAGTAAATGGTGCAAGGGCAATTATTTCATACACCGAAAAACTTAAAGACCCTCATTTGTTCGGGCATTTTTATTTCACCTCTTTCGCTCCTACAGAAAATGTTGAGTACTCTGTTACTTTCCCTTCAACCGTTAAAATACACTATAAGCTGTTTAATGTTACTGATAGTGCCGTACACTTCACATCTAAAGAAAGCGGGAGAACTACAACCTATACATGGACCATGCACAACGTGAAAAAACTTAAGCTTGATGATGATGCCTCAAGCATTAGTTATTACATACCAGGCCTTGTTGTGCTTATTGACCAGTACACCGATAAGGACGGGAAAACTGTTCGTGTGCTTGGTGACACAAATGATCTTTATAGCTGGTACTATGGCTTTGTGAAAGAAGTAAATACATCTATATCGCCTGAACTGAAAAAAGTGGTTGATTCCATTACTGATGGGGTTACCGACAGCCTGGAAAAAGTAAGGCGTATATTTTATTGGGTGCAAAATCAAATTACCTACGTAGCATATGAAGATAGCCTGGGTGGTTTTGTTCCGCGTGAGGCATCGCTCGTTTGTTCGCGCCGCTTTGGCGATTGCAAGGATATGGCCAGTACCCTTACGCAGATGATCCGGGCCGCAGGATTACCTGCATACCAGGTATGGATTGGCACACGCGATATACCGTACAGGTTTGAGGATGTTCCCGCACCACTTTCAACCAACCATATGATATGCGCTTATGTGCAGAATGGTAAATATTATTTCCTTGATGCTACCGGGAAGCACTCTCCATTCGATTTTCCTACTTCTATGATACAGGGGAAACAAGCCCTTGTTGGTATGGGGGCCGGCAAATACCGTATTGTAACCGTTCCGGTTATGGATACTTCGCGCAACATATATACCGACAGTATACATATGCGCCTTGACCAGACCGTAATAAAGGGCTCGGGCAGGGTAAGCACCAATGGATATGACAAAATAATTATGAGCTGGAGGCTGCAAAACGTAGACAAAAAAAATGAGCGTACTTACATGACCAGTTTATTGCAAAAGGGTAATAACAAATTCAACCTTGATGATTTTTCATATAACAATCTTACTAATGTTGATAACGACCTGCAGATAAATTATAATTTCAGCCTGGGCGATTATGTGCAGAAGAACGGCAACGAATTATATGTTAACCTGCACCTGCACAAACTTTACATGAACGACTTACTTCAACCTGACCGCGAAGCACCAAGGGAAATTGAATTTAAAAATGTTGACAGGAATATAAACGAGCTTGAGATACCTGAAGGCTACAAAGTTTCTTACCTGCCTGATAACGCAAGCTATAATGGCCCGCTTGGGGGATTTAAAATAAGCTACCACACCATAGGGAATACTGTTGTGAACGAGAGTTATATTTACATCAACACGCTAATGGTTTATCCGAAAGATTTCCAGGAATGGAATAAAATGATACGTTCGCTTACACGCGCTTATAATGAATCTGTTACCTTAACAAAACAATAAACTACCATTTATGCTTCGTAACCTGGCTCTATGCTTATTAGTAGCAATTTCCTTCCCTTTATATTCTCAATCTTCCTCATTCGATAGGCCTGAGCCCGAGTTCAAGAGCTATCATTGGGACGAAAAACCGCAGTTGCATAAACTGACAGCCGACGAAGAAAAGCGAAATGAGGTTGTAATTAAAGACAAACGTATTTTGGAATATGCCTACAATGAGCACGACAGCCTTGTGCTATATATTACTCACCATTTTATAGTGCGAGTAAATTCAGACAAAGCCATTGAAGAGAATAATACCGTATATATTCCGCTAGGCGAAAGTGTTAATGTTATAGATATTAAAGCACGCGCCATTAGCAAGGACGGAAAAATAACGAACCTTGACCCTAAGAACATTAAAACGCTTGATAATTATGAGAACCTTGGGCCATTCAGAATATTTGCTATTGATGGTATTGAAATTGGCAGCGAAGTGGAATACCTTTATACGGTTAAGCGCCCCTACCGCATATCGGGCTCAGAATATGTAAGGCGTACCGCATTGCATAAGGATCTGTCTGTGGATATTTATTCACCACTTCACCTGGTGTTCCTTGCTAAAAGCTATAATGGTTTCCCGGATGTAGTAAAAGACACTGCTATAACTGCAAAGCGTCATATTTATGCCGAGGGCCATGACCTGGAGGGTTATGATCATGAGGAATTTTCGGCCGACGATGGCGCCCTTATGCGCTTTGAATACCTTATTGCATATAATAAAGCAGGCGACCCCGATGCACGCCTTTATTCCTACAGTGATTTTTGCCAGAGGCTATTTGAGCTGCTTAATAAAGGTATTACAAAGCAAGACACAAAGACTGCAAACAAGGTAATTGATACTATGAAAATTAAGAACCTGGGTGATGAAGACAAGATACGCTACATTGAAAGCAGGATTAAAAATAGCGTGGCTATAAAAGAAGACGTAGATGGGGACAAAGCCATGTCGCTCCCTGATGTATTTAAAGATCACGTAACAAATGAATACGGAATAGTGAAATTATACAATATGCTTTTTGATGCTGCAGGTATAAAGTATGAGCTGGTATTAACATCCGACCGGTTTGACAAACCCTTTGACGGCGACTTTGATACATGGGCATATTTACAGAAATATGCTTATTATTTCCCTTCTACAGGTGAGTACATTGCACCCACTGAAGCGGCTTACCGTTATGGTTTCATTCCATACGACTGGACCAGCCAGAAAGGATTCTTTATGCATACCATTACCATTGGCGATAATGTGCAAACGGCAGTTGGCAAGGTGAAGGATATTCCCTGCAACGACTATAAAAAAAGCCTGAGCCTTTTAAATGCCGATTGTAAATTTGATTTTGATATGGGCGTAGTTAATATGCACTATAAAATGACTACTTCGGGTTACGAAGCCTTAGCAATGGCGCAACCATATTACGGGTATTTATCCGATGACGACAAGAAGCAATACACCGATAAAGTTTTTCAAAGCTATTTTGAAGATGCCAAGCCGGCCAACTTTAAAGCAACCGGCTACAGTGAAAAAGATATTATGCGAAACCCTTTTATAATTGAAGCAGATTTGAGTACCAATACGGTGCTTGAAAAAACAGGCAACAAATACCTGTTTAAGGTTGGCCAGATAATTGGCCCGCAAAGCCAGCTGTACAGGGATACTGTTCGTCATACACCCATAGAGAATCACTATAACCATGGCTACCATCGTGAAATTACTTTCCAGGTACCTGAAGGATATAAAGCAACTAACCTTGACGCAGTTAATATGGATGTGTTTGATGGTAAAGCCACCGACGCACACACAATGGAGTTTCATTCTTACTATAAAACCGATGGTGATAAGGTAACCGTTTACTGCGATGAATATTATTCGCAATTGCGCTACCCGGTAAGCATGTACGACC
>Ga0134125_10002484_pt1 | contig 21878 bp, 14 predicted proteins | sample KB31751_FD_96464 | JGI IMG/M metagenome (GOLD analysis project Ga0134125, IMG submission 96464) | Terrestrial soil microbial communities with excess Nitrogen fertilizer from Kellogg Biological Station, Michigan, USA - KB3-175-1 | ecosystem: Environmental > Terrestrial > Soil > Unclassified ... | reverse complement strand
GTAATACGTCGGCACCTTTTCCTCGAACACGGTGCGCACCTTGCCGGTGCGCGCGTCGGCGATGCGGAACCATTCGTGCTTGTGGTCGCGCGAGGTGGAGACGAAGGCCAGGGTCTTGCCGTCCGGCGCCCATTTCACGTCGTCCCAGCCACCGTCGGGGCCGCAGCTGACGTCGTCGCACAGGGTGGAGCGGTGCTGGTCCGGCGGCATCTGCAAACGCGTGACCTTTTTTGCGGCGACATCGATGATGACGCGCTCGATCATCGTCACGTCCTTGTCGCCCACCAGCGGATATTTCCACTTTTCCAGTTCGGGATGGCCGACCTTGGTCTTGATCAGGTACATGTCGCCAGTCTTGCGCTGATCCTGCTGGAAGGTGGCGATCTGCCTGGAATCGGGCGACCACTCGACGATGGCTTTGTCGGTGTGTTTCCAACCGGCGTTGTCGGTGGCGTAGCCGAAATTCTCCACGCCGTCGGTGGTGAGCTGGGTCTCCTTGCCGGTGGCCACGTCGCGCAGCCACAGGTTCCAGTCGCGGATGAACGCCTCGCTCTTCTTGTCCGGCGACAACGCGCCAGGTTCGTCGCCGGCCTTAACCAGCGTGGCGCGATCGACGCAGCTGGCCGTGGCGGCAACCAGGTCGCACACGTAATGCTTCTTGCGCACGACGATGTCGATGCGGCCGTCCGGCCTCGTCTCGTAGCCGGTGACCGGCAGTTTCTTCGCATCGACCGGTTTGCCGCCGGCAGCGTGCAGTGCGGTGGCCAGTTTCGCCTGGTCGAACAAGGGCGCGGTCTTGCCGTTGGCCGCATCCATCCGCATGAAGTGATCGCCGTTGGCGTCGTGGTCCACGTACCAGAAGTGGCCGTCGTCCAGCCAGTTGACCTCGGTCACCGCGTGGTCGACCAGCGGCGCGGTGTTGTAGCTCATGAACCGCTCTGCCTGCGCGTAGTCGCTCGCGCCCAGCGTGCGTCCCTGCGCGGCGACGCCGCCCGACAGCAGCCCCATCACCACCGCGCCCAACAGGCGTGGCTTGTCGATCATCGAATGCATGTGTTCCTCCACGGACGGATGGCATGTCGCGCCACGATCCGCGCGCACACCTGACCGCGGGATGCTAGCGCATTGCCCCTCGGCGCCCCCGTGCCAAAGGTCCATGCGTCAAGCATGGTGGAGCTTCACGAACGCAGCGCCCGTGGGCGTTGGGAGGACTGCTCCACTGGAACCGGCTTTCGCTGAAGCGAACTGTCGTCCCGGTGCCGATCCGGCCGGAGGAAAACGGTGCGTCTGGCGGGTTGCCTTCAGTCCGCCACGGCGTTCGCTGCCCGGACGGCCGGGGCAGCGACGCAACGGAATGTCACTGGATGTAGCCGGATTCCTGGGTGTCGACCTTGATCCTGATGAGTTTCATGGAGCCAATATTGCCCATGCCACCGTTGGAGAAGGTCAGCACGCCCTCACCCTTGTAGTGGTACTCGGTGCGCGAGTTGTCGCTGCCGAAATGGAAAGGGATCCACGCTTTGCCGGTCATGTACATCTTCTGGTCGGTCGGTGGACCGATCAGATCCGTGATCTGCTTCGAATGCATGCCCACCTGGATCTTGGCGAATTTGCTGCCCGGTGCCGGCGTTCCGATGACATCGGCGGCCTTCGCCGCATCGGCGCAAAAGCCCGCCGGGGCATAGCTGGCAAACAGCGCCAGCGACGACATGAACATGATCGACTTGATCTTCATTGCTTTGCTTCCCCATGAATGGTGATGGCCACAGCGACGGACGGGCACGGACGAAGGCGACCTCGCGCCGCCGGACCGAACCCGAGCGCAGGGACGGATTTCAGCCTCGCTGCAAATGGAGGATTGCGCCGGGCTTTGAGTCGCGGCGGAATCCTCGATGGGAGGATGGACAGGCGTACGGGGGACGACAATCGGCGAACCCGCAGCGAACCGTAGGGGTTTTCCGAGCCTCGCGCCGTTGTGATCCGCATACGTGCCGCAGGTCCGGATGGGCGACAGGACCTCAGCGTTGCGCCGCCGTCAGCTCCACCAGCCAGTCGATGAAGACCCGCAGGCGCGCCGGCATCTGCCGCTGTTGCGGATACAGCACGGTGATGGGCAGTGACGGCGGCGGATGGGCGGGCAGTATCTCGCGCAGGCGGCCAGCCTTGAGCCCCTCGGCGATGCGCTGGCGGGTCATCTGCGCGATGCCCAGGCCCGCTTCGCAACAGCCGAGGTAGGCATCCATGCCGCTGACGCTGACGCGGCCTGGCAACGTAACCTCCCGCCGGCGCCGGCCCACCATGAATTCCAGCGGCTCGGCGCGGCGGGTGTTGGGCGAGGCCCAGTTCACCGCGACGTGGCCGTCCTGCAGCGCAGCCAGCGATTCGGGCAGGCCGTACCGGCGCACGTAACCGGCACTGGCTACCGTCGTCTGCGCCAGCATCCCAACCCGCCGGCCGATCATGCCCGAATCACCCAGATTGCCGATGCGCAATACGCAATCCACGCCTTCTCGCACCAGGTCCACAAAGCGGTCGCCGGTGCCGATGTCCAATTCGATCTGCGGGAAGCGCGCGAAGAAGGCGGGCAAGGCGGGGATCACCAGCAGACGACCCAGCGAGGCGGGAAGATCGATCCGCAACCGACCCTTCGGCTGTATCGCGGCTTCGCGAAAGTCCGCCTCGACCTCGTCCATGTCGGCCAACAGGCGTCGGCAGTGCCGGTAATAGGTATCGCCGTCGCTGGTGGTGCGCACGCGGCGGGTGGTTCGCTGCAACAACTGCGCGCCAAGGCGCGTCTCCAGCCGCTTGATCGCATGGGTGACGGTGGCGCGCGGCAGGTTCAGGTCGTCCGCGGCGGCGGTGAAGCTGCCCAGCTCCACGATGCGCGTGTACAGCCGCATGGCTTCGAGACGGTCCAAGGTGATTGTTGGTCATTTTGAAATGGTGATGGCCATTATTGACCATTTATCCTATCGCCGCCGTAGCGCACCATGCGTCCACCCTCACCCATCGGAGCCATCCAATGCAGATGCGTACCCTCGGCCACAACGGCCCGCAAGTTTCCGCCCTCGGCCTCGGCTGCATGGGCATGAGCGCGTTCTACGGCGCCCATGACGACGCCGAGTCGATCGCCACCATCCACCATGCGCTGGAGCGCGGCCTCAACCTGCTCGACACCGCCGACATGTACGGCCCGCATACCAACGAGGTGCTGGTGGGCAAGGCGATCAAGGGTCGCCGCAAGCAGGCTTTCGTCGCCACCAAGTTCGGCATCGTGATCGACCCGGACAACCCGCAGGCACGCGGCGTCAACGGTCGGCCGGACTACGTGCGCGCCGCCTGCGACGCCAGCCTCAAGCGGTTGGGCATCGACACTATCGATCTCTACTACCAGCACCGTGTGGATCCGAACGTGCCGATCGAGGACACCGTCGGCGCGATGGCTGAACTGGTCGCCGCAGGCAAGGTGCGTTATCTGGGTTTGAGCGAGGCGTCCGGCGCGACCCTGGAGCGTGCCTGCAAGGTGCATCCGATTGCCGCGCTGCAAAGCGAGTTCTCGCTGTGGACGCGTGACCCGCAAGACAACGGCATGCTCGCCGCCTGCCGCAGGCTCGGCGTCAGCCTGGTCGCCTATTCGCCACTGGGCCGCGGCTTTCTCACCGGCGCGATCCGCACTCCCGACGACTTCGAGGCCGATGACTACCGCCGCAACAGCCCGCGCTTCATGGGCGAGAACTTCGACCGCAACCTGCAGTTGGTCGAGAAGGTGAAGGCGCTGGCCGCCGACAAGGGTTGCTCGCCGGCGCAACTCGCGCTGGCCTGGGTGCTGGCGCAGGGTAATGACGTGCTGGCGATCCCGGGCACCCGCAAGCGCAGCAGGCTGGACGAGAACCTGGGCGCGCTGCAGGTAACACTCCGCGCCGATGAGCTGGCCGCGATCGACGCCGTTTTTTCGCCTGGGGCCGTGGCCGGCCAGCGCTATACGGGGGCGGGCATGCACATGGTCAACGTCTGACACTCCGCGGCGTCGTTGCCGGATACGGTGCGCGACGATGGCGTGATAGAAAGGAGGCGAACCTCCGCGGCGCGGCTTCATCGAGTCGACGCGCCGCAAGCGTCCACCGCCATTCCGGAAACGCCTTGACTGATCCGCTCACATTGAACGAAACGCTGCAGCGCATGCGCCGCGCGCAGGGCGTCGATCCCCTGCCCGCGTGGCAGGTCCGGGCCGATCGGCTGCGCGCGCTGCGGACGCTGCTGCTCGATCATCGCGCAGAGCTGGCGGCCGCCATCGACGCCGATTTCGGCCGGCGGCCAGCACAGGAAACCGATCTGCTGGAACTGTTCCCCAGCCTCTCGGCAATCAGCCATGCGCTGCGCCATGGGCGGCGCTGGATAACGCCACGGCGCCGGTGGGCCAACGCCCTGTTCCTGCCCGCGCGCACCGAGTTGCGACCGCAGCCGCGTGGCGTGGTGGGCATCATCGTGCCGTGGAATTACCCGCTGTACCTGGCCGTGGGCCCGCTGGTCGATGCGTTGACGGCGGGCAACCGCACGATGCTGAAGATGAGCGAATTCACCCCGCGCTTCTCCGCCCTGTTTGCCTCGCTGGTGGCGCGCCATTTCCACGCCGACGACGTGACCGTGGTAACCGGCGCGGCGGACGTGGCACAGGTGTTTTCCGCGTTGCCGTTCGACCATCTGCTGTTCACCGGCTCGACCGCGGTGGGGCATCAGGTGATGCGGGCAGCGGCAGCCAATCTCACGCCGGTGACGCTGGAGCTGGGTGGAAAATCGCCGGCGATCATCGGCCCGGGCGCGCGCTTCGAGCACGCGGTGGAGCGCATCGTGTTCGGCAAGCTGGTCAATGCCGGGCAGACCTGCATCGCACCGGATTACGTGCTGTTGCCGCGCGATCGCATGGACGACTTCGTGGCCGTGGCACAGCGCGTGATGGCGCGGATGTACCCGCAACTGGCGCAGAACGGGCAGTACGCCAGTATCGCGTCCGATCGCCAGTACCAGCGGCTGGTCGCCCTGCTCGATGACGCGCGCAACCGCGGTGCCCACGTGCATTCGCTGGGCGATGCGGCGGCCGATGCCACGCGCCGGCTGTTGCCGCCGCAACTGCTGAGCCAGGTGGACGACAGCATGGCGGTGATGCGCGAGGAGATCTTCGGCCCGCTGCTGCCGCTGCTGCCCTACGACACCATCGACCAGGCCATCGCCTGGGTGGCAGCGCGCCCGCATCCGCTGGCGCTATACCTGTTCGAAAGCGACAAGGCGCTGATCGAACGGGTGCTGTCGCGTACTACCGCTGGCGGCGTTTCGGTCAACGACACGCTGTACCACATCGCCCAGCACGGCCTGCCGTTCGGCGGCGTGGGCGCATCGGGCATGGGCGGTTATCACGGGGAAGCGGGCTTCCGCACGTTCTCTCACCTGAAACCGGTTTTTTATCAGGCGCGGTTCAACGGCGCCGGCTTGTTCAACCCGCCTTATGGCGAACGGTTCCGCCGCCTGCTGGACCTGCTGCTGCGCCGCGGCTGAACCGCAGCCACGGGGCGACGAGACACTTGCGTCGCGTATCAATAGACTTCCCGGCATGAATTCTCCCGAACATTCGCCGCTGGGCAAGGAAACGCCCTACGCGGACCGCTACGACCCCGCGCTGCTGTTTCCCATCCCGCGCGACAGCAACCGGGCGGAACTGGGCCTGGCCGAACCGTTGCCTTTCCACGGCGTGGACATCTGGAACGCCTATGAATTGTCGTGGTTGGACCCGCGCGGCAAACCCGTCGTTGCGCTGGCCGAATTCCGTGTGCCGGCGGTGTCGCCGCATCTGATCGAATCAAAATCGTTCAAGCTGTACTTGAATGGCTTCGCGGGCGAGCGCATCGCCGACGCGGCCACCCTCGCCAGCACGCTGGTGCGCGATCTCTCGGCCGCGGCCGGCGCGGTGGTCGGCGTGCAACTGAGCGACGCCCGCGCGGCAACTTGCCCGGTCGGCGATTTGGACGGCCATCCGCTGGACGACCAAGACATCGAGATCGACGATTACGGTCCGCCGAATGCCGATTTTCTGCGAGCCGACCGCACCGCCACGCCGGTAGCCGAGACGCTGGTCTCGCACCTTTTGCGCTCGAACTGTCCGGTCACCGGCCAGCCGGACTGGGGCAGCGTGCAGATCGCCTACCGCGGCGCACCGATCGACCATGCGGGGCTGCTGCGTTACCTGGTGTCGTTCCGCAACCACAATGAATTTCACGAGCATTGCGTGGAGCGCATCTTCGTCGACCTGAGCCGTACCTGCGAACCGCAGCAGCTGAGTGTCTATGCGCGCTACACGCGACGCGGCGGCCTGGACATCAACCCGTTCCGCAGCAGCACGCCGATCACTCCACCCAACCTGCGGACGGCGCGGCAATGAAGAACGATCGGGCCAGCATCCGGCGGCGCCGGTCCACGGCAGCCATCACGTGCCTGGCGATCTGGCTGCTGGCGCTGGGCGGTTGCAGCAAGCCCCCCACGCCGCCCGTCGCGCCCGCACCGGCAACCAGCAGCACGTTGCGGGCTCCCGCCAGCGTGGCGCGGGCGATTCCAGCGCCGGCGGCAAGCAGTGCCGCGAAGCCCGCGCCGGCGGCAAGCGCCGCGCCCGCCGCGGCGATCGAAGTGATGCAGCTCACGCTGGGCACGGCCGTCGATGCCGCCCACAGGATCACCGCGCCGGGCACGCGTTTCGCGCCGGACGCCACGATGCTCTACGCCAGCGTGGATACGCGGGGACAAACCGCCGAAGCCACGCTCAATGCACGCTGGCGCTATCTGGAAGGCGATGGCCAGCTGATCAGCAGCATCAGCCAGTCGATCGCCGCCGACGGGCCGGCCACCACGACGTTCACGTTGCACAATCCCGACTTGTGGCCCGAGGGAAAATACCGGGTCGAGATTTTCCTCGACGGCGCGCCGGTGATCCAACGCGATTTCGAGATCGCTAAACCCTGACGGTGCCGACTCAGCCGGCTGCCTGGCCGCCGTTCTCCCGCACCGACGCGCCACCGAGATAGCGGTATTGGTCGGGCGGCAGGTACAGCGGAAACAGGGTCGATTCCTCCTGTCGCAACAACCGGCCCAGCAGGCCTGCTGCGCGCGCCACGTCGGACACGAAGCGGCGACGGCAGGTGGCGTCCCAGGGAGCGCCGAGATATTCCACCAGGATCGCCTCTATGCGCAGCACCTGACGCTGGGCTTCGGCCTGCACTTCATTGAAGTGCATCATCGCCATCGTGTCGTGCTCGAGCGCGCAACGCAGGTAGGGGTAGAACTGCACGCTCTTGATCAGCGCCGTGCGCCGGAAGCCATCGGCAAAATCCTGCAGACAGGCGATTTGCGCGCTTTCGTCGGAAGTGCGGCAGGCATCGAGCAGGGCCCGCATCAAGCCTCTTGCGGTCGCTGCCTCCAGCTTGAGCTCGGCTACCAGGCGCTGGCGGTAACGGACCGGAAACAGTGAGCCGCCTTCGCCGGAACTGGCCGTGGGGCGGCCCTCCGGAGCAGGCGTCCGTTCAAGAATGCCACGCAGCAAACGCATCGAAGCCCCCGTCCCTGTACACCGGCCTCGCCATCGCGTCAGCGCCGGGTCGAGCCAGAGTCTAGATTATTTCGGGGTGATTCGACGAAATCGTGCGCTATCGCACAGAAATTTCCGTCCGCAGATGTTTGAAACGGCTGGCCGTGTCAGTGGCGTTCGACGCCTGCCACACCGTTTCCGCGACGGGAAAAAACGAATCGGATGCGGCGGCATCACGCACGCCGCATCCAGTGTCCGACGTCAGGCAGCGGCGTCTTTCAGCTTCTTCAGCGGACGAACCTTGATCTTGACCGAGGCAGGCTTGGCGGCAAACACCTGCTCCTGCTTGGTGAACGGGTTGATGCCCTTGCGCTTCGGCTTGGCCGGCACCTTGACGGCGGTGACCTTCAGCAGGCCCGGCAAGGTGAACTCGCCCGCACCCTTCTTGTTGACCGAAGCGGTGACGGCACCTTCCAGCGCAGCCAGCACGGCGCGTACATCTTTCGCAGCCACGCCGCTGCTTTCGACCAGGTGCGCGAGCAACCCGGACTTGTTCAACGGTTCCTTGATCGGTTTCGGGGCAGCGGCAGGTTTGGCCACTGCTTTGGGTGCTGCGCCCTTCGTCTTGTTCGTCGTCTTGGCCATGGATTAATTCCGTGTATTCGATGATGGATGGTGGGTTTGCCGCGAAAACCCTCTCGGCAATGTGGAATGTAGGGCAAGCGTGTGGGCTCGCCAAGTCATGATGCACGTAAAAAAGCGCCTACATGTCGCACCCCGACGGCATGGACGACTCCTGCCGGGGTCTTTCACGCCGCTGTTCCCGTGTCGACGCGGGCGTGTTTTACTGCATGCAGAAGCGAGGACGGTTGGATTCCGGCGGCTTTCCGGGTCCATCGCTGCCGTTGCGCTTGCGAGGTATGCCTCGCGGCGTTGCTGGCGGCATGATGGAGTCATCAGGGGGATGACATGGCTGACGCCAGGCGGCATTTGCGGTTTCCGGTGACCGGCGCACTGCTGGTGCCCGCGCTCGCGCTGCTGGATGCCTGCGGCGCGATGCTCGTCGGCGCATTTTCAATCGAACGGGTGGCGTTTGATGCGCTGCTGACCGTGCTGGCCTTGTCAGCCTGGTCGATGGCGCGTGGGCGTGGGCGCGCAGGCCTGGTGTTAACCCTGTGCGCCGCGGCATGGACGGCGGTGCTGATAAGAACCGGCCAGGTACCCGATCCCAGGATGCCGCTCTGGTATGTCGCGATGCTGGTACTGCCGGCTGCCATCTGCGCCGGGATCACCACCTCGGCGACATTGCGCGCAGTCGCACGGGGCATGGCGTTGGCCACGGTTTTTGCGGGACTGGCCTACCTGTTGCGCGCATGGAACGAACAGCTCGCCGCCGCGGATTTGTTTCTCGGTGCGCTGCAGACGCTGGCACTCAGCTGCACCGGATGGTTGTTCGCCTCGTTGCACGAGGAACCCGCGCGGCCGGCAACCATCGCGCCAACCGCGTTGTCGGGCATGGGCTGGATGGGTTTGCTGGGCTGGGTGGTACAGGCCACTGCGCTGGTGCAGGGCGGGACGTTCCTGGTGCCGATGGCGTTCAACACGGCGTTGGCCTTCGTGCTGCTGGGCCATGCCCTGTGGCTGCTGGGCAGCGGGCGCACGCTGACCGCGTGGTGCCTGGGCCTGGCGTGCATCCCGCTGGCAGCATCGCCGTTGCTGGCGGAATACCTCGATCGGGTGGATGTCGTCGGCGAGCTGTTATGGCGGCAACGGGCGATCCAGGCCGAGAACGCGATCCCCGGCCGACTGGCGCCCAACACGGCGTTGTCGTTGTTGCTGGCCACCGGCGGACTGACCTGTGCGCTGTTGGCCCGGCGAAACCCGGCCTGGTGGAGCGCTACCTGGGCCTGCGGCCTGCTGGTTTCGCTGGCCGGCGTGCTGGCGTTGGTCGGTTACGTTTTCGCGCTGCCGGGCATGCGCACGCTGGGCCCGCATACGCCAATGTCGCTGCCTGTGGCACTGGGCATGCTGATGCTGGGGATCGGGCTGGCCACCAGCAATCCGCGCCCTCCATCGCAACACCACTACCGCACCGTGCTCCTCCCGGCGGTCATATGCCTGCTGACGGTGGCGTCGTCGCTGCTGTTGTGGCGGTCGCTGGAACAGCAGCAAAGGCGGCTGGAATGGGATGCGCTGCAAAGCCGGCGCGACAACGTCGCCAACCTGCTGCACGAGGGCATGAGCTCGCGGATGGAGGCATTCGAGCGGCTGGCGTCGCGCCTGGCCGGCATGCCCGCGGCTCTGCGCGAACGGCTTTTTGCGCGTGACGCGGCGAACTATCTCCGCGACATGGATGGCCTGCGCGCGGTGGGATATGCCGACGCCGGCCACGTCATGCGGCAGACACTGGTACGGCCATCGATGTCCGATCCCCGATCGGCTGGCCAGCTGTTTGCGCCTGCGCGCATCTTCGACCAGGTCGACGCGGGCGAGAGCGCGGTGCTCAGCGCGCCGCTGACGCTGCTCAATGGCAAGCAGGGCCAGTTGATCGTGGTGCCGGTACGCGCCGACAACGAGACCCAGGGCTACATCGTGGGTGCCTTCCAGTTCGAGCGCCTGTTTCCGCGCCTGCTGAAAGCCATGCCCGAGGTGCACGGCCTGCTGATCTCCCAGCAGAACCAGACGCTGTACGCGCGAGGCGACCACGCCACGACGCGGACCCCCGCCAGCATGGATCTGCAGCTGTACGGCCAATGGTTGAGCGTGAGCGTGTACCCCGGCCCAGGCGGCGAGCACGGTCGCATACCGCAACTGGTGTTGCTGCTCGGCTTTGCGCTTGGCGGCCTGCTGGCTGTTGCCTTGCGGCTGTCCGCGCTGGCGCGCGAGCGCACGCAACGGGCGGAGGCCGACAGCGCGCGGCTGAGTGAACAGGGCCGCGAACTGGAGCGCGCGCTCGAGGCCTCGCGCCTGATGATGGACAGCGCGCCGGACGTGATCTGCGTGCTGGATCGCGAGGGCCGTTTCCTGCAACTCAGCGCCGCGGCGCAACGGCGCTGGGGCTTCGCGCCGGAGTCGCTGCTGGGCAAGCCGCTCACCCAGGTCGTCCATCCGGACGATCACGAAAACACCATCGCGGCCGCCGCCCGCGTGCAGCAGGGCGTGCCCAACCCCAACTTCCGCAACCGTATCGTGAGCCGCGACGGGCACGTGCTGTACATGCAATGGTCGGCGGTGTGGTCGGAACAATCGCACTGCATGTATGTGGTGGGTCGCGACCATACCGAGATCCATCGGGCAGAAGACCTGGAGCAGCGCCAGCGGCAGATACTCACCGCCATCGCCCGCGGCGATGCGCTGCCGCAGGTACTCGAATCAATCGTGACCGCGTACGAGACGGCACATCGCGATGCGGTCTGCTCGATCCTGTTGCTGCGCGAGGGCCATTTGCATCACGGGGCCGCGCCGCGATTGCCCGAAGATTATTGCCGCAGCATCGATGGCTCCCCGATCGGCCCGGCGGCCGGCTCCTGCGGCACCGCGGCGTGGCGCGGCGAGCGCGTGGTGGTGACCGACATTGCCAGCGATCCGCTGTGGCGCGATTACGCGGCACTGGCGCTGGCGCATGACCTGCACGCGTGCTGGTCCACACCGGTGCTGGCCCGCGATGGCGCGGTACTGGGCACATTGGCGGTGTACTACCACACGCCGCACGATCCGACCGCCGCGGAAATGAGCGGCATCGATACGCTGGCGGCATTGACCGGCGTCGCCATCGAACACGCCTACGCCTTCACCCGGCTGAGCGAGAGCGAGCAGCGTTTCCGCTCATTGTTCGAGCATCATCCCGATGGCGTGCTGGCGCTGGACCTGGATGGCAAGGTGGTGCGTCGCAACCCGGCGGCCAACGCCTTGCTGGGGCTGGACCGGCCGCAACGGCTCACCTTCGTGCACAGCTTTGCGCCAGTCGACGGCGCGCGCGTGCAGGCGGCGCTGGACAGCGCCACGGGCGGTGAATCCGCGCGCCTGGACGTGGCCGCGCTGGATGCGAACGACCAGCGCTTCGCGGCGCATCTGGTCAACATTCCGATCATCGTGCAGGGCGAACCGCGCGGCGTCTTCGCCGTATTGCAGGATCACCGCGAACTGCGCCATGCGCAGCAGGCGCTGGCCAGTCAGCTGGCACTGATCTACGCGATCGCCGAAAGCGTGGGCGAAGGCCTGGTGGCGGTCGATGCCGACGGCAGGCCGACCTTCCTCAATCGCACGGCCTCACGCGCCTTGAAGTTGCCGGCGGAGCGTCTGCCGACCGGTGACGAACTGCCCGACGGCATGCGCGAAACTTTGCAGAAAATACTCGCCGGCGTCGCCCATGCCTCCGACGACGATGCCGCATTCAAGCTGGTCGACGGCAGCGTGCTGGACGTGGCCTATCTGGCCACGCCGCTGATCATCCGCGATCAGCTGGCCGGCGCCGTGATGGCCTTCCGGGATATCGGCGGGGTCAAGGCAGCCCGACGCGTACTGCAGCAGCGCAACCAGTTTTTCGAGATGTCACAGGAGGTGTTCTGCATCGCCGATCCGCTCAGTGGCATGTTCCTGCAGGCCAACCCGGCCTACGCGCGACTGCTGGGTCTGGACGAGGCGGACATGCTGGCCATTCCCTTCATCGACCTGCTGCACCCGCTGGACAAGGCGCCCACGCAACTGGCGATCCAACGCCAGATCGACGGCGTGGAGCCGATCAACGGCCTGCTCACCCGGATGCGTTGCGCCGACGGCAGCTACCGCTGGCTGGAGTGGGTGTCGATCAGCGCGGCCGATGGCCTGCTCTACGGTGCCGCGCGCGACGTGACGGCGCGCCAGCAGGCGGACGTGGCGCTCGCACGGGCGATGGACGATCTGCGTATCCGCAACCGCGAGCTGCAGGACTTCGCCTATGTCGCCTCGCACGACCTGCAGGAGCCGCTGCGCAAGATCCAGTCGTTTTCCGATCGCCTGCTGTCGCGATTGTCGGCCACGCTGGACGAGTCATCCAGCGACTACCTGCAGCGCATGGGCCACGCCGCCCACCGCATGCAGGCGCTGATCGACGATCTGCTGGCCTATTCCCGCGTGGCCACGCGTACCGTGGCGGTCAGCGCCGTCGACCTTTCGACCACGCTCAGCGCCGTCATGGACGACCTGGAAACGCGCATCGCCGAGGCGCAGGCGGTGATCGAGGTGGGCACGTTGCCGGTGATCCAGGCCGATCCGACCCAGATGCGCCAGCTGCTGCAGAACTTGCTGGCCAACGCGCTGAAATTCCGCGCCGCCGACCGCCCCTGCCGCATCAGTGTCACCGCCACCCGGATCGAAAATGCCGACGCCCCGGGCGCCGCGCGCTGGGAGTTGCGCATCACCGACAACGGCATCGGCTTCGAGAGCAGTTACGCCGAGCGCATCTTCGCCCCATTTCAGCGCCTGCACCCGCGAAACGTCTATGAAGGCACGGGCATCGGCCTGGCCATCGTGCGGCGCATCGTGGAGCGTCATGGCGGCTCGGTAAGCGCCGAGGCGCAGGCTGGACAGGGGGCCAGCTTCATCGTCATGCTGCCCGGATCGGCCAGCGCGCCAGAACCGGCCGATCCGCAGGATGCCTCCTTTATCGACGGAAAGTTTCTGGGAGTGGATTCATGAGTCAAGTCCGTGCCGCGTTGTCCATCCTCATGGCCGAGGACGATGCCGACGATCGCGTCCTGATGCGCGATGCGTTTCGCGACAGTGGTGTCGAGGTGGAACTGGATTTCGTGCCGGACGGCGTCGAGTTGATGGCACGCCTGAATTCGCTGATCGACGCACCCGACGGCAAGCTGCCCGACCTGCTGCTGCTTGATCTCAACATGCCGCGCATGGACGGCCGCGAGGCATTGCATGCGATACGGGAGCACGACGGGCTGAAACATCTGCCGGTGATCATCCTCACCACCTCGCGGGCACGGCTGGATATCCTGGCCAGCTACCAGCTCGGCGCCAATTCGTTCGTCACCAAACCGAGTCGCTTCGAGGAGCTGATCGCGGTGCTGCGTTCGCTGGAGCGCTACTGGACCGACATCGTGCAGCTACCGACCGAGAAACAGGGGAGCGAGGAGTGAACGCCGCGCCGCTGCGGGTGCTCGTGGTCGATGACGACGAGGACGATTTCGTCCTCATCCGCAACCTGCTCAACGATGCCCCCGGCAGCCACTACGCGTTCGATTGGTGCGCCACGCCGCAGCAGGGCCTGGCGGAACTGCGCCGGGGCGCGCACGACGTGTATCTGGTCGATTACCTGCTGGGACCCTCCAACGGCCTGGACCTGATCGAGGCGGTGAGCCGCGAAGGCCTGTCGCGCGCGTTCATCGTGCTGACCGGGCGTGGCAACCACGCGGTGGACGTGGCCGCGATGGAAGCCGGCGCCAGCGACTACCTGGTCAAGGGCACGATCGACGCCGAACGGCTGGACCGCAGCATCCGCTACGCCGTCGATCGCATGCATTTCATGGAAGCGCTGCGCGACAGCGAGGCGCAACACCGGTTGCTGTTCGAGCAGAGCCCGGTGCCGCTGCTGGTGTTCGATCGGCACACCCGCGCCATCCTCAACGCGAACGCGGCCGCTCACCTGCAATACGGCTGGTCGCCGCTGCATTTGTTCGGCCAGACCATCGATGCGTTGCTGGCCACGGAGGAGCGCCCGCGCTTCCTGGCCGAACTGGAGAGCGGCGAGCTGTTTTCCGCCACGGCACAACCCTGGGGCGTACAGCACAAGGATGGCCGGCAGTTGCAGGTAGAGGGGCTGTTTCATCCCTTGACCTACCACGGCGTCAACGCCGTGCTAGCCCACCTGCAGGACGTCACCGAGCGTCGCCGCGTCGAAGCGCAGTTGCGGCTGCTCGAACGCGCCATCCAGTCCACCGGAAACGGCGTGGTGATTGCCGATGCGCGCGAGCCGGGCGCCCCGGTGACCTTCATCAACCGCGCGTTCGAACACATCACCGGCTACAACGCCGCGGAAGTGATCGGTCAGCGCTGTCGCCAGCTGGGGTCCGAGGACAGCAGCGAAAGCGAGCGCGCAATGGTCCGTCGCGCGCTGGCCGAACAGCGCGAATGCAACACGGTGCTGCGCGACCAGCGCAAGGACGGTACGCCGTTCTGGAACCAGCTTTATTTCGCGCCCGTGCGCGACACCGAAGGCGCGACCTCGCACTACATCGGCATCCTCAGCGACATCACCGAGCATCGTGACACCGAGGCGCGGCTTGCCTATGCGGCCACCCACGACGTGGCCACCGGCCTGGCCCGCTTCCCGGTCATCGAGACAATGCTGCAGGAGCACGCCGAGCACCGGGCGGACGAACCCTTCAGCCTGGTGTTCGCCGATATCGATCGCTTCCATGCCGTCAACGAAGCCATGGGCTACGAAGTGGGCGACCGGGTCATCGCAGAGCTGGCGCAGCGCCTGAGCGCCCATGTCGGAACGCGTGGCCGCGTGGCCCGCTTCACCGGCAACGAATTCGTGGTCGCCCTGCCCTACATCGAGCGCGAGGAGGCGATGGCGCTGGCCGAGCAACTGCGCCGCGCGGTGGCCGAACCGGTGACGCTTGGCGATGGCGAGGTGCGGGTCACCATCAGCGTCGGCGTGGCCACGTATCCCGGCCGCGTGCACGACATCAACGACTTGCTGCGCCGCGCCGAAGCCTCCATGTCGCGCGCGAAACAACTGGGGCGCGATCTGGTCTGCGAATACTCGACCGACGACATGCGCCGCATGGAAGACCGCCGCATGCTGGGCATACGCCTGCGCCATGCGATGCAGCACGACGAGCTGCACCTGGTGTACCAGCCGGAGATCCGCAGCAGCGATCGCGCCGTGATCGGTTTCGAGGCGCTGCTGCGCTGGAACAGCCCCGAGATGGGCCTGGTGATGCCCGAGCGGTTCATTCCGGTGGCCGAAGGTCTGGGCCTGATGTCCGAGCTCGGCGGTTGGGTGCTCGATCGCGCCTGCGCACAATCGCGCGCGTGGATGGATGCCGGCCTGGGCGACTTCTTCGTGGCGGTGAACGTGTCGGCGCAGCAGATCCAGCGCGGCAACTTCGCCGAGCAGGTGGCCGATACGCTGCGTCGCCACGGCCTGTCCGCCGGCCGGCTGGAGCTGGAGCTGACCGAAAGCGCCCTGCTGGAAAACGTCGACCGTGCACTCCATTCGATGCAGCAGCTGTCCGCCCTGGGCGTGCACCTTTCTTTCGACGACTTCGGCACCGGCTATTCCAGCCTTTCCTACCTGCGCCAGTTCCACGTCGACAAATTGAAGATCGACAAATCCTTCGTCTGCGACATCCCGCGGGATGCCAGCAGCATCGCCATCGCCAACACCGTGGTGGCGATCGGCCATCAACTGCACATGACGGTGATCGCCGAAGGCGTCGAAACCGCCGAGCAGGCGCAACTCCTGATCGACATGGGCTGCGACGCGCTGCAGGGCTACCTGTTCAGCCGCCCCATGCAGGGGCCGGCGGTTGCCGAGTGGTTGGCGGATTACCAGATCGAGGCGTGAGCGTCGGCGTGCCCGCACGACGGCGCTGAATCACTGACCGCGATGCCGCGAGGGCATGGCCCGTCGCGCGAGGAAGCATCAAGGTGGTGCGCCCGGCGGGATTCGAACCCACGACCACCGCCTTCGGAGGGCGGTACTCTATCCAGCTGAGCTACGGACGCATGCATTGAGGGCCGGCCGTTCCATGCAGTGCGCATGGCGGCGGACGCGCAGTATAGCCGAGTTGCCAACGTGCGCACATTGGACGCGCGCCGTGTGCGGGCGGTGCGCAAAGAACGGCTCGCGGCGCTCTGAATACGGCTGGACGTCCGTAACGCTCACCTGAACGAAAGCCCCGACGTAGTCGCCGGCATCACTTCGCGCACGTTATTCCATGGGCGTCCATTCCTTACAGGAGTTTCCGATGCGCCGACTCATTCCCACCCTCCTCATCGCCGCTGGCGTCCTGCTCGGCACCTTGCCGCTGGGCGGCTGCATCGTTGCACCGCATCGCGATCACGGGCATTCCTCACATCACGATGGCCCGCATCGCCATCATGACCGCGGCCATGACCATGACCGGGGCTACGACCATGACCGGGACCACGGCCACTGATGATCCGATGTCGGCACGTCAGCCACCCATGAAATGAAAAGCCTCCCCGCTCGCACGGGGAGGCTTTCGTCGCAGCAGGCTTGTTGCGGTATCAGAACTTGTACTGGGCCGACACGCTCAGCAGGTTGCCGTAGTCCTCGAAGTTGCCCGCCAGCGTATTGCCGGTGGAGTCGGTGGTGTGGACGTGGGCGTTGTTGACGAAGATGTGCGCGTAAGAGGCATTGATCTCGAAATTCTCGCTGGCCTTGTAACCCAGGCCCACGGTGGCCAGCTTGCGGGTGGAGTCGGGCACGCGAGCACTGCGGGTGGCGAGATACGTCGGCGTGCTGTCGACGGCGACGCCGGCGCGCAGGGTGAGCTTGTCGTTGACGTTGTAGTCACCGCCCACCGACGCATACCAGGTATTGCGCCAGTTGTAGTGCTCCGTCGTCGACGGCTGGCTGTTGCCGTAATTGACGGTGAGATCCTGGAACACGCTCCACTTGGTCCAGGCCAGATCGATGCCGAGGCCGAAGCGTTCGGCTTGATGCCAGTAGCTCGCGCTGGCCACGGCCGGCGTGGTGAAGTCGGCGGTGCCGGTGGTGTGCTGGAACGGCGGAATGCTGGCGGACAGCTCCGGGTTGGCCAGCAACGCGTCGTAGCCGGCCGTGGTGGTGAAGTTGCCCGTGCCTTCCAGGGTGTGGCTGATCTTGGAACGGTAGTTCAGCGCCAGCTTGTCGTTGGGGCTCAGCTTCCAGTAGCCACCCAACTGCCAGCCATAAGCCCAATCGTCACCCTTGATGCGGGCGAAACCGTCGCTGCCGACGGGCGTGGCGGCAGCCACCCCGGCGGCGCCAGCCTGCGCTTGCTGGACGGCAGCCTGGATCATGCCCGCGGCCACTTCCGGCGGGATCTGACCCGCCGCCGCCGCGGCCTGGATCTTCGCCACGCCAACGGCAGCCTGGGCTGCGATGCCCTGCTGGATGCTCAGGCCGACGGCGTTGTAATTGATGGCGCTGGTCAACTCGGCCGAGGTCTTCTGCGCGATCAGGCTGGCGCCCAAGCTGAAGTTGTCGGTGACGTCGAACGAGGCGGAGAAGGTGGCGTCCAGCGACTGGAACTTGGATTTGACCGCGCCGTAGCGGCCCTTCCAGTTGCGGTCGTATTCGGTCTGGAAACCGAACGGCACGGAAAACCCGAAGCCCAGGTGCATGCGATCACTGACCTGGGTAGCGAAGAACAACGCCGGCACCGGCAGCGTGGTGCCACCGTCGCCGCCGTTGCCGCCCTCGATCGGACGTCCCAGGACGTCGGTCGCCGTACCGTTGAACTTGGTGCTGAAGTTGATCGCGGTGACATCGGCCTGCAGATAGGTGCCCTGCAGATCGCTCATCGCGGCGGGGTTGTTGACCACCACGGACACATCGCCACCGGCGGTGGCGGAGCCGGCATAAGCGCGACCCATCGCTTTGGCGCTGTTTTCCTTCAACTGAAAGGCGCTGGCATCGGCGCTGGAGGGCGCAACCAGGGCACCCACGATGGCCAGGCTCAGCGCCGCGAACGCGAGCGGCCGGGCAGTGCCGGAAAGGATACGGAAGGAAGTTTGCATCGCTTGCTCCTGCTTTTGTTCGTTCGGGGCTTGGACCGGGTGGCAGCTTGGTAGTGGCAGCTCGGTAAATTAATACAATCGTTTGAACTACCTCACGGCACTTTGCCCACTCTGCCAAACAGTTGCAAGTGTGGAAGCAGCAATGTCCACAGTCCGCAAACGGGCTGCGCGACAGATGAGATAAAGCACGCCGCGCGCTGGCAGCCTCGGGCGGTACCGTGGAGAATCGTGGCACTCCCCTTCCCGGATGCCGCCATGCCCTGTTTTGTCTACGCCAGCCTGCGCAAACACGACAGTTACCTGTGGCTGGCCGAGCGCGATGCGTTCGACGTACTGCCCGAACCGCTGCTGCTGATGCTGGGCGAACTGCGCTTCGTGATGGAAGTGCAGCTGGACGAGCAGCGCAAGCTGCCGAACGAGGACACATTGCAAGTACTCGATCACCTGCGCACGCAAGGCTGGCACCTGCAGATGCCCCCGCAGGAAACCCTGGCCGCCGCCAATCATCCCGCCTACCGGCGCGAACTTCACGGCGACCGCGACGATTGAATGGCGAAGGCGGAAAGATGGCCGCCAGAACCCGTGTGGGCGTTAACACTGGGTTATCGTCTGGATTCGTCACGGTTTCTATACTGTCGACATGACCCTGCCCAAATCGCGACGCCGCCCGCCCCTCCCGCAAGCCCTTGCCTGGTTCATTCCGGGGCTGCTCGCCGTCGCCGCCGCTGGCCTGGCTACCCATCCGCTTACGCTGATACCGCTGCTGCTGGCCAACGCATTGACCATGGCCGCGATCTGCCACGTGATCGGCTTCGACCCGGAGCCTCGCTTCGTGCGCACGGTGTTGCGCCGTGGCGCGGCGCACCTGGTGATGTTCACCGGCTATACCGCGCTGGTCTTCATACTGGTGGCGTGGCCGATGCTGCAGCTGAACCTGTCGCACGGGCTCAGCGCCGCGCTGGCGCTGGCGGCCACCTGCGTCATCGCGCTGGCGGTGCTGTGGCGGTTATGGCCGGCGTTCGGGCTGGTTTTCGTATGGGATGACGCCTACCCGCAGCAAAGCGATGGCTCGTGGATCTTCACCGCCACCTTGCGCAGCTTGGCGTTCGGTCGTCACCTGTCTAGCGAGGAACGTTTTTTCAGCCACTTCCTGCCGGCGGCGTTGTCGTTGCTGGTGATGGCGTTCGTGGCCATCGCGCTCACCGGCCTGTACGGCATCCTGCCGTCGGAGTTGCGGATCGCCGCGCTGGCCTTTTATGGCGTGGTGGTGCTGCCGCTCGGCTGCCTGATCGTGGCCAATCGCACCCTGCGCGCCCTGCTGTGCACGCGCGGCGGCAAGGGCCGCAAGCTGCCGCCGTTGGCGGGCGATGTGGAACACCCGCCGCGTCCGGCGGCGTTGCCGTTGAACGAACAGGAGCGCATCGCCGGCACCCCCGAACAGGCCCAGGCCTTGCTGGCGGCGACCCGCGACGGCGACATCGAGCGGGCGCTGGCATTGATCGAGGCAGGCGCCGACCCCGACACCGCGCCTCCCACTACCGACCGCGACCAACGCCCGGTGCTGATGTTGGCCGCGCTGTTGCCGGACACCCGACTGTTGCGGGCGCTGATCACCCGCGGTGCGGACGTCAATCGCGCCACGGGCGGACTGACACCGCTGCTGGCGGCCACCCGCGACAGCCGCCATGGCCGGCCCGAGGCAGTACTCACGCTGCTGGCCAACGGCGCCAGCCCGACTGTCACCGACGCCGAAGGCAACACGCCGCTGCATGGCGCGGCGCTGAGCGCCGAGCCCGGTGTCGCCGCGATGCTGCTGGATGCCGCCGCGCCGATCAACGCACTGAACAAGGCCGGCATCAGTCCGCTGGCCAGCGCCTGCCGCGCTGCCAACTGGCCACTGGCCAAGTTCCTGCTGGAACACGGCGCCAAACCCACACCTGCCGATGGCGAACCGGCCCTGGTCGCGGCGGCGGGCATCGCCGACGACGATGTCGCGGGCGTCAAGCTGTTGCTCAAGCATCGCGCGGCGGTCAACGCGGTCGATGCCCGCCATCGCAGCGCGCTGCAGGCCGCCGCCGCGGAAGGCCACGAACAGATCGCGCGCGTGCTGCGTGCCGCCGGTGCCGACGTCAACCTGGCCGACGAGCACGGCAGCACGGCGTTGATGGAAGCGGCCCGCGCCGGCGCCTGTGGCGTCGTGCAGTTGCTGGCCGAAGCGCAACCGGATGCACGCCATCGTGACGAGCACGGTCGCGATGCCCTGACTTTGGCATGCCAGTCGCCGCGCGCCCACGCCGAAACCGTCCGCGCGCTGCTGGCGCTCGGCGCCGAACCGAAAATCCCCGGCAGCGATGGCCGCAGCGCCCTCGACCATGCCACGGCGGCTGGCCGCTGGGACCTGGTGGCGCTGCTCGACCCGGAAACGCCGCTGCCGGCAAACCTCAGCCATGACACCCTGGCCGAAGGTGCCGATACACCGTCGCATTTGCTCGACGCCCTGCGCTTTGGCCATTGGGCCGTGGTTTCCGGTTTTTCCGAGCGCGTGCGGCAATGGCCGCCGGCCGAGCTGGCGCAGCTGTATCTGCAACTGGCCACCCCAGGCCTGCACAGCGCCCGCTGCTGGCTGCTGGACCACGGCCTCGACGCCGAAGCGCGCCTGCCCACGCAACAACTGGACGACGCCGAAACCGATGCCGGTGATCCGGCCGAAATCACTTTTTCACCGCTGGGACGGCGGCTGTTCGATGCGCTGCTGCAGCGGCTTCCGGGTTCGGCCGAGGCGGTCGGGGAGCTGCTCCAGGCCGGCGCAAGCCCGGCCGGCGCCGGGCTGCTGGCGCAGACATTGGTGCGGTTGCAAGGCACCACCGCCTTCAACACGCTGCCGCTGGACATGCTGGAGCGCGGCGCGGACCCGTTCGGCCCCGATGCGCGCGAACGTTCGCCGCTGCACCTCGCCGTGGTCAATGCGCAAACCGATGTACTGCAGGCGTTGCTGGGGCGCGGCTGCGACCCGAACACCCGCGACCGCGAAGGCCGCACGCCGCTGTTCGCCGCGCTCGAGCACGGCCCGCAAGCCCTGCCGCTGGTACGCATGCTGATCGCCCACGGCGGCAACCCCGAGGCCGCCGACGCCAACGGCGAAACCCCGCTTGGCCTGGCGCTCGAAGATCCCGCCATCGAGCGTTGGCTGAACTGGGCCGACTGGCGCCTGCCGCGGCGCCCGCTGCGTGCTGGCGACCTGCCGCTGGCGGCGGCCGCCGGCGCCACCGCCGCGGTGCAGCGGTTGCTGGAACTCGGCTTTGCGGTGGATACGCCCGACCCGCACGGCGCCACCGCGCTGCTGCATGCCTGCGGCGCGGGCCATCGCGACATCGCCAGCCATCTGCTGGATGCCGGAGCGGATGCCGCGCTGGCCGCCAGCAACGGCGTGACGCCGCTCGGCGCCGCCGTGACGGCACGCCGCGAAGCGCTGGTCAGCCTGCTGCTGCAACGCGGCGCCGCCGTCGACCAGCGCCTGCCGAACGAAGCGACCGCGCTGATGGTGGCCGCCGCGATGGGC
>Ga0134125_10002483_pt1 | contig 21879 bp, 20 predicted proteins | sample KB31751_FD_96464 | JGI IMG/M metagenome (GOLD analysis project Ga0134125, IMG submission 96464) | Terrestrial soil microbial communities with excess Nitrogen fertilizer from Kellogg Biological Station, Michigan, USA - KB3-175-1 | ecosystem: Environmental > Terrestrial > Soil > Unclassified ... | reverse complement strand
TCCCCAGTCCCCAGTCCCCAGTCCCCAGTCCCCAGTCCCCAGTCCCCAGTCCCCAGTTCCCAGTTCCTGCCTCTCCTGTGACACTCCACAAACTGTCCCAACCCCGCCCCACTGCCTCCGCACATTCCTGTCTCATCATTCTTGCGGCGAGATCACTTGAGTTCGAACCTCTCTCCGCCCCAGAGATGAATGGGTGCCCCACATCTCGATTCTGAGATGTGGGAACACTCACACCAAATCATCTCGGGTGCCGGGTGCCCCATCCAGGCTCCGCTTGGGTGGGCCTCGCGCCACAGATATCTTGGGTTGCCCTATCCGTACGCGCATTTTGCGGACGGGGTGGGAAAGAACAAAGCCGGGTGCCCCATCCAAGCTCCGCTTGGGTGGGCCTCGGAGTAGCAGCGGGCTTCAGCCCGCGGAAAAGCCGCGCCGCACAATCGGGGCTTCAGCCCCGGGTCAGATCGATGAAGCCGTCATCCCGAGCGAACGTGCCACCGCAGTCGAGCGTCCCCGCATTTGCTTTTCGCACGAAATACAAAACAGAAACGCACGGAGCCGCACATATGCCCCTTCTCTCCCAGCAAACCCTCCGCCGCCTCCTCGCCCTCGCCACTCTCACCCTTTTCTCCGCCGCCCTCGCCCTCGCGCAGGACGCGCCCCGGCAATCCAGGGACCCGGCTCGTCCACCCGCATCATCGCTGGTTCACTCGGCGTCTTACAACACGCCGAAATTAACCGAATGGAACTCACTCACCGAAATCAATCCATCCGGAAGGCTCTTCGTCGTGACACGCGCCGATCCCACGCATCGGCATACCTGTCGCGTCCAGTCCTTCAGCTTGGATCAACTGATCTGCAAAGGTCATCGCAGGAGCGCATTCCGCGCGCAAGACGTCGCAGCTCTCATCGTCCCCGGTAATCACATTTCACAGCGCATCTGGCTCGCAATCGGCAACGCTGAACTAGGCGCGGCCATCTGGGGAACCATCGTCCTCGCACCTGTATGTCCCCTCTGCGCGGCAGCTACCGCCTTCGGAGCTTTCAGCGCTCTTGGCTTCGCAGCCACCACCCTGATGTGCGACAACGTGCCCGATCGCCTCCTCTACCTCGCGCCCTCCCAAACCCTCCAGGTCAAACTTCGCTACTGACCCTCACCCCCTCGCCCCGCACACCCCGCTCGAACCTCGGACCACGCCCCTCGACCCGTAAAACGTGTCAAGCCCCGAAATTGCTTAACTCCTTCTCCTTCAGCCACATCGATGTGGCATTAATCCCTCCCCAACCTGCTATCATTAAATCAGTAGAAAAAATCACCAGCCCCGGCCATCCGCCGGGGCTTTTTATTTGCGCCGCCAAGTCAATGATTTTCAAGACACATAGCCGCAAGCCTTTTGTTTTCAAAAACCTGCGGATCATATCGCTGCAAACTTCTCAATCCAGGGAACATAAGTATTAGGGGGAGGGGTATCCAATGCCGAGAACCAGCCGTTGCACCTACACCACGCCGGACGACACTCCATGCCGTGCCTTCGCCGCCAGCCGCTCGCGGCTCTGCCAATTGGCATAGCCGCCAGGCCGCCCTTGACCGTCGCCGCGCCCGCGCCCTCACTCGCAGCTGTACCGTCCGCATCGGGCCGCTCCATACCCGTCGCGCCATTCTGAATGCCGTGAACCGTGTTCTGCAGCCTCTCGCTGCTGGAACACTGCCGATCCACCGAGCCTCCAGCTATCTCCGCCGCATCCATCTTGCGGTACTCGATCTCAATCGCCTTCACCATAGCGAGAATCACGAAACCATAGGCATTCCGCACCTCGCCCACCCGCTCGCACCTCGCACCCTGCACCTCGAACCCTCGATCGCCGATTTGCTCTCCCTCATCCAGCCTCCTACAATCGAAGAAACTCCCGCCATCCGGCGCCTCCTTCAACCCGCAGTCCACAACCGCTCGCATCGCCCAGGCAGTCAACGACCACCCGCATACAAAAATCAGCCGGCCGCAACGGACAACGCACAACGAAGAACGGACAACGCCAGCACATGATCACTACTCCAGTCCCCGAAGCTCTCACCTTCGACGATGTCCTCCTCGTGCCCGCCTACTCCGAGGTGGTTCCCACCCAGGTCAGCACCCAAACCCAGCTCACGCGCTCGATCACGCTCAACACGCCGCTGATGTCCGCCGCCATGGACACCGTCACCGAATCGCGCCTCGCCATCGCCATGGCGCAGCAGGGAGGCATGGGAGTCGTCCATCGCAACCTCACCATTGACCAGCAGGCCGGCGAGATCGACAAGGTCAAGCGCTCCGAGTCCGGCATGATCGTCGACCCCGTCACCATCTCGCCAGACCAGCCCATCGCCGCCGCGCTCGAACTCATGCGCCGCTACAAGATCTCCGGCGTCCCCGTCACCCGCAACCAGAAGCTTGTCGGCATCCTCACCAATCGCGACCTCCGTTTCGTCTCCCGCACCGACATTCCCATCGACGATGTGATGACCAAGCAAAACCTCATCACCGTCCCCGTCGGCACCACGCTTGAGCAGGCCGAAGAGATCCTCCATCAGCATCGCGTCGAGAAGCTTCTCGTCGTCAACGATGCCTACGAGCTCAAGGGCCTCATCACCGTCAAGGACATCCAGAAAAAACTCAAATACCCGAACGCTTCCAAAGACTCGCAGGGCCGCCTCCGCGTCGCCGGGGCCATCGGCGCAACCGGCGACTACATGGAGCGCGCCGCAGAACTCATCAAGGCCCGCGTCGATGCCCTCGCCATCGACTCCGCCCACGGCCATTCCTCGCGCGTGCTCGAAGCCGTCGCCGATGTGAAGAAGCGCTTCCCGGATGTCGACCTGCTCGCCGGCAACATCGCCAGCTACGACGGCGCGATGGCGCTGATCGACGCTGGCGCAGACGCCGTCAAGGTTGGCATCGGTCCCGGCTCCATCTGCACCACGCGCATGGTCACCGGCGCAGGCATGCCGCAGATCACCGCCATCGCCGAGGCCTCGCGCGCCGCCGCAAAGCGCGGCGTCCCCATCATCGCCGACGGCGGCATCAAGTACTCCGGCGACCTCACCAAGGCCATCGCGGCCGGAGCATCCGTCGTCATGATCGGCTCGCTCTTCGCCGGCGTCGATGAGTCGCCCGGCGAGACCATTCTCTACCAGGGCCGCAGCTTCAAGGCCTATCGCGGCATGGGATCGCTCTCCGCCATGGCGCAAGGAAGCGGCGAGCGCTACTTCCAGTCCACCGAAGACATCGCCGCCGCTCCCGAACGCGCCTCGCTCACCGCCCGCGAGACCCCCGCCTCCAACCGCCTCGCCAAGTTCGTCCCCGAAGGCATCGAAGGCCGCGTCCCGCACCGCGGCCCGCTGGAGGCCATGGTCTATCAGCTCGTCGGCGGACTGCGCAGCGGCATGGGCTACCTCGGCTGCGGGTCGATCGAAGAGCTGCAAAAGAACGCGCGCTTCATCCGCATCTCCGGCGCGGGCCTCCGCGAGAGCCATGTGCACGACGTCATCATCACCCGCGAAGCGCCTAACTATCATGCGGAATAATGTGCGGCATGGGCACGGCTGGTCTAATCCGCTTTGAAAGGGCGCGGCTTCAGCCGCGCCATCCATGGACCTCAGAAAGAAAGGGACTTTAGTCCCTGAGGGGAACCCCCAAAATGCCCTTCTTCCCCGACCGCCCCGAGCGGGCGTCAGATCGCCGCTGGTGGCTCGCAGCCTGGCTGCCTGCCTTCCTCGCGGTCGGCGTCATCTGCGTCGAGTCCACCCAAACCTTCGGCGCGGAGAACACCAGCGCCTGGCTGCGCCCCATCTTCGAGCGCATCTTCGGTCACTTACAGGACGCCCGCTGGGAAACGCTCCACCACTACCTGCGCAAGACCGGCCACTTCATCGGCTATGGCGTCGTCGGCCTCACCTTCCTCCGCGCCTGGCTCATCGCGCTTGGCCGCCGCGTCCAGCCGTCCCTGCACACGTGGCGAATGCGTGCGACCGCACTCGCCATCGTCTGCGCCGCGCTGGTCGCCAGCGGCGATGAGTTTCACCAGAGCTTTCTGCCCGGCCGCACAGGCGTACCGTCCGATGTTGTGCTCGATACCTGCGGCGCCTGCGTTCTGTGCCTGCTTGTCTGGCTGGTTCGCTTCCGCCGTGCGCCGCATGGCTCTGAGCCGCTGCCTGCCGACTACTAACGCGCCTTGTAGCGCGTGTCCAGCACCATCGCATCAAAACAATGCCGCGCCGTGAATCCGAAGCTGCGATACAGCTCGACAGCTTCCTTGTTGCCCTCCGTTACCGTCAGCGTAATGGCCGAGAAGCCTGCGCGGAGCAGCGTCTGCGAGCTCTGCTCCAGCAGCACGCGTCCCAGCCCGCGCCCGCGGAATGCCGGCAGCACGCAAAGCTGTGTGATGTGCGCGACATCCTCCATCACGCGCGAGCAGAGAACCATCCCAATCAACCCGCGTGTGTGCCGGTCGCGCAGCAGCCAGGAGAAGTTCGGCTCAAAAACACCACACCCCGGAAACCGCACAATGTTGTGCAGGAAGCGCAGCGACCCGTGCAGTGAGCGGTACTGATCGTTGATCTGCGCGTCCGAATGGCCCACATAGCAGGCGTAGATCAGTTCGCCCGCAGCCTGATAGACCGGAGCGGTCCATTGCACCAGTTCCAGTTCGCGCGGCAGAGCGCCGGGCGTTGCAACCTCAACTGGCCGCCGCAGTTCGCGCTCCAGGAACAGCCGCGGATGGATGGTGAATTCCGGTCCCCGGAAGAGATCGGCAAATTCGCCCGAATTGAAGAGCAGCAGTTGCGATTCGACGCGGTCCACCGCCGGAGAATGCCGCAGCATTCCGATCATGTGTTCCAGCAGCACGCGGGTCGCATCCGCGTCCGCCATCGAACGATGGCCTGCGGCGAACGCGTCGCCGATCACGGCCTTGCGTCCTTCGTAAACCGCGAAGCTGTAACCGCACACGCGACCCTGGTCAAGCGCCACATAGCCGTTCAGGATGTGCGAGTCGAGATAGCCGAGCAGCAGCTCCGTGGAGCTGCGGTAGTCCCACCGCAGCCGCTCGCGCCAGATGTCCGCCTCGCGCTCCAGCAGCGGCCGCAGTTGCCGCGCGGAGAAGTGGCGCAGGTCCAGCACTTCGACTTGTGGAGTCACCGGCAAGCTCGACATAACACGGCCTTGCGAGGCAAGTTTCGCGCCGAACCAAGGTACCCGCTCGACTGCATGTTCGTCGAGAGCGATTCCCGAGAAAGGTCTAATGGAACGCGTAAACCCGATACACAGCCAATCCCTGCTCGGGATAAAGAAACAGCGGCGCATACACACGTCCGGCAAGCCATTTATCCAGTTGCGACGACTCCCGTGACGGGATCACCAGCAAATGCTCCGCATATGGCACGCCATCCTTGTAGTCGATCGGCTCTTCGTTGCGGTAGAACGCCAGCCCATAGACCATGTCGCGCTTCACATCGTGCACAGCGACTGGCCGCACATTGGGCGCGAGTTGTTGCATCTCGCGGGCCAGCGGGCGCGCGGAGTAGTTCAAATCAAGATCGCGCCCATGGAAGCCCAGCAGGAATACCATTGCGGCCAATACCGGGAAAAGCGTCGCGTTCCGCACATGGGAGATACCGCCGATGCGAATGGTCTGCACCACGGCGAAGAAGACCAGCGCCGCCGCCGCCGAAGCCGCAAGCAGCCAGCCGCGCGAGGGCACCAGCGTCTCATACACCATGTGCTGCGGCGCAAGCACAATGACGAAGGTCATCAGCGCGCACATTGCCCCATGCGACCACAGCAGCCATCCAGGCAGGCCCTGTTTGCGGATGCGATTCAGATAGTCGCCGGTGAGAATCGTGATCGGCGGGACCGCGGGAAGAATGTAGCCGGGCAGCTTGGATTCGGAGAAGCTGAAGAAAACTATCGGGAAGAGCGCCCACAGGACCAGGAACTCCGGGAAGGCGTCGCCGGTCCGCGGCACGCCGAAGTAGTGCTTCGGATGCAGGCGCACCTTCCATTCCGCGATCGAGTCGGCCATGGCCGCTGCCACCGCGCGCACTGCGATCACCGTCCAGGGCATCAGGCCCACGATTGCAACCGCGATGAAGTACCAGAACGGCTGCTTGTGCTGGTAAAGGTCGGTCGCGAAGCGCTTGAGGTTGTGCTGCACGATGAACTGCTCGACGAAGGTCGGGTTCTCGCGCTGCACGGCGATGTACCACGGCATCACCATGGCGAAGTAGAGCAGCAGCCCGGGGATCCAGATGGTTCGCCGCAGCGCGGTCCACTCGCGGCGAAGCCCGAGGAAAAGACAGATGATGCCCAGCGCCAGGAATGGAGCGACCGGCCCTTTCGCCAGTGTGGCCGCCGCGCCGAAGAAGTAGAGATCGAACAGCCAGTACTTCTTACCCGTCTCGTACCACGCATACCAGCCCAGCATGCCGATGCAGAACGGAGCCGCCAGCTGCATGTCGGTCGATGCGCCGCGGGAGAAGCCGATGATCGCCACGCAACTTGCGGTGATCAGCGCCGCGTCCAGTTGCCCGCCTGGCCGGAAGCGCCGCATATGCAAAAAGATCATCGCGATCAGCAACCACGCTCCCGTCGCTGAAGGCAGCCGAGCCGACCAGTCCGACACGCCAAACTCGCGAAAGAACTCCATTGCCCGCCAGTAGTAAAGCGCCGGCTTTTCCAGCCACGGATGCCCGTAAAGAATCGGCGTTACGGTGCCGGCATCAAGGCAGCGAGCGGAAGCCTTGATGTCTTTCCAGTGGAGGCTGCGGGGGACGATCTCCGCATGAAGTTCGCCGCAGACGCTGTTGTGCGCGGTGAGCATCTCGCGCGCGATCTGCGCATAGCGCGGCTCATCGGCGCCGACGAGTCCGACCTGATCGCCGCCAAAGATCGGAACCAGCCCGTAGAAGAGCAGCACGCTCGTCATCACCAGGAAGACGACGACCTCCCAGGGCTTGCCGCCGTGCAGTTCGACGAACTTCGTGCGCAGCCATGCTACTGCGGCTGCGCCAAAGCCGCGGCGCTGCTGCCCCTGCTCGGCGCTTGCGACGGGTTCTGCGGGTTCGGTCAGGAATTGCATCAACAGAGAAAGACCAGACGCGCGCTCGCAGGGGAGTGGAGCGAGACAAGGCTACCAGAATCAGCCGGCGGGCGGTGCCAACGTGCTTTAGTTTGTGGGGTATCGAACATAGGCAACTACGTCAGTTCGCCGGCTCCGCGGGATGTGCCGAGAGTTCAGTTCCCGGCTGTTCCTCACGCCGGCGCTCGCGCTTTCTGGAGCGCGCCAGAATCTCATCAATCCGGCCGGTCATGCGCTCCGAACGGTCGATCGCAAAGGTCAGTTCGGGCACATGGCGCACGCCCATGCGCTCCCGCAGTTGCGAACGGATGTAGCCGCGCGCCGTCATCAGTGCCGCCAGGGTGGGCTCCTCTTCCTCCTCGCTGCCGTCGACGGCGATGAAGATGCGGGCGCTCTTGCCGCCGGGCGCCAGCACGACATCGGTGACATGGCTCGGAGCAATGCGGGGATCGGAAAGCTCGCCCTCCAGCATCGCCCCGATCTCTTCGGAAAAGGTGCTGGCGACGCGCTGGCGATGATGAGTACGGCCTCTTGGTTCAGGCATTAAAGCGAATTCCTCAAACACTCAAGCATACCAAATCCCAGGCGCTCACCGCATCGCTTTTGCGCGCATTTGCGGTGCTCCAGCTTAGAAAAGGCATGAAGTAAAGTTACTCGCCCCCTCAACTGATGAGAACGCCGCTCGGGGTCGGCAGTCTGGTGCTCCTGCATGACCAAGCCAGCCCGAAGTCGTCTGAGCGGTACAAGCTGCCAGTTCTATCAACAACCGCAATTGAGGGGCCGCTTACGGTGATGCAACCAGTGTCAACGATACCTTCGGTCCATGCCGGCATCCCTCCTTCGACGGCCACGGTCTCTCCATCCGGGCTGATCGGCCGACGATAAATTCGTCCCTGTGTCGCAAAGTGATCTGTTGACGCGGAGACAAGAATGTCATCGCCCGAGAACGTCACCGCAGAGCAGTACGACGCGTGTAGGCCGTCCCGTTCAATGGTCCACGTTGCTCCTGCGTCATAGCTAATACAAAGGCCCATAGCGGACGCCGCGACGACGATATCCGGATCTGCCGGGTGCGCATGCACTTCATGAACATCCCTGTTGATGTCTATGGTGGGTCGCCAGGTCCTTCCGCCATCCGTTGAACGCGGAATGCCTCCCACGTGAACGTTGGCGAACAGTATGCTTCCGTTTGAATTCGCCGCAACCGAGCGGATGCCCAGCGGTGGCCCGAGACGCCGCCCATTAACAATTGCAGAACCGGCAAACCATTCATCTCGCCCCGCGATGTTGTCGAAACTATCGATAGGATCGAGCACACTACTTCCATGGCTCAACCGCAGCATGTGTGCATCGTCCGTTCCCACGTAGATGTCGTCTCTAACGGCCATGCAGCACGAAAGCTCAAACTCGCTCGTAGCGATGGTCGCCCATTCGCCGCTTGGGGCACGCCTGCGCAGCGAATGTGAACCGACGATGGCGAGCGCACCGCCACGTCCATCCGGTGCGAGCCCCCTGACGGACTGGTTCGCTATCTCCTGCGTGTGCCTGTCGCCGGCGACTGCGAAAAGCCCATCGCCCCACGTCGCTACAAGTATCGTCGGTTTCGTCACGGCCTCACCGTTCTCTCCCGCTTCCGGAGTTGTCAACTGATCCATTTCCTCGGATCGCGTTTTTATTCAACCACCATCTCCACCCACGAATCGACAATCTCCGCGCCCAGCGAGGCCGCCAGCCGGTTCAGCGCGTCGTCAATCTCGCGCATCTGGCCGGCGAGATAATCCGCCGAGTTCGAGATCGCCACCAGCCCCAGCGTCGCGCGGTTCCACAGCGCCGCATCGTCCAGTTCCGCCACGGAGACGTTGAAGCCATGCCGCAGCTTGTCCTTCATCGACCGCACCACCTGCCTGCGGTCCTTGATGGACTGCGCGTGCGGAATGGCGATCTCGACGGTGAGCTTCGCGATTGGCACAACGATTCCGAGTCTACGCTCGCGACTCGCCCGAATGTCATTACTGGTCGCTCGGATTCGCGATCCGAGAGAAAGAAGTATCGAGCGTGGTTCATTCACACACGGAGGTATTTCTTCACAGCGAGCAACATTGCAAGATGAGTAAACAAGGGCCGAGGTTCGCCGTTCGAGGTTCGGGATAGGGAAATGCGATTTCGGAAATCCGATTCGCGGACCGCAAAGCCTGGAGCGCAAAGCGCCAGGAAGCACGCACAGCAGCACACGAGGGAGCAGCAGAAAATGGGTGAGATGGACGATCTCCGCATTCAATATCAGGAAGAGGCGCCTAAGGCCGCGACCATCAAGGTGATTGGCGTGGGCGGCGGGGGCAATAACGCCGTCAACCGCATGATCGCGGCGCGCATGGAAGGCGTCGAGTTCATCTCCGCCAATACGGATGCGCAGGCGCTGCAACTTTCAAACGCTCCGGTGAAACTACAACTTGGCGTCAAGCTCACCAGTGGTCTGGGTGCGGGCGCGAACCCGGATGTGGGCCGGCGCGCGGCGCTCGAAGACTCCGACAAGATCATTGAGGCGCTCGAAGGCGCGGACATGGTGTTCGTCACCGCAGGCCTTGGCGGCGGAACAGGTACCGGTGCCGCGCCAGTGATCGCATCGCTGGCCAGTGAGATGGGCGCGCTCACCGTCGCGGTCGTCACACGCCCATTCGCATTCGAGGGCAAACGCCGCATGATGCAGGCCGAGCGCGGCATGCAGGAGCTGCTTGAGTCCGTCGACACCCTGATCGTCATCCCGAACGAGAAGCTGCTCGCCGTCGCGAAAGACGCGGGCTTCTTTGAGAGCTTCCGCATCGCCGACGACGTGCTGCGGCAGGGCGTGCAGGGCATCTCGGATATCATCACCATTCCCGGCGTCATCAACCGCGACTTCGCCGACGTAAAGACCACGATGGCCGGCATGGGTTATGCCGTGATGGGCACAGCCATGGGCCGCGGCCAGAATCGAGCGATGGACGCTGCGATGGCGGCCATGGCGAGCCCGCTGCTCGAGTCCGGCGCCATCGACGGAGCGCGCGGCATCCTGATCAACATCACCGGCTCCTCGACGCTGAAGCTGAGCGAAGTGAATGAAGCCTCGACCATCATCCAGAACGCGGCGCATGAGGACTGCAACATCATCTTCGGGGCGGTGCAGGACGAGCGCATGAAGGATGAGGTGAAGATCACCGTGATCGCCACCGGATTCAAGCAGGACCTGCCCGAGCGCCGCGCGCGCATGCTTTCTGAAGCGACCATGCCTGTTTCTGACTACCAGGTTCCGATCAAATCATTGGGAACGGGCCGCTCTGCGAAAGCCGAATCTGGCGCGCTGTTCGCCAGTGAAGAGCGTGAAGCACGCGAGATGAAAGCCGCCGCGCCGCGCGCCAAGAAGGAAGCTGCTCCCGCGGCGGACTCCGAAGAGCATGAAGGAATGCTGCACGGTCGGCGTATCTGGATCGATCCGACAGAGATTGAGGATACCGCGCCGCTCGCCGGCACGCCGCCTGAATCCACTGATGAAGCCTCGGTGCCCGAGTTCGTTGCGCGCAAAGAAGTTCGCGAACCGGAGCTTGTTCCCGTCGCGGCGTCAGCTTTCGATGATGATTTCTTCCACACTCCATCGCGCGGACGCATGATGGATAGCGCTGGTTCGGTCCCGGCGTCCGGGCCCGCACCCCGCGAGCAACAGGGCGTCGCTCAAGCCGAGCACGCCGAGGCCGATGAACTGGATATCCCTGCCTTTCTCCGCCGCAGCCACTAAGGTGCCTGAAAAGGGCGTTCTGAAAGGGCGCGACTTCAGTCGCGCCGTCCGCAGGAGGAGGAACGAACGGGCTTCAGCCCCTGAGGGAAACGATATTGCTGCAAAAACAGGGCGGCACAGGTATCCTCTCCAAACCGTCACATTTAGCCGCTTTCCGGGTCTAAATGGATAGCAGCCGGTGGGGCGGTTCGACAAAGGACGCTGATCGTTTTGCTGCACTTGTGCGCAGAGGCATTTGGCTGCGTTGTCCGCCTGACTCTTTGCGCCCCATAGTGGCTGCTTTGGGTGTTATGGATAGCACCTCCGGGCTATGGCCCCGGAAGGGCGTTTCAGATCGAATAAACGGGACGTCGCGACGTGGCCTCGGATAACCGTTTGCCACTCTGCACATCGAACCATACAGGTACGTAGAACGGGATCGGCTGGCAAACACCGGCGAACTGAAGCATCAACCCCTCGGGAGAAACACACGTACATGGGCCGGAAAGACTGCTGGAACATTGGATCATCTTTGATCTGCCTTCTTCTCTCAATCCTCGTTGCGGGCCTCGCGCCGGTGGCGGCGCAGACGACTGCCAAATCCGAGCAAAGCCACTGGGTGAGGCATAAGAAGGCTGTAGCCCACACCGCGCACGCGACCAAATCAAGCAGGACTGCTGCGTCCCATGTGCGCACGGTCTCTACGCGCACCCATACCTCAGCCCACGCTGCCATCCGGCGCACCAGCACCACCGTGCGTGGCACAGCACACGCAACTCGCGCTGTTCTCACGGTGCGTCGTCATCGTTATTACGAGCGCTTCAGCGGCAACTCGTTCCTCGAAGATCCCGGAACAGGCGACATCACCGCCGGCGAAGATCCAGTCGTTCGCGCCGCCGCCATCCAGGCGCTGGGCAACATGAACGGTACGGCGGTCGCGATCGATCCCAATACCGGCCGCATCCTGGCGATGGTGAACCAGAAGCTCGCGCTCTCCTCCGGCGCCGAACCCTGCTCCACCATCAAGCTGATGGTTTCGCTTGCCGCGCTCGACGAGGGCCTCATCACTAAGGACACGCCGGTCAACCTGGGCGGGCATTACACGATGAACCTGACCACCGCGCTGGCCAAGTCCATCAATCCCTATTTTGAGACGCTGGGCCGCGAACTCGGCTTTGAGCGCGTGAAGCACTATGCGAACGAGTTCGGCCTCGGCGAGCTTGCCGGCTACAACATCCAGGGCGAGCAGTTGGGCGTCTATCCCGACCAGCCGCTGCCCGAGAAGCAAGGTGGCGTGGGCCGCATGTGCAGCTTCGGGGAAGGAATCTCCATGACGCCGCTGCAGTTGGGCGCTCTGGTCTCCGCCATGGCAAACGGCGGCACGCTCTACTATCTGCAGCATCCGCAGACGCCCGAAGAAGTCGCCGACTTCAAGCCGATGATCAAACGCACGCTCGACATCGCCCCGCTGGTGCCCGAGATGCGCGACGGCCTTGAGGGCGCGGTCAATTACGGCACCGCGCGCTCGCTGCATGCCGAGTTCCATGAGTTCCCCGTGATGGGCAAGACCGGCACATGTTCGGACGACGGCACGCGCTTCGGCTGGTTTGCCAGCTACGCCAACACGCCGACGGGCAGTATCGTCACCGTCTTTTTCATCGAGGGTGGCCGCCCCAGCTTTGGCCCCCATGCAGCCGAACTCACCGGCAACTTCTACAAGGCCCTTTGGGATGCGAACTACTTCGATCCAAAGGGTGGCCCCCAGATGGCGTCCAACGCGTTCAGTGTCAGCCGCGCCGATTAGCCCGCGATTGAGGTCTTTAGTTGGAGTTTCGGCCCGGTTTTCCACGCAGATTCGATTTTTCTTCGCCGCCGCCCATTTTGGTGCTATGATCCCTTGGAATGACTTCCCACCGAGGAGACTCGCACCGTGGCCGATGACCGCAATCGCGCAATAGAAGCAGCCCTTTCAGCACTGGACAAGCAGTTCGGCAAGGGCTCCGTCATGCGCCTTGGCTCGAAAGAGGCGGTCGTGCCCATCTCGGTCATCTCGACCGGATCGATCTCCTTTGACGCCGCCCTCGGCGTAGGCGGAGTGCCTCGCGGCCGTGTGGTTGAGATCTACGGACCGGAATCCTCCGGCAAGACCACCGTTACCCTGCAGATCGTCGCCGAGGCGCAGCGCGCCGGCGGCCTGGCCGCATTCGTTGACGCCGAACACGCGCTCGATCCCGGTTACGCCAAGAAGCTCGGCGTGGACATCGACAACCTGCTCATCTCCCAGCCGGACTACGGCGAGCAGGCGCTCGAGATCGTCGAAGCGTTGGTTCGCTCGGGCGCGATCGACGTTCTCGTAGTCGACTCTGTCGCCGCTCTTGTTCCCAAGGCCGAACTCGACGGCGAAATGGGCGAGGCGCAGATGGGCCTCCAGGCCCGGTTGATGAGCCAGGCGCTGCGCAAGCTCACCGGAGCCGTCTCGAAGTCGCGCACCTGCCTGATCTTCATCAACCAGATCCGCGAGAAGATCGGCGTCATGTTTGGCAACCCAGAGACCACCACCGGCGGCAAGGCGCTCAAGTTCTACTCCTCGATGCGCATCGACATCCGCCGCATCGGCGCGGTCAAGGAAGGCGACGTGGTTGTCGGCTCGCGCACCAAGGTCAAGGTGGTCAAGAACAAGGTCGCCGCGCCCTTCCGCGACGCCGAGTTCGACATCCTTTATGGCGAGGGCATCTCGCGCGAGGGCGACACACTGGATCTGGCAGTCCTCCACAATATCGTGGAGAAGAGCGGGGCATGGTATAGCTTTCAGGGCGAACGCATCGGCCAGGGCCGCGAGAATGTTCGTGGCTTTTTCAAGGAGAACAAGGATGTGTTCGCTCGCGTCGATGGCGAGCTGCGCAAGAAGCTCGGCCTTGGCGCGTCCTCGGTGGGCGCTGAGGTGCCCGCAGCCCCCAGCAATGGCGCTGCCGCCGCGCAGGAAGCAGTGAAGAGCAAAAAATAGCGACGCCTTGTCAGCGTCATTCTGGATCGCGTTCCTGCGATCCAGAATCTACGGATATGTTCGGCCTACGTGCGTCGCTTCAGCCGTGCCACAGACTAGCTCACGATCGGCCTGCCCAGCGAGACGACCTCACGCCCGGCCGTCGCATTCAGAATTTCCAGGAACGCCACCAGCAGCGCATCGATGCCTGTCGCCAGGCCGAACCAGCCGCCTGCTCTCCCGGTGCCATGGCCGAAGTCACCGGCAGCCAGCAGGAAGAACGTGATCGTGAGCAGCAGAAAGATGCTCCACACGCCTTTGCTCAGCCGGAAGCTGACGATCCACAGCAGCAGCGTGAAGACACCCCACATCAGCAGTGTTGCCCCACCTGCCGCAGGCGGGGGTGCCTTTAGCCATCCCGCGCCGACCGTCCAGTTCAGCAGCGCGAACCACCACCAGAACAGGCCATACGAGGTGAATGCGACCATGCCGAAGGTATTGCCGGTGCGGAATTCCAGGATGCCGGCAATGATCTGCGCGACGCCGCCGTAGGCGAAAGCCAGCGGCACCACCACAGGAACGGCCTCCCGCGGCAAAAGGCCGGCATTCACCGCACTGAGCACGACCGTTGTGAGGCCGAATCCGGCAAGGCCGAGCGGGGCGGGGTTGGCGAGCTTTGCGGCAGGGACAGAGTTGGGCGAGTCGGGCATCCGAAAGAACTCCTGTGTGATGGGCTTGATTGTGCGCACCCATCATATCCACCGAACCGTGGAGCGCAATACCGCTCCTCAAAGAAATCTCGCATTGCCGCGCTTGGTGCGGTCTGTCCGTGCAGATGCGAAAGGCGCCCGATCGGGCGCCTTTGCTGCTCATAACCTGTTAGCCGGAGTTTTTATTGGGCATCGATCGGCGGTGCGATGTTCTCTGTGCCGCCGGAACCGCCAGATCCAGCGGGACGGCCGCCGCGCCAGCGCCCTCCGTTCGGAGCAGTTGCGCCATTCGCGCCGGGTGCTTGCGATCCAGCCGCCTGCCCATCGCGCGAGGGCCGCTCATGCAGCTTCGTCCACTGCTCTGGGGTCAGCACGCCGCGGATCGAGAGCAGCATCTTCGCATTCGCCTTCTCCAGGTCGGCGCGCGCGTTGGCTACCTTGTCAATCTGCGCTGATGCTTTTGCCGTATCCACAGGGTTGGCATCCATGATCGGTCCCAGCATCACCTGCTGCTTTTCCAGGTTGGCGCGCAGGTCAATCAAGTCCAGCCGGCTGTGCTCCACAATCTCGTCCATCCGGCGCGTCTGGTCCGCAGTCAGACTCAGGCGTTCCGCGATCCGCGGGTTCTTCCACCACATCCCGCCGGGTCCCATGTGGAAGCCGCCCATCTCGCCGCGTCCGCGGTCACCGCCCCGGAAGTGCTCCTCCGGGCCACCGTGGAAGCCGCTGTGCGACATCATGGGGCCGTGCATTCCGCCCGGCATATCACGATGCATCCCTGGGGCAGGAGGTGCCTGTGCCGCTACAGACCCGGGTGAACCAGAAGCGGGTGGAGGCGGAGCGGTCTGGGCGATCGCAATCGATCCGGATAGAACCAGTGCGGCGATGGCAAAACGTGCAGTTCGAGCAGCGGAAGACATGGTTGATACTTCCTTCAGTTGGATTTCTGGACGGAGAGATCGTTCATTGTGCCTGGGTTGGCCAGCGACTGCATGGCGTCCGGCACCGACGCTGAAGCCGCCTGGTCGACATCGTTCAGGAGAGCCTCATTGGACTCGGTCGCATAATGCTGGATCCGCGGGGTAGTGTCTGCGCTGGCCGCGCGCCGTGCCGCCTCCTGCGAGCGCTGGTGCAGCACCTGCATCGGTACAAATGCCGCCAGGACCAGCGCAGCTGCACAAGCCAGCACCATGGAGCGAAGCGCATGCGAAACAACCGGACGCGCTGGAAGCACAACGGGCGGCGCCTCGCGAAGCTGGTTCGCGGCAAAGCTGGTGGTTGCCGCACGGAACAGCGCCAGCGATTCACGCAACGCATCCAGCTCGGCGGCACACTGCTCGCAGGCGAGCACGTGCGCTTCTGCCGGTGACAGCGCGCTGTCAGCCGTCCTGGCCGGTGCGGCCAGTAGCTCACCGAACTGCGCCTCTGTCAGATGAGGAGTGGAAGAGAGCTCTGCGTTCATCGGTCCTCCTTTGCATTCTTCGCGGCTGCGTGCTTCGGATGCGCGGCATGCTGGGCGCGGATTGCGTTCAGCGCGCGGTATAAATGGCTTTTGACGGTCCCAAGCGGAAGTCCAGTGGCTTCGGCAATCTCCGGTATCTCCAGCTCTTCCAGGAAGCGCAGGAGAAAGATGGTTCGTTGGCGCTCCGAGAGCCCACCCACCGTTTCCCATATCGCAGCCACCTGCTGTTGCGCGATCAACCGCGCTTCAGACGAAACCTCCGCGCTGGGAACAAAGGATGCGACATCAGCCGCATCCACGGCATGCGCGGCGATGTTCTTCCAGAAGCGGAACCGGCCGGTCCGCGTGTGGTCGCGGGCCAGGTTCAGCGCAATGCGGATAAGCCATGTTCCCACCGCGCAGTCCTCACGGAAGCTGCCGCGCGCGCTCCAGGCGCGCAGGAAAGTCTCCTGCGTCAAGGTCTCAGCGGCGTCGCGGTCGCGCAGGGTCGCCAGCAGAAAGCGGAAGACGCGCGGCTGGTAGAGCGCAACCACGGTCTCGAGATCGTCCAGCGGGTTCGCCCGGACGCCCGCGCCAATCGCCAGTCCAGTCGGAAAGGTGGTGATGTTCTCCGTCGCCATGCGCGTCCTCGTATTTCGGCGTGAACCGCAATCTTCTGCCGCTCACTACAGGGACAGACGAACCCGGTTCCCGGGAAGTCTACGCCCGATGCAGGAAATTTGCGTCTCTGCGGTATCCTGCTCAGGCCATGCAATCCGTTAAAGCCATTTACCCCGGCACGTTCGATCCGCTCACCAACGGCCACCTGGATCTGATTGCCCGCGGCTCCCGTTTCGTGGATGAGTTGGTTGTCGCCATCCTGCGCAACGCAGACAAAGGAGCGCCGCTATTCACGGTCGAGGAGCGTGTCCAGATGATTCGCGAAGCAATCTCTGAGCAGGGCTTCAGGAATGTCTCGGTCGCGACCTTTGACGGCCTGCTGGTCGATTTTGCCCGTGCGCAGGGCGCCAAGGCAGTGCTGCGCGGCATCCGCGCCATCTCCGACTACGAGTACGAATTCCAGATGGCCATGATGAACCGCAAGCTCGATGCCGATCTTGAAACGCTCTTCATGATGCCGGCAGAAAAGTACACCTACGTCAGTTCGCGGCTTATTAAAGGAGTCTTCAAGCTTGGTGGCGACGTCAGTACGTTAGTGCCGCCGCTGGTGATGGAGCGCCTGAAGGCCAAGGGGACCGCGAGGTAGTGAGGTCCCCACGCGAGGTTGATTCATGCTCGCACCACAATCGCCTCCGATATCGAGTCCCGAACTGCCTTCGGACGAGGAGCGCAGGCTGCGCCGCAAGGAGGTAGCCGCAATCGCGGTAGGCTCCGTCGCCGCCGCGGCCATGGCCCTGGAACTGGCCGCTCTTCACAATCGTGCCGACCTTTCCGTGCTGCTTGCGCTGCTGTGGTCTGTGTTTTCCATTGGATTGACAGTTGCGGCCGGAGCCGCCGCGCTCTCCCTGGCCGCCAGAGTGCTCGCACTGCCGGCAGGCGGCCATACATCGATGCTCTGGCGAAGAACGGCCGTCGCTTGGGTCTTTCTGCCCGTGATAAGCCTTTGGCTTGGGCGCAGCTCCCTCGCGGCGCTCGCCGCTGGTGCCGTTGCTGCCGTATCCGTTGCCATGGCTCTGCGGGCCGTGTTCCCGGCGCAGGATGAGCCATCTCCAACGGCATATCAGCCGGCGGCCGCATTTGCCAGCCTTCACGGCCTGCCCAAAGGCAACTCGCAACCTGTACGGGCTGTATGCATCGCCCTGGCCGCGTATGCGTCCGCCGCGTTTGCCGGCGCCGATCATCTGTACTGCGCGGCCTTCCTGCTGATGCTCGCCATTTTTGCGCTGATCTGGGGCTGGAACTCCGTTGAAAGCCACGCCACGAGGCGGCTTGGCCGCCACATCACGCTGCGTAAGCTGGGCGGCCTGGCTGCCATCCTGATGGTCCTGGCTTTGCTGCCGCCCGCGCTACTGACGCTGCCCGGCTTTCACTCCGGCGACACAACGCATGGCGTGCAGATCCCTCCGCCTGTGCTTGCGGCGGAGCGCGGCTTCGCCTATGTCGGCATTGTGCTCTGGCCGCCCAGGAAACATGTTGTACTCGTGGCGCCCAGCACGTCCACAAAGGGCGCCGGGTTTGGCAAGCCGCTGGTCATTCCTTTCGATGGGCCCTACTGGTACTTCCAGCCGCCGCACCTGACCCCGGGCCCATATGCGCACGTTGCGCATGGCAAGCCGACCGAGGTGGATATCCACGCGACCAACCTGCTGCCGCTCGAGATGGAAGCGCACCAGAACCTCGGCTTGCCCATCGATGCGGGATGCTGCGGCGCCATCGACGTAACGCTCCTCAACAAGGATGCATCGCCGGAGCCGATTGAAGTAGGACTGCTGCTGAGCAGTTCGGGCAATCAGGCGCGGCGCGCTGAATACCTCGGGAAGAAGGTCCTTTCCGGCAACGCTCAAACCCCTCAGCAGACCCTCGAATTTCCGATTCCGCAGATCGCCGACTTCCAGAAGTTCGACGCGATTACCGTCATCTTCATACCCGAGCGCGAATATGCCCGCTACGGTCCCAAGGTGTCGGTGGAAAGCTTCACTCTCATCCCGCGCTGACAGAAAGTGTAGGCAGCATTGCTTCCGTCTGAAGGCCTTTATCCGGCTTTATCTCCCTGCCTGAATCTGCGAAACTGGTGTCAGCCCTTTCACAATCAGGGTCCTTTCCACCACACGCAGGAGCAGAAGCATGACCGCAGTGGCGTCCAAAGTCCTTACCGACCGCATCAACCGGATTGAAGTTTCGGCCACCATGGCCATCACCGCCGAGGCCCTGAAGATGCAGGCCTCCGGCATTGACATGGCCAACTTCGGCGCGGGCGAGCCGCACTTCGCCACGCCGCGGCACATCAAGGACGCCGCCATCGATGCCATCGAGAAAAACTTCTCGCGCTACACCAACGTGGCCGGCGTGCCCGAAGTGCGCAAGGCGGTCGTCGAGCGCCACGCCGCCGACTTCGGCACCAACTACACCGTCGAGGAGTGCGTCTTCACTACCGGCGGCAAGCTGGCCATCTTCAACGCGGTCGAAGTCCTGATCGAGCACGGCGATGAAGTGATCGTGCCCGTGCCTTTCTGGGTGTCGTACAAGGACATCATCGAGTTCGCCGGCGGCAAACCCGTGTACGTCGAAGGTTCCGAGGCGGACAACTTCCGCGTTACTGCGAAGATGATCGAGGCGGCCATCACGCCGAAGACCAAGGCCATCATCCTCAACTTCCCGTCGAACCCCTCCGGCGCGGTCATCCCGCAGGAAGACATGTTCGCCATCGTGCGCCTTGCGCACAAGCTCGGCATCTACGTGCTGCTCGACGAGTGCTACGTCTATCTCGACTACTCCGGCAACATCTTCTCCGGCGCGTCGGTCACGGAAGCGAAGGAACACGTGCTGGTGCTCGGCTCGCTCTCCAAGACTTACGCCATGACCGGCTGGCGGGCAGGCTTTGCGCTTGGTCCCAAGCCCATCATCGCCGCGATGAGCAAGCTGCAGTCGCAGTCCACCTCCAACACCAACAGCGTGGTCCAGCGTGCCTCCATCGCCGCACTCAGCGGCCCGCAGGATTGCGTGGCCGAAATGCGTGCCGATTATTTGAAGCTGCGCGACCGCATGCTCGATGGCTTTAAAACCCTCCCCGGCCTCACCTGCACCGTGCCGCAGGGAGCCTTCTACGTCTATCCGAACATCACCGCGTTCCTCGGCAAGTCAGGCATCAATACCGCATCCGATCTCGCCTCGAAGCTGCTGACCGAAGCGCACGTCGTCACCGTCCCAGGCGAGGCATTCGGCACCAACGACCACATCCGGCTCTGCTACGCGGTAGCCGGCGACGTCATCGACAAAGGAATCGTGCGCATGCGCGAGTATCTCGCGAAGCTCAGCTAAGCGGCGCGGACAGATATGGCAGCCGCTGACAAAGCCGCACCGCGCTTCGCCCCGGTAATCCTCGCGGGCGGCAGCGGCACCCGTTTCTGGCCACGCAGCCGCCGCGCGCGCGCCAAGCAGGTGCTGGCGCTTGACGGCGAGCGCACCATGATCCAGCAGACGCTTGACCGGCTGCTTCCGCTGGCCCGTGCGGAAGACGTCTGGGTCATCACCAACACACTGCTCGACGAAACCATCGCGCATCAGCTTCCGCAGGTGCCGCGCGGGAACATCCTGAGTGAACCTACCGCGCGCAACACCGCGCCCGCGTGCGCACTCGCCGCATTCCTGCTCGAACCCGCCGCGCCCGATACCGTCATTGGCATCTTTCCCTCGGACCACGTGGTCGGTAACACCGCGCGGTTCGGTGAGGTCATTCGAGCGGGCATCGCGCTCGCCGCAAGCGGCGAACGCATCGTCGTCCTTGGTGTGCCACCCACGCGTGCCGAGACCGGCTACGGCTATATAGAACTCGGCGCAGGTCTCGATCGGCCCGGCAATGTTCCCGCGCGCCACGTAAAGCGCTTTACCGAAAAGCCCGACCGCGCCCGCGCCGAGCAGTTCCTTGCCTCCGGCAATTACGCATGGAACGGCGGAATTTTTCTGTGGAGCGCGCGCACTCTGGCCAACGCCATCCGCGAACATCGCCCTTCGCTTGCCCCACTCCTCTCGCGCATCGCTGCTGCCTTCGGCACCGCGCAGTTCGACCGTCTCTTCGCAGAGCTCTACCCGCAATGCGAGGACATTTCCGTCGACTACGCCGTGCTTGAGCCCCGCTCCGCCAAGGGAGAGACCGCCTCAGAGATTTACTGTCTTCCGGCGGACTTTGAGTGGAACGATCTGGGCTCGTGGACCGCCCTCCATGAACATCTGGCGCACAAAGCGCCCGCCGCCGACGCTGCCAACGTCGCAGACTGCGCAGACGATCAGCCCGTTATGATCGATGCTGCGGGAAACTACGTCTATGCTCCAGGAAAGACGGTTGCGTTGCTTGGAGTGAAGGACCTCGTCGTCGTCGAAACTGACGACGCGTTACTGATCACGACGCGTGAACGCTCGCAGGACGTGGGCAAGGTTGTCGGTGAGCTGAAGGCCCGAGGCCGGCAGGATTTAGTTTGATCCTTCCGGCAACGCAGAACCGAATGCCGGGCAGCAATCCCAAAGCAGGAGAGACGGACGGCAGGATGGCAGATACGAATGTGGTGAAGTTCGGCACCGACGGATGGCGCGGCATCATCGCCGACGACTTCACTTACGCCAACGTGCGCGTCGCGGCGCGCGCCATCGCGCACTATGTCCTCCAACATGAAGATTCCGCACGCGGCATCTGCATCGGCTGGGATACGCGCTTCGGCTCGCGCGCCTTCGCCGGAATCGCCGCCGACGTTCTTGCTGAGGCAGGCATTCCAGTCTTTCTCGCGAACGAAATCACACCCACGCCTGCTCTCTCCTACGCCGTGCGCCAACGCAAGGCCGCCGGCGGCGTCATGATCACCTCGAGCCACAATCCCGCCCAGTGGAATGGCGTGAAATACAAAGCCAGCTACGGCGGTTCCGGCACGCCCGCCATCATGACCGGGATCGAAAGCTATCTCGGCCGCCCTCTGCCCACCGCTGCCGCAAAGGCGAAGATCGAGGAGCTTACGTTCAATCCGGACTACATCACCGCATTGGCCCGCTTCGTCGACCTGCACGCCATCCACGCGTCGAAGTTCCGCTTCCTCATCGATGACATGTATGGCTGCGGCCGCGGCGTCATCGCATCTATCTTCTCCCGCGCGGAGATTCCCTTCTTCGAAATCCGCAGCGACCTGAACCCGCTCTTCCCCGGCATCAATCCGGAGCCGAT
>Ga0134125_10002482_pt1 | contig 21881 bp, 22 predicted proteins | sample KB31751_FD_96464 | JGI IMG/M metagenome (GOLD analysis project Ga0134125, IMG submission 96464) | Terrestrial soil microbial communities with excess Nitrogen fertilizer from Kellogg Biological Station, Michigan, USA - KB3-175-1 | ecosystem: Environmental > Terrestrial > Soil > Unclassified ... | reverse complement strand
TGCGCCCAGCGCAGAACGATTCATGGCACCGACGGCGCTACCTAAGGAGCGGGCGCAGTGAGTGTGCATGCCCGACGGCGGCGTAGAGGCCGCGCGTCGCGCGCAGCGCGACATCAGCGCGGCGGCCGATGGAGGCGCACCGCCCGCGAAGGCGGGCGGACTGCGCCGTTTCCCGACGCCGGGAGGGCACGCACACTCGCTGCGCCCGCGACCGCTACGACTACAAATCGACGCGGATGATGTCGCCCAGGTGGCGGCCCAGGAACCGGTGGCCGACCTCGTCGATGCGGGCGTCATCGGTCACGTAGCAGCGCATCGCGCCGGCGCCGTCGTCGCGTAGGAGGTCGAGGCGCGCGAGCTCGTCGTGCGCGACGGTCGCCATCGACTGCGCCGAATCGACGAGCGTCACAATGTGGCCGAACACGTCGGCGGCGACGCGCTCGAGCAGCGGGCGCAACAGCGGATAGTGGGTGCAGCCGAGCACCAGCACGTCGATGTCGGGCGCTTCGGCCGCGAGCGCCGTCAGATAGCGGCGCGCCACCGCCGTGGCCACCTCGTCGTCGAGCCAGCCCTCCTCCGCCAGCGGGACGAGGAGGGGGCACGCGTGCGCCGTCACGTGCACGCGCGCGTCGACGGCGGCGATGGCGCGCGCGTAGCTGCCCGAGCGCACCGTGCCGAGCGTCCCGATCACGCCGACACGGCCCGTCTTCGTCGCCGCGACGGCCGCGCGCGCGCCCGGCTCGACGGCGCCGAGCACCGGCAGCGCCAGCTCCGCGCGCAACACGTCGAGGGCGAACGCCGACGCCGTATTGCACGCGATCACAATCATCTTCACACCTTCGCCGACGAGGAAGCGCGCCGCGTTCCGCGAATAGCGCGCGACCGTCTCCGCGCTTTTGGAGCCATATGGCACACGCGCGGTATCTCCGAGGTAAACGATTTCCTCTTTTGGCAAGCGCTCGGCCAGTGAGCGGACGACCGTCAGGCCGCCCACCCCGCTGTCGAACACGCCGATTGCCGCCTGTGCGCGCATCTCCTCCGCTCCTTACCCGGCGACGCCCGAGGCGTCAACCTGCTGGCGTCAACGCGCTGACAGCGTCCTGCGGGTATTCGATAACCGGTGACTACGCCAGCCGGAAACCGGAATGGCCATGTGTGTCCCTGTGCCCCACAGGCGTGACAGCTCGTCACAGCGCGATTTACAACCGCTGTACCATTGCCGTGACCTTGAAATATCACGGTCTTGCGAACGAATGTGTCAGAAGGGAGACGTGGGGCGGGCTAGCGGACGGCGGCCGAGATGGCGGGGCGGGACGCCACTGGAACGGTTTCGGCGCAGGGGCATTCCTGGTGGATGAAGCCCCATAGAAGCTCCAGGAACGTCGCCGGTTTTACCTTCAATTCTCGATAGTAGCGGACGATCCCGGGGAATGCGCACTCGCACTCCTCGAAGTCGTGTTCCGTAATCACGCCACGCATCATGCCCTCTGGTAGAGCAACCGGAATGCCATCAGCATTTGTGCAAAATTTTATTGACTCCTGTCCCAAACGGCCCGCTAGATTTGCTTGCAGGATTACCAATTATTTTTCAGGAGCGTGCCGCTTGGGGAGTCGACGCTAATCGAGTTCAGTGGACGCGACCACGTCCACGCGCGCCGCAAGGCGGTCGACTGGTGGTTCCACCACCGCACGACGCTGGGGCTGCGCCTGCGCGAGTTTCTCGCGTGCTGCAGATTCAGCGAAGATCAGCGCACGATTACTTTCATTCTGCGGTAGATCCAAACCCGTCATGCACAACGTCGTCGAGCGTAGCGACCCAGCGTGGGTCTTCGAGGTGGCGCGGCAGTGCGCCCTCGACGAGCGCATGCCGCCTGCGGACGTGACGGCGCGTGCGCGCACGCAGGCCGAGGCGTCGCGCGCGCTCGGCCCCGACGTGGCGCGCGGCGGGCTCGAAGCGATGCTGCTCGGGCGCGGCGTACACGTGGCGCTGCAGTGGCTGCACGAATGCGGGCTGCTCGCGGTGTGGCTGCCCGAGCTCGAGGCGACGGTCGACTTCTCGCAGGAGGCGGGGCGGCGCCACAAGGACGTCTGGGAGCACACCAAGCAGGTGGTGCGGCAGTCGGTGCCGCGGCCGGCGGTGCGCTGGGCGGCCCTCCTGCACGACATCGGCAAGGTGCCGACGCGCACCTTCACGCCTGACGGCGGCGTGCACTTCCATCGGCACTCGGAGGTGGGCGCGCGCATGTTCGAGGACGTGGCGCGGCGCTTCCGCTTCGAGAAGCCGATGAAGCAGAAGCTGAAGTTTTTGATCCTGCATCATCTGCGGCCGAATCAGTACGAGGCGGCGTGGACCGACTCGGCGGTGCGGCGCTTCGATCGCGAGCTGCAGGAGCATCTGACGGATCTGCTCGACCTGTCGCGCGCGGACATCACGTCGGCGCGGCCGGGCAAGCGGCAGAACGCGCTGCGCAACATCAGCGAGCTGGCGGCGCGCATCCAGGCGCTGCGCGAGGAAGACGCGAAGGTGCCGCCGTTGCCGACGGGGATCGGCAACGTGATCATGGAGCACTTCAAGCTGCCGCCGTCGCGGCAGATCGGCGATCTGAAGCGCGCCCTCGAGGTCGCCGTCGATACGGGCGAGCTCGAGCCGCGGCGCGAAGCCGAGTACTACCTCGCGCACGTCGCCAAGCTGTTGGGCCGCGGCCAGCCGTAGGAGGCCGCTTCCCGGCGTCGGGAAACGGCGCCGTCCGCCGCCTTCGCGGCGGTGCGCCTCCATCGGCCGCGCTGAGGTCGCGCTGCGCGCGACGCGTGTCCTCTACGCCGCCGTGAAGCGCCTCTACGGCTGCCCGCGGCAAATTGGCGAGGTGCGCTCGGTTGGCGATGATGGTGGCTGGAGGTGGATGATGGCGCCGTTCATGGGGCCGACGCGCGAGGCGGTGTTGAAGGCGCTGGCGGAAGAGTCGCGCTTGCGCTTGCCGATTACGCTCGGGAAGTACGAGCCGCAGGCGGTGATCGAGCGCGATGGGGAGGCGTGGGTGTTGCGGCCGCTGGTGCTCGATCAGGCGGCGCACGATCGCGCGTACGCGGAGGCGATGGGGCCGGGGGGCAGCGGGTTTTGGATGCCGGAGAGCAAGTTCGCCTACCTCGTGCCCGGCGAGCCGATCGTGCGCGCGGCGACGAAGGAGGCGTTCGTGACGCAGCTTGAGCGCATCAAGTGGAGGTGGTCATGATGCACATGTGGCGGCCGGATGCGCCGGTGCTGGCCCTCGTCGTGCGCGCGGCGATCGTCTACGTCTTCCTCGGCATCGCGCTGCGCGTGGCCGGGCGGCGCGAGCTGGCGCAGATGACCGCGTTCGACCTGGTGCTGCTGTTGATCCTCGCCAACGCGCTGCAGAACTCGATCAACGCCGGCGACAACTCGCTCGGCGGCGGGCTCATCAGCGCGGCGACGCTCCTGGCGCTCAACTTCGCCGTCGGCGAGGCGGTCTATCGCTGGCGCTGGTTCGAGCGGCTGGTGCAGGGGCGGCCGCTGACGCTGGTACGCGACGGCAAGCTGGTGATGCGCAACTTGAAGCGCGAGCGCATCACCATCGAGGAGCTGCGCTCGGCGCTGCGCAAGCAGAGCGTCGACGGGATCTCGCGCTGCAAGCAGGCGGTGCTCGAGTCGGACGGCACGCTCACCGCGGTGCGCGACGACGTCACGCAGCACGCGGTGGCCGATTTGATCGAGAAGTAGCGGCTACGGGCAGGTGCGCTGCTGCAAGATGAGCGGCGCGCGCGGCGCCTGCGTGAAGTCGAAGGCGCCGAGCATGCTGCCCGCTTTGCCGTCGCGCGCGTCGGGATCGATCGACGAGATCGGCGGCGCGCCGAGGAGCTGCTCGACGAGGTTGGTGATCGAGACCTGCTCGGTCTTGGTGTGGATGACGGCCTGCTTCGCGTAGGGCGAGATCACGATCGCCGGCAGGCGGAAGCCGGTGTTGACGAACTCGCCCTTGGTGCCGCACGTCGACACCGTCGGCTTGACGCTGTCGAACCAGCCGCCGAAGTCGTCCCAGGTGATGACGATGGCCATCTCCTTCCAGTGCGAGCTTTGCATGAGGCCGTTGACGATCTGCACCGTGTAGTTCTCGCCGCCGCACGGATACGACGGCGGATGCTCGGAGGCTTCGTTCGGGCCCGAGTAGACGTCGATCTGCATGAAGTTGGCGAGATCGTCGTTGGCGAGATCGGTGAACAGGTGCGTGTTGTCGCGGAAGTGGGCGGCGCGCACGGCCGCGTCGCCGCCGAGCTTCTTCACGAGGCTGTAGGGCGAGTTGATGTTGGGCTGCGTGCCCGTGCCGTAGGCGCGCCAGGTGACGCCCTTCGGCAGCATGTCGACCACCGTCGGGACGTCGATGCAGCTCGGGCCCGACTTGATCGTGCAGGTCTTGAAGTCGAGCGAGTCGACCTTGGAGATCGGATCGGGCGAGATGCAGCCGTCCTTGCAAGTCGTCGAGCCGTCGCTGCAGTAGGGGTTGTCGAGGAACGGCGACTGGCCGGCGGCGATGGCGAAGTGGCCGGGCGAGGTCGGGCCCGCCGTCGTCGAGAAGAAGTTGTCGAAGAGGGCGAAGGTGCGCGCGTACTTCCAGTAGTTCGGGATCTGCGACTCGGCGTAATAGAAGTAGGGACGGTTCGGCTGATCGGGCGTGCCCTTGTCGAAGCCGTCCATCTTGCCGCCGTCGTAGTCGGTGATGGCGGCGGCGTTGGAGTGCGGATTGTCGCCGGCGAGATCGCCGTCGGGCGCTTTGGGGCGCGTGAGCGTGGTGCCGTCGGACTTCTTGCCGGTGGTGGCGCTGGTCGCGCCCGGGAAATTCATGAAGTAGTTGTCGAACGTGTGGTTCTCTTTGACGATGACCACGACGTAGCGGATGGGCGTGGCGCTGCCGCCGTCGGGGGCGAGCGTGCCGCCGTCGTCGTTGCCGTTGCCGCCGGTGCCGTCGCCGCCGTCGTCGCCGCCGCCGGCGGAGAGATCGGGCGGGATGATCGACGGCTCGCCGTTGTCGTTGTTGTTGCCGCCGCAGCCGGCGAGCACGAGGGTGCATGCAAAAATCCACGAAAGACGCATTGGCGCCGCTAAAGCAAGCGGGGCGCCAGGCGGCGTCCTCCGGAAATCAGGAATTTGCGCGGAAGTCAGCGATGCAGGCCGTGGGCACCTGCAAACATGCGTGGGCTAGCGACGGCGGCCGAGCAGGCGGAGCAGGTACAGGAAGAGGTTGATGAAGTCGAGATAGAGGATGAGGGCGCCGTGGATCGCTTCCTTGTGATCCTCGTCGGTGCCGGCGTTGCCGATGACGTTCAGCTCCTTGATCTTCTGCGTGTCGTACGCGGTCAGGCCGACGAAGACGAGGATGCCGAAGTAGGTGATGCCCCAATAGAGCATCTCGCTGTGCATGAACATGTTGACGACCGACGCGAGGATCACGCCGATGAGCCCCATGAACATGAAGTTGCCGACGCTCGTCAGGTCGCGCTTGGTGATGTAGCCGTACGCGCTCATCGCGCCGAAGGTGCCCGCGGTGACGAAGAAGGTCGACGCGATCGAGCCCTGCGTGTAGCGCAGGAAGATCACCGACAGCGTCAGGCCGTTCATGATGGCGTAGACGTAGAACAGCGCGGCGGCGCCGACGGCGCTCAAGCGGCGCGCGAGCGCGGCGAACGTCCAGACCATCACCAGCTCGGCGAGCAAGAGGCCGTAGAAGACGCCGGCCCCCCCGCCGAAGATGAACTGCATGACCGCGGGCGAGTGCACGACGACGAGCGAGGTGAGCGCGGTGGCGCCGAGGCCGAACGCCATGATGGCGTAGACCTTGCGCATGAACGCGGCCTGCTCGGAGGCGATCTGATCGGGCGTGAAGGTGGCCGCGTTGTGCGGCAACGGCGCATTTTGCGGAAGCATGGGAACCTCCCTCGAACGGGTATTCTACTCTGTAATGCGGATGGTGCCCACCTGCTCGACCTCGACGTCGGCGGAGAGCTCCTGGTAGGCCAGCACGGGCAGGCGCGGGTGCTCGCCCTCGACGAGGCGGCGCACGTGGCGGCGCAGCTCGGGTGAGGTGAGGATGATGGACGATTTGTGCGCGCCCGCCTCCTTGTCGACGCTGGCGAGGAGCGCGTCGGCGAGATCGGGCTCGAGCGCGAGGATGGTGCCTTCCCCGGCGGGGCGGAGCGCGCCACGCACGGCCTCTTCGGCGTCGGCGTCGAGCAGGAGCGCGGCGACGCGGCGATCGCCGCCCGCGGCGGTGGTGAAGCGGTGGGTGATGACGCGCGACAGCCCGGCGCGCACACGCTCGGTGACGATGGCCGGATCGCGCGACTCGGCGGCGGCGCGGGCGAGCGCCTCGAGCACCGTCGGCAGATCGCGCAGGCCCACGCCTTCGGCGACGAGGCGGCGCAGCACGTCGGCGACGAGGGTGAGCTCGGCGCGCTGCGGGACCAGCGCGCGCACCAGCGCCGGATGCTCGCGGGCGGCGGCGTCGAGGAGGCGCTGCGTCTCGTCGAGGCCGACGAGCTCGGGGGCGGTGGCGCGCAAGGCTGCGTCGAGGCGCGCCGCGATCGCCGACGGGCCGTCGAGCATGCCGAGGCCGGTGGCGGGCAGGCGCGCGACCGACGAGGCCGGCACCCACGCGGCGGGCGCGCCCGTCGCTGGATGATCGGCGGCCTGGCCCTCGACGCCGGCGGGCAGCTTGCCGGGCGGGACGTCGACGAGGATGCGGCCGTCGGGGATGATGCCGTCGGCCACGGGGATGCCGCGCAGGCGGATCTCGTAGCCGCGCAGCGGCAGCTTGGCGTCGATGGTGAGCTGAAGCGGCGGGACGATCAGGCCGAGCTCGTCGGCGAGCCCGCGCGTGACGGCGACGAGGCGGGTCTCCAGCGAAGGTGCGGCGGCGTGCAACGCGGGGTCGAGCGCGACCTCGAGCGCCGGCGGCGGCGTCGGCGCGTCGGCGACCGGCACGCGCGGACGGCTCGCGCGCTGGCGCAGCGCCACCCAGGCGAGCGCGCCGGCGGCGACGGCGACGACGAGAAACGGCCACAGCGGCAGGCCGGGCACGAGCGCGAGCACGGCCAGCAGGATCGCGGTGGTTGCGAGCGCGCCGGGGCGCAGGAGCTGGCGCGCCAGATCGGGCCCGAGCGTGCCGCCGTCTTCGTCGCTGGCCACGCGCGTGACCACGAGGCCCGCGGCGGTCGAGATGAGCAGCGCCGGCAGCTGCGAGACCAGGCCGTCACCGATGGTGAGGAGCGTGTACACGCGCGCGGCGTCGCCGAGCGCCATGCCGCGCTGCACGACGCCGATGACGAGCCCGCCGATGAGCGAGATCGTGAGGATGAGGACGCCGGCGATGGCGTCGCCCTTGACGAAGCGCATGGCGCCGTCCAGCGCACCGTAGAGCGCGGCCTCCTTCGAGAGCGCCTCGCGGCGGCGGCGCGCTTCGCCGCTGTCGATGGCGCCGGCGCGCAGGTCGGCGTCGATCGCCAGCTGCTTGCCGGGCATGGCGTCGAGCGTGAAGCGCGCGGCGACCTCGGCCACGCGCTCGGCGCCGCGCGAGATCACGATGTACTGCACGATCGTGAGGATCAAAAAAACGGCGAAGCCAACCACGTAGTCGCCGCGTACAACGAAGGAACCGAACGCATGAATGACGCGGCCCGCATTGGCCTGAAGAAGAATCAAGCGGACCGAAGAAACATTCAGCGCCAATCGGTAGAGCGTTGTGAGGAGCAGGAGCGTTGGAAACGTAGAAAGCTCGAGGGTTCGCGCCGACCACACCGCGACCAGGAGGAGGGCCACGGAAATCGCGAGATTGGACGTAATGAGGAGGTCGAGGAGCGGCGTCGGCAGCGGCACGATCATCATCGCCACCGTTGCGACGACGAACGCCGCAAGCCCAAGCGACGAAGTCGCGCCAAACCTAGGCGCGCCGCTACGCATCATCGTCCCATCATTACCCGACGGGAGCGGGTGTCAATAAAGTGGATATGGCTGGGAATGAAGATTACAATCGAAGGGGAAGAGAGGCGTCCATGGCGCGCGAGCAGGAACCGATGGAGAACCTCAAGAAGTACCGGAAATCCGGGCTCGAGCACTTCATCAAGTTCGTTCGCGAGCTTCCCGTCATTCCGCCCAGGAAAATCTTCACCAAGCTCGAGGAGGCGGGATATCGCGGGCAGGACGAGGCGCGGCGCGCGGTCTCGCTCATGGCCTACCGGCACGTCAAGCGCATCAAGCGCATCTACCTCGATGGCGCCAAGCGCGAGCACGTGCTGCCGAAGTCGAACTTCCTCTTGATCGGGCCGACCGGCTGCGGAAAGACGCACCTGGTCGAGCTGTTGTTCCAGAACATCCTCAGGCTGCCGACGGTGATCGTGGACATCACCACGTACTCCGAGACCGGCTACGTCGGGCAGGACCCGAACACGATCATCACGCGCCTTTTGCACGCGGCGGACGACAATCCGCTGCTGGCATCGATCGGCATCATCTGTCTCGACGAGTTCGACAAGATTGCGAGCGGGCAGAACAACGCCATCTTCGCCGGCGCGGGCACGACCAAGGACGTCACCGGCATGGGCGTGCAGCGCGAGCTGCTCAAGATGTTCGAGGCGGGCGAGGTGGTGGTCCCGCTCGAGCTGACGCACTCGACCTATGGCGATCACATCGTGATGTCGACGGCGGACATCGCCTTCATCGCCGCCGGCGCGTTCTCGGGCTTCCAGCAGGTGGCGCGGCGTCGCGGCGCCGTCGACCGCATCGGCTTCGGGCGCGAGGCGTCGAAGAAGGAGCAGCAGAAGCTGCGCGGCGGGGCCGGCGCGCAGGACCAGATCGCGGTGTCGTTCACGACCGAGGAGGTCGAGAACATCGCCAACTTCCAGGCCTACGGCTTTTTGCCCGAGCTGATGGCGCGCTTCACGCGCATCGTGCCGTTCCGCGCGCTCGACTCGGGGACGTTGAAGGACATCTTGCGCACCAACGTCATCGAGCGGTTGACGCGCGAGTTCGAGGACGAGGGGTTCAAGCTCGTCGTCTCCGAGCAGGCGCTCGATCACGTGGTGCGCGAGAGCCTGCGCCGCGAGACGGGCGCACGCGGATTGGCGGCGATCCTCACGCGGCACCTCGAGGATGCAGCGTTCGAAGCGTTCGCCGAGCATCCCGGCGGCGACGTGCGGCTCGACCTCGAGAACGGCGAGCTTTCCGTCAAAGTCGGCTGACGATCGGGCTACTGATCGGCGGCCGGCACGCCGTCTGATCGACGGCGGCCGGACCGCCGGCCGCTAGACTGCGCGGCGCGTGAATCCGAAGATCGCGCTGATCACCAGGGCGACCAGGAAGATCACGAACAGCAGCTTTGCGATGCCAGCCGACGCTGCAGCCACGCCGCCGAAGCCGAAGATGCCTGCAATGATCGCGAGAACCAGAAAGCAGAGTGCCCAGTAGAGCATGGTTGACCTCCGTCTGGTTCACTAGGGAGCACGCCGCGTTCCAACCTTACATGTCAGCGACGGTCGACACGCCAAACGACGTGCTCGACGCCGTGGTGGGTCGCGGGATCGCCTGGAGCCATCCCGAGCGACCGCGCGACCGCTTGCGACGCGACGTTGTCTTCGCGGACGAGCGCAATGACATGATCGTAGCCGCGGGCGAAGGCCCAATCGCGCACGGCGGCGGCCCCTTCGCGAGCGTAGCCGCGGCGGCGTGCGCGCGCGTGCAGGTGATAGGCGACTTCCGGCTCGACGACGCCCTCGACGGTCTGGGCGAGCAGGCCGATCTGGCCGACCGGCTCGCCGCTCTGGCGATCGATCGCGAGCCACAAGCTGAAGCCGTCGCGCGCGTAGCGCTCGAACGATCGGCGCATCCAGTCGGCGGCGTCGGCGACGCTGTCGGTCATACTGGCGACGAACGGCTCATCGGCGGGCGTGAGCTCGCGCAGGACGAGGCGCTCGGTGGTGAGCACGGCGGGCCGGAAGAGCGTGCATTGCAGGACCGGCTGGCGCGGGTACTTCTCGGGCAAAAGAGGGCAGCGCAAGAAGGTCGAGCGCGCGGTGCGCACGTACTTGGGCGGCGCCGCGCAGCGGTGGCAGAGGCTCTCGGCAAAGGGCACGTCGGCCATGGGGTTGACTCTGCCGCGGAGTGTAATAGAGTTCGCCGTTCCGCACCCGAAGGAGAGAAGTTCGATGGCCGAAACGACGGAGAAGACGACCGAAGCGAAGAAGTGCTCGGTCGAAGGTTGCAAGCGCCCGTACCGCGCGAAGCGCTACTGCGTGACGCACTACAAGCTGTGGCGCCGCGGTGAGCTCGAGGGTCACAAGGCGCGCTACAAGCTGTGCAGCAAGGAAGCGTGCAAGAAGCCGTCGGGCCGTTACGGCCTGTGCGAAGAGCACCGCGGCGGCGCGCCCAAGGAAGAAGCTGCTCCCGCCGCGTCGTAATCTCATCTAAGTGGACAAGATCGTCATCGAGGGTGGGCGCCGCCTGAAGGGCGAGGTCCGCGTATCGGGCGCCAAGAACGCGGCGCTTCCCATCCTCTGCAGCGCCATCCTCGGCGGCGGCACGAGCGTCTTTCGCAACGTGCCGAAGCTGATGGACGTGCGCACGACCGCCAAGCTGTTGCGCGGGCTCGGCGCCACCGTCGAGGACGCCGACAAGGCGGGCTACGCGCTGGCCGTCAACACCGACGGCATCAAGTCGTTCGAGGCGCCCTACGAGCTGGTCAAGACGATGCGCGCCTCGGTGCTCGTGCTCGGGCCGCTGGTGGCGCGCCACGGCGAGGCGGTCGTGTCGCTGCCGGGCGGCTGCGCGATCGGCGCGCGACCGATCGATCAGCACCTGAAGGGGCTCGAGGCGATGGGCGCCAAGATCACGCTGACCCACGGCAGCGTGATCGCCAAGGCCAAGCGGCTGCGCGGCGCCGCCATCGTCTGCGACATGCCGACGGTGACCGGCACCGAGAACCTGATGATGGCGGCGACGCTGGCCAAGGGGCGCACCACCCTCGAGAACGCGGCGCGCGAGCCCGAGGTCGAGGAGCTGGCGCGCGTGCTCAACAAGATGGGCGCGCGCGTCCAGGGCGCGGGGACCAGCGTCATCACCGTCGAGGGCGTCGACGAGCTGCATCCGATCGAGCACGCCATCGTGGCCGACCGCATCGAGGCCGGCACCTTCATGGTGGCGGCGGCGATCACGCGCGGCGACGTGCTGTTGCGCGACTGTCTGCCCGAGCACCTCGACGCGGTAATCGCGAAGTTGCGCGCGGCGGGCGCCGAGGTGGTGGCCGAGCGCGACGGGCTGCGCGTGCGCGGGCGCGGCGAGATCCACGGGATCGACATCACCACCCAGCCGTACCCCGGGTTTCCGACGGACATGCAGGCGCAGTTCATGACGCTGGCAACGCGCGCGCGCGGGCAGAGCGTCATCACCGAGACGATCTTCGAGAACCGCTACATGCACGTCAGCGAGCTCGCGCGCATGGGCGCCGATATCCACGTCGACGGGCGCACGGCGGTGATCCGCGGGGTGAAGAAGCTGACCGGCGCCAAGGTGATGGCGTCGGACCTGCGCGCGTCGGCGGCGCTGATCCTCGCCGGGCTGGTCGCCGAGGGGACGACCGAGGTGTTGCGCGTGTACCACCTCGATCGCGGCTACGAGCACATCGAGAGGAAGCTGCAGAAGCTCGGCGCCGACGTAAAGCGCGCCAAAGACGCGTAGCGCGCTCTTGCAGCCGCGCGCTTCGTGTTAGTGTCTGCCGGCAAATGATCACGCTGGCGGTGCCCAAGGGACGGGTGCAGGACGAGGCGATCGCGCTGTTCGCCAAGGCCGGCATCGATCTGTCCCCGATTCAGGACGGCTCGCGCCGGCTGGTGTTCGAGCTGCCGGCGGCGGAGCTGCGCGTGCTCGTGGTGCGCGACGCCGACGTGCCGACCTACGTCGAGCATGGCGCGGCCGACGTGGGGATCGCGGGGCGCGACGTGCTCGAGGAGCGGGGGAGCGATCTCTACGAGCCGCTCGACCTGAAGATCGGCGCCTGCCGGCTGGCAGTGGCCGAGCCGCTCGATCCGCCGGCGCGCGCCGTCGACGACGAGGGGCGCGGGGCGCACCTGCGCTACTGCACCAAGTTTCCCAATCTGACGCGGCGCCACCTCGAGGCGACGGGGACGGTGGCCGACGTCATCAAGCTCTCGGGCTCGGTCGAGCTGGGCCCGCTGACCGGGCTGTGCGACCGCATCGTCGACCTGGTGTCGTCGGGGGAAACCCTACGCCAGCACCGGCTGCGCGAGGTCGAGACCATCCTCGACGTGAGCTCGCGGCTGGTGGTCAACCGCGCCTCGTGGAAGGTGCGGCGACGGCCGATCGATGCGCTCTTGGCTCGCCTGGGCGGGGTCGTTTAGACTGTGGCAGTGACGGAGCTTTCGATCCACCCGCGCGTGGCGCAGCAGGGGATCGACAAGGACAAGGCGCAATCGCTCTTCGATGCGGCGCTGCCCAAGGTGCAGCCGTTCCGCGGTCACGCCATGCATTCGATCGTCGGCGTGCTCGATTGGGATCATCGCCTTCCGTCGAAGCAGCTGACTTTGCGCTTGCACGTCCTGTACGACGACGAGGCGCGCACGCGCTTCGACCAGGCGCTCGAACGGCGGCGCGAAGAGATCGTGGCGCGCGACTTGTACCCCGAGTTCGACGTGCCCGACTTCGCCGGTCTGCCCGCCGACGAGGCGTACGACATCGAGCTGACCATGGGCCTGGACATCGAGGCCATGCGGCTGACGTCGCCGTGGCGCCGCGACGTCGCCGAGGACGACGCGACGGCGGCGATCGAGGCGGTGCGCAGCTCCAGCGTGTTCGAGGACGTGAAGCGCCAGGAAACCGGCCGCTCGACGGCGCTCGGCGATCTCGAGGCGGTGGCGTGGACGCCGCCCTGCGAGTCGGGACAGAAGCGCTGGACGCTCGACGTGTGGTGGCTGACGGCCTTCGACGGCCGCATCGGCCGCGGCTGGTCGTTCCTCGTCGATCCGTCGGCGAGCGGTGACGATCGTGTCGTCGCGTCGCGCGAATTTACGGTTCGCGCCGGCTAGCGCGCAGCGAGCGCGCCGCATCCTCTCCAGCGAGCGTTCGCTCCGGTGGGTGACGGCTGCCACCCGTCTCACCTGACCATCGACTCCTGGCACCGCCCTTGTATTTCACATGGTCCGAGGAGACCCCTTGGACATCCGTTCCCGCCTCGAGCGCGTCGTCGACATCCGACCCGGTGAAGGCGCGCGCACCGCGCTCATGTTCTTCACGATCCTGCTCTTGATCGCGTCGTACACGACGACCAAGGCGGTGCGTGATGCGGTGTTCTTGTCGAAGTTCGGGCTCACCGAGCTGAGCTACATGTACATCGGCATCGCCTTCGTCGCCGGCATCGTGGTGACCGGCTACAAGCGCGCGACCAGCGGCGTGGGGCGCAACATCGTCGCGCTGATCACCAACAGCTTCGTCGCGCTGACGCTCGTCGCCATGGCGATCGGGCTGCAGATGCACGTGCGCTGGATTTCCTGGGGCCTGTACTTCTGGTCGGGCGTGTTCGGGCTGGTGCTCGTCGCCGAGTTCTGGCTGCTGGCCAATGATCTCTTCGACGCGCGCGAAGCCAAGCGCCTGTTTCCCATCATCGGCGGCGGCGCGATCCTCGGTGGCCTGGTGGGCGGCGCGGTGCCCGGCTGGTTGGCCAAGCCGCTCGGCGCGGGGAACCTCTTGTACATCGTCGCCGCCGAGCTGGTGCTGTCGTCGGTGCTCTCGCACCTGGCGTGGAAGCGGCGCCGTCCGGAGGTGCAGCGCGAGGTCAAAGAGGCGCCGGCGGCGAAGTTCGCCGAGGGCTTCGCCATCGTGCGCAAGAACCGTTACGTGCGGCTGATCGCGCTGATGCTTTTGTGTATGACAGTGTCATATACAATAGTACAGTGGCAGTACAAGGGCATCGCCAAGATCCACTTCGGCGGGCGCGCCGACGACATGGCGGCCTTCTTCGGCCTGTTCGCGGCCGTCTTGAACCTGGCGACGTTCGTGCTGCAGATCCTCGGCACGCCGCGCCTGTTGCGGCGCTGGGGCGTGGGCTTCGGGCTGCGCGTCCTTCCGAGCGGCTTCGGCATCGGCGCGATGGTGCTGGTCTCGACGGTGTTCCTGCCCATCCCGATGCTCGGCGCGGCGGCGGTGGCGATGCTGTTCTGCGACGGCTTCCGCTTCTCGATCGACAAAGCGTCGACGGAGCTTCTGTACCTGCCGATCCCGCGCGCGGTGAAGGATCAGGCCAAGCCGTTCATCGACACCTTCGTCGATCGCGCGGCGGGCGCGCTCGCCAGCTTCTTGTGGCTGTTCCTGACCTGGGCGTTCCACGTCGATCGGCCCGATCGCATCGTGTGGGCGTCCGTGGCCACGCTGGTGGTGGTGGGGGTGTGGCTCGGCATCATCGTGAGCGCGCGGCGCGCGTACCTCGAGGCCTATCGCAAGATGCTCGGCGCCGGCGAGCTGGCGGAGGAGGCGGGGGCGCCGGCGCGGCGACCGGCGGCGACCGAGCGGCTCAAGCTGCGTGTGCTCGGCGAGCTCGACAAGCTCGGCGCCGACGACGCGATCCGCCGTGGCAAGCGGCTGCGGGCGCTGGCGCGCGTGACGCGCAAGGCGGGCGAGCTCGGCCTGCCGCCGGAGGCGATCGCGACGCCGATCGAGCGCGAGGCGGACGCGGTGCGCCGGCTGTCGCTGGCGCTGCAGGCCGAGGCGGCCTCGATGGCGACGACGACGACCAAGCCGCCGCTGGTGAGCGTGCTGCACGCGCGGCGCACGGCGGCGCTGTCGCGCATGTTCGAGCTGTTGGCGCTGGTCTATCCGCGCAGCGACGTGCGCGCGGCCGAGCACGCGATCCTCAGCGACTCGGCGACGGTGCGCGCGGGCGCGCTCGAGCTGCTCGACAACGTGCTGCGCGGGCCGGCGCGCTCGGTGGTGATGGACTCGCTCGAGCCGGTGGTGCTGCCGCGGCGCGGGATGGCGCCGTGCCGCGAGCCGACGCTGGCGGCGCTGCTCGCGCTCGACGACGCGCCCTTGCGCCGCGACGTGGCGCGGGCCGCGCGCGCCGACGGGATCCTCGGCTCCGAGCTGGCCGAGCTGGCGGCGCACGACCCCGATCCGGCCGTGCGCAAGGCGGCCATGACGCCGCCGCCCGACGACTCGCAGCCGCTGCCGGGCGAGCTCGCGCCGGCGCCGGTCTTGGCCTGACGCGCGGCCGCTGCGGACGCGGCGCGCGCGCCGTCAGCCCGCGGAGAAGTCGCGGCCGAGCGCCGCGCCGAGGCGCGCAATCGCCAGCGGCTTCACATCCTCGACGGTGAGCGGCCGCCCGGCCTCGCGCGCCAGCGACGTCATCACCGCCGCGTCGAGCCCGCACGGGTTGATCGCCGCGAAGCGCGACAGCTCGGTCGCCACGTTGAGCGCGAAGCCGTGCATCGTGACCCACCTCCGCACCGCGATCCCGAGCGACGCCACCTTGCGATCGCCGATCCACACGCCGGTCCAGCCCGGATTGCGCCTTCCGGAGACCCCGACGTCGGCGCACACGCCGATCAGGCCCTCTTCGAGGTTGCGCAGATAGGCGTGCAGATCGCGCTCGCGGTCGTCGAGCGCAAGGATCGGATAGCCGACGAGCTGCCCCGGCCCGTGATAGGTCACGTCGCCGCCGCGCTCGATCTCGAAGACGGGGATGTCGCCCGCCGCGAGCACGTTGGCCTGCGACGACTGCCGTCGGCCGAGCGTGATCACGTCGGGATGCTCGACGAGCACGAGCGTGTCCGCGATCTCGCCACGCTGCCGCGCCGCCACGAGCTCCTGCTGCAGCTTCCAGACTTCGCCGTATTCGCGGCGCGAGAGATCGACGACGCGCGCCGGTTTCATGCGCGTGCTGCGGCTCGCCTACGCCTTTTCCGGCCGCTCGGCGCGCTTGCCGCCGTTGACCAGGTGGCCGCTCTCGCCGAGCGCCGCCTTGGCCGCTTCCATGATCGCTTCGCCGAGCGTCGGGTGCGGGTGGATGGTGAGGCCGAGGTCGGGCAAGAAGGCGCCCATCTCGAGCGCGAGCGCGCCCTCCGAGATCAGGTCCGACGCCTCCGGCCCGACGACGGCGAGGCCGAGCAGCTCGTCCGACTGCGCGTCGGCGATGACCTTCACGAACCCATCGGTCTCGGCGATCGCGAGCGCGCGCCCGAGCGCGGCGAACGGCATCTTGCCGGTCTTGATCTTGCGCCCCTGCTTGGCCGCTTCGTGCTCCATGAGGCCGACGGTGGCGATCTCCGGATCGGTGAAGATGACCGCGGGAATCGCGACCGCGTCGTTCTCCGACTTGTGGCCGGCGAGCACCTCGGCGAGCACCTCGGCTTCCTTATAGGCCTTGTGCGCCAGCATCGGCTGCTGCGCCACGTCGCCGATGGCGAAGATGCCCGGCACGTTGGTGCGCTGCTGCTTGTCGACGGGCACGAAGCCCTTCTCGATCTTCACGCCGAGCTTCTCGAGCCCGAGGTTCTCCGAGTTCGGGCGCCGCCCGACGGTGACGAAGACCGCGTCGGCCACGAAGGTCTTGGTGCCTTCCTTGGTCTCGACGCGCACGGCGGCGCCGTCCTTGGTCTCTTCCCAGCCGAGCGCCTTGCAGCTCAAGTGGATCTCGGCGCCGTGCTTCTTGAGCTTGCGCGCGACGACGCCCACCAGCTCGGGGTCGTTGCCGGGCAGCAGCTGATCGGTGCCCTCGACGACGATGAGCTGCGAGCCGAGCTTCAGGTACGCGGTGCCGAGCTCGAGCCCGATGTAGCCGCCACCGATGACGAGCAGGCGCTTGGGCACCTCCGTCATCGACAGCGCGCCCGTCGAGTCGAAGATGCGCTTGCCGTCGGGCTTGAAGCCGGGGATCTCGATCGGCCGCGAGCCGGTCGCGATCACGATGCCCTTGGCCGCCTCGATGGCGACGGTGTTGCCGTCGGACTGCTTGACCTCGACGCGGTTCTTCGCGGTCAGGGTGGCCGTGCCGAGCACCAGCTGCGTGCCCGCGGACTTGATCAGCTGGCGGACGCCGCCGGTGAGCTTGCCGACGACTTCGCCCTTCCATTTCTGCGTCTGTACCCAGTCGAGCTTCGGCTCGGCGACGACACCCATCGGGTTGTGCTTGATGAACTCGAATTGCTTGGAGGCCTGGATGAGCGCCTTGGACGGAATGCAGCCGACGTTCAAGCAGACGCCGCCGACGTCACCCTTCTCGACGTTGATGCATTTGACACCGAGCTGTCCGAGGCGAATCGCGGCCATGTAGCCGCCGGGGCCCGCGCCGATCACGACGACGTCCGTCTTCAAGGTCTCCATGGCGGTGCTTGTAATACGGAACGCGCGCGATGTCGACGGTTGCGCGCTCAGCTTTCCGGACGCACGTTGACCGTCGGAGCTTCGCCGCGCTGCGGCGGTGCGGAGCGCTCCTGTTGCTTGCCCGGGCGGTCGCTCTTGTCGAGCGCGCCGAGCGCCACCGGCCGGCGCTCGTCGATGCTGCGGTAGAGGGCGCGGATGACGCGCACGTCGGCGAGACCCTCGATCCCGGACGGCTCGGGGTCGCGCCCGTCGAGGATGCACTCGGAGAAGTATTCGATCTCCGGACCGATCTGATCGTGCGCCTTGAACTTCTTGCGCTTGGGCTTCTTGTCACCGACGGAGAGCTCGAGCGCGAGGCTGTCGCGATACTCGTACGCGGGATCGACGCGCAGCTTGCCCTTGGTCCCGACGATCTCGTAGAAGCCGGTCGACTCGGCGCCGAACCCGACGGTGAACTGCGCCAGCCGCTCGCCGGGGAAGCGCAAGATCGCCGACACCTGCTCCTCGACGTTGGCGAAGCGGTCGTCGTCGCCGCGCGCCGACAGCGCGACCACTTCGGTCGGCTCGTCGCGGAAGATGTAGCGCGCGGCGTTGATGCAGTACGCGCCGATGTCGTAGAGCGGCCCGCCGCCCTCTGCGCGCGGGTTGACGCGGATGTTGGGCGACGCGACCTGGAAGCTGAAGGTCGACGTCATGAAGCGCGGCTCGCCGATCCGGCCCTTGCTCACGAGATCGATGGCCGAGAGGTTCGCGCCCTCGAAGTGCAGGCGGTAGGCGACCATCAGCTTGCACTGGTTCTCGGCGCAGGCGCCGATCATCGCCTCGCAGTCCTCCTCGGTCACCGCCATCGGCTTCTCGACGAGGACGTGCACGCCGTGCGGCGCCACGCGCTCGACGAGGGCGCGATGCGTGTGGTTGGGCGTGGCGATGTAGACGGCGTCGATGACGTCGGTGCGGCAGAGCTCCTCGAGCGCGTCGTAGCCGACGGTGTGCTTCACGCCGTAGCGCCTGGCGAGCTTGCGCAGCTTCTTCGGATCGGACGAGACGAAGGCGGTGAGCTCGGCCGTTTTGCGCGCGTGCTGGAAGGCGGGAAGGATGGCGCGCTGCGCGAAATACCCCAGTCCCACGACGGCAAAACGCACTTTTCGCTTGGCCATGCGCGGGAATGTAGGGTCTGCCGGAAGAAGTTTCAATTTGCCTTGGAACGTGCTTAAGATGCGCGCACCGCTCGTAGGAGGGAACAATGAGGACCTTGCTTGCAGTAGCTTCGCTTGGCTTTTTGATCGCTGCTGGTGTCGGCTGTGGCGACGACACGACCGCGCCGGCGACGATGGATCTGGCGGTTGGCGCCGACATGACGGCGACGCCGCACGACATGAGTACCCTGAACTGCGGCCAGATCATCCAGTGCACGCTCGCGTGCCAGGGCACATGCGCGCAGACCTGCCTCGGCGAGGGCAAGGCCGCCTCGCAGTCGAAGGCGACGTCGTTCTTCACCTGCGCGCTCGGCGCGTGCACCACCGACGGTGGCCAGGATGCGCAATGCCTTCTCGCGACGATCCAGGGTGGCCTGCAAGGCACGGGCGTTTGCGGGACCCAGGGCGCCGCTTGCACCAGCGATCAGTAGCTCGAGCCATCGTCGGAATCGCCGCCGCCTGCGTGTTCTTCGCGGGCTGCGGCGATGATTCGACGACGGTGACCACGCACGATCTCGCCACCGCCTCCGCCAATGACATGTCGGCGGCGGAGGATCTCGGAATGCGCTCGTGCATGAGCGTGCTCGCATGCGTCGCCGGCTGCGGGCAGAACATCGCCTGCCAGCAGGTGTGCGTCGACGAAGCGACCACCGCGGCGCGCGCGACCTACCAGGCCTTCGCCGGCTGCGTCGTCGCCGCGTGCGGCGCCTTCGACGGCGGCTCGGCCAAGTGCACGAGCGCGACCGATCCGAGCGCGACCTGTCAGACCTGCATCACGAACACCGCGGCCGGGGCGCTCAATCCTGGCGCCACCTGCAACAGCGAATACGCCGCCTGCGCCGGCAGCTGATCCGAATCAGCCGTCCTTCCCGACCCGAAGCGTTCTTCCCGATCCGAAACAGCCGCTCTTACTGATGCACGCCGCCGAGCTTCTGTCGCGGTAGCGGCGTCACTTCCGCGAGCTCCTCGCGCAGGTGCCACGGCACGTCCGCGAACACGTCCTCGACGAGCGACTCGAGCGGCGGCGGCCCGACCTTCTCTTCTTTCGCCACCGCCTCGCGCACCTCGGCGTCGATCTCGGCGCGCATGCGCTCGTCGGTCGCCGCGTCGAGGAGGCCCTGCGCCGTCAGCCACGCGCGATAGCGCGCCAGCGGATCGCGCCCGCGCCAGCGCTCGGTCACCTTCTCGTCGCGATAGCGCGACGGATCGTCCGACGACGAGTGCGCCGACACGCGATAGGTCAGCGCCTCGATCAGCGTCGGCCCGCCGCCGCGCCGCGCGCGGTCGACTGCCTCTTTGACCGTCGCGTAGACCGCGAGCACGTCGTTGCCGTCGCAGCGCACGCCGGGGAAGCCGTAGGCCACCGCCTTGGCCGCCATCGTCGGCGCCGCCGTCTGCACCGCCACCGGCGTCGAGATCGCCCACTGGTTGTTCTGGCAGAAGAACACCACCGGCACGCCATACACGCCGGCGAAGTTCGCCGCGACGTGAAAGTCCTCTTCGCTCGTGGCGCCGTCGCCGAGACAGCCGAGCACGACCACGTCGTCGCCCTTGATGCGCGCCGCCCACGCCATGCCGACGGCGTGCGGCAGCTGCGTCGCGATGCACGACGACATCGTCACGTAATGCGCCGCGCGCGTCCCCGGATGACAGGGCAGCTGGCGCCCCTTCGAGACGTCGTCGGCGTTGCCGAAGATCTGCGACACGTACGTGCCCAAGGGCAGCCCGCGGTACAACGCCGCGCCCGCCTCGCGCAGCGCCGGCACGATCCAATCGTTCGGCGCGAGCGCCGCCGCGGCGCCGATGACCGCGCCTTCCTGCCCGCGCGCCTCGCCGTAGAAGCCGATGCGGCCCTGCCGCTGCAGCGCGAGCAGCCGCTCGTCCATCACGCGGATGGTGAGCATGCCGCGATAGATGCGCACGTGCTCGACGTCGCTGAGGCGCGGCAGCCGCGTCGGCTCGGCGACGCCGTCCTCGCCGAGCACCTGGTACAACCCGAGCTCCGGCGCGTCGGCCGGAAGTGGCGCCACCTCCCCCCGAAGGCGCGTCAAGGTCACACCATTTCCATGAACATCAGCGTCGGATCTTCGAGCAGCGAGATGACGTGCTGCAGGAACTGCGCGCCCTCGTAGCCGTCGACGACGCGGTGGTCGAGCGAGATCGACAGGTTCATGATCTCGCGCACCACGATCTGTCCGTCGCGCACCACCGGCGTCGGCTTGATCTTGTGAACGCCGAGGATGGCGACCTCGGGGAAGTTGATGATCGGCGTGGCCAAGACGCCGCCGAGCGTGCCCAGCGACGAGATGGTGAAGGTCGAGCCGGTCAGGTCGTCGCGCGACGCCTTGCCCGAGCGCGTCTTCTCCGACAGCTCGTCGAGCGCCTTGGCGATGTCGAACAGCGACTTGTGGTCCGCGTCCTTCACCACCGGCACGATGAGCCCGTCGCCCGTCGCCGCGGCGACGCCGATGTGGTAGCGCTTGCGCAGGACGATCTCCTGCTTCTGCTCGTCGAGCGTGGCGTTGACGATGGGGAACTTCTTGAGCCCCGCGCACACCGCCTTGACGATGAAGGGCAGGAACGACAGCTTGATGCCGCGCTCCTCGGCGCGCGACTTGGCCCGCTTGCGCAGCGCGACCAGCTCGGTGACGTCGCACTCCTCGACGTAGGTGAAGTGCGCCGCCGTCTGCCGCGAGCGGTGCATGTTCTCGGCGATCTTCTTGCGCACGCCGCGGAACGGGATGCGCTCGTCGCCCGCGTCGGCGTGCACCGGCACCGGCGCATACGCGCGCGCCGTCGCCGTGCCCATCGTCGCTCCGTGGCCGCCGCCCGCGCCGCCGGACTGGGCCGCGCGCACGTCGTCGTGGGTGACGCGGCCGTTCGGCCCCGTCGCGCGCACCGACGACAGATCGACACCGAGGTCGCGCGCCAGCTTGCGCGTCGCCGGCGTCGCCAGCACCTTGCCGCCCGCCGGGCGCGGCATCGCGATCACGTTCGATGTCTGCGCGCTCACGCTCGCCGGCTCGCTCTTCGGCGTCTTGTCGAGGAACTGCCGCTCCTCCTTCGCCTGCTGCGACGGCGCCGCTCCCGCGCTCGTCGTCGCCGCGCCGCCCGCGCTCTTGCCTGCGCCCGCGTCGTCGATCACGACCATGACCGCGCCGACCGCGCAGGTCGAGCCTTCCGCCGCCCGGATCTCCTTGACCACGCCCGCCTTCGGCGACGGGATCTCGACGGTGGCCTTGTCGGTCATGACCTCGACCATCGGCTGATCCTCTTTGACGGGATCCCCCGGCTTGACG
>Ga0134125_10002481_pt1 | contig 21883 bp, 19 predicted proteins | sample KB31751_FD_96464 | JGI IMG/M metagenome (GOLD analysis project Ga0134125, IMG submission 96464) | Terrestrial soil microbial communities with excess Nitrogen fertilizer from Kellogg Biological Station, Michigan, USA - KB3-175-1 | ecosystem: Environmental > Terrestrial > Soil > Unclassified ... | reverse complement strand
GTGGCTGTGCCGGAAATCCACGGCGGTTGGGATGCTGCAGTTTGTGTGAGGAGCCTCATATGGCCGAGGAACATACCCCCCAGCAGAACCATCTTCTGGCTGCTTTGTCGGCCGATGTGCAGAACCGCCTATTCCCGAATCTCGAATTAGTGGAGTTGCCGTTCGGCAAAGTCCTGTATGAATCCGGAGACACGCTGCGGTACGTCTATTTTCCAATCGACTCCATCGTGTCGCTTCTATACGTAATGGAGGATGGCGCGTCGGCAGAAGTCTCGGTGGTGGGCAACGAGGGCTTTATCGGAATTGCCTTGTTCATGGGCGGCGAAAGCACTTCCAGTCAGGCGATCGTGCAGAGCGCCGGCTACGCTTACAGGTTGCTGGGACAGCGGTTCAAGGACGAGTTCCATCGCCACGGCGAATTGCAAGTCCTGCTTCTGCGCTACACGCAAGCCCTGATCACCCAGATGACCCAGACTGCGGTCTGCAACCGGCATCACTCGATTGAGCAGCAACTGTGTCGCTGGCTCCTGCTTTGTCTGGACCGCCTGCCAAACAACCGAGTGATCATGACGCAGGAACTCATGGCGAGCATGCTCGGCGTGCGCCGCGAAGGCATCACCGAGGCTGCCCGCAAGTTGCAGAAGCAGGGCGCGATTGAATACAGCCGCGGTCAGATCACGGTGCTGGACCGGCCCAAGCTTGAGAGGCTCTGCTGCGAGTGTTACGCAGTGGTCAGGAAAGAGACCGATCGCCTAATGCCTTTTCTGACCGCCCCCCAGGTTCAGCCGGGTACCTGAAACCGTGAGGGAACGAAAAGCGCAGCACCTTCAGTACTGCCGCGTGGCAACGTCCCCGTAAACTGAGCGCAATGGCGGAGAACTGGGCTTCCCGGTAGCTAGCAGTCGCGACTGGCAACGAGGGGTCAACTCCGGCTCAAACCCGCATTGTCGGGCTAACGATTCGGTAATGTCCGCCAGTTCGATCGGCCTTATCGCAGTCACGACCACGTGCCCGTCACCCATGCGACAGCGACCTCCTGCTCTTACATGACAGCGCTGCCAAATTCGTACCGTACGCGTAATTTCGCCTCGGCGGATTCCCGCGCGCAGCTGTTTCGCGAGGATCACGTTGCCTCCTTGCCTAAACGAATCCAGTCTGCTCGGCAGTCTCTTGACCGCCAGCGAGCCAGGCGCTCGCATGAGGCGACGGGTTTGGCGGCAAGGCGCCAGTGGCGGGGCTCGGTGGCGCCGTCCCCGGCTGTCAGCCGCACCTCTCCCCCTGGGAGTGCGACTCAGGTCGTGCCCCGGGCGGCCGTGACTGTTTGGTGACATTCCCCGCCGCCGCCGGCGGTTAAGCTCGGCGGATGCACCAGATTGGCGTGGTCGGGCTGTCCTACCGCCATGCCGGCGTGGACCAGGTGGCTCGTTTCGCCGTGCCGCGCGTGGAGCTGCCGGCACGCCTGCCGCAGCTGCGCACCCACCTGCAGGCCGCCGAGGTCGTCTATGTCGGCACCTGCAACCGCGTCGAGATCGTGTATGCGACGCACGACGGCAGCCCCGCCCCCGACCGCCGTGACGAGGTGTTCCACGTGCTGACCGGCCGCGAGCCGGCGCCGGGCGAGGCCACGCGTGTGCTGCGCGCCTGGACCGGGGAGGCCGCCGTCGAGCACCTGCTGCTGCTCGCCTGCGGGCTGGATTCGGCGCAGACCGGCGAGCACGAAATCGCCGCACAGCTGCGCGGGGCGTGGGAGGACGCGCGCGTCGCGCACACCTGCGGCCCGGTGCTCGACCGCCTGGTCGGAGAATCGCTCGCCATGGCGCGCCGCGTGCGGCGCCTGTCCGCCGGTACCCGCGCCCCGTCCCTGGGAGACCTCGCCGCCCAGCACGTGCTGCAGCACCTGAACGGCGGCGACGGCCGCGTGGCACTCGTCGGCGTCTCGCCCATGACACGCCGCTGCGCCACGGTCCTCGGAGCTGCGCGCGTACCGCTCCTCATCGTCAATCGCACGCCGCAGGCGGCCGAAGACCTGGCGCGCGCCGTGGCGGGGGAGGCCGTGCCGCTCGAGCAGTTCCGCAGCGCGCCGCGGCCGGTGAGCGCGGTGGTGCTCGCCGCCGGCGGCGGGGCCGCGGTGCTCGACGCGGGCGCGCTCACGCGCCTGCGGGCCGCGGCGGGCGCTGCGCCGCTCCTCATCGACTTCGGCGTGCCGCCGAACGTGGAGCCTGACGCGGCGCAGCGCGCCGGACTCGCCCGCCTCGGCATGCACGATCTCATCGAGGCGGCGCAGGGCCGGCGCCTGGAGCAGCTCATGCGCTTAGCCCCGGTACGCGCGGCCATCGACGCGCGACTCACGCGCCTGCGCACTGAACTCGCCACGCGCGCCATCGGCCCGCAGCTGGCCGGGCTGCGCGGCACCTTCGAGCGCATCGCCGCCGAGGAAGTGGCGCGTGCACTGGCCCATGAGCTGCGTACACTTGACGACCGGCAGCGCGGCGAGCTCGAGCGGCTGGCGCGCACCGTGGCGCACCGGCTGGCGCACCTGCCGCTCGCGGGCCTGCGCGCCGCGGCGCTGCACGCCAGCACGGATGCCGTCGAGGCGTTTTTTGCGGCGACCCAGGCGGCGCGCGCCGCCGGGCCGCGCGCCGGCGCCGGGGTCCCGGACACAACCGAGCAACAAGAACCACAGAGACAGACATGAGCGAAACCGAAGGCGCGGCGCGCGAGTCCCGGCATCCGCGCTCGGCGGAGCTGTACGAGCGCGCCTGCCGCGTGATACCCGGCGGGGTGAGCTCGCCGGTGCGTGCCTTCCGTGCCGTCGGCGGCACGCCGCTGTTCATCGCGCGTGCCGCCGGGGCGCAGGTCTTCGATGCCGACGGCCGCAGCTACCTGGACTTCGTCGGCTCGTGGGGCCCGCTGATCGCAGGCCACGCGCACCCGGTGGTGGTGGCCGCTGTCACCGAGGCTCTGGCACGCGGCACCACCTACGGCGCCCCGTGCGCGGGCGAGGTGGAGCTGGCCGAGCGTATCGTGGCCTCCTATCCGGCCATCGAGCAGCTGCGCTTCGTGTCCTCGGGCACGGAAGCGGTCATGAGCGCGATCCGCGTGGCGCGCGCGGCCACCGGGCGCGACCTCATCGTCAAGTTCGCCGGCTGCTACCACGGTCACGCCGATCACCTGCTGGTGGCCGCGGGCTCCGGCCTCGCCACCTTCGGCCGGCCCTCGTCCGCGGGCGTGCCCGAGGCGTTCACCTCCTGTACGCGCGTGCTGCCGCTCGATGACGAGGCCGCCGCCGAGGCCTTGTTCGCGCGCGAAGGCCCGCGCATCGCCGCACTCATCATCGAGCCGCTGCCGGCCAACCACGGCCTGCTGCCGCAGCGGCACGAGTTCCTCGCCGCGCTGCGCCGCCTGACGCGCGCGCACGGCGCGCTGCTGATCTTCGACGAGGTCATCTCCGGCTTCCGCGTCGGCCGCGGCGGGGCGGCGGAGCTGACCGGCATCGCGCCCGACATGGCGACCTTCGGCAAGGTGATCGGCGGCGGCATGCCGGTCGGCGCCTTCGGCGGCGCGCGCGCCGTCATGGAGCACCTCGCCCCGCTCGGCGACACCTACCAGGCGGGCACGCTGTCGGGCAACCCGGTGGCGATGGCCTCCGGGCTCGCCACCCTCGACCTGATGCTGCGCGACTCCGGCTGGCAACGCCTCGAGGCCCGCGGCGCGGAGCTCGAGCGCCTGGTGAGGCCGGTGCTGGCGCAGGCGCCGTTCCCGGTGCACCTGGTGCGCGTCGGCTCGCTGTTCTGGCTGGCGCTGCACGAGGGCGGCGCGCCGCGCACCGCCGCGACCCTGAGCGAGCGCGCCGCCGCACGCTTCGCCGCGCTGTTCCACGCCATGCTCGACCGCGGCGTGTACCTGCCGCCCTCGGGCTACGAGGCCTGCTTCCTGTCGCTCGCGCATTCGAGCGCCGACCTGTCGCGCTTCGCCCAGGCGCTGCGCGAATCGCTGGCCGCCGTGGCATGAAAACCCCGCGCGTCTTCCAGCTCACCGCGCTCGCCATGGTGGTCGTGTCCGCCGTGCAGGTCGGCTGGTGGCTGCTCGACCAGCACAGCCAGACAGCCGACAAGGTGCTGGAGATGCGCCACGCCTATGCCGCGCAGCAGGCGGCCGCGCAGGCGCTGCTCGAGGCCGGCACCGCCCCGGCGCGCGTGCAGCAGCTGCTGCCCGACATGCGCGTGAGCGACGGCCGCGCCGCGCTCGATCCGCAGCGCGAGCAGGCGCTCCTCACCGAGGCGCGCCACCGCGACCGCCAGTACGCCTGGGAGGGTGGTTTCTTCCTGTTCGCGCTCGGGCTGTGCATCGCGGTCATCGCGCGCGCACTGCGCGCCGAGGCGCGCGTGCTCGAGGAGCAGGACAACTTCCTGGCGCTCGTCTCGCACCAGTTCAAGACACCGCTCGCCAGCCTGCAGCTCTCGCTCGAGACCCTGGCGCTGCGCGCCCCGGCGCCGCAGGCGGCGCGCACCCTCATCGACCGCATGCTGGCGGACCTGGCGCGCATGGAGCTGATGGTCACGCAGATCCTCGAGAGTGCGCGCCTGGAGCGCGGCCGCGTGGAATTCAAGGCCGAGCCGCTCGAGCTCCGGGGCTGCGTGGCGCGCGTGGTGGCGCAGCTCGAGGAGCGCGCCCGCCAGGAGCAGGTGACGATCTCCTCGGCCATCGAGCCCGGCCTGTACGTCGCCAGTGACCCGCTGGCGCTCGATCTGGTGGTGCGCAACATCCTCGAGAACGCCGTCACCGCGGTGCAGAGCGCCGGCGGCGGCCGCATCGAGCTCACCGCGCACGCCGCCAGCGGCGAGGTGGAGCTGTCGGTGAAGGACAGCGGCGTCGGCTTCCCGCCCGCCGACGGGGCGCGCCTGTTCGAGCGCTTCACGCGCCTGCACCCCACCGGCGGACACTACGGTACCGGGCTCGGTCTGTTCATCGTGCGACGGCTGATGGAGCTCGCGCGTGGCCGGGTGCGCGCCTCGAGCGACGGCGTCGGCAAGGGCGCGAACTTCGTGCTCACCTGGCCGGCGGCGGCGCGGGAGCCGCAGCCGTGAGCGTGGCGAACGTGCGCGTGCTGGTGGTGGAGGACGATCCGCACCTGGCTGCCGGCGTGAGCGAGAACCTGCGCGCGGAGGGCTACGAGGTGGCGAGCGCCGCCGACGGCGAGCAGGCGCTCGCCTGGCTCGGCGCAAACAGCTGCGGGCTGATCGTGCTGGACGTGATGCTGCCCGGGATCGACGGTTTTGGCGTGTGCCGCACGCTGCGCACTCAGGGCAACAACACCCCGGTGCTGTTCCTGACCGCGCGCGGCGATCCGGCCGATCGCGTGCGCGGCCTCGAGTCGGGCGGCGATGACTATCTCGCCAAGCCCTTCCACCTGCAGGAATTCCTGCTGCGGGTGCGGGCCATCCTCAGGCGCTGGGAGTGGTACCGCAGCGCCTCCAGCACCGCGGCCACCGCGGTGCTGCGCTTCGGCGGCAACGAGGTGGACTTCCGCGCCTTCCGCGCGCGCGCCTGGAACGGCGAGGCCCAGGAGCTCACGGAGAAGGAGGCCATGATTCTCAAGGTGCTGGCCGAGCACGCGGGCGAAATCGTCTCGCGCGAGGATCTGCTCGAGCGCGTCTGGGGCTACGACGTATTCCCCTCGACCCGCACCGTCGACAACTTCATCCTGCGGCTGCGCAAGCGCTTCGAGAAGGACCCGGCGGCGCCGCGCCACTTCCTCACCGTGTGGGGCGTCGGCTATCGCTTCCTGTCCGAGGGCGAGCCGTGAGCGAGCGCCTGCGAATCGGCACCCGCGCCTCGAAGCTGGCGCTGTGGCAGGCGCACCATGTCGAGGGCCTGCTGCGGGCCCAGCCCGATGCCCCGGCAGTCGAGGTGGTGCACATCAGAACTTCCGGCGACGTCCAGGGGAGTGTGCCCCTGTGGCAGGTCGGGGGTCGCGCCTTCTTCACCCGCGAGATCGACCAGGCGCTCCTCGAGCGCCGCGTCGACGTCGCCGTGCACAGCCTCAAGGACCTCGCCACCCAGGTCGAGCCCGGCCTGACCCTCGCCGCGACGCTCGCGCGCGCCGACCCGCGCGATGCGCTCGTCAGCCGCGACGGCCGGCCGCTCGCCGCACTGCCGCGCGGCGCGCGCATCGGCACCTCGAGCCTGCGTCGCCGGGCATTTCTTGCGCGGCTGCGGCCCGACGCGGTGCTGACCGAGCTGCGCGGCAACGTGCCGACGCGCCTCGAGCGCCTGCAGCGCGGCGAGTACGACGCCATCGTGCTCGCGGCCGCGGGACTGGCGCGCCTGGGACTCGACGGCCACATCACCGAGTACCTGCCGCCGCGGGATTTCCCGCCGGCGGTGTCGCAGGGCGTGATCGGCGTGTGCGCGCGTGCCGACGATGCGACGACCCTCGGGTGGCTCGCCGCTCTCGATGACCCCGAGGCGCGCCTGGCTGCGACCGCGGAGCGCGCGCTGCTGCGGCGCATCGAGGGCGGCTGCCAGGTGCCGCTCGGCGCACTCGCCCGCATGCAGGACGGGCGGCTGCGCCTCGATGCCACGGTGTGCGCGCTCGACGGCGGGCGCGCGCTGACGGCCAGCGCCGAGGCGCCCGCGACGGCTGCGGAGGCCGCGGCGCTCGGCGTGCGCGTCGCCGAGGAGCTGCTCGCACGCGGCGCCGCCGCGCTCATCTCCCAGGAGCGCGCCGCGCACGCGGTGGAGGCGCCGTGAGCGAAACCGTGGTCAAGCCCGTGGTGGTCACGCGCGCGGAAGGCCCCGACGGCCCGCTGAGCCGCGAGCTGAAGAGCCTCGGGCTTTCCGTGCTGCTCTGGCCCGCGGTGCAGGTGAACACGGTGCGCTCCGAGCGCCTCGGCGAGGCGCTCGCGCACATCGGCGCGTTCGGCTGGATCGTCTTTGCCAGCCGTCACGCCGTGGCGGCGGTGCTCGAGCGGCTGCCGACCCCGCCTACCGGTGTGCGCATCGCCGCCGTCGGGCAGGCGACCGCACAGGTGCTGCGCCAGCGCGGCTGGCCGGTGGACCTGGTGCCGCACGAAGCGAGCGCCGCGGCGCTGATCGGCGCCTTCGCCGCCCAGTGGTGGCCGCGCGACCGCGGCGTGAAGATCCTGTTCCCGGCCAGCTCGCGCGCGCTGCCGACCATCGCCGCCGGGCTGACGCAGCTCGGCGCCGAGGTCACGCAGGTGGACGCGTACCGTACCGAGGGTGCGGGTCTGGACGTCGCCGCCTGCCGCGAGTGGATCCGCAACGCCGGCGTCGGGGCGGTGACCTTCGCCAGCCCGTCCGCGGTCACCGAGCTCGAGCACGCGCTCGGGGGGGCGGATTTCGACCGCCTGCTGACGGATGCGATCGCGGTCACCATCGGCCAGACCACCGCGCGGGAGATCACCGCCCGCGGCCGCGCCGCCGTGGTGGCCGAGGACACGACGCTGCGCTCGCTCGCGCTCACCACCCATCGACTACTGCAGACGAGACACTAAGACATGGCACTCCCCAGCCACAGACCGCGACGCACGCGCCAGTCGGACCCCTGGCGTCGCATGGTGCGCGAGACGCGCCTCGCCCCCGACGCACTCATCTACCCGCTGTTCGTGGTGCCGGGACGCGCCGTGCGCCACGCGGTGGAGAGCATGCCGGGCATCAGCCAGCTCTCGGTCGACGAGGCGGTGAAGGAAGCGCAGGCGGCGGCCGCGGCCGGCGTGCCGGCGGTACTGCTGTTCGCCGCGCCCGAGCACAAGGACGCGCAGGCGAGCGCTGCCCTGGACCCGCAAGGGCTCGCGGCGCAGGCCATCGCCGCCATCAAGGAGGCCTGCCCGCAGCTGCTGGTGTGGGCGGACGTGTGCCTGTGCGGCGCCACCGACCACGGCCACTGCGGCCACGTCACCGCAGCGGGCGCCATCGACAACGACCCCTCGGTCGCGACCCTTGCCGACGTTGCCCTCAACTACGCGCGCGCCGGCGCCGATGCCGTCGCGCCGAGTGACATGATGGACGGGCGCGTGGGTGCGATCCGCGCCCGGCTCGACGGCGCCGGGCTCGCCGCCACGCCGATCGTGGCCTACGCCGCCAAGTACGCGTCCTGCTTCTACGGGCCGTTCCGCGAGGCGGCCGAGTCGGCGCCGGCCTTCGGCGACCGCCGCTCCTACCAGATGGACCCCGCCAACTCGCGCGAGGCGCTGCGCGAGGTGCTGCTCGACGTGGAGGAGGGCGCCGACCTCGTGATGGTGAAGCCCGCCGGCCCCTATCTCGACGTCATCCGCCAGGTGCGCGATGCGGTGCGCGTGCCGGTGGTGGCCTACCAGGTGTCCGGCGAATACAGCCTGATCAAGGCCGCGGCGGCCAGGGGGTGGATCGACGAGCGCGCTGCGGTGCTCGAGACCCTCACCGGCATCCGCCGCGCCGGCGCTGATCTGGTCATCACCTACTTCGCGCCGGAAGTGGCGCGGTGGCTCAGGGCGTGACGGCGGGCGCCTTCCTCGCCGCCTGCCGGCGGCAGCCGGTGCCGCACCGGCCGGTATGGGTGATGCGCCAGGCCGGGCGTTACCTGCCGGAGTACCGCGCCGTGCGCGCCAAGGTCGACTTCGAGACGCTCACGCGCACCCCCGAGCTGGCCGCCGAGGTGACCCTGCAGCCGCTGCGGCGCTTCGAGCTCGATGCCGCCATCCTCTTCAGCGACATCATGACCCCGCTGCAGGGCATGGGCGTGGCGCTCGACTTCGCGCCGGGCCCGCACGTGCGCGAGCCCATCCGCACCGACGCCCAGGTGGACGCGCTGCCGGCGCTGGTGCCCGAGCGCGACGTGCCCTTCGTGCTCGACACCATCCGCCTGGTGCGTGCCGGCGTGCCGCGCGGCGCCCCGCTCATCGGTTTCGCCGGCGCGCCGTTCACGCTCCTGTGCTACCTCGTGTGCGGCAAGCCCTCCAAGGAGTTCGGCCCGGCGCGCACCCTGCTGTATGCGCAGCCGCACACCGCCGAGCGGCTGCTCGGGCGGCTCGCCGAGGCCATGGGACAGTACCTCGCGGCGCAGGCGCGCGCCGGTGCCCAGGCGCTCATGCTGTTCGAGTCGTGGGCGGGGCTGCTGGCACCGCGCGAGTTCACTCGCTTCGCGCTGCCGGCGGTGGCGCGCACCTTCGCGGCGCTGCGCCCGCTCGGGGTGCCGCTCATCTATTACGCGAATCAGGGCGCAGCGCTCATGCCGGCCGTGGCCGGCCTGGACGTGGACGTCGTCGGCGTCGACTGGCGCTGCGGGCTCTCCGAGGTGCGCCGCATGCTCGGGCCGGGCAAGGCGGTGCAGGGCAACCTCGACCCGGCGGCGCTGTTCGCCCCGCCGGCCGAGCTCAAGCGCCACGTGGATGCGGTGCTCGAGGAGGCGGGCGAGGCGCCCGGCCACATTTTCAATCTCGGCCACGGCATCTGGCCCGACACCGACCCGGACGCGGTGGCGCGCCTGGTCGACTATGTGCATGAGCGGCGCTGACGCCTTTGCGGACACCGCGGTCGCGTACTTCCGCGACCTGCAGGGCCGGCTGTGCACGGCGTTCGAAGCCTTCGAGCCGGCCGCGCGCTTCGCGGCGCGCCCGTGGACCAAGCCCGCCGGCCACCGCCTGCAGGGCGGGGGCGAGTCGCGGCTGATGCGCGGCGCGGTGTTCGAGAAGGTCGGCGTGAACGTCAGTCACGTCTGGGGCGTGCTCGCGAGCGAGGCGCGCGGCCAGGTGGCGGGAGCGGAGGCCTCCGACGGCCGCTTCGTCGCCGCCGGCATCTCGCTGGTGGCGCACATGGCCAACCCGTACGTCCCGGCGATGCACATGAACCTGCGCTACCTGTCTACCAGCCGTGCCTGGTTCGGCGGCGGGGCGGACCTGACGCCCGCTTTCCCGTTCGAGGAGGACACCGCGGCCTTCCACGGGGCGCTGCGCGCCGCGTGCGAGGGTTATCGCGCGGATTCGTATGCGCAGTTCAAGGCGTGGTGCGACCGCTACTTCTACCTGCCGCACCGGCAGGAGCCGCGCGGGGTCGGGGGTATCTTCTTCGATGATCTCGCCGGGAAGGATCAGGCCGCGGACTTCGGCTTCGTGCGCTCGGTAGGCGAGGCGCTGCTACAGGTCTATCCGCGCATCGTCGCGCGCCGCAAGGACACGCCCTTCGATGCAGACGCGCGCGACAAGCTGCTCTACAAGCGCGGGCGCTACGTGGAGTTCAACCTGGTGTACGACCGGGGTACCCGCTTCGGCTTCAGTACCGATGCGGATCCCGAGGCGTACCTGATGAGCCTGCCGCCGGTGGTGAAGTGGTAACCGGAACCGCAACCGGCGCCGGCAGAGGCTCGGCCCGCAGCCAGCGTGCCGGGGAGGGCCAGAACAGCCGTGCCGGGCGCATTTTTGCCGCAGCGCGCCAGTGTTCCGACAGGATCGACGAGATGGCTTCGAGCGCGTCGGCGGGGGGCCGCCACAGGCCGCGCAGCTTGTTATAGGGTCCCACAGTCCTCTCCTTCCCTTTACGTTCGCCTACCTATGTAAGGAGTGCCGGCACCGGGTGCGGGTTCCGGCAAAAAGTGTTGCCGGCGGGCGACGCGGCTTAAACGAGGGACGGGAACGGGGCCTCTAAAGGTACAGATGGGACACGCGCAGGCCGAGGATACGCGGGTGGATTGGGAGGGGGCGCTGGTACAGCGCGCCCGCGGCGGGGACGCACGCGCGTTCGAACGGCTCTACCGCGAGCATGCAGGACGGGTGTACGGCCTGTGCCTGCGCATGACGCGCGATGCGCAACTTGCAGAGGATTGTGTGCAGGACACTTTTATCAACGCCTGGCGGGCATTGCCGAAATTCGAGGTGCGCAGCTCGCTGTCGACCTGGCTGCACCGCATCGCGGTGAACGTCAGCCTCGCCAAGCGGCGCAAGGCCACCCCGGTCGAGGCGCCCGCGGACGACGACGGCGAAGCCGTCAGCGGCGAGTGGCTGCTCGAGACGCCCGTCGAGGTCGAGGAGATCGAGACGGCGATCGCGGGGCTGCCGGACGGCGCGCGCGATGCCCTGGTGCTGCACGCACTCTACGGTTATTCGCACGGCGAGGCGGCCGCGATGCTCGGCATCGCCGAAGGCACGTGCAAGGCCCAGTTGCACCGCGCGCGGGCACTGCTGCGCGAGCGACTCGGTGTGGAGGTCAACTGACATGACTACGGACGAATCGGCCCGGCGCCGGGTGAGCTCGCTCGCCGAGCTGCCCCAGTCGCTCGAGCCCGGACGCGACCTGTGGCCGCAGATCGAGGCGCGGCTGCAGGAGGCACACCGCGACGGAGCGGCCGACACGTCGCGCACTGTCACGCCGCGCCGCGGCGTGCCGCTGCGCTGGCTTGCGGCCGCCGCCATGGTGGCGAGCGTCGCGGTGGGTGTGTGGATCGGCCGCGCGCTGCTGCCGGTCGCAGCACCGGCCGCTCCCACGGCGCAGCACGACAACGGCCCGGGCACCGCGCCGTGGCTGAACCGCCCGAGCGCGCTCGATGCTGCCTACGTCAGCGATCCGCGCTACGAACGCCAGCGCGCAGCGCTGCTGCGCTCGCTGCAGGCGCGACTCGCTGCCCTGCCGCCCCTTTCGCGCGAGAAGGTGATGGGGAGCCTCGCGGCCATCGAGAAGGCCAAGCAGGACCTCGAGCAGGCGCTCGGCAAGGATCCGAGCAATGCGCTGCTGCAGGAGCTGCTCGTCAACACTTACCAGGATGAAATGCGCGTCCTCACGGACGTGCCCGAAGCCAGTAGCTCTGGCAGGGGGATCTGAACATGCGTACCGCTTCCCGGGTGTCGGCCACCGTGATCCTGCTGCTGGCGAGTGCCGCCGCCGCCGCGACCACCGAGGACAAGACCTTCGAGCGCACGGTCACCGCGCAGCCCAAGGGCGTGGTGGACATCTCCAACGTCTCCGGCTCGATCGAGGTGACCGGCTGGGACCGCCAGGAGGTCAGCGTGCAGGCCGAGCTTGGCGCTGACGTCGAGCGTGTCGACGTCACGAGCGAAGGCGATCACACGATCATCAAGGTCGTGCTGCCGCAGCACGGCAGCCACCACGGCGATGCCCTGCTGCACGTCAAGATCCCCAAGAACAGCGAGCTGGACGTGTCGACGGTGAGCGCTGATGTGAGCGCCGCGGGCGTGCTGGGGGTGCAGCACCTGAACGCAGTGAGCGGGGATGTGAGCTCCGAGCTGTTCGGCTCCGACCTCGAGCTCAAGACCGTCAGCGGCGACGTCAAGCTCAAGGGCCACGGCCAGCCGGCGCGCCTGCGCGTCACCAGCGTGAGCGGCGACGTGCACCTCGAGCACGGTGCCGGCGAGCTCGAGACCAACACGGTGAGCGGCTCGCTGGTCGTCTCGCTCGACTCGGCCAGCTCGGTGCGTGCGCGCACCACCTCCGGCGACATGCGCTTCGAGGGCAAGCTGGCGCGCGATGCCACCTTCGAGGCCTCCTCGGTGAGCGGCGACCTCACCGTGCGCGCCAGCGCCGCCGGCGGCTTCGCCTACGAGGTCACCAGCTTCTCGGGCGACATCGGCAACTGCTTCGGCGCCAAGGCGCAGAAGGAGAGCGAGTACGGCCCGGGCTCGAAGCTCACCGGCACGCGCGGCGACGGCGCCGGCCGCGTGCGCATCAAGACCATGAGCGGGGACGTGTCGCTCTGCGACCGTGACTGAGCAGTAATAGAATGCGCGGGTGCGCGCCTCATCCCCGATCGCACCCGCGCTGCTCGACTGGCACGAGCGCGCCGGGCGTCATGACCTTCCCTGGCAGCTGCAGCGGACGCCGTACCGCGTCTGGGTCTCCGAGATCATGCTGCAGCAGACCCAGGTCGCGACCGTCATCCCCTACTACGAGCGCTTCATGGCGCGCTTCCCCGAGGTGCGCGCGCTGGCCGCAGCGCCGGTCGACGAGGTGCTGCACCTGTGGTCCGGGCTCGGCTACTACGCGCGCGCCCGCAACCTGCACCGCGCCGCCGGCGTCATCTGCGCGCAGCACGGCGGCGAGTTCCCGCTGACGTTCGAGGCCGTGGCGCAGCTGCCGGGCATCGGCCGCTCGACCGCCGGGGCCATCCTGGCGCTGGCCCGCGACCAGCGTTTCCCCATCCTCGACGGCAACGTGCGGCGCGTGCTGGCGCGCTATTTCGGCGTCGCGGGCGCGCCGGACGATCGCGCCGGCACCCGGCGCCTGTGGGAGCTGTCCGAACGCAGCACGCCCGCCACCGACGTCGCCCGCTACACGCAGGCGATCATGGACCTCGGCGCCACCGTGTGCGTGCGGCGCAAGCCGTTGTGCCTGGTCTGCCCGCTCGCGAGCGGCTGCAGCGCGCGGCGCAGCGGGCGGCAGCACGAGCTGCCGGCGCCGCGCCGGCGGGGCGCGCGCGGCGCGCGGCGCGCCTTCATGGTGGTGGCCCTCAACCGCGCCGGCGAGGTGCTGCTCGAGCGCCGCCCGGACAGCGGCGTGTGGGGCGGGCTGTGGTGCCTGCCGGAGTTCGCGAGCGCCACCGCGGCACGCGCCTTCGTGCGCAACAGCCTGGGCAGCTGCGCCGCCGCGCCCGAGCGCCTGAGCGAGATCGAGCACGCGTTCACGCACTTCGATCTGTCGATCACGCCGCTGCTGGTGCGCTGCGCGCAGCCCGCCGCCGTGGAGGAGGGCGGGAGCCTCTGGTATAACATCCGTGCGCCGGCGCGTATCGGTCTGCCGGCGCCGGTCGCATCGCTGCTGCAGGGCCTCGCGGCCGAATCGCTGTTCGGGGTGGTCTAGTGGCGCACGTGGTGCAGTGTGTGGTGCTGAAGCGCGAGGCGCCGGGCCTCGAGCGCGTGCCCTACCCGGGCGAGCTCGGCAAGCGCATCTTCGACAATGTCTCGAAGGAAGCCTGGGCGCGCTGGCTGCAGCAGCAGACCATGCTGATCAACGAGTACCGCCTCACGCCCATCGAACCCAAGGCGCGCAAGTTCCTGGAAGGCGAGATGGAGAAGTTCTTCTTCGGGGCGGGCTCGGCCGCGCCGCAGGGCTATCAGCCGCCCAAGTGACCCCGGCGGGGGCCTGCCCCTACAGGTGTATCAGGCCGCGCTTGTGTGCCACGGCCACCGCTTCGGTGCGGCTGATGGCATCGAGCTTGGTGAGGATCGCCTTGACGTGCGTCTTGGCAGTGCCCTCGGTGATCGACAGCCGCCGCGCGATGTCCTTGTTGCTGCGTCCCTGGGCGACCAGTTGCAGCACGTCGAGCTCGCGCTGCGTCAGGCTCGGCTTGGCCATGCGCTGCAGCGCCTTGGCCGCGACCCCTGATGAGGTATAGGGCCGGTCCTCGCTGACGGCGCGGATGGCGGACAGGATCTCCTGGCGCGGCGCATCCTTCAGCAGGTAGCCCTTGGCGCCCTGCGACAGGCACTGGAAGATGTCCTCGTCGCCGTCGTAGGTGGTCATGACGAGAATGCAGGCCTTGGGATTGATCTCCAGCACGCGCTGCACCACGGCCACACCGTCGCGCTTGGGCATGCGCAGGTCGAGCACCATGACGTCGGGGCGATGCTGCTCGTAGAGCGCGATGGCCTCGTCGCCGTCGCCGGCCTCGGCCACCACCTCCATGTCGGGCTGCTGGTTGACCATGGCCGCCAGTCCGTCGCGCACCACCGGGTGATCATCGGCGAGCACGACGCGGATGTGCGGCTTCACGACGGCAGCCACTAGGCAGCCCGCTTCAGCAGCCGCACGCTGATGCGCGTGCCCCGGCCGGGGTTGCTCTCGATGCGCCATTCGCCGCCGATGGCGCCGGCGCGCTGGCGCATGCTGGACAGCCCGAAGCCTTGCCGAGCCAACTGCTCCGGGCTCTGCTCCATGCCGACGCCGTCGTCGGCCACGGACAGCACCCAGTGCGCCGACTCGTCCGTCATGGTGATGCGCACGGTGTGCGGCCGGGCGTGGCGCACCGCGTTGCTGACCGCCTCCTGGCAGATGCGCAGCAGCTCGTGCTCGTGCTCGGGGCGCAGCCCGGTGCTGATGCCTTCGCCCTCGAAGGTGCAGGTGACGCCGCCAGGCACCGTGGAGCGGTCGGCCAGCTGGCGCAGCGCCAGCTCAAGTCCCGCGCGGCGCGTCTGGTCGAGGCGCAGCGCCATCACCGAGCGGCGTGCCTCGGCGAGGCCGTCGCGCGCCAGCTCGCGCACCCGCGACAGGGTGAGTGCCAGCTCCGAGCCGCGCTTCTTGCAGGACGGGAACTCCTCCACCGCGCCGAGCTGCAGCAGGATGCCGGTGAAGGCCTGCGCCAGCCCGTCGTGGATTTCCTGGCCCATGCGGGTGCGCTCCGTGAGCACCGCCGCCTCCTTGGCCGAATAGGCGAGGCGCGTCAGCTGCACGGCCAGCGTCGCCTGCTGGGCGAGCGCCACCAGCAGCTCGCTGCGCTGCACGTCCGCGGCCTCCCGCCGGAAGCTCAGGACCAGGAAGCCCACGCTGCGCGCGCCGAACACCAGCGGGTAGAGCACCACGCCCACGACGCCGCTGCGGCGGTGAAAGGCCAGCGTACCCGGCCACACCTCGCTGTCCTGGGTGCTGACGTCCACGTACAGCGGCTCGCGCAACTCGCCGTAGCGAGCCGTAAAGGGTGAGCCGGCGACCGGCACGCTGATGGCGTAGGGCGGCTCGGCGAGCTGATCGTCGCGCGCGTGCGCGACGATGCGCCACTGCTGCAGCGAGTCCTTGAGCACGATCACGGCCCCCGAGGTTGCATCGAACCGGCGCGTGGCTTCCAGCAGCATGTGACCCATGAAGCTGTGCAGGTCCGTCTCGCCGGCGAGCCGCTCGAGATTGCTGCGGATCACCGCGTTGGCCTTGGCGAGCTCGGCGACGCGCTGCTCGGCGGCCTGCTGGCGCTCGCGGCGCACGTCGTCGACCAGCCGCTCGCGGTGCAGCGCCGCGCCGATCACGCCGGCGGCGGTCTCGAGCGCGGCCAGCTCGGCCGTGTCGATGGCACGGTGCTGGCGGGTGTTGTCGAAGCCCACCACGCCCATGAACTCACCGGCGACGAAGATCGGCACGATGGCCTTGGTGCGCGTGCCCACGCCCTCGATCGCCCAGGAGGTGTGGCCCACGTCGGTTTTGCTGAAGCAGACGCTGCGCCCGGCGCGCAGCTCGGCGCACACGGCTGAGAAATGGCGTTCATCGCACGAGCACACCGCGGCATCGCCGAGGTGCGGTGTGACCCCTTCGCCGGTCCACTCGCTCACCACCACCAGCAGTGGCTCGCCGTTCGGGCCGGTGCGCGTCTCCATGATATTGACCCGGTCGACGTGCGCCGCCTCGCCGATCAGCCCCAGCACCCCGGGGATGGCGGCCCGCACGTCGGACGCCTCCAGCAGCAGGCGACTCGCCTTGGCCGAGGCCATGAGCAGCTGCTCGCGGCGACGCAGCGACTCGTTGATGCGCGTCAGTTCCTCCGTGGCGGCGAAGTCCTCGGGCGCAGGGAGGGCTTCCGTGACCGGGAGGGCTTGGGGTTCCAGCAGTGCGACGGTGGCATTCATTAAGGGCAGCACTCGCTCGGCAGCGGGTAATCCCGAAAGTCTACCGCGCCCTGCCCGTGATCTCCCGTTCCGGCCCGGCGTCTCTACCTTAAGGGGGAGCGGCGGGGGCACCTCCTGGGGGTCCGCCGGGCGCCGCCGGGCTCCTTTTGTGAGGCTGCGAATCAAGGACTTAGCTCCCGGTCGCGCGCACGTAGCGCGGCAGTGGGGCGTCCTGCCAGCCTCCGCCCAGCGCCTTGTACACCGCCACCAGGCTGGTCGCCGCCTGGGTGCGCGACTGCGCCAGGCGATCCTCGGCGGCCAGCTCGGTGCGCTCGGCATCGAGCACGTCGAGGAAGTCCACGAGGCCCCCCTCGTAGCGTGTGCGGGCGATGCGGGCGGCGGTGGCGCTCGCCTGCGCCGCATCGGTCGCATCCTTGAGGCTCGAGCGTGTCCGCGCGTGGGTCACGAGCGCATCCTCGGTCTCCTCCAGCGCCTTGAGCACGCTCTGCTCGTAGCCGGCGAGCGCGACGTCGGCCCGGGCGCGGCTGCCGGCGACCTGTGCGCGCACCCGCCCTAGATCGAACGCGGCCCACGAGATGGCAGGCCCGATCACGTAGCCGCGGCTCGAGGACTCACCCAGCCCCCCGACTTCCGGGGCGGTGTAGTTGAAGCTCCCGGTGAAGGTCACCTTGGGAAAGAGGTCGCCGATCGCCACGCCGACGAGCGCGGTGGAGGCGGCCAGCTGGCGCTCGGCGATGCGGATGTCGGGCCGGCGGCGCAGCAGCCCCGCCGGGTCGCCCACCTGGGTCATGCGCGGCAGCTCGGGCAGCTCGTGCGCGGCCTGCAGGAGCCCGTCGAGCGCGTTCGGGTCGCGCCCGGTGAGCACGCTCAGGCGGTGCACGGAGCGGGCGATGCCGGCCTCGAGCGGGCCGATGGTGGCGAGCGTTGCCGACAGCTGCGACTGCGCGCGCGAGGTGTCCAGCTCGGTGCCGCTGCCGGCGTCGAGGCGCGCCTGGGTGAGGGCGAGGGTTTCCTTCTGGTTATCGACGTTGCGGCGTGCGACCGACAGCTCGCTCTGCTGGCCGCGCAGCTCGAAGTAGGTGCGCGCCACCTCGGCGCTCACTGAGACCTGCGCGTCGCGCAGCGTGGCCGCGGCGCCCTGAACCTCCGCGCTTTGCGCCTCGACGTTGCGGCGCACGCGGCCGAACAGGTCGAGCTCCCAGGACGCGTCGAAGCCGGCGTCGTAGAAGCGCGTGCTGAGCGGGGCGCCCGTGGGGCTGTCCACCTGCGGGAAGCGCTCCTTGGTGTAGCCGCCGGCGGCGGTGACCGTCGGCGCGAGGTCAAACTGCGCCTCGCGCCGCAGCGCCCGTGCCTCGACCAGGTGACCGAGCGCGATGCGCAGGTCGTGGTTGGAGAGCAGAGCATCGTCGACCAGCTGGTCGAGCGTCGGGTCGCCGAACTGCGTCCAGAACTTCGCCTGCGCCTCGTCCGTGCCGTAGGCGGCATCGCCGGCCCCGGCGAACGTGGCCGCCACGGGCGTGGCGGGCTTGACGTAGTTGGGGCCGACCGCGCAACCCGCCAGTGCGGCGGCGACGGCCAGCAGCACGATCACGGCGCACAGCCCGGCGATGGCCGCGCCGCGTTTGACGTCACTGTCACTCATGGGAAACCTCCGCGGCGGGCAGCCGCAGCGCGCCGTCAGCCGGCGCGCGCCGCGCGGCCGCACGGCGCACCAGAACGTAGAACACCGGGGTGAGCAGCAGGCCGAAGAGCGTGACGCCCAGCATGCCGGCGAACACCGTGACCCCGAGCGCATGGCGCACCTCGGCGCCGGCGCCGGTCGCCAGCATCAGGGGCACGACCCCCATGATGAAGGCCATCGAGGTCATGAGGATCGGGCGCAGGCGCAGGTGTGCCGCCTCGAGCACCGCGGAGCGCGCGTCGCGCCCGCGATCCTCCTGCAGGTGCTTGGCGAACTCGACGATCAGGATCGCGTTCTTGCACGCCAGGCCCACCAGCACCAGCAGTCCGATCTGCATGAAGATGTTGTTGTCGCCATGGTCGAGCTTGACCGCCGTGATGGCCGGCAACAGGCACATCGGCACGATGAGGATGATGGCGAGCGGCAGCGACAGGCTCTCGTACTGCGCGGCCAGCACCAGGAACACGAACAGCACGCACAGCGGGAACACCAAGAGCCCGGTGTTGCCGGAGATCAGCTGCTGGTAGGCGAGGTCGGTCCACTCGTACGACATGCCGCGCGGCAGCGTCTGGTCGAGGATCTTGGCCATCGCCGCCTGGGCCTGGCCGGAGCTGTAGCCGGGCGCGGGTCCGCCATTGATGTCGGCCGACGTGTAGGCGTTGTAGCGCTGCACCACGTCCGGTCCGAACGAGCGCGACACCTTCAGTACCGAGCCGAGCGGCACCATGTCGCCGTTGGCGTTGCGGGTCTTGAGCGGCATGACGTCATCCAGCTGGGAGCGGAACGGCGCGTCCGCCTGCGCCACGACCTGGTAGGTGCGCCCGAAGCGGTTGAAGTCATTCACGTACAGCGAGCCCAGGTACACCTGCAGCGTCTCGAACACGTCCGAGAGCTTGACGTTCTCGCGCTTGGCCTTGACGCGGTCGACGTCGACGTCGAGCTGCGGCACGTTGATCTGGTAAGTACTGAATGCCCCGCCCAGCGCCGGATTCTGATTGGCCTTGCCGAGCGCATCGGACAGCGCCGCGAACAGCGCTTCCGGGCCGGCCGCGGCGCGATCCTCGACCTGCAGCTTGAAGCCGCCGAGCGTGCCGAGGCCGATGACCGGCGGCGGCGTCACCACCATGACGAAGGCGTCCTGGATGGAGGCCATCTTCTGGTTGAGGGCCGCGGCGATCGCGGGCCCCGACAGCGCGCGCGAGCCGCGCTGCGGGAAGTCGTCGAGCGGGAAGAAGATCAGCGAGGCGCTCGAGCTCTGCGTGAAGCCGTTGACCGACATGCCGGCGAACTCCACCGCATGGGCCACGCCCGGCTGCTTGAGGCCGATCTCGGCGATGCGACGCGTGACTGCCTCGGTGCGGTCGAGCGAGGCGGCCGGCGGCAACTGCGCCACCGCCACCAGGTACTGCTTGTCCATCGCCGGGATGAAGCCGCCCGGCACGGCGTTGAAGCCGAGCCAGGTGAGGAGGATGAGCCCGCCGTAGATGCCGAGCGCAATGGCACCGTGGCGCATGGTCACGGTGAGCGCGCGTGCGTAGCCGTTGCCGCCGCGGGTGAAGCCGCTGTTGAAGCGCCGGAAGAAGCGCCCCAGCACGCGGTTCATGCCGCGCGTCAGGAGATCCGGCTGCGCGCCGTGGGGCTTGAGCAGCACCGCGGCCAGCGCCGGCGACAGGGTCAGGGAGTTGAAGGCCGAGATCACCGTCGAGATGGCGATCGTGAGCGCGAACTGGCGGTAGAACTCACCGGTCAGACCGCTGACGAACGCCACCGGGCCGAACACCGCGACCAGCACCAGCGTGATGGCGATGATCGGGCGGCTGACCTCGCTCATGGCCACCTTGGTGGCCTCGCGTGGCGACAGGCCTTCAGCGATGTGGCGCTCGACGTTTTCGACCACCACGATGGCATCGTCGACGACGATGCCTATGGCGAGCACCAGGCCGAACAGCGACAGCGTGTTGATGGAGAAGCCGAAGGCCAGCAGCACCGCGAAGGTGCCGATCACGGAGACGGGCACGGCGATGAGGGGGATGAGCGAGGCGCGCCAGGTCTGCAGGAACAGGATGACTACCAGCACCACCAGTGCGATGGCTTCCAGCAGGGTGTGCAGCACCGCCTCGATCGACTGGCGCACGAACTGCGTCGGGTCGTAGAGGATCCCGTAGTCCATCCCCTCCGGGAAATTCTTCTTGAGCTCCTCCATGGTCTTGCGCACGGCCGTGGACAGCTCGAGCGCGTTCGCCCCCGGCGACTGGAACACCGGGATGGCGAGTGAGGGCTTGTTGTCGAGCAGGCTGCGCACGCCGTAGGCCTGCGCGCCGAGCTCGACGCGTGCGATGTCGCCCAGGCGCACGATCTGGCCGTCGTCGCCGGTCTTGACGATGACGTCGCGGAACTGCTGCTCGTCGGTGAGGCGCCCCGCGGCGTTGAGCGCGATCTGGAACTCGGTGTCGGGAGAGGGCGGTGCCCCCAGCTGGCCGGCCGCCACCTGCACGTTCTGCTCGCGGATGGCGCTCACCACGTCACCGGCGGTGAGATTGCGGGCGGCGAGCTTCTGCGGATCGAGCCACACGCGCATCGAGTAGTCGCCACCGCCGAACACCTGCACGTCGCCCATGCCAGGCAGGCGCGCCAGCACGTCCTTGATGTTCAGGACCGCGTAGTTGCGCAGGTAGAGCGAATCGTAACGGCCGTTGGGTGAGGTCAGGTTGACCACTAGTGTGAGGTTCGAGGACGCCTTGACCGTGTTGACGCCAAGGTTGCGCACCTCCTCGGGCAGGCGCGGCAGGGCCTGGGCCACGCGGTTCTGCACCTGCACCTGGGCACGATCGATGTCGGCGCCGATCTTGAAGGTCACGGTGAGGGTCAGTGACCCGTCCATGGTGGAGGTCGAGGACATGTACAGCATGTCCTCGACCCCGACGATGGCCTGCTCGAGGGGAGCCGCCACCGTGTCGGCGATCACCTTGGGGTTGGCGCCGGGGTAGGAGGCGTGCACCACCACCGATGGCGGCACGACTTCCGGGTACTCGCTGATCGGCAGCTTGAAGAGCGCGATCAGTCCCGCGATGGTGATGAACGCCGAGATGACCCCGGCGAAGATCGGCCGCTCGATGAAGAAGTTGGAGAGTTTCACGGGCGGGCCTCGCCGTCTTTCTTGGAACCGTTACGGGCATAGAGAGCCGCGTCCTCGCCCGGGCGTCGCTCGCCCATGGCCACGCGCTGCGTCTGCACCTGGGCGCCGGGGCGCACCCGCTGCAGGCCGTTCACCACGATGGTCTCGCCGGCCGTCAGGCCCGACTGCACCACACGCAGGCCGTCGACGACCGGTCCCAGCTGCACCGGGCGGTACTCGACCTTGTTGTCCTTGCCGACGACGAGAACGTAACGCACGGTCTGGTCGGTCCCGATGGCGCTGTCGTTTACCAGCACCGCGTCGTGCTGCGCGCTGCCGAGCAGGCGGATACGGGCGAACAGCCCCGGCGTGAACTGCCGGTCATGGTTATCGAGCAGCGCTCGACTGCGGATGGTGCCCGTCGTGGGATCGAGCGCGTTGTCGACGAATACCATGACGCCCTCGTGCGGGAAGTCGCCCTCGTTGGCGAGCCCCACCTGCACCGGGTTGCGCGCCTGGTGATCGGCCGCCTCC
>Ga0134125_10002480_pt1 | contig 21890 bp, 16 predicted proteins | sample KB31751_FD_96464 | JGI IMG/M metagenome (GOLD analysis project Ga0134125, IMG submission 96464) | Terrestrial soil microbial communities with excess Nitrogen fertilizer from Kellogg Biological Station, Michigan, USA - KB3-175-1 | ecosystem: Environmental > Terrestrial > Soil > Unclassified ... | reverse complement strand
CCGCTCGACGGCGCCAACAACATGGTGCCTTCGTTCATCCTGCCGAACGGCCCGGTGCGCGAGGCGCGCTTCAAGAGCGACGGCGGCGTGCACGACCTCTACACCATCGCCGGCCGCACCGACGCGCCCGGCTGCGTGCAGCCGCAGCCGAGCTTCGCCGCCGAGCTCGCGGCCAACAACGTCATCTTTCGCATTCCCACGCCGCTGTTCGGCGCCGGCCTCGTCGAGAACGTCGCTGACGCCACGCTGGCGAGCACGGCGCCGCCGCCCAACGCGCCGACCAACGCGGCGCTCGGCATCACCGGCGGCGTGTTCAACCGGTCGGGCAACGATGGGACGATCACGCGCTTCGGCTGGAAGGCGCAGAACAAGTCGCTCCTCGTCTTCGCCGCCGAGGCGTACAACGTCGAGCAGGGCGTCACCAACGAGGGCTTCCCGAACGAGCGCCCGGCGGACGCCAGCTGCATGCTCAACGGAACGCCCGAGGACACCACGCCGAGCCGCAAGAAGTTCCCCGCGAAGAATCTGTCGGACGCGAGCAGCGACACCGTCAACTTCGCCGCCGCCGCGCGCCTCTCGGCACCGCCGGCGCCGGCGCTGCCGCCCGGCGTGACCTCGGGCTCGGCGAGCAACGGGCAGGCGAAGTTCATCCAGGTCGGCTGCGCGAACTGCCACGCACCGTCGCTGACCACGGCGCGCTCGTCGATCGCGGCGCTGAGCCAGGTGACCTTCCATCCCTACTCGGACTTCGCGCTGCACCACCTCGGCGCCGGGCTCGCCGATGGCATCGAGCAGGGCAATGCCGGTCCCGATCAGTTCCGCACCGCGCCGTTGTGGGGCGTCGGGCAGCGGCTCTTCTTCCTGCACGACGGGCGCACCAGCGACCTCGTGAGCGCCATCGAGGCGCACGCGTCGAGCGGCTCGGAGGCCAACACCGTCGTCGCCAACTTCAACGCGCTCGGTGCGAGCGATCAGCAGGACCTGGTGAGCTTCCTGCGTTCGCTGTAGGACGCCGGCGCTTCGCTAGCGGCCGGCCAGCCACGCCGACGCCGACTGGGCGCGCGCTTTGTCGCCGGCCGCGGCCCACTGGTCGCGCGCCTTCTCCGCCAGCGCCCGGGCCCGCGGGTCGCCGTGTCGGACCTCGCCGAGGGCGCGCGCCAGCTCGAGCTCGATGTCGGCCAGCATCTCGGTCGGATCGCGATCCTTCTGCCGCAGCGCCAGCGCCCGCTCGAGCACGCGCACCGCCGCCGTCGGCCGCCGCTCGGACAGCTCGAGCTGCCCGAGGCGCCACAGCGGCTCGGCGATATCGGGACAATCGGGCGCCAGCGTCTTGCCGTAGATGGCGACCGCGCGCTGCAGATGCTGGCGCGCCTCGTCGTTGCGGTGCAGCTGCAACAGCGCGAACCCGATGTTGGTGTTGGACACGCCGACGTTCTCGCTCTCGGGCCCGAAGACGCGCTCGTAGGTGGGCAGCGCCTGCGCCTCCTCGGCGAGCGCCTCGTCGTAGCGGCCGAGCAGGCCGAGCGCCTCCGACAGGTTGGTATGCGTCTGCGCGATCATGAGGTGCCCGGGCGGCAGGCTCTTCTGGAGCAGCGCCAGCACGCGCCGCCCGAGCTCGAGCGCCGCCGCGCCGTCGTGCTTCATGGCGTAGGCGTCGATCTCCTTGCGCAGGATCGCCGCCACGTCGGGGTGCTCGGGGCCGAGCACCGACTCGGCGAGCGTGCGCGCCTTCTCGAGCAGCTGCAGCCCCTCGTCGTAGCGCCCCTCGTACTTGAGCACGTCGCCGAGCGTGCGATAGGCGGCCGCGCGCTGCAGCGGGTTCTTGGGCTCGATCTGGCCCGCCAGCGCCACCGCCTTGCGCGCCGCCTCTTCCGCCTCGTGATAGCGGCTCTCGCGATAGTAGACGAGCGCGATCTGGACCCACAGATCCACGCTCAGCTCGGCGCCGCCGTTGCCGCCGGTGCGGCGCACCATCGCCTCGGCGAAGCGCAGCCACTCGTGCGCGTCGGCGAAGCCGTGCAGATCGACGGTCACGTTGGCCAGCTCGACGGCGACGCGGCTCTTCAGATCGTCGAGCCGCGCCTCCTCGGCGGCGTAGAGCGCGTCGCGCCAGGCGCGGTCGGCGCCCGCGTAGTCGCCCGATTTGAAGCGCAGCTTTCCGATCAGCTCCTGCGTCTCGGCGACGAGCGGGCGATAGCCGAGCTGCTGCGCCACCGGCGCGACCGCCTCGGCCTGCGCCAGCCCCTCCTTGTACTTGCCGGCGCCGAGGCGCGCGCGCGCCGTCGCCAGCACCGTGCGCTCCTCGGCGAGCGTGGCGCGCAGCTGGGGATCGGCGGGCGGCGGCGTCACCATCGACAGCGTCTTGACGTCGGCGCACACCGACACCGGCGGCAGCGCGTCGACGGCCTGCACCGAGCGCTCGACCGTCTCGTCGTCGGCGACGATGAACAGCTCGGTGAGCGCGGCCAGCTCCTTCTTGCGATCGTCGAGGCAGCCCATGCGCAGCTCCATGTTCGCCTCGGTCTCTTCGCCGCGGATGCGCGTCGCGGCGCAGGCGTCGACGTGCGCGGCCGCCCAGGCGCTGGCGTAGCCGTCGAGCGCGCGCGTGGTCTCGGCGGCGGCCTGCGCCGCCCACGGCTTGCCGCTGCGCGCGAACGCCCGCTGCACCGCCTCGCGCCGCGCCGGGTCCCACACGCCGGCGAGCGGCGCGCCGCCTTCGCACATCCGCGCCCGCTCGCCGCCGAAGTGGCGCACGCCGACGAGCGCGGTGGTGGCCACGACCAGCCCGACCGCGGCGACGAGCCAGCGCCGGCGCCGCTGCGCCGGATCGTTCGCCAGCGCGGTGAGGAGCGCGTCCATGTCGGGCCAGCGCTCGCTCTTCTCGGCGCGCAGCCCGCGCAGGAGGATGCGACGCACCCACCCCGGCACCTTGGTGTCGGCGGGCGCCTCGCGCACCGTGCCGGCGATGACGTTGTCGATGACGTCGTCGGGCGTGGTGCCGGGAAAGGCGCGCTCGTTGTAGAGCGCCTCGTACAGGGACGCGCAGAAGCTGAACTGATCGCCGCGCGCGTCGACGGGCTCGCCGCGGCACTGCTCGGGCGCCATGTAGCCCGGCGTGCCCATCATGGTGCCGACGCGGGTGAGCGGCACGTCGAGCGACGCCTCGGGCGATGACGGCGCCGGCAGCGTGCCGAGCGGCTCGTCGGCGGGATCGGGGACCTGCTCGCTCGAGGAGGCGCTGCGCGCCAGGCCGAAGTCGGTGACGCGCGCGCGCCCGTCGCCGCCGATGAGCACGTTGTCGGGCTTGAAGTCGCGATGCACCAGGCCCGCGGCGTGCGCGGCGGCCAGGCCGCGGCCGGCGCCGATGAACAGCGTCAGGATCTCGCGCCAGCTGCGCTTTTGCCGCAGCCATGCCTTGAGCGTGCCGCTCTCGACGAGCTCCATGGCGAGGAACACGCGATCGGCGTCGACGCCGACGTCGTGCACGGCGATGACGTGGGGATGGGCGAGCCGCGCCATCGCCTTGGCTTCGCGGAGCATGCGCGCGGCGAAGCGCGACTGATCGTGGCCGAGGTCGGAGCGCAGCACCTTGAGCGCGACCTTGCGATCGAGCTGCGGATCGAACGCGGCGTAGACCACGCCCATGCCGCCGGCGCCGAGGCGGTCGAGGACGAGGTAGCGCCCGAGCTTGGTGCCGCGCTCGAGCTCTTCGTCCACGGAGAGGAACGAGCGCGCGCGTGGGTTCGACTTGCGGTTGCCGCTGACCGCGGTCGGCTCGGTCCAGCCGAAGCGGAGCCGGCAGGCGTCGCAGCCCGAGAGGTGGCGCGCGGCCGCCGCGGCCGGCTCGGGGTCGAGCTGGCCGGCTGCGAAGGCCGCCCACTCGCCATCGGTCACACACGCCACGCGAATATTTTACCCTGCAACGGCGCAAGGATGTCGCAAGGGAGCTTACGTTGGGACCTTCGGCGTCCGTCGGTGAATGCACCGACGAGGGCCGCGACGATCGTCGCTATGGGCGTGGCTATGGCGCGTCGCTACGGATGCGCCGCGATCCAGCCGTCGACCTCGGCGAGCTCCTTCTTCGCCGACGGACCGACGGCCGCATACGCCGTGCGCGCGCGCGTCGCCATGGTGCGGGCTCCGGCGCGATCGCGTCCCGTGTCCCAGCGCGCGCGCGCCAGCGCGAACGCGGTGAGCGCCACGTCCGCGGGCGGCGCCTTGACCTTGTCGTGGATGACGAGCGCACGCTCGAGCGGCGGCAGCGCCAGCGCCGGCTGATGGCGATCGAGCTGCGTGAGGCCGACGCCGGTGAGCGCGTTGGCGATGTAGTGATGGTCGGGGCCGAGCGCCTTCTGCCAGATCGCCAGCGCACGCTCGAACTCCGCCAGCGCGGCATCGAGCTTGCCCTGGCGGCGCAGGACGTCGGCGATGTTGAGGTGCGGCAGCGCCGCGTCGGGATGCCCGGCGCCGCGGCTCTTCTCGGTGATGGCGAGCGCGCGGCGGTTGTAGACGAGCGCCTCGTCGTAGCGGCCGAGCTCGGCCAGGAGGTTGCCGATGTTGCTGAGCGGCAGCGAGAGCCGCGGATGGTCGGGGCCGACCACCTTCTCCCAGTTGTCGACCGTCTTGCGATACGCCGCGAGCGCCTCCTCGATGCGGCCTTGCCCTTCGAGCGCGTAGCCGATCTGGAACCACGACCAGCCGACGTCGGGGTTGGCGGGGCCGAGGGTCTTCTCGTAGAGCCGGAGGCCGCGGCGCGCGTAGGTCTCGGCCTCTTTGTAATTTCCCTGGCTGCCGAGGATGAGCGCGAGATCGACGCTCGACTGCGCGACGCGCATGCTCTCGGGCCCATCCACTTTTTCGTGGATGGCGAGCGCATGCTGCACGTAGCCGAGCGCCTCGTCGTATTTGCCCTGTTCGGCGACGAGCGTGCCCATGTTCTCGAGCAGCTTCGACAAGAGGCGCTCGTCGCGGCTGCCGAGCGACTCGAAGACCGCCTGGCCGTAGCGACCCCAGTAGTGGCCTGCGTCCCAGTGTGCCTCTTCTTGCGCCGACGCCACCAGCTCCGCGGCGGCATCGATCTCGGTGGGCGCGTCGCGGCCGGCGCGGGCGGCGACGATGGCGTCGGCGAGCGTCTTGTCCGCTCCGCCGGCGTCGCCGAGGAGGCGCTGCACGTGGCCCTGCATGAGCAGTGCGTCGCCCTCGAGCGGGCGATAGTGGAGCGCCCGCGCCGACGTCACCGCCTGCTCGGCGAGCCCCTTGGCGACGTCGTACTTGGAGGCGAGCACGAGCGCACGCACGCGGGCCAGCTCGGCGCGCACGTCGGTGACGCGGGTGCGCGCCGCCGCATCGGCCGGCAGGCGCACCGGCGCGCGCAGGGCGGCGACGTCGCTGCAACCGCCGATGCTCGGCAAGGCGGCGGCCATGTGCGCCGACTTGTCGACGATCTTGGCGTCGGCGGCGCTGAACAGATCGACTTCGGCCTTGACCGCCTGCAGCCCCTGATCGAGGCACTCCATTCGCAGATCGAGCAGCTCCTCCGACTGCTCGCGGCGCGTGCGCGTCGCCTCGCAGGCGTCGGTGCGCGCCGCGACCCAGGCGCGCGCGTAGCCGTCCAGTGCGCGGGCGACGTTGCGGTACGACTCGGCGGCGAGCGGCTTGCCCGTCGCGGTGAAGGCGGCCTCCACCAGCTTGCGGCGCGCGTCGTCCCACACGCCGGCGAGCTTGGCCGCGGCGCCGCGGCACACGGCGCGCTCGCGGTGCACGACGCCGACGACGCCGACGACGACGAGCGCCAGCGCGAAGAAGGCGCCGGCGGCGACGAGCCGGCGGCGGCGCACGCGCGCCGGATCGCGCTCGAGCGCGGCGAGCAGCTCGTCCATCGACGCGAAGCGATCTTCGGCGCGATAGGAGAGCCCCTTGACCAGCGCCGCGCGAATCCACGCCGGCACCGCGCTCTCCTTCGGCGCGGGGCGCAGCCGGCCGTGGACGATCTCGTCGGCCAGCGTGCGCATGTCCTCGCCGGCGAAAGGCCGCTCGCCGTAGAGCGCGCCGTAGAGCGCGGCGCAGAAGCTGAACTGATCGCTGGCGGCGCCGGCCGGCGTCGCCAGGAGCTGCTCGGGCGACATGTAGATCGGCGTGCCGAGGATCGCGCCGGTGTGCGTGATCTTGTCGCCCGCCGCGGGCGACGCGCTCGTCGCCGCTGCACCCGACGGCGCCTCGTCGCCGGTATCGACCGAGCGCGCCAGGCCGAAGTCGGCGACGCGCACGCGGCCGGCGTCGTCGACGAGCACGTTGGACGGCTTGAAGTCGCGGTGCACGATGCCGACCGAGTGCGCCGCCGCGAGGCCACGGCCCGCCGCGACGAAGCGCGGCAGCACCTCGCGCCACGAGCGCGGCGCCTCCTCGAGCCAGCGACCGAGCGTCGTGCCGTTCACCAGCTCCATGGCGACGAAGACGCCGTCGGCCGAGGTGCCGACGTCGTGCACGGCGATGACGTTCGGATGCGACAGGCGCGCCATCGCGCGCGCTTCGCGCAAGAGGCGGGTGCCGGCGCCGCTCAGCTCGGGACGCAGGACCTTGACCGCGAGCTTGCGGTCGAGCTCGGGATCGTAGGCCGAGTAGACGACGCCCATGCCGCCCGAGCCGAGCCGCTCGAGCACGACGTAGCGCCCGAGCGCCGCGCGGCGTTCGCCCGTCGTTGCGCCTGTCGACAGCGCCGAGCCGGCGGCGTCGCTTGCGGTGAGCGTGGGATCGAGAGCGTCGCGGTCCTTCATCGCCCCGTGTGTAGCATGAGCAGGGGAGCGGCCGGTGGGCCGATGCGACTGGCCGTCGGTATCGGCCGTCGCAGCCGGTCCCAGGCTGGGCGGGGCGTATTTCTGTAAACGATGCGTGGACAGGCGGTGCGTCCGCCCTCACGGATGGGCACGGCGCCACGCGGAGTTACGAGCGCCACGAGCGGGCGCGGAGCTTGCGATGGACGCGCGGCATGAGACCAACCTGCGTTGCGAGCCCTCGTTCACCGTTTCATCTGCTCTTCATCCTCGCCGCAGCGACGGCGGTCGGCTGCGCGGGCGGCGGTGCCGAGGACGGCACGGTCGCGCCGCTCAGCGTCGCCTGTCCGTCGCCGGTGCCGGGGTGGTCGGCGGGCACGAGCTACGCCGTCGGCGCGGTGGTCAGCTACAACGGCACCGACTATCGCTGCCGCCAGGCGCACACCGCGTTGTCGAACTGGACGCCCGACGTCGTGCTCGCGCTGTGGGAGCCCGTGTCGTGCTCGAGCGGCGGCGGTGGCGGCGGCGGTGGCAGCACCGGTGGTGGCGGCAGCACCGGCGGCGGCGGCGGCACCTGCAGCTTCACCGTCTGGCAGGCGGGCGCGGCGTACCACACCGGCGACGTCGTGAAGTACACCAACGGCAACTACTACGTCGCGACGCACGACAACCCCGGCTACGACCCGACGATCAGCACGTGGTTCTGGAGCCCGACGACGTGCACCGGCGGCGGCGGCAACGGCGGCGCGGGCGGCGGCGGCGGTGGCAGCGCCGGCGGTGGCGGCAGCGGCGGTGGCGGCTCGACCGGAGGCGGTGGCGGCTCGACCGGCGGCGGCGGCGCCAGCGGTCTCGTCTTCAGCGCCTACAAAGACACCAGCATCAACATGAACTGGAACACCAACGTCATCACCACCAACGTCACCGGCACGCCGACCGCGCTCGCCTCCGATCTCACCGCCAACGGCGGCAAGAGCATCACGCTCGCCTTCGCCACCGGCGAATGCGGCAGCGAAAACTGGGGCGGCGTGCAGGGCGCGGCCATGGCCTCGGCGAACGTCTCGATGCTCAACGCCGCCGGCGTGAAGTACGTGCTCTCGACGGGCGGCGCGGCCGGCTCGTTCACCTGCGGCTCCGACGCCGGCTTCACCACCTTCATCAACCGCTGGATGGGCGCCGGCCTCATCGGCGTCGACTTCGACATCGAAGCCGGCCAGTCGCAGGCGGTGATCAACGACCTGGTCGCGCGCATCAAGGCCGCGCACGCCAGCTACCCGAACCTGCGCTTCAGCCTCACGCTGGCGACGCTCGGCAACAACAACGGCGCCGCGAGCGCGCAATCGCTCGGCGGCGGCGCGCCCGACAGCTTCAACGTCTACGGCGACTGGTCGCTCAACGCCGTCAAGTCGACGCTCGGCTTCAACGGCTCGGCCGGGAGCTGGCCGTCGTACGTGACGGTCAACCTCATGACCATGGACTACGGATCGCCGTCGGCGGGCGTGTGCGTGGTCGCGGGCGGCATCTGCCAGATGGGCCAGTCGGCGCTGCAGGCCGCGTACAACCTGCACGACCACTGGGGCGTGCCGTGGAGCGGCATCGAGCTGACGCCGATGATCGGCGGCAACGACACCGCGGGCGAGTCGTTCACGCTCGGCGACGCCGACACGGTCGCGCACTTCGCGACGGCCAACGGCATGGCCGGTGTGCACTACTGGTCGTATGACCGCGACGTCGACTGCCCGCCGGGCTCGGCCTCGCCGATCTGCAACTCGATCGGCAACGCCGGCACGCACGGCTACCTGAAGCGCTTCATGGCCGCCGGCCTCCACTAGTACCTCGCCGCAGTGGTTTTGATCGGTTCGTTTCGGTTCACAACCCGGTGACGTATTCGCACGTCGCGGCGAGGTACTGCGCATCGATCCGAGGAGGCGTGCCGCCTCCCTCGTCGGGCAGAGCCCGCCGAGCCTCCCTCCCGCTGACGGCCGGACTGCCGGCCGACGGCGCCTTTGGCGCCTTGAAAAGCCAGATCGGCAACCGGTCACATCACTGTGGCGAAGTACTAGCCACCAGCCAGCGCCCGCTCCCTTCTTCTTCCGCGCCCGCCGCGTTATCTTCCCGGGCATGTTCAACGCCAAAGCATACGCAGCCGCCGGCGCCTCGGCGCCGCTCGCCCGCACCACGATTCCGCGCCGCGACCCGACCGAGCGCGACGTGCAGATCGACATCCTCTTCTGCGGCATCTGCCACTCGGACCTGCACATGGTGCGCGGCGAGTGGGAAGGGATGGGCGCTCACTACCCGATGGTGCCGGGCCACGAGATCGTCGGGCGCGTGACCAAGGTCGGCGCCGCCGTCCAAAAATACAAAGCGGGCGATCTCGTCGGCGTCGGCTGCATGGTCGACTCCGACGGCACCTGCCCCGAGTGCAAGGCCGGCTTCGAGAACTTCTGCCCCAACATGACGCTGACCTACGCGGCGCCCGACCGGCACCTCGGCGGCGACACCTACGGCGGCTATTCGGAGAGCATCGTCGTCGACGAACGCTTCGTCCTGCGCGTGCCCGCGAACCTTCCGCCCGCCGCCGCGGCGCCGCTTCTGTGCGCCGGCATCACCACCTACTCGCCGCTCAAGCATTGGGGCGCGGGCCAGGGCAAGAAGATCGGCGTCGTCGGGCTCGGCGGCCTCGGCCACATGGGCGTCAAGCTCGCGCACGCGTTCGGCGCGCACGTGGTCGTGTTCACCACGTCGCCGAAGAAGAAGGACGACGCGCTGCGCCTCGGCGCCGACGAGATCGTGGTCTCGAAGAATGCCAACGAGATGCAAAAGCACGCCGGCAGCTTCGACTTCATCCTCGACACCGTCTCGGCCGACCACGACGTCGACGCCTACCTCGCGCTCTTGCGCCGTGACGGCAACCTCACGCTCGTCGGCGCGCCGCCCAAGCCGCTGGCGGTCTCGGCGTTCAGCCTCATCATGGGGCGGCGCAGCCTCGCCGGCTCGAACATCGGCGGCATCGCCGAGACGCAGGAGATGCTCGACTTCTGCGGCCAGCACGGGCTCGGCGCCGACGTCGAGGTCATTCCGATTCAGAAGGTGAACGAGGCCTACGAGCGCCTGCTCGGGTCGAACGTGAAGTACCGCTTCTCGATCGACATGGCCTCGCTCAAAGCCGAATGATCAGGTTCGCCGCTCGATCGCGTCCTTGAGGACGACGGCGTTGTTGTGCTCGGCGTCGTGCGTCGAGAACAAGAGCGTCACCGTCCCGCGGGCGGCGCGCTCGACGAGGTCGTCGAGGCGCTTGGCCGCGGCGCCGCGGCCGAGCTCGCGCCGGTAGCGCTTGCCGAACTCGGCCCAGCGCTCCGGATCGTGCGCGAACCACTTGCGCAGCTCGGTGCTGGGGGCGATCTCCTTGGCCCAGTCGGCCATCGGCAGATCCGTCTTGCGCACGCCGCGCGGCCACAGCCGCTCGACGAGCACGCGATAGCCGTCGGAGCGGGCGGCCGGATCGCGCACCCGCTTGAGCTTGACCATGGCTAGCTCCCTCCCAGGCCGCCGAGCACGACGGTCTTGATGTTCACGAATTCACGAATTCCGAAGGCGCCGAGCTCGCGGCCAAAGCCGGAGCGCTTGATGCCGCCGAACGGCAGCCGCGGATCGGAGACGACCATCTCGTTGACGAACACCGAGCCGGCCTCGAGGTCGCGCACGAAGCGGGCCGCCTCGGCAGGGTCCCGCGTCCAGGCGGCGGCGCCGAGGCCGTAGCGCGAGTCGTTGGCGATGGCGATGGCGTGGTCGATGGAGCGCGCGCGGTGGAGCAGGGCGACGGGCCCGAAGATCTCTTCCTGGCTCGCCGGCGCCGACGGCGGAATGTCGGCGAGCACGCCGGGCGAAAAATACCAGCCGTCGCCGGGCAGCGTCGCCGCGCCGACGAGCCGGCGCGCGCCGGCGGCCACCGAGCGCTCGATCTGATCGACGAGCCGCTCGCGCGCCGATGCGGTGGCGAGCGGGCCGACGTCGGTCTCCTCGCGCATCGGATCGCCGACGCCGAGGGCGCGCATCGCCTCGCACATGCCGGCGGCGAAGCGGTCGTAGACGGCCTCGTGCACGATGAACCGCTTGGCGGCGATGCACGACTGGCCGTTCGAGAGCACGCGCGCGTCGACGGCGGTGCGGACCGCGGCGTCGAGATCGGCGCTCGGCATGACGAGGAACGGATCGCTGCCGCCGAGCTCGAGCACCGCCTTCTTGAGGTGGCGCCCGGCGAACTCGGCCACGGCGGCGCCGGCGCCGTCGCTGCCGGTGAGCGTCACCGCCGCCACGCGCGCATCGGCGAGGATGCCCGCGATCGGCCCGGTCTCGACGAGCAGCGTCTGGAAGGCGCCCTCGGGAAAGCCGCTCTTGCGACACAGCTCCTCGAGCCCGAGCGCGCAGCGCGGCACGTTCGAGGCGTGCTTGAGGAGCGCCACGTTGCCCGCCATGAGCGCCGGCGCGGCGAAGCGGACGACCTGCCAGAAGGGGAAGTTCCACGGCATGATCGCCAGCACCGGGCCGAGCGGCTGATAGACGATGGAGCGCCGATCGTCGCCGGCGACCACCACCTCCTCGGCGAGCATGCGCGCGCCCTCGTCGGCGTAGAAGCGGCACGTGCGCGCGCACTTCTCGACCTCGGCGCGCGCGGCGCGGATCGTCTTGCCCATCTCGGTGACGATCACCTGCGCCCAGCGCTCGCGCTCGCCGTCGAGGAGCTCGCCGAGGCGGCGCAGCCTGGCGGCGCGCTCGGCGAACGAGGTCGTCCGCCACAGGCGCGCGGCGTCGGCGGCGCGGCCGAGGCGCGTCTCGATGTCGGCCTCGGCGAGCGGCTCGAACCGCTCGACCTGACGTCCGGTTGCCGGGTTGATGGTCGCGATCGCCACGTGTACACCTCGCTCTTCATATTGCGCAGGGCGAAGCCCCGATCAATGGCGACCGACGGCCTACCCTTGGTGGCATGAGAATTCCGCTGTTCGACGCGCATCCGACGCTGCGGCCGCCGCGCGGGGAGACGCGCGCTCGCGTGCTGGCCATCCTCGCGCCGACCGAGGTCGATCTGTCGTCGCTGCGCGCGTTGTGGCGGCGGCTGCGGCGGCGCGGGATCGCGCTCGTCGCCGCCAACGAGTGCCACGGCGAGGTCCAGGGCGCGCATCGAAAGCAGCTCTGTCCCAACGAGCTCTTGCTCGACGCCGCGGCGGACGACTGGGACGCCGTGGTCGTGGGCGGCGGACCCGGCGCGCTGACCGTCGCCGAAGACGGGTTCGCGCGCGACATCGTCCGTCGCGCCGACGCCCGCGGGCGGCCGATCGCGGCGCTCGGCCTCGGGCGCGCCGTCGTCGAGCGGGCCGGCAGCCACGCCTTCGTCTCCGACGATCCGCGCGCGCTCGCCGACTGGCTGTGCCAACAGCTGTGACGCCGGCGGCGCCACGTCGCCCGGCGCCAGGGCCGCTAGACCGCGTGCGGGCGCTCGTGCCGCACCACGCGCGGATGCTCGGCGACGAGCCCGCCGATGGCGACGAGGAGGTAGGCGCAGCCGAAGCCGAAGATCCACCACACGAGCCACGCCTCGCGGCGCGTCGCCAGCCCCACGATCCACAAGACGCCGAGCCCGCCCGCCACCGCGAGCGAGCCGTAGGCAGCGCCGTGCCGGTGCTCTTCGTCGCCGCTCGAGGCGACGACCAGGCCGCCGACGGCGCACAGCGCCACCAGCCAGGTCAACCAGGCGGTTGCATGCAGGTTGAGCCCGCAGGCCCACAAGATCGCGAGACAGACCGCCAACAACAACGAGATCCCGCGCATCGCCATCCTCCTCGACGGCAACGTAGCGACGCCCCCTGCGCCCGCACCCGGGGATTGCCCGATCGCCCGAATTGCCTGCCGCGCGCGCCGACCCACATTCGTAACCGCTTGCACTCGGAGCAGCCGTGACCACGCGCATCGCCTTGATCGACGACCACGAGCTCTTTCGCGAGGGGCTGAAGCTCCTCATCGGCCGCAGCGACGACCTGCACGTCGTCGCCGAGGCCGCGACCGTCGACGAGGCGAGCCGGCTCTTCGACGGCGCCGCGCTCGATCTCGTCATCCTGGACATGACGCTTCCCGGCCCCAGTGGGCTCGCGTTCCTGCGCGCGCTGCGCCGCCGCGAGACGCAACCGTCGACACTGGTGCTCAGCATGCACGACGAGGCCGATCGCGTGGCCGACGCGCTCATCGCCGGCGCCATCGCCTACGTGCTCAAGTCCGATCCGGCGCCGGTGCTCACCGAGGGCATCCGCGCCGCGGCGGCGGGGCGCCGGTTCTTGTCGCCGGCGATCGACGCCGCCGCGGTGCGCCGCCTGATCGCCGCGAGCGGCCCCGCGGGCGTGGCCGGCCCGCTCGAGCGGCTGACGGCGCGCGAGCGCGAGGTGTTCCGCATGATCGTGCGCGACTACACGACGCCGGGGATCGCGCGCCACCTCGGCATCACCACCAAGACCGTCGAGACCCATCGCGAGCACATCTTTCGCAAGCTCGAGGTGCACTCGATCTGCGAGCTGGTGCGCTTCGCCGCGCGCCATCATCTGCTCGAGTGGGAGCAGCACCTCGAGCCCGCGGACGGGCTGTGGTGAGCAGAAGGACGCGGGCCCGCCCCGCCGATCCGCTGCAGCGCTCGCTGACCCTGGCCACCATCGGCATCGTCGTCGCGCTCGTGGCCTCGAGCGCGTGGTCCGGCCTCCGGCTGCGGCGGCTCGACGAGGCGGCGCGCCAGCTGGCGGTCGACATCGCGCCGCAGATCGATTGTCTCAGCCGGGTGCGCGGCGCGCTGCACGCGGCCGAGCGCGCGCCCGACGCCGACGAGCGGGCGCGGCGCGGCGCACGGCTCGGCGAGCTGGCGCACGGCTGCCAGGTCGGCGGGCTGGTGCCGGCGCCGGCGACGACGGCCGAGTTCGACGCCGCCGACGCCGCCATGGAGCGTCGCATCCGCCTGGTCGCCAATCGCGCGGTGCTGATCGGGCCGGCCATCGCCGAGGAGCGGCTGCGCGCCGAGCGCGCCGCCGTCGGCGTGCACTGTCTGGCCGCCGTCGTGGCGCTCCTCGGCCTCGGCCTCGTGTGGCTGAGCGGGCGTAGCCAGGCGCGGGCGGCGCAGGCGCAGGCGCTCGCCGATGAGAACGAGCGGCGCGACGCGGTCGAGCGCGCCCGCGAGCTCGATCTGTTCGCCTCGCGCGTCGCGCACGATCTGAAGGCGCCGCTCAGCGCCGTGGCCCTCTACCTCAACGCCGCCGACGGCGCGCCGCTGACGCCGCACGGCCGCGCGTCGGTGCGCCAGACCGTCGCCGGCGCCCTCGACATCGTCGACGCGCTGCTCGACTACGCGCGCGCCGACGGCCGCTGCGTGCCCGGCGGGGAGGCCGAGGTGCGCGAGGTGGTCGAGCACGTGATGTCGGCGCTGGCGATGCGCGCGCACGGGAACGTCCACATCGACGTCGCCGCCGACCTGGTGGTCGCCTGCCCGCGCGGCGCCCTGCGCAGCGCGCTTTCGAACCTCTTGCGCAACGCGCTCGAGCACGGCGGTGGCGCGCGCGGTGGGCTCGTCGACCTCCGCGCCGAGCGCCGCGGCGGCCACGTGCGCATCGAGGTGCGCGACGACGGTCCCGGCGTTCCCGAGGAGCTGCTCCCGCGCATCTTCGATCCCTACGTCCGCGGCGACGCGCGCTCGCTCGCCGGTCTCGGGCTCGGGCTGGCAACGGTGCGCCGCATCGCCGAGTCGTGCGGAGGCGCGGTCGGCGTTGCGCCGCGGTCGTCGGACCGCGGCGGCGCCTGCTTCTACCTCGATCTTCCGGTGGCCCTCACGCGGTCGTCGGAGGCCTCGCCGTCCTCGTCGTGACCATGCGCTCGGCGTAGCCGCCCACGAACGAGAGCACGAACACCACGATGGCGACGATGACGTTGTTCCACACCGTCGCCTGGTTCGAGTGGAAGATCGACAGCGTCGAAAAGAACAGCCAGATCGACGCCAGCGTGTTGAGCCAGCGCGCGGCCGGCTGGGCCATCGCGATGAGCGCGAAGACCGCGATCAAGACGCCGAGGATCCACGTGTTGGTCATCGACGACGTGGCGTGCGGCCACACGAAGGCCGAAATGAAGAGCCAGACGCCGATGAAGAAGTTGACGACGCGGGCCCACAAATATGGGTCCCGAGAACGTGTCGTGACGATTGCCATGGTTCATTCTCCTTTCTTGGTTTTGCTCGAGGGTGCCGGAAGCTGGTCGGTCATCGAGCCGACGACCGCCGAGGCCTGGACCGCCTCGATGGTGGTGGGCTGGGTGTTGCGTACGACGACGTTGGCGATGTTCCCGTCGGGCATGCGCAGGTTCCACGCGGTCGAGCTCTTCGTGGTCGTGCGGGCCAGCGAGGTGATGTCTTCACCCTTCAGGTTCTGATCGAAGGCGCTGACCGCCTTGTGATACGGCTGCTGCGTCGTCCAGACGCGATCGATCCCGCCGACGCCGACCATTCCCTCCTTCTCCACCTTCGTCGACGCGGCCTGCTCCGGGAAGGTGCGGATGTCCGCCGACTCGCTCGAGCCGACGAGCACGGCATCCTTGGGCAGAAGGCGCCGCGACGCGATGTCCTGTGACTTCTGCTGCGTCTGCTGCGTCTGCTGCTGCTGCTGCTGCGCCTGCGTCTTCTGCTGGGTCGTTTGCGTCCGCTCCTGGGTCGTCTGGGTCTGCTGCGGCTGATCCGCCAACGCCAGCGCCGGGGCGAACGCGAGCATGCTGCCTGCCACGATTGCGAGCTTCTTCATTGCACACCTCCTGCTTCCAACGTGCGTACGCGCCGGGCGTCGCCATCAGGGGTTTGTCCGAGGTGGCGCGCGTCGTGAAGCAGCGGAGATGCAATGACCGCGTCTCCCGATCCGTCGCCGCTCGTGTTCCTGCCCGCGCTCGGCTTCACCGGCCACTCCTTCTCCGGTGTGGCGGCGAGGATGCGCCACCCGGGCGAGCGGCTGTTCCTCGACCTGCCGCAGCTCGACGGCGTGTCGCTGCGCAGCGCCGACACGATCGTCGCCGCCGTCGCCAGCGAGCTCGCCGCGCTCGATGGGCAGTGGCCCATCCTCGTCGGCCACTCGATCGGCGGCGCCATCGCCGTGCGGCTGATCGCCCGCCACCGTTGTCGGGTGGCGGCCCTCGTCCTCGTCGACGCGGCGGTGGCGCCGTTCCCGATGTCGTGGTGGGAGCGGATCGCGATCCATCCGGCGGTCTGGGTGCCGCTGCTGCGGCTGTGCGGCGCCACGCGCCTGGTGCGCGCCAGCCTGCCGCACGTGCTGCGCGAGCCGCCCATCACCGACGTGCACGATCTCGACGAGCTCGCCGATCGCCTCGCCAACCGCGCCGAGCGGCTGACCATGAGCGCCTACTACCGCGCCTTCCTCACGCCACGCGAGCTCGCCGCCTCCGAGCGCGATCTGGCCGAGGTGCGCATGCCGGTGCTGGTCCTGCGCGGGCGGCGCGACCACGTGCTGCCCAATTCGGTGATGGCGCGCGTCGTCGAGGCGCTGCCGGCCGAGACGCGCGTGGAGGTGCACGGCTTCGCCGTCGGCGGGCACCTGTTGCCGATCGAGCTGCCGGCCGAGGTGGCGCGCGCCATCGACGACTTCCTCGGCAACCCCTGGCGCTGCTCCGCCTGACGACGGATTGCGATAGAATGAGCGCGGCTTGGATCTTCCGTTCACCGGCACGGCACGCTTCCAGATTCTTCGCGCGCTCGGGGAAGGTGGCATGGGCGCGGTCTACGAGGCGCTCGACCGCGAGCAGAACGCGCGCGTGGCCTTGAAGACGCTGCTCAAGCTGACCCCCGACGCGATCGGCCTGTTCAAGCACGAGTTCCGCGCGCTCCAGGACGTGCGCCACCCGAACCTGGTGAGCCTCGGCGAGCTCTTCGACGTCGACGGCAGCTGGTTCTTCACCATGGAGCTCGTCGAGGGCACCGACTTCTTGTCGTGGGTGCGCCCGGGCTTCGACGAGCCGCCGCCCGACCGCATGACCTCGGGCGTGTGGGCGCCGCGCGGCCGGCTCGACGTCGAGCGCCTGCGCGCCGCGCTAGTGCAGCTGGCGCGCGGCCTCGGCGCGCTGCACGCGGCCGGCAAGGTCCATCGCGACATCAAGCCGTCGAACATCCGCGTGACGCCGGCGGGGCGCGTGGCGCTCGTCGACTTCGGGCTCGTCGTCGAAACCGACGCCGACGAGCGCTCCAGCCTGCAGTCGGTCGTCGGCACCGCGGTGTACATGGCGCCGGAGCAGGCGCACGGCGCGCGCGTGGGGCCGGCCGCCGATTGGTACGCCGCCGGCGTCGTGCTCTTCGAGGCGCTCACCGGGCGGCTGCCGTTCGACGGCGCGCCGCTGCAGGTGCTGCTCGACAAGCAGCGGCGCGAGCCGACGCCGCCGAGCGAGCTCGCCGACGTGCCCGACGATCTCGATGCGCTCGCGCGCGCGCTGCTCGCCACCGATCCTGCCGCGCGCCCGTCGGGCGACGAGGTGCTGCGCCGGCTCGGCGCCAGCCCGCCCGAGCCGCGCACGCCGTCGACGCCGCAGCTGCTGCCGTTCGTCGGGCGCGCCGCCGAGCTCGCGCTGCTCGCCGAGGCGTTCGAGGACGTGCGCCGCCATCGCACGGTGCTGGTGGCGCTGCGCGGCGAATCGGGCGTCGGCAAGAGCGCGCTGGTGCGCCACTTCACCGACGGGCTGCGCGCCGAGGTGCCCGACCTCCTCGTGCTCACGGGCCGCTGCTACGAGCGCGAGTGGGTGCCCTACAAGGCGCTCGACGGCGCCATGGAGGCGCTCGAGCGCCACCTCGGGAAGATGGATCCCGTCGACGCCGCGCTCGTCGTCGGCGAAGAGGCGGGCCTGGTGGCGCGCCTGTTCCCGGTGCTCACGCGCGTGCAGGCGGTGCGGCGCGCCGCGGCCAAGGCGCCCGAGCTGTCGAACCCGCAGGAGCTGCGCACCCGCGCCTTCGCGGCGCTGCGCGCGCTGTTTCGCCGGCTCGGCGAGCGCCAGCCGCAAGTGCTGATCATCGACGATCTGCAGTGGGCCGACGCCGACTCGCTGGCGCTGCTCGGCGAGCTCTTGCACGGGCCGGGCGCGCCGCCGCTGCTGGTCATCGTGACCGCGCGCCACGAGAGCCCGGCGCTCGAGTCGCTCGGGCGCATGCTCGACGACGTGCGGCTCGTCGAGCTCGGCGGCCTCGGCCCCGAAGACTCGCACGCGCTCGCGCGCCTCTTGTCGCACAACCTCGCGGTCGGCGTCGATCCGGCGCAGATCGCGCGCGAAGCCGAAGGGCACCCCTTGTTCCTGCACGAGCTCGTGCGCCACGCCGCGCTCGTCGGCGGCCCGGCCGCGGTGCGCCTCGAGCAGGCGCTGCTCGCGCGCGTCGACGGCCTGGAGCCGGAGGCGCGGCGCTTCCTCGAGGTGCTGGCGCTGGCCGGAGGCCCCTTGCCGCTCAAGGTCGCCAGCGCCGCCGCCGAGCTCGATTCGGCCGCGGGCGCGCGCCTGGCGTCGGTGTTGCGCGTGGCGATGCTGGCGCGCTCGCCGGGCCAGCGCGCGCAGGATCTGGTCGAGCCCTATCACGATCGCGTGCGCGCGGCGGTGGCGGGGCGGATCGGCGCCCGCGCCGGGGAGCTGCACGCGCGCATCGCCGACGCGCTGCAAGGCACCGGCGAGCACGATCCGCACCTGCTCGTGCACCACCTCGAGGGGTCGGGCGAGCCCTTGCGCGCCGCCGATCACGCCACGCGCGCGGCCGGCCTCGCCGTCGACGCGCTCGCCTTCGATCAAGCCGCCGAGCTCTACTCGACGGCGCTGCGCCTCGGCCAGCAGAGCGTCGAGGAGCGGCGCAAGCTGCACGTGCAGCTCGGGGACGCGCTCTCGCTCGCCGGCCGCCCCGTCGAGGCGGCCTCGGCGTACCTCGAGGTGCTGGAGAACGCCGACCGCGCGGCGCGCATCGAATATCGCCGGCGCGCCGCCGAGCAGCTCCTCATCGGCGGGCTCGTCGAGCGCGGCCTCGCCGAGCTGCGCGTCGTCTTCGGCGAGGTCGGGCTGCACCTGCCGGAGACGCCGCGCGGCGCCTTGCGCTCGCTCGTGTGGAACCGCGTCAAGCTCGGCCTGCGCGGCATGCGCTGGAAGCCGCGCGACGCCGGCGACATCGCGCCGCGCGACCTGCAGCTGCTCGAGCTGCACAACGCGGTGGCCACCGGCCTCTCCGCCGTCGACTACATCCGCGGCGCCGACTTCAACACGCGCGGCGTCCTGCTCGCGCTCAAGACGGGACAGCCGCGTCAGGTGGCTCGCTCGCTGCTCCTCGAAGCCGCGCTGCGCGCCGCCGAGGGCGCCCGCCGCCGTCCCGAGGCTGCGCGCCTCCTAGGCGAGGCGAGCCGGATCGCCGAGGCGTCGAACGACGAGTTCCTGCGCACCCACGTGCGCGGCACCACCGGCGTCTGCGATTACCTGACCGGCCACTTCGCCGAGGCCGTCGGCAACATGGCCGCCGCCGAGCAGGCGTTCCGCGAGCGCTACGGCGGCACGGTGTGGGAAGTGAACAACCTGCGCTTCTTCACGCTCTTGTCGCTGCGCTATCTCGGCCGCATGACCGAGCTCAACGAGCGCGTCGATCGCTACACGCGCGAGGCCGAGCGGCGCAACGATCGCTGGATGCAGGCGGGGCTGGCGCGCGGCATGAACCAGATCTGGCTCCTCCGCGACGACGTGGCGCGCGCGCGCCTCCTGCAGGAATCGGCGTGGAGCCCGCCCGACACCGGCTTCTACCACCTGCAGCATTGGTATGCGCTGCTCGGCCGCGGCGGGCTTTTGCTGTACAGCGGCGAGCGCGCGCCGTACTCGCAGCTGCGCGACGGCATCGCCGTCGTCGAGAAGTCGCTCTTGCCGCGGATCCAGATCGTGCGCATCGAGCACCACTGGTTCGCGGGGCGGCTGGCCATCGCCGAGGGGCTCGCCGACGAGGCGCGGCGGCGGATCCGCAAGCTGCGCCGCGAGCAGGTGGCGTACGGCGATCTGTGGGCCGAGCTGCTCGCCGCCGGGCTCGAGCCGCGGCCGGAGAGCTATCGCCGCGCGCTGGCCTGCGCCGAGGCCGCCGGCAACCTGCACGTCCTGTCGATCCTGCGCTACCTCCTCGGGGAGCCGCGCGGCGCGGCCGAGCTGGCGGAGCAGGGCGTGCGCGATCCCGACAAGATGTGCCGGCTCGTCATCCCACGCCTCGAAGCTGCATGACGCGCGCGACGAGCGCGGCGAAGAGCCGCTCGAGCGCGGCCTGGGCCTCGGGCCCGTCGAGGATCCCGAGCGCGCGCGCGATCGCGACCAGCGTCGGCAGGCGCGCGTCGTCGGGCTGCGCGCGCAGGCGCGCCGTCGCGGCCGCCGGCGGCAGCGTCACGCACGGAATGCCGGCGAGCCCGGCGACGCGCTGGCGCACGCGCGAGGCCTGACGCCAGGTCCCGTCGGGGACGACGAGCGTGATCGGCCGCGGCGAGCCGGCGAAGCGCGCGAGCGGCTGCGCGTCTTCGTGCGGGAACAAGAGGAGCGGCTGCGTCCCGGGGGCGAAGACGAGCGCCGGCGCCTCCTGTCCGCGCCGGCCGCGGACGCAGACTTCGCTGTTGGCCAGGCTCTCCGTGGCGAGCAGCCCGCTGTTGGTCGGCTTCTGCGTCTCGTCGCGATGGATGACCAGCACGAGGCGCGTTCGCGTCTGGAGGCGCGGCACCATCGCGCACAGGCAGAGCCGCTCGTACATGCGGCAGCGCGCGCAGCGTCCGTCGGGCTTGGCGCGCCGGCTCACGGCGTCGCTTTCGGTGCGCCTTCGTCGTCGACGGCGACGGGCAGCCCGAGCGCGGCCAGCGCCGCGGCGAAGTCGGCCGGCAGCGGCGCGCGCACGACCAGGCGCCGGCCCGTCGCCGGATGATCGAACGCGAGGAGGTGCGCGTGCAGCGCCAGCCGATGCAGCCCGTAGCGCGTGCGAAACAGCCGATTGAGATCGCCCTTGCCGTAGTTGACGTCGCCGACGATGGGATGCGACAGGTGCTTCAAGTGGCGCCGGATCTGGTGGAAGCGGCCGGTCTCGGGCCGCGCCTCGACGAGCGAGCAGCGCTCCACCGTCGAGCGGGCGACGAGCCGGAGGCGCGTCACCGCCGGCACGCGCGCGCCGCCCTCGGTCTCGGGCACCGGATGATCGACCACCACCGTCGCCGGCGGCGCGCCGCGCACGAGCGCGAGGTAGCGCTTGTCGACGTGCCCGTCGGCGAACGCGCGCCCGAGCGTCGCCGCCGCTTCGGCCGTGCGCGCGAACAGGAGCGCGCCCGAGGTGCCGCGATCGAGCCGATGCACCGGATGCACCCGCGCGCCGATCGCGTCGCGCACGCGGAACATCGCCACGTCGTCGTCGTCGTCCCAGCCGCGGTGCACGCTGAGGCCCGACGGCTTGTCCGCCACGACGACGTCGTCGTCGACGTAGAGGAGCTCGATCGCGCCCGCCATCAGCGGCGCGCGGCCAGCGCCTCGTCGACGAAGTCGGAGGGCACCGTCGTCGCCGGCACCGCCGTCTCGAACCACTCGCGCACGTCGAGGTCGAGCCCGAGGCCGTGCATGTAGTTGTAGAGCGCTTTCTTCAGCCCCGCGCCGAGCGCGTCGTGATCGGCGCCGGTGTCGTCGGAGAAGCCGAGATCGTTGCGCGCGAAGGTCACCGTCGGCTCGGGATGCAGGCGGATGCCGAACAGCTCGGGCGCGCGGCCGATCGGGCTGTGCGCCGTCGCCGCGAAGCGGTGCCAGAACGCCGACTGCATGCATCCGGCCGCGAACAGCTGGCGCACGCGCTCGAGCGCGTCGACCGTCTCCTGCTCGGTCTCCGTGGGAAAACCGTACATGAGGTAGGCGTGCACCATGATGCCCGCGTCGGTGAGCGCGCGCGTCACCCGCGCCACCTGGGCCACGGTCACGCCCTTCTTCATGCGATCGAGCAGCCGATCGGAGGCGACCTCGAGCCCGCCCGACAGCGCCACACAGCCCGAGCGTGCCAAGAGCTCCGCCAGCTTTGGCGTGAAGGTCTTCTCGAAGCGGATG
>Ga0134125_10002478_pt1 | contig 21899 bp, 25 predicted proteins | sample KB31751_FD_96464 | JGI IMG/M metagenome (GOLD analysis project Ga0134125, IMG submission 96464) | Terrestrial soil microbial communities with excess Nitrogen fertilizer from Kellogg Biological Station, Michigan, USA - KB3-175-1 | ecosystem: Environmental > Terrestrial > Soil > Unclassified ... | reverse complement strand
CGAAGAAGAATTGGCCGAGGTCTGATTTTCTACCTGACCACCCGGCATCCAATCCATCATGAAGCGTGTCGCCATTGACGAGCTATTGGATACCGACTGCGGCTCGCCCGAAGAAATCGCGGCATCCATCCGCGATCTGGTGAACATCAATCGCTGGTTCGGCGGTATCTCGTCGGGTACGGCGATGTTGGAAGAAGTTGCGGCCAAACTCAATCGCTCCCGCCTCTCTGTGCTCGAAGTAGCTTCAGGATCAGGAGAAATATCGCGGCTGGTCGCGGAACGTCTGGCCCAAAAAGGCGTCGAGTTGAAGGTTACACTGATGGACCGTGCCCGTTCGCATTTGGGCAATCACTTTCCAAGCGTGGCCGGCGACGCGGTTGCCATTCCCTTCCGCGACAACAGCTTTGATGTGGTGAGTTGCAATTTGTTCGCGCATCATCTCTCCGCGCCGCAACTCCTGCAATTTGCGCGTGAGGGAGTGCGGGCTTCGCGTGCTGCTTTCCTGATCAATGACCTGATCAGGAATCCGCTGCACCTGGCGCTGGTCTATGCCGGGTTGCCGCTATTCCGCAGTCGCCTTACATGGCACGACGCGCCAGCGTCGGTGCGGCAGGCCTATACGGTGGCGGAAATGCGAGAGATGCTAGGCGCCATTCCGAACGCTTCATTGAGCATTTCGCGGCACTATCTCTTTCGAATGAACCTTCAGCTTTGGAAACTCCATGCATGACTTGATTGTGATCGGGGCAGGCCCGGCCGGCTCTTCCGCCGCCATAACCGCGGCCCAGGCCGGAGCAAGAGTCTTGCTACTGGAAAAGGGCCGATTCCCTCGCCACAAGGTTTGTGGCGAATTTGTCTCCGCCGAATCATTGGACCTGCTCTCTACTTTGCTCGCGCCTCAATACGCGGGAGTATTGGGTGAAGCAATTCGCATTCCTCAATCACGCATATTTCTTGATGGCAGAGTCTTGCAGGCGGAAATCGCGCCTGCAGCGGCGAGCATTGCGCGCTTCGATTTAGATTTGATTCTGTGGAACTCGGCAGTCAATGCCGGAGTAGAGGCGGTCGACCAAACCACCGTCCAGAATATTTCCGGCGGAACGAGCTTCAAGGTTCAAACCATGCGGGGCGATTTTGAATCGCGAGCAGTGGTTGACGCCTCAGGCCGATGGTCAAATTTAACGGCCAAGCCCGCGGGAGCGCCGCGAGAAAAATGGCTGGGCGTAAAAGGTCACTTTGCGGAGAATTCGCCCCTGGCTTCGGTGGATTTATATTTTTTCGACGGCGGCTACTGCGGCGTGCAACCAGTGGAACTCGCTAGTGAACGTTCCAGCGAGCGGACTAATGCTGACCAAATGAATGCAGGCCGGATCAATGCTTGCGCGATGGTGCGCGCTGACGTTGCCAGCAACCTCACAGAAGTCTTTGGGTTGAACCAGGCGCTGCGCGAACGAAGTCGGGATTGGCAACCGCTGATGGACACGGTGAGCACTTCGCCGCTCATCTTCCGTGACCCCACGCCGCTGCGCGGCAATGTTCTGCTTGCTGGGGATGCAGCCGCTTTTGTCGATCCATTTATTGGCGATGGCATTTCGCTGGCGCTGCGCGGCGGCTCGACTGCTGCACGCGCTTTGCGGCCCTATCTTCAAGACCGCATTTCCCTGGAAAGGGCCCGCGAGAATTACCAGCGCGAGTACCAGAAGAATCTGGCAAGGGTCTATCAGGCGTCGTCAAAGATCCGGTGCATGCTGAAAGTTCCGCGCAGCATCCGCGGACCATTCGTTTTCCTGTTGGAGAAGAACCCGGCAATTACTCGATACCTTGTGCGGAAAACGCGGTAAGCCTAACGAACCACCAGCACTTCGCGAATGTTGTCGCGGCTAAGGAAGAATTTGATGGAAGAAAAATCGCGAAATAAATTTTCGATGTGACGATTGTTGAAGACCCGCTGCAATCGAATTGTGCTCCCGCCCCGTCCGTGCTTTTTTAATTCGATTGGCTGCATTTCCAGATTATCTCCGCCCATCACGTGATAGCGGTAGCAAACCGCATCCGGCCCCGCTTCGCGGGTGTGGAAGAACGCCAGCAGCAATCCGCCCGGCTTCAATACTGACCACAGTTTTTCCACGACCGGCTTGACCAGGCTTTCATCGAGATAGTCGGGGAAATTCCAGCACAGCACAACATCGAATTGGGCTGATGGATACATCAGGTTTTCCGCCAGGAAGCGCTTGCTGTCGAGGGCCGGCTTGCCCTGCTCGTCGGTCGTCGCGAGCGCCGGATCCGTGGACGCCTCGAGTAGATCTTCGCTGTATATTTTGTGCCCGCGCTCGGTGAAGTAGCGGATGTTGTTCGCCGAGGTCGAGCCGAGGTCGAGGATACATAGCTGTTCCTGTTGGGCGAGCACTTTTGCAATTTCACCCAATCCATTGGAACGCCGCGTCAAGCGAAGCGGCTGTGCGTTTTGAGCGGGGACAGAAGCCCCGGATGAGCTGCGGAATAGCTTCATGAATTATCGAAAAAATTTCTGGCATTCAGCCAGCGGGAGGAGCAAACAGCTACTTTCCGCCACTCGCTTCCTGCTTGGCCCGATCACCCTGGATGTCCACACGTCCTTTAAAGTAAGCTCCGTCTTCAATCGCCAAACGTTGGGTGGCGATGTCGCCAACCGCGACCGCTGACTTCCTTAGCTCGGCCCGGTCGCTTGCCCGTATGTTGCCTTCCAGCTTGCCCTGGACCACCACGCCTTTTGCATTCACGTTGGCCTTCACCTGCCCGTTCGCGCCAATCGTCAGGTTATTTCCGTGCAGCTCGATCGAGCCCTCGACTTGACCGTCAATGTACAAGTCTTCGCTGCCCGAGAGTTCCCCTTTAATGACAACTGACTTTCCAATCAGTGCGAATTCTGCTGTCTTCGGTGCGTTCATAGATGCGACCTCCCAGCCTTTATTCCGGCAACTGCGTGGATTCTGAATTCTAAACTATCTTGCGACTTAAGGCTGGCGGAAGATTCATGCTGCATGGATCATGAAGCAACGATTGCGGTGAAAGTCCTCTGGCAAAGACTATAGTGCAGCCTAAGCTGTTGGGCAACCAGTGAATCCCGCAGCTTGTGCTTCCGCAATCGCGACGCGCCAAGTATTATGGACAACGGCCTGCTGGCCCACTCTCGTCTAACTATACACATGCACCGAATGCCGCGGCTTTGCCGGAGCGTCGCGATAGCGACAGCAACAATTCCCCTGCTATTGCAGTTGTGCCTTGGCCAGGCATCGCCAGCCCCTTCTATCTCCGCGGGCCAACTTGTGCGGCGGACAATAGACAACGAAATGTCTGCCTCGCGCGGCCCCGATAACTACTTTTTTCGCGACGAAGTCCGCAAACCGCACGGTCAGCAAACGAAGTTGATGGTGAAAACCCGGGACGGCATGGCAGGACTGATTGTTCGAATTGACGGCCGCCCCCTTACTCCTGAGGAGAAGACATCGGAAGTAGCGCGAGTTCGCCGCTTTATTACGAACCCCGATGAGCTTAAGAAGAAGCAAAAGCAAGAAGCTGAGAATGAGGAGCGGACCAATCGCATTTTGAAAGCCCTGCCGGATGCTTTTCTCTACGAATACGACGGCGCGACCGTGGGGACCTCCGAACTTGGGCAGGCGGGACGTCCGCTGGTGAGGCTGAAATTCAGACCGAATCCAGACTATGATCCTCCTTCGCGCGTGGAGCAGGTGCTCACCGGAATGGCCGGAAGTCTTCTTATTGATCCCCTGCAATTTCGTCTGGCTGAGATTGACGGAACACTAATCGAGCAAGTGAGCTTTGGCTGGGGAATTTTTGGACACCTCGATAAGGGCGGCCGGTTCGTAGTCCGGCAGGCTGATGTGGACAACGGCCATTGGGACCTCACACGCATGGAACTAAGCTTTACGGGAAAAATTCTGTTGTTCAAGAGCCTTGACATTAAGTCCGAGGAGACGGAAAGCGACTTCCAGCGTGTGCCGGAGGATTTGACCTTCGCGCAGGGTGTCCAGCTTCTGGAACAGCGGGCCGCACAAATGCAAGTGAATGACGCCCCGCAACAAGCCCGCAAATAGCGTTGGAGCTTCAGCCAATTATTCTGGACGAGTTATTCGCGCCGATCAATTCTGCGCCGTGAACGTTTCCTTCCTGACGGTCAGTTTTTCAATGCGTTGCTCGTCTACCTGGTATCCGATTCCCGGTTCGCTCCGCATGGTGATGGCGCCTTGCGACGAGACCTCAACTTCCGGAGAAATGATGTCATGCGTCCAATAGCGCCTGGAGGCAGAGACATCGCCGGGCAAAGTGAAATTCGCAAGCGATGAAAGCGCGATATTGTGCGCCCTGCCTATTCCAGATTCCAGCATTCCACCGCACCACACGGGAATAGCGTTCTGCTGGCAGACATCGTGAACGCGCTTCGCCTCAGAGAGTCCGCCGACGCGTCCAACTTTGATATTGATGATCCGGCAGGCCTTGAGTTCGGCAGCTGTTGCCGCGTCACGCGCAGTGTGAATAGATTCGTCCAGGCAAATCGCTGTTCGCAGGTGGCTTTGCAGGCTGGAGTGCTGGTAAATATCGTCGCTCCACAGCGGTTGCTCGATCATCAGGAGATTGAAGGAGTCAAACTCGCGCAAATGCGCGACGTTATCAAGCGTGTAGGCTGAATTCGCATCGCAGCTAAGCAGGATTTGTGGCCATTGCGAACGAATTCGCTGCAGCACATTTAAGTCCCAGCCCGGCTTCACTTTCACTTTGATCCTCTGATAGCCCGCGGCAAGCTCGGTTTCGATTTTTTGCAATAGCTGTTCGACGGAATCCTGAATGCCAATGGAGACTCCGCAGGCAAGTTCCTGCTGCGTGCCGCCCAGCAACTTCCACAGCGGGAGCTGCTTTTGTCTTGCCTCCACGTCCCACAATGCGTTCTCCAGCGATGCTTTGGCCATGCGATGGCCGCGAACCTTTGCCATGCGCTCTGCGCTCTGCCCGGCGGAACTGATGTCGCGTCCCACAAGCATGGGACACAGATAAGTTTTCAGCGTGGCCCAGGCTTCGTCGGTCCATTCTTCACTAAAGAAGGGGCCTTCCCCGGCAACACATTCGCCCCATCCTGCGACTCCGTCACATTGCGCCTGCACGAGAATGATGCGGCGGTGCGTGGTCCGGCCGAAGCTTGTCTCAAAAAAATGTACAAGCGGCATTTGAATTTCGCGCAGCGTGATGGAATCAATCTTCATGAATTTGCGTCATCCAGCTTAATCTTTGTCACGCCAGGGTCCCAGCAGGAAAGCGCCATTCCCTTTTTCATCGAGTTCGTAACCCATTACCGCAAGCCTGGATACAAACGCCCGCGTGAATTCTTTGCGATTTTTCTTCTGCAACGCTGCGGCGCGCTTGCGGGTTTTGGTCGAGGCCTTCCATTGATAAATTTCCCCGGGGACGGGGATTCTTTTCTTATTGATCATCTCTTCCGCGCGATCGCTAATCCGCCGCTTGACCCTGTCTGATTTCAGCCACCACTCCGCAATCAGGCGGTCTGTCTGTAGTCCTCCCTGCAACGGTGAGGAACTCGCGCCGTACTGGTCCACGATGTAGCGTCTTGCGATCGCGCCCAGCCGCTCGATATTAAAATATGCGTTCTTGATCTCGAGCGGGTCGAAGGTCCATTCGATCAGATCATATCCGCGCCGCAGAGCGTCTTCCCGCTGAAACAATTTCAATTTTCGTCCTAGTCCGGCGTTGCGGTATTTGTCACTTACGGCCAGCATGTGCGAGTGCAAATAAGCTTTGCCATCGCGCATCGCCGGTAGTGAGAGCGAAAAGCCCACCAATTGGCTCCCAGTGAAGGCACCAATGACCTGGCCGCCAATCTTCTCTGCAACCACGAACATGCGCAACGGGACGAGGTCCGCGTCGCTGAACTTCCACACCTGCTTCTGCAGTGCCACGCACGCACGCAACTCATCGAGTCCGCGGCAATTCCGGATCATTACCTTGGACGGCGCTATTTTCTTGCCCGCTCCCATAGCTTCCCTTCTTGCCATAATGATTCAAGTTCTTCCATGTTCGCGTCCCGTGGCTGGCGGCCAGATTTCGCCAGCTCATTTTCGATATGGGCGAAGCGGCGGCGGAATTTCTGGTTGGTTTTCTTCAGCGCTCCTTCGGAATCCACCGCCAGAAATCGTGCGATGTTGACCAGCGCAAACATCATGTCGCCAACTTCTTCCTCCAGATGTTCGCGCGCTGCGCTGGAAATCTCCAGCTTGCCCGATCCCGCAATTCCCTGCTCTGTTCGTTCTGATACCGCAGACGGGAGCTTGGCCAATTCCTCGCGAAGTTCATCAATTTCTTCATGCAACTTACTGACGACGCTTTCGACATCCGGCCAGTCAAAGCCCTCGCGCGCGGCCCGCGAACTCAGCTTGCGCGCTTCAAGTAATGCGGGCATGGCAGTGGAAATTTCGGCTAGTAGCGATTTAGGTTTTTCTTTCGCATCCGCCGGGCCACGCATTTTTGTTTCAACCGAGTTCTTTTCGGCCGCTCTCTTTTCCTGAGCCTTCAGCGCCTCCCAATTGCGCAATACCTCCTGAGATGTATCCGCCCGAACATCGCCAAACACATGCGGATGCCGGCCAATCAACTTTTCGGAGAGCCGGTCCAGCACGTCGTCAATGGAGAAGGTTCCGTCCTCTTTCGCCATCTCCGAATAGAACAATACCTGCAACAGCAAATCCCCTAGCTCGCCGGGCAATTCTTTCCAGTCGCGATTATCAATGGCCTCGAAGACCTCGTAGGTCTCCTCGAGCGTATAAGGCTTAATGGAGTCGAATGTCTGTTCCCGGTCCCAGGGACAGCCTCCGGGGGCCCGCAAACGGGCCATAATGGCCACGGCGCGCTCAAAACGTTCTCCTGTTGTCGGCATGGCAAGACTGTAAATGACTGAGCGGGAAGGCGGCAAACGCGCGGTTAAGACGTCTAGAAGGGCGTCGCCTGGAGGCCGGCCCCAATAACTCGTTGATTTCATTGAACAGAAACTTATGGACTGGCCTTCCGTGACCTTCCCTATGCCCATTTCGGAAGGCAAACTAAATTGGGCAGAAATCTACCGAATCTGGCCGGAATTACGACTGCTCAAAATATGACTCCCCTGTCTCCAAATCGCGCGCCGCTGGAAAATGAGCGCTTTCAAGTGATTGTGATCGGCGGCGGCGCGAATGGCGTTGCCATTGCCCGCGAGTGCGCCCGTTCCGGACGGCGGACACTTTTGCTGGAACAAAACGATTTCGCCTCCGGCAGCACTTCTCGTAGCAGCCGCATCGTTCCCGGCGGTCTCGGCCACGTGGAGCAAAAGAACCTAGGAACAGCCCGTGAGCTATTACGCGACCAGGATGGACTGCTGCAAAGCGCGCGCAACCACGTGCAAGCCATGGAATTTCTGCTGGCCCTTTCTCCCGATAGCCGGCGAAGTAATTTGAAGGTAAAAAGCGCGCTTTGGCTCTACCGCCAAATGCAGACCAGCCATCTTCCAGCATCCGCGCGAACAAATTCTGAAATACTTCGGCAAATTCTCCCCGGCGGCAAACGCTGGTCCATCTTCAGTTATGAAGACGCTTTATGTGCGTTTCCCGAACGATTAGTGGCGAACTGGCTGGCGGAAGCAGCGGAAGCCGGCGCAGTTGTGCGCAATTACAGCCAAGTCCTGGCCGTGGATGTTCGCCACGGGCGGGCGCAGGGCGTCCTTCTGCGCGACCAATTGAGTGGACGCGAGGAACGGATTGGCGCCACCTGGGTGATAAATGCCACGGGTCCCTGGGCCGAACGGCTTTGCCAGCGTTCTCGAGTGCAGCCGCGCGTCCCGATACTCTCCACCGTTCGCTCGACTTACATCGTTCTTCCAGCGATTTCCGGCGCTCCGGAGTCGGCGATCTCCTTCGAAGGGCCCAATGGCCAGCCGTTGTTTTTGTTGCCGTGGAATAATCAGCTTCTCGTGGGACCGATTGAGACGGCGGACCGCAATGATCCTTCAAAAATCATCGCGTCTTCGCAGGACGTGGACATCCTTCTTGACGCTTTGCATCACTTTCTGCCTGCGTTGCAGGTTTCGCGGCAGGATGTCCGCTTCGCATTTTCCGGGTTATTCGCAAAGCCAGCGGGCGACGAGGATGCGCTTCGATATGCAATCCATGATCACTCCTTGCACGGCGCGTCCAACCTGTTTTCAATTGTTGGCGGAACGCTGACCTCGGCATTGCGGATTGCCCACGAAGCCATCGCCAAGCTCGGCAACGTTCAATCCCGCGGGGAAGTCGCGCGTGCTGCAGATTCAACGCTCGACAACTGGATCATGGAAATTCGTGACGCCGCGAATATCAGTGAGGAATCAGCTGCGTTGATCGCGGAATGGCATGGGGAACGCAGCGCGGAGATTGTTCAACTGGCGCAAGGCGACGCCAGAATGCGCGCGCCGTTATGCTCGCACAGCGAACATATAGTCGCTGAGGCGGCGAATGCCTACCGCAATGAATTTGCCATTACCCTTGGGGACGTTTTGTTACGACGCGTACCGGTAGCGCTTGGCGCTTGCTGGTCGCAGGCTTGCGGCCGTGAAGCCGTAACGCGCGTTCGCGCCGTAATGGGATGGACCGAGGCGCAGGCCGCAGCCGAACTGGAAGCTTTTGAAATGGAACGCAGCGCGCTGTTGCTCAAGCCACGAGCAGCCCGCGCCATGGCCTTGCAGACCGCCGCGGACTAATCGCTTAATTCACCAGCCGCATTGAGCGCTTGGTGGGCTTGCCAGTCAATGTACGCACCAGTAGTGCGATGTCGTCGGAGATTATGCCATCCACGCCCCACGCCGCAAAACGCTGCATGGCCCGCGCATGGTTCACCGTCCACACCATGATCTTGCGATTCGCTTGATGGACCCGCTCCACCAGCATTCTGGTGATCAGCGATTTATGCACGATCACATACTCCACGGGCAACCTGCGCCAGCGCATCAGTTGACTGGCTTTTTCGCAGATGATCCCTACCGGGACTCTGCTACGGCGCGCTTTGATTTCCAGAAGAACGTCAGGAATGAACGAAGAGATCACGTAACCGCATTCAGGCAGCCGATGCCTGAGCGCGGCCAATACACGCGATTCGAGTCCCCTGACTTTGAGCTCGGCATTCAGGAAGCTCGTGCCCCCATAGCTTAAAAAAACATCCTCGAGCCGGGGAAGTTCCAACAATTGTTTACGATTCGCGCGCGAGACTGTGATCCCATGTACCTTGACTGGATGGCACACCAGCGCGCGCCCACAGGCCGTAAGCCGCACATCAAACTCGAAGCCATCGCAGCCGGACGCCATAGCGCGATCAAAAGCGGCAAAGGTATTCTCCGCGATCAGGCGATGACCGCATACGCCGCGATGCCCCAGCAGAAGAGGTTGTTGTTGCATGTTTTTATAGGGGTCGTACTACTGCGCCCGCAAGCGAAGGGGAATTCGGAAGCACTAACAATACCCCAGAAAATTTCGCGCGGACTAATCGAGATCGAAATCGCGAATCGGTTTTCCCGTATCGGGCGATTCCTTGGCCTTCTTCAGCGCTTCCTGGAATTTTTTCTCAAGCAGACCTGAAGCATGCTTTTGCGCCTCGACCGACTGCCGGAAAATTGATTCCTTACGGCTGTCCTGCTCCTTCATGGCGCGCGCTGCTTCTTCAATATCGTTAAACATCTTGGGCTTCACCGCCGCGGTATGAGCGATCACAGCTCGTTCCTGCACGTCTACCTTTAAGACCGCATTGCAGCACGGGCAGGTAACGTCAAAGGCGGTTTCTGTCTTGGGCTTTCCCATGCAGCAGAATCATACCGCAAATCGAATGGCTTCTGGGAACGACTACTGGGAATCGAGCTTAATGGGCAGGACGTGAAAGGTGTAAAGCAATTCCAAGGCCAGCATTCCGGCGGCCGCTATTACCACCAGGACCGCCAATATTTCGCCAAAACTCATGCGCTTCTTGTTCGAGTCGAACCGCTTTACTGCCAGGCTGAGAATGTTGATCGTCGCAAAGCCAAATACCAGAGCCCAAAGGATGTTAAAGAGATCATCTCTTTTTTCATCGGACTGAAATAAGAAGGCCACGAATGCCCCGCCCCTATCCGCTATCGAATTCACCCATGGGGCAAGGGCACTCACGAACCCAGTCGCGAGAAATAGATGAGCCATGAAAATATCTGGCAGTCCTTGAAGGTTCTAAAAATTAAAACGCTAGCGCGGTCGTTAAAGAAGTCGCCGAGATCGCGGCAAGCAAAAATCCAGCGCGCGAAAACATACGATATCACCACTGCCCGCACAGCGTCCCGCAGTCCGGCTCGCGAGTCACAAATTTGATTGGCTCAGTAGTTTCTCCTGCATTTGATGGACTTGTGCCAAATCCTGCCGGAGGGGAGCGGCAATCGAGCCATCGGCTTTCGCCAAGGCAGAAACCACGGCATCCCGGCGGTCCAAAATAGCCTGCAAACTCTGCCGGTAGGGAGCATACGCGGGATCATTTATTTGATTGCGCAGATCGTTGAAGAACTGCCCTGCAATCTGCTGCGCCGTTCCGTAATTCTGGCTCTGGACCTGGTCCAGTATGTCCATCAACTGGTTTTGAAGACGGCTGCTCTGAGTTACCGACTTTGCGGCCGCCAGATCGTCCTTTAATCCGCGCTGCGGCCAATAGCCCACCAGGTAGGCAGCAACAAGAAGCAAAATAAAGAAAAGGGCCTTTTTCATCGTTGTCTTCCCCGATTTGAGGCGATTTCCGGAAACCGTGAAGTTCCGGCCGCAAGAGCGGAATCCGGAGATTCCGCACCCAACAGATTGACAGCTTACCCAAGGGAGGAGCGTTGCGCCACTATTAGTTATGGGGCCCTACTGATGCGCGGTTATTGGTTCGGAAGTCAATTGATACGCGCGAGCTCTTTCGCATAGAGGTCATTGTGGGGGAATTCGGTGGCGAGTCCCTGCAGAAGGGTGCGCGCGGTTTTGGTGTCTTTATCGCGTAAGGCGGCAACCGAGAGCAATAGACGGGCATAAGGCGCGAGATAGGCGCCTTTTTCCGCCGCCAGCTTAAGTCGGGCAATGCCTTCCTGCTTATCGGTTTCTGAGCCTGTCAGGTGCAGGATCCAACGCACCGGGGCTGAATTCAGGCTCAGAATGTAGTTCTCCGCTCCCACCGCCAGATATGCGTCATAGCAGGAAGGATCGGTGGCCAGAAGCTTTTCTGCCAGCATGCGGGATTTCTTCATGTAACTCAAGCTGGCCAGATCTCGATTCTCGATCAACGCCACATAATCGCCACGCAAACCATTGGACAAAATCTCCGCCAGAATCGCCCCCTGGTCTTTGGGGTCGCGCGCCAGCGCCTGTTCAGCCAGTTTGTTTGCCTCATCGAGATCGTGATTAAAGGCCGTTTTGATCTTGGGATCGGGAGTCAGTTCCGAACGGGACTTAAACTTGGCGTCTTCGGTGAAAAGATCGAACTCCAAAATATGAAGCCGATTGAACTCGGCAAAGAGATGGGCAGCCCCGTCAGAAACAAAACCCATCGGATCCTGGGGATGCTCCTTTTGCCAGTCAATGAAGGTCTTGTGGGCCGCTGGAAAATCCAAGTTGTACATCTGCAGGTAGCCGTTTTCAAGACCCGGTGAAACGGTGCATGCACGGGCCGGAACTGCAAAGAGAGATGCCAAAGCCACCAAGCAGATGGCGAAAGCGGAGGCACGGGGCGCGAAGTATTTGTATATGCCCATGGTAAGAGTGATGCGCTATTACTACGCGGCCGCCGCCCCGCCAGCCGTCAAATTCTTGTCATTTCCACGAATACAATTCTTTACTCCGGTTTGTCCGGCCAATCTTAGCAGGAGCCTCGCAAATATCGCCCACCATGAAACGGTACTGTATGTACTGATCTTGTTCGAGCTTCCTTCGCGTCAGTTCTCCGCGAACCGAACCACGATCCTCAACGTGACGATCAGGTAAGATGCAATTTATGGGACACCCGACTTCTATGAAGGCCCTGGTCAAGAGCCAGGCAAAGCCAGGCCTGTGGCTCGAAGAAGTTCCCGTGCCGGAACCCGGCATCAATGACGTATTGATTCGGGTGCTTAAAACAGGCATCTGCGGCACCGACCTGCACATTTACGACTGGGACGCATGGGCACAGGCCACGATTCCCGTGCCGCTGGTAATTGGACATGAGTTTGTTGGAGAGATCGTGGCAGTGGGATCGAACGTCAACGACTTTCATGCAGGGGAAATTGTGAGCGGCGAAGGCCACGTTGTCTGTGGCCGATGCCGCAATTGTTTGGCGGGACGCCGCCATCTTTGCGCGCACACCTCCGGAGTCGGTGTAAATCGCCCGGGCGCATTCGCGGAATTCATCGTGCTGCCAATGACCAATATTTGGCGCCATAACCCATCCATTGATCTGGACGTAGCTGCCATCTTCGATCCCTTCGGCAATGCCGTGCATACCGCTCTCGAATTTCCTGTGCTTGGTGAAGATGTTCTCATTACAGGCGCTGGACCCATCGGAATTATGGCGGCCGCAGTGGTGCGCCACGCGGGCGCGCGCTATGTGGTGATTACCGACGTCAACTCGAGCCGGCTAAAGCTCGCGGAAAAAATGAAAGTCACGCTGGCGTTGAATCCAAAAGAAATGAGCCTGACCGACGCTCAAAAGAAACTCGGCATGCAGGAAGGTTTCGACGTGGGGCTTGAAATGTCAGGCAATGCCACCGCGTTCCGCGACATGATTGCCAACATGAGCCATGGAGGCCGTATTGCCATGCTGGGGATTCCCTCACAGGAAATGTCCGTTGACTGGAAGCAGGTCATTTTCAACATGCTCACCATCCAAGGCATCTATGGCCGCGAGATGTATGAGAGTTGGTACAAAATGACCGTGATGCTGGAATCAGGCCTTGACATACGCGGCGTGATTACGCACCGCTTCTCATGGAAGGACTATGAGAAAGGCTTTACCGCTATGCGGTCCGGAGAGTCCGGAAAAGTGATTCTTGATTGGCGACAACCGTAAGTAGTGTGTTCTTCCGATTACCAGTGTCACCTCTACAGTTAAGTTCTTAGTAAGTTCTTACCCTCTGGACCCGATATTTCTTGAAGCCGGGTGAATGTTGCCTTACCAAGAATCATTTGAGTAGTCTCCGTTCATCAGCCCGGCATCGAACTCTTTACCAATGCGCGGAGAAGGAGCGGTTTTGACAAGCATCCTCATCGTGGACGACAGCAGCGCCATCAGAAAGGGGCTCCGCAACCTTTTGTCGCACGACACCGATGTGAGGGTCTGCGGCGAAGCGACGAACGGCAAAGAAGCCATTGAACGCGCCCGTGAGTTGCATCCGGATGTAATCGTGCTGGACGTGTCCATGCCGGTGCTCAATGGATTGCAAGCCGCGCCTGTCTTACATCAAATGCTTCCCGGCGCCTGTATCATCCTTTTCACGTCATACGGCAATGTCGTCGCCAAACAGGGCGCAACCTCTGGGATAGACGCCATAATCTCGAAGGACGAAGGCGGCACTAATCTGCTGGAAACGATACATTCCCTGGCGATGAGCCGCGAGAAGCCCTCGCCCAGCGACCCGAAGTTCAACTGAACCCAATCCTTACGCCGGGGAAGAAACCATCCTCGCCCTAAACTTCACTTGAACAGTGCCAGATCAACAGCCGCTCCCATGGCCTTGTATCCAGCATCGCCGGGATGGAGATGATCGCCGCTGTCATAAGCCGGTAGAAATTGGGACGGGTTCTGAGGATCCTGCGTGGCTTTATCAAAATCCACGACAGCGTCAAATTTTCCGCTGGTTCGGATCCATTCATTCACGGCATGCCGCTTCGCATCCTTCTCCGGGGAGTAATACCCTGGAGACTTCGCAACCGCGAAAGGCGTGAGCGTGCAACCGATGACCGTCAAGCCTTTTTCGTGAGCACGCTCAATAATCTGCTGCAGGCCAGCGATCACATCCGTTGCGCTCACCATTTCATGACCTGGGCCGTCGGACGCCTGACCGTGGCCAAAGTCATTGATCCCTTCCAGCACGATCAGATATTTCACCCCGGGCGCGGAAAGCACATCGCGGTCGAATCGCTCCAGCGCGCTGGGCCCATAGGGCGTGCCTTCTCCATAGCCGTCATGAAGAATGCGGTTGCCTCCAATGCCATCGTTCAACACGGCAATGTGTTTGCCGGCCGCTGCCAATCGCTCTTCCAGGAAATCGGGCCATCGATGATTCGCATTTGATGTAGACCACGCGCCGTCCGTGATTGAGTCTCCCAGGGCGGCAATGGCGAAGTCTTCTTCAGGAGCAAAAACTTCCACGGCGGAAAGTAATATCCAGGACCCAACTTCAGTGGGGTTTGTCAGAACAGGGGCGGCGACAAAATTGCCCGCGGCTGATATGTATGAAGTCTGCTGCGCCGACCAGTGTCCAGTCATCTCGGTCATTGCATCCGGCACAAAGATGCTGACCGCGAGGTCTGTGTGCGCTGGCACTTCCATGTCCACGGCATCGCTCAATATCGTGGCGCCCGGGGGAATCGCCATGAATGGCCGTCCGCCGAATGTGAGCGCATGGTCTGTCGCGGCAACAATTCCGCTGCCCGTGTCGCGCACGGCGATGTGCGCTGCGCCAATGGTCAATGAGGTTGTGCCGAAAAGATTGGATACACGAATGCGAACCTTTTTGCCGCCAATCGTCGTATGGATAATTTCGCGCAGCGTTTGATTTGCGACTTTCGGAGCCCGGGAATTCCCCAGCGCGGGACTCGCGGCCCAGGTACCAACCCAATGCATGTTTGCACTGGTTTGAGAAAACGCCGGTTGCGAAATACAAACAGCAGCTAAAAGAACGACTAGAGCCAAACCAATCCGACACAGAAATTTTTCTTTGCGCACGCGTGGTCCTTTCGTCATCGGAATTGCATTATCGTGAAAGGCATTCCATTTGTAAACGCCGGAGGCGCATTCGCAGGCCAACATCTCTCGCGAGCCACACGCAACCCTCGCGCGCGCTTTTACTCTCTAAGGAATGACAGGAGGAAATGATGGCTGCAAAAAAGCGTTCATCCAAGAAGTCATCTGGGCGTAAATACGGAAAAGCTGCGATCAAGCGAGTGAAAAGCGCGATGCATCGTAAAAAGAAGGGCACGCTCCGCTCCGGCAAAGGCGGTAAGGGTGGCAAAGTGAAAAGCCGCAAGCAAGCGATTGCAATTGGCCTTTCGGAAGCCCGCAAAAAAGGCGCTAAGGTCCCAAAGAAGAAGAAATAAAAGAACGTTGAACTAATAACCCTTTTGCTTATCTACCACGGCCAGCAGAGGCTGGCCGTTCAAAAACCTTCGTAAGTTCTCAGTAAAGACTACGTACTGCCGCTCCCACAACCTGCCCGTTAGTCCGGCCGTGTGCGGGGTGATCAAAACATTTTCCATGTCCCACAAGGGAGAATCCTGCGGCAGCGGCTCTTTTTCGAACACATCAAGCGCGGCGACGGCAATCTTTTTGGATCGCAGCGCGCTGATCAATGCGGGTTCGTCCACCAGGGCCCCGCGCCCGACGTTGATTAAGCAAGCGCTGGATTTCATTGCAGCCAGGCATTTCTCAGCAATCATTTTTTGCGTCGAAGCGGTGAGGGGAGCCGCTAGAACGAGGTAATCCGATTCGGCAAGCATTTTCGGAAGCTCGTTCGCGGCGAACACTTTTCGCACTCCCTCAGGCACGGCTTTGCTTGGGTCCCGACGCGTTGCAATCACGTCCATGCCTAACGCAGCAGCGGACCTCGCCACTTCCCTGCCAATGCTGCCGACACCTACCAGGCCCAGTGTGGCTCCAGCTATTTCTCTCGGTCGCGCACTCTCGGTCCACATCAACTCAGGGCCCCAGACATGCCGTGCCTGCAGCCGCATTGCGTACGGCAGGTTTTTGGCGATCGCGAAAATCAATGCCAGCACATGCTCCGCGACCACCTGCCCATGCACATTCCGTCCATTGGTCAGCGGCATGTTGCTATTCACCAGTTCCGGGAACATCAGCGGATGCACCGCAGCCGCCGGGCAGTGTATCCATTGCAGTTGTGTGGCTCGCAGAAATTGGTCGGGTTTCAATGTCCAGGTAAAAATGATTTCAGCGTCGTCGAGTTCCTCGTCACGTCCATCGCGGGTGCTGAAGCGCAAAATCTGCAGGTCAGGAAAATCCTGCCGCAGTTTTTGATCGAACCAGACGGGCGCCTCCCAAAGCTCGAAGCGGTGCTGAATCATGACCAGCAGTTTCATAAGCGAATGAAAGTTACCTTAAAGATTTACGCAAGAGAAAACTCGGAGCCGACTAAATAGGTGTGGTTGCAGCGCGGCAAAATGGACTTCCTTCTTGGTCAATCCAGCTCAGATCAAATTTTCCTGGGGAATCTGAACTCGTGCTTTGCCATATTCACCCGCCGCCCGCGAAAGGTCACTCCCTCCGCTTCTAAGCGCAGCCTCTGCTCGACCGCATGATCGCCTTGGAGTTTGATCACGCCGCCAGCGCCAAGGACGCGATGCCAATGCAGGCCGCCGGAGCGATGCAATACTCCGACCACCTGCCGGGCGGCGTGGGAAAACCCCGCCGCGCGTCCTACCGCTCCGTAGGTTGAGACATATCCGCGAGGAATTCCCCGGATTGCCACAGCAATCCGCTCGCGCACCACGGAAGCCGGAGCCTGACGCTTCACGACGGAAGCACGGCCGGGTGAAGCCGAGCGCGCGGCGGATAATTTACGCCGCGCTCCGGAACGATTCGATCGCGCGTTCTTCGCTGTCATAAACGTCAAACACCGTAAGCAGTTTCGTCACCTGCAAAAGATCGCCGACGCGCTGGGTAAGGTTCGCCAGCTTGATGGAGCTTCCGTTGTTGCGCGCGCTCGTATAGAGAGCCACAAGCGTCCCCAACCCGCCGCTGTCAATGTAGTTAACGCCGCTAAGGTTCAGGATGATCTTTTTGTTCTGAGGAATCAGGTCCCGCAGCGTGTCACGCAGGCTGGCCGACTCCTCTCCAAAAATGATGCGACCGCTGCAATCCACCACCAGAATTCCATCCACCGTCCGCGTACTCAGTTTCATTTGCACAAGTGTTCTCCTTGCCCGCAAGCATCTTAAATGAACCACAAGCCTATCTTGTTGACCCCGCATTCGCAAGAACACCAGTCGAAGAGTGTGTCATGGAATGCCTCAAAATTTAACTGCGCATCTATGCATGCCTTATCTCCCCGGCAGATACGGTGTTTCATTGCTGTTTAAGGACTGCTCGAACTCAGTGATTTTCCCGACTGCAGTAGGAAGGTCCCACACCATTAGCGTGTCATCCCGACACCATTTCAGAAGCCGGTTCTTGTCGATCCCTACGGCATACGGATCTTCCGAATGGTCGCATGCAGAGAACCCACCGCGAAGCTGGCCCGATTGGGCATTCCAGATCGCAACCATGTAACCGCCACCCCAATGGCCAGCACGCACGTCTGCCAAAAGATATTTCCCATGGTCCCACCACATCGGTTTACTCATCTCATCTTGCTCGAAGTAGTAGGGAGGGACCATCTCGCGTAAAAATCGCCCCGTATTCGTGTCCCAAACGCGAAGACGAAAAGTGGAAGAGGAGTCTGGATTCAAGCGAACGCTGGACACTGCGAATAGAGAATTATCCTCGGAAAACGATACGTCCTGTAAATTTCCATCGAGATCAAGGTCCGCCTGCTTCCTGCGTTTCAACACGTCCCACGATTCAACCTGGCCACTTCGCAATACGGCAACCCCGTGTTTCCAATCCGAGGATGGATAAAAGGCGCTCGCCTCGGCAGGCAAACCCGGCAACGTATCAACAGATTTCCCCGTACGAGTGTCGTAAATATGGATCGCTGGAAGGTTGCTAAGTAGGAGCAGATATCGCGAATCAGGAGTAAAGAACGCATGAGAAACGGAAATCCAACGGCGGTCGATCGTATAGTCTGGAACTGAGAGCTTTTCACCCAGGCGATCCGTCAGAACTACCCTGGGATTAAGGAAAAAATACTGCGTCACAGTCATTGCGCCGTCCGGGCTGATAGCCAGCGTGGCAGTATCTGCGCTTAATGCCTTTGTTACGGGATCGCTATCGTGAGGGACTCGAATGCCGACCACTGCGGCAGAGATGGAAGGTACGCCTAACTCTTGCCGGTTTTTGACGCTGGGTTTGAAGTCCATCCATAACGGGCCTGAAGTGGCTCCGATCAGGCCGAGCACTTCCTGAACTGGCGCTGGAATGTCCGCTCGATCATAGACACGGACCACGGTTTTACGATTGTCTTCGACGTGGAGTACGAGGCGTCGACCGTGCGGGGGCAATATCGCGTTGTCATCTGGCGGGTGCCGCAGCAAGTCCGCGATCAGCTTTTGAATGGACCGCAACTTTTCATTTGGAAGGCTACTTGGCCCTCCTCCCTGCACCGCCATTGGGGTAATGCGCGTCGTGGAGACCGTACCGCCGCTGGATACCGAATACGTTGTGCGCATTTGGCAACAATAATTGCCGCAAAGTCGAATTCCCGCCGTGGGATCGGGTGCAAGATCGTCTCCATCCAAAACTGTCAGAGAGAGGTCAATCTCTTTTTTGTTGCCAGAATTTTCTTTGCGCAAAGGTTTCGCGTAAGGCTCAATCCATGACGAATAGTTTTCTGCTTTCGCCTCAGGGGCACGAGGGACACAGCCGTTTCGGGGATAAACTCCGTCCCACTCTTGAGCTGTGACTCGGCAAATTGATGTGAGGCCGATGATGATGCAGAAAGAAAATAGGTACGCAGTTTTCATGGTCCATTACACAAATCAAATTACCATCCAGCGAAAGGCCGCTGGTTAAGCGATAAGTCACTATTACATTCTGCGCATCATCCCGCAACTGAACGCTGCGAAGGAGAAGCCTTTCATCCATTTTCTTAGTTGACCTAATCAAATTTCAAGCTTATATTAGCGAACAAAAGGCGAATATTTTATGGCAAGCCTCCCGCTCCTTCCCGCTCTCGAACCCAGGCTCATTGGTATCGCGCGGATGGCGGCCCAAGGCGAGTCCCTCCGCGAGGGGCACAACGTCGAATACTTCACCCTCCCCGTTCGCTCTCTATTAAACCGCTGTGAAACCAAAGGGCGAATGCCCTTCTCATGGACGATCAATCCATACCGTGGCTGCGAATTCGGCTGCAAATACTGCTATGCGCGGTACACCCATGAATTCATGGAAATGCGCGATGGCATAGCCTTCGAGCAGCAGATCTATGTAAAGCAACATGCGGCGGATTTGCTTCGCCAGGAGCTGCGGCAAGTCAAGTTCGACGAGTCCATCGCGATCGGGAGCGCCACCGATCCCTACCAGCCAGCCGAACGACGCTACGAAATCACGCGCGGCATTCTGGAGGTATTTGCAGCGCGGCAAAATTTCTCTCTCGGCATTATCAGCAAATCCAACTTGATTCTTCGCGATCTGGATCTTCTGAAAGCAGTGGCCGAGCACAATCATTTTGGCGTGACCATAACCATCACCACATTGAACGTTGATCTCGCGCGGATACTTGAACCGCGAGCGCCGCGGCCCGATATGCGCCTGGAAGCCGTCCGGCAGTTGCACAAAGCAGGCCTCAGAGTCAGCGTAAATTGCGCGCCCGTGCTGCCGGGAATCACCGACAGCGTAAGGGAACTGGAATCGCTTGTTCGCGCAGTGGCGGAGATAGGCCCCATTCGCGTCAATGTCATTCCTCTTTATTTGAGACCATGTTCCGCGGTGGTTTTCATGCCCTTTCTCGAAAGGGAATTTCCTGAACTGGCCGCCAATTACCGGGAACGATACGGCCACACCGCTTACTTGCCAAAGAGTTATGGCAAGCGGATTTCAGAGTTGATGGAGAAGCTCAGGAAGAAGTACGGCTTGGAAGGCGTGCGCCGCGGCCGCGAGGCCCGGGTGCCCATAACAACAGAAACACAGCTCACTTTATTCTGAGGAAACGTCGTTAAACGATTACGAGATCTTACCGCCTGCGCCTCGCGAACATCATTCCGATTAACGCGCCCATGAGCAGCGCACCGACCATTTTTCTCGGATTGTGGACGGAGACAAACCGGCTTTCTTGAGGGCCAACGACGAAAATGCCCACAGGCACCGCTCGCATGCCGCCCCCACCTCCACCGCCCTCGCCCTTGGCGCTCTTATCGCCAACGCCTCCGGTCCCCGCGCCTGCTCCAAAGCCATAAGCCACCCGCGCGACCGGAATAATTGTTTTGTCGGCGGCAATGATCGGGTCCCCAAACACGCTCTTCACCTGCGTCCGCCCCGACAGATTTTCATGAAGTGATTGAAGAAGACTCAGGCTTCCCATAGTTCCTCGCAGCTATTGCATCAACGATTTCGTGATATCCACCATAAATAATGGCGCCGAGGTTCTAGGATGTCGCCACCGACGCATCCGTTGCCGGAGCAAGCCGACACTGGCGAAAAGAGTCGGCTCGTTCTGCAGGCACAAAACGCGACAGACAAAGCTTAAGCTTTCAGTGCGTGGAAGCGAGCACTTATCTGCTCCTGAGCCGTGCATGGTCGCATCCGTTCAGCCATCCAAAACAAACAACCTAAGTTAAGATGGTTAACTACGCCGAGAATCGGCCGTAAGGAAATGTAAAGATGCACCAGACCACGGAAGCCTGGCAATAGCACAGCCAAACATTTCAGCAAGGACTCGCACGATGCAAACCCTGCCGTCAAAGAGATCTCACCGAGTCGTTTTATCGAGAATTCTGTTGTTTGTTAGGAACTTCCTCAAATATCCCGCCATGCAAGGCTCGCTAATCCCGAGTTCCCATTTCCTGGTAAACGGTATGTTACGACAGGTGGACTGGGAAAAAGCCCGCGTTCTGGTGGAATTTGGACCGGGTGTGGGCACGATGACTCAGGAAATCCTGCGTCGCATGCATGTAGATGCGACTCTCGTGAGCATCGAACTCAACGCCGAATTCGTCGACTATTTACAAGGCGAGATCGAGGACACTCGTCTGCGCGTAGTGCATGGTTCTGCGGCAGAGGTACTTCGAATACTTCGGGAGATGGATTTCTTCCGGGCTGACTACATTATTTCCAGCCTTCCCTATACCACGATGGGAGATACGCTGCGGAGGAAGATTATGCAGGAATCGCGAAAGGCCCTTTCCTCTGAGGGGTCGCTTCTGTTCTTCCAGTATTCAACCGTTATTCTGCCCTCATTGCGCTCCAGCTTCAGTTCCGTGAGGCAGGAATTCGAGTTGCTCAATTTCCCTCCCGCACTAATCTTCAATTGCACGCCTTGAAATCATTTCGCCGTCAGGATAAGGAGTTTGAGATCAAGCATGTTTTAAGAGGTTATGGGTTCGGTCGCAGATCCAGCTGCCAAAGCCATCATAGGAAGACCCAAAAGGCCTTTATTTTTATGCAACATTTCGACTCACATCCGTTCTTAATAGTGGTCTCGGTGCGCCTTGGCAGGGCCGGATCTGCCGAAGTAGCTGCAATGCAAAAAGGCGGGCCGAATGACGCAAATTGTCAATCACCTTACAAAAACTGGCAGAGCAAGCAGAAAAGCGACAGTTCGTGCCTATCTCAAGAGGCGCCGAAGGTGACGGAAGTCTCGGTCAGGCTTGGAAATAAACAACTTGGAGCAATGGTCGGGTAACCTTGGTAACCTCGCATTGTGGCCGCTAAAATGCGAATATACCGGGCGAGTGGTCATCCAGACCATAGCTGTACTACGGAGAAGAGGACAAACGAGATGCGGAAACAAAAGGGCTTTTCATTAATCGAACTTCTGATCGTGG
>Ga0134125_10002477_pt1 | contig 21912 bp, 19 predicted proteins | sample KB31751_FD_96464 | JGI IMG/M metagenome (GOLD analysis project Ga0134125, IMG submission 96464) | Terrestrial soil microbial communities with excess Nitrogen fertilizer from Kellogg Biological Station, Michigan, USA - KB3-175-1 | ecosystem: Environmental > Terrestrial > Soil > Unclassified ... | reverse complement strand
GGAAAACAAGAAAGTAGAATTGAACAGAATTTTAGCAAAATATTTTTAATGGAAAATATAAAATAACAACATCCAATTTTTTAATAACAAATAAAAATTCTATGCAACAAACAGAATAATATACATCTAAATAAAAAATCACATTTTTGAATTAAAAAATTGGATGTTAATATCCTTGTTAAATAAATGAATATATAGTATATCGTAATAATATAATTATATGAAGTATCGAAGTAGAACTGAAATTGTAGCCATGATCCTTGATGCAGCTAATGGAGGTACAACAAAGACAAAAATCATGTATAAAGCATATCTAAGCTATAATCAATTAAGAGAATACCTTTCAACTTTGATTGAAAGTAATTTAATAGAATATTTAGAAGGTTCATTGACATATAAAACAACCGAAAAGGGTTTGACATTTTTGAAAATGAATAACGAAATCGAAGGATTGCTCAATCCAAATAATATAAGATCAAAATTTTAAACATAGAAATTTAAATTTATATTTTTGATAAGTATAACATACATTAAATCAAACTTATAAAAAAAATAGGTGACTTAATAAATACAAATAATTTTATTAGATATCAGGTTAAAAAATAATTATTTAAAAAAAAATATATTCATAAAATTTTTAAAATCAAAAGTTAATTTTTAATTATACTATGCAATTTAAGATTATAATCACACATAATTTGGAAAACTATTTTTAATATAATATCAATAACAATATAAAATTATTTTTTAATTTCATATAAATATAATAAACTCATTCTGGTTCTGTATGTATTACAACTCTTGTAGCATCAGTATTTTCCAAAATTTTATTTTGCAAATTGGTTGCAATTTTATGAGCTAATACTACAGATAATTTATTGTTATTAAAATCATCTTTATTTACATCCGAATCAGCTTTAATATACAAAGAATTTAATTTTATTGTCAAGGTTATATGTACTTCATTTCCTGCAAAAACAAGAGCAATATCTTTACAATCAGAAACACCATCTACGGATAACGCAATATTTTTTATTTTATTTATGAATGACTGATCTATTGTTGTTTCCTCTTTGCCAATAGATGATTCTATATCTGCTTCTGTTTCAATATGTGTAGTTATGTTTTTTATACTTGAAATTTCTTCTTTTATTTTTCTTTCAAAATCATCAACAATATCATGAGCTGTTTTTAAATCAAGCATACTATCTATCTGAACATCTAAATAGAGATGAAGAAACATGCGATTGCTTTCATTTCGTAATGATAAAGCATTACTTTTGTTTTTTTTTATTGAATCAATATTTTGATCATTAGGAGTAGAAAGATAAAGCGAGTGGACATTTTTTATGGCAGGATAATTTGTTGCTATTAACATAATTTTGTCTTTTATTGTTTCAGTTAAATTATCTTCAATTGCGTCCACATGAACAACAACATCAGAATTAGGCAAAATTTCATTTCTTATTTTATTTTCAACATTTGTTGCAATTTTATGAGCCTTATCGTGAGTATAAATCCTAGGAACTTCAATATGTAAATCAACAAATGTTTCAGAGATTACTTTTCTTACACGAACACTATGAACATTTTTTACTCCTTCAAAGCCGGTGATGGATTCAAGTATTTGTCCTTGAATGCCTTTAGGAGCTTTATCTAAAAGTACATCTAAAGTTCTTCTACCTAATCCCAATGAAGTATATACAATTACACCAGCTACAATAATTGCAGCATATGAATCTGCATTAGAAATGCCAAAAAGATAAACAATAACTAATCCTATAAGTACAACTCCAGAGGTAAGCATATCTGTTTTAAAATGCAATGCGTCTGCTTCCAGGGCTTGGCTTCCATATTTATGGGCTATTCTGTAAAGTGTTTTGGATCTACTGTAATCTACAAGAATAGAGACAATCATGACAGCAAATGAAAAAAAAGTTATTTCAGGTTCACTATGAATAAAAAATATTCTTTGAAATCCATCATAAAAAATCCACACTGCCGCTACAAATAAAAGAATAGTTTCTGCAAGACTAGTTATACTTTCAAATTTGGCATAACCATAAGGGTGTTCCAAATCGGGAGGTCTAATCACCATCCTTATGGCATATAGTGTCATAATTGCAGCCATTATATCTAATCCCGAATGTAATGATTCTGATAAAATGGCCAAACTGCCAGTCATTTGGGCTATAACAAACTTAAAAAGTGCAAGTGATGCAGAGGCAATAATAGATATTAAAGCAACTTTAGTCTTTTCTTTATGTTTTTCCTTTAACTTAAAAACATCATTAGATGATCTTGAATTATTACTTTTATCATTTCCTAAATAACTAGCATCGTCATTATTCTCATTTTTTGATCTTTTAGGATTATTTTCGTTTCCACTGATCACTAATGCAAATAAAATAAGGATTTGTCATATATAATATATTTGAATAAATTTACAATAAAACATAAAATCATTTTCAATATCTAAATTTTTTTTATTTTTGTTATTTTATTTAATTAATTAAATTAAAAATTAAAAACGAATTCATCTCTGTAATATAATATAATTATTTTTTTAATTTAAATGTTATAATGATCCAATTTTAATATAATAAGCTAAAAAATATTGAAGATTTTATTCAAATAAAAAAAATTAGATAACCGTATCATAACTAATTTATATTATAAAGGACTTTATAATATACTCTTATGTGTGAATTCGCCGATTTTGAAATGGAAAAACTAAGAATAAAGAAAAAACTAAAAGAGGCTGAAGAAGAAAATTGGGAAGCAGAGCCTGAATATGAAAAACATCAAGAAGAAAGACCTATTGAAATAACTTCTTAAATACTAAATGCAGAAGTAATAAAAACACTAATTAATTAATCCTCAAAAACTATTTTTTTATTCTAATATGATATGTATATATAAAAATCATTAATTATTTATAATTATTTTTATAAAATTTATGAACAACAGTATTTTTAACAACATATTAAAAAAAAATTCAAAAGCAAAAGTTTCATAACATCCAAGAAAAGAAATAAATTTTTATTTATCCTTACTCATAATATTGAAAAATCCTATGTATTGTGATCCAAGAAATAAGGCGTATAAAAATGGCAAAACATTTGAAGACTGTAAAGTCGAAGCTAGAAAAAAAACACAATTTTTATCTGAAGAAATAAAGACAAAAAATGAGATTTCATGGAATCATGTATTAGAAGTAGCAGAACATGATGAAATAGTTTATAAATTAACATTAAAATATCTTAGAGAAAAAGGTTATGATATTGGTAATTATTTATCACCCAAAGTTATTAACAGCAAATCAAAGTAATGTTTACTTGAAAGTTACATTAAATTATAAATAATGTGCATATATTTGATTAACAACAATACTTAACCAATTTAGCAAAATCTCCGATAATTTCTACAGATTCAAATTTTTTATAATCTTATTGATGCAATTTATAATATATTATTAAATTATAGGAGCATCCTTTAAATAAGAATGTAATCGGGATAAAGATTCATTCAAATATTTTTTATCAATTTCAAATCCTATAAAAGAGACCCCTAATTTTGCAGATGCAATTGCTGTTGAACCAATGCCTAAAAAAGGATCCATAATTAACATCTTATCTTTAATTCCATGTAACTTTATACACATTTCAGGTAATTTAATCGGAAAAGTTGATGGATGAGGTCTTTCTTTTTTTGTATGTATTGTATCATAAGGGATAAACCATATATTTCCTCTATCCCTTCTATCTTGTTTTGTCCGTCTCCATCGTTTAATATTAGATTTATCTTTATAGGGAACACCAATGGATAACTTGTCTAATACAGAATTGCCTCCTTTACTAAAATGAAATATATATTCATGACAGTCATTAAGAAATCTGGAACTTGTTAGGGGTTTAAAATGTCCAACTGTAATATCATCTACAATATTTGAATATTTGCCAACATCTTGTTTACTTATTGTAATAGATTTTATCCAATGTATAACATTTTGTAATACAAAATCTTTTCTAAGAACATTAGCTACATCCCATGCAATCCATTGATCCTTTGGCTTATTTCCAATATTTAGGAAAAAAGAGCCTTCTTCTTTAAGAACAGTTTTAATTAAAAATCCTATTTCTTTTATCCAAGAAAGATATCTTTCTTTAGGCAAAGTATCTTTGTAGAGATTATAATTTATGCCAATATTATATGGAGGAGAAGTTACAACTACATCTATAGAACTTTCTTTTACATTCTCTTTTATACCCCTCATACAATTTTTATGAAAAAGTTCTATAGTAGAGCCATTTAATCTAGGGATAATTTCATAATGATCTTTAGATGCAGGCAAACTGATTAGTAATATATAAGCAACGGGTAGGGCATACAACCTTTTTATTCAATAAAAGTATAAATGGATGAGAATATAATGGGCCATTCATCAGTATATATATAGAAAATATAAAAAGAGTAAAACTAAAATTATCTACTCTAAGATTGCCACTATCTCATGTCTAGGTATACTTTGTCCTTCCTTTACTCTTAATTCTTTGATAACTCCATCTCTATGAGATTTAATAGATATTTGCATCTTCATAGACTCCAAGACCACTATATTATCTCCTTTTTTAACTGAATCTCCTTTATTTACGGATAATGATATAACTCTTCCAGGGATTTGACTTGATATAGAATTTTGAGATGAAAGACCACTACTGCTACCGCTACGACCGGAAAATTTTTCAAGTATTTCATTTAGTCGCGAATGTTTTTTTAATGTTAAGGGATTTCCATTTAATAATATTTTTAAATCAGTACTATTTGAATCCAGAACTCTTATTTCATAAAATGCATTATCAAAGATAAATTCAATTAAATTGCTTTTAAAATTAATTAATTTTAATTCATATTCTTTCTCATCAATCTTCAAAATTAAATTGTTATTTTTATCAAATTTTATAATTTCTCCGTAAAAAATATTTTGAAGATCTTCGACTTTAAAATCCATTAATTATCTGCACTCCATTTCCAGTTACTTTTTTGAGATCTAATAATATTTTTTGAATTTGTTTCTGTTGATAATGACGATGAGCCGTCAGATGTAAAATTAAGATTATCTTTATTTTTTTTACCATATTCTGAATAAAGCAAAGCTGCGGCCAACCCTGGAAGTACTTTTGTTTTATCATCGAATTTATTTTTTATCTCCTCATTTATTTTATCAATTATTGAAAATCTTTCAAGATAGTCTGTAGACAAATCACCATTAATAAAATGAGCATCATTCATTATGGTTTTATACAATGGAATAGTAGTATTTACCCCATCAATTAAGAACTCATCTAACGCATTACTCATTCTTCTTCGAGATTCATCAAAGGAAGATCCCCATGTTATCAATTTAGCCACAAGTGAATCATAAAATCCTGATACCTTACATCCCGAATATAAATAAGTATCAACTCTTACACCAGGCCCATAAGGCAAATTGCAATATGGCACTTTGCCAACAGACGGTGCAAAGTCATAAAGAGGATCCTCTGCATTAATTCTACATTCTATAGCACAGCCATTTAATTTTAAATCTTCTTGTTTAAATGGAATTTCATCGCCGTTAGCTATAGAGATTTGAAGTTTCACCAAATCAGTTCCAGTAACCAATTCAGTTACGGGATGTTCCACTTGGAGTCTGGAATTTACCTCAATAAAGTAAAAATTACCTGAAGGATCACATAAAAATTCAGCTGTGCCAGCATTTAAATAATCAACAGCTATCGCAGCTCTTTTGGCTATTTCTCCCACCTCATTTCTTTTTTCTTTAGTCATTATTGGAGATGGAGACATTTCAATTAATTTCTGATGCCTTCTTTGAATAGAACACTCTCTTTCAAATAAATGACGAGTATTTCCACTAGAATCTCTAATCAATTGAAATTCTATATGTCTTATTCTTTCAAGAAACTTTTCTACAAAAAGAGCAGATTTACCAAATGCAGCCTTTGATTCTGCCGAGGCCATCTCAAATTCTTGCCTTAGTTGTTGCTCATTATTTGCTAGTCTAATTCCTCTACCTCCACCACCAAAAGCTGATTTTAGCAAAACAGGATATTTTGCTTCATTTGCAATTTTAACAGCCTCATCTACATCTTCAACAACCCCATCGCTACCTGGAACAGTAGGAACCCCTGCAGCATTCATTACTTTTTTACATTTCATTTTATCTCCAGTAAGTTCCATTGCGGGACTTTTTGGTCCAATAAATACAATGTTGTTTTTTTCACATAACTCTACAAATGTTTCATTTTCAGAAAGAAATCCATACCCTGGATGAATAGCATCAACTCCTGCCGATAGTGCAACCTCCATAATCTTATTCATGTTAAGATAGCTTTTAGATGGAGAAGCAGGACCAACATAATAGGTTTTATCCGATCTTTTAACGTGTAAAGAACTTATATCTTCATCAGAATAAATAGACACTGATTTGATATCTAGCTCTTTACAAGCTCGAATTACTCGTAAGGCAATTTCTCCTCTATTTGCAATTAAAATACTATTGATTCGTTTTGACATTCAAAAAACCACACCTATAAATTAATATTCCCATGCTTTTTCCAGGGCCTACTTTCTCTTTTATTAGTCAGCATATCCAACGCACTAATCAACATAGGACGTGTTTCTATGGGATCTATAACTAAATCTATGGTGCCTCTTTCAGCAGCAATATATGGATTTGCAAATTTACTTCTAAACTCTTTTGCAAGGTTTTTCTTTATTTCTATCGCATTAGGCGAATTTTTTAGGCTCTTTCTATGTACAATTGTTACTGCAGCTTCTGGACCCAAGACTGCAATTTCAGCAGTAGGCCAAGCATAATTAATATCAGTGCCTAGGTTTTTACTCCCCATGGCAATATATGCACCACCATATGCTTTTCCAATAATACACGTTATTTTGGGAACTGTTGCTTCGCAATAAGCAGAAAGCAATTTGCTCCCATGTCTAATAATTCCATTGTGTTCTTGGTCAGATCCTGGCAAATAACCAGGAGTATCAACAAAAGTTATAATTGGAATATTAAATGAATCACAGAAACGAACAAATCTTGCTGCTTTGACAGACGAATTAATATCAAGAGCTCCAGCTAAAAATAAAGGTTGATTTGCTACAATACCTACAGAATATCCATTTAATCTAGCAAAACCTACAATAATATTTTCTGCAAACAATTCATGAACTTCAAAAAATTTTTCATCGTCAACTACCGATTTAATTATTTCTTTGATATCGTATGGATGATAAGGGTTTTCTGGCAAAATATTTATTATATTTTGATTTAGTCTGTTAGTATCCTCATTTTCATTTTCCAATTTTAGAGGTTCTTCTTTATTATTTTGAGGTAAATACGATAAAAGCGTTTTAATTTTATCCATGCAATCTACTTCATCTTTGGCTACAAAATGAGCTACACCTGATTTAGATGCATGAGTTTTTGCCCCACCTAATTCTTCAAAAGTTACATCCTGACTTAATACCTGCTTAACAACTTCAGGTCCGGTTACAAACATTTGACCAATATGTTCAACCATTATAACAAAATCAGTCATAGCAGGAGAATAAACAGCACCTCCTGCACATGGTCCTATACTTGCAGTTATTTGAGGTATCACTCCAGATGCAAGAGAATTTTGAAAAAATATATCACCATATCCATCCAAACTAGATACTCCTTCTTGAATTCTGGCCCCCCCGGAATCCAAAATGCCAATAATAGGACACCCTACTTTCATTGCATGTCTCATTACTTTAGAAATTCTTTTCCCAGACATTTCACCAAGAGATCCACCTAGAACAGTAAAATCATAAACATACACAAATACCTGCCTACCATCAATAGTCCCAAAACCTGTAATGATTCCATCCCCATAATATCTTTTTAATTCAGGATCGTCACTTCGATGAGTTACAAATTTATCTAGTTCAACAAAAGAGTTAGAATCAAGTAAAAGATTCAATCGCTCTCTAGCTGTTAACTTACCTTTAGAATGCTGGGAATCAATTTTCTCTGTACCACCACCTGCATCAGCACTTGAGTTGCGCTCATAAAATTGTTTTAGTTTTTCCTCATGCATATATTATGTTTTTAATCGCAGATTCTATTTAATATAGACTTTACGATAAGCTTTTTTAATAATTACGATTACCTAAATAAATAACATATTTATTTTTCAGGTACTTCTCGTAAACCATCTCTACCACCTTGTGCACGTCTAAAACAAATCATACCATAATTATAATTATCATATAAAGATTCTAGAGTTTCTATTTCCAATTTTAAAAAATCAATTTCGGTTTTAGAAGTTTTATCATTATTTTGCAAAACTTGCAATCTATGTAACTTTTCTGATAATTCTTTACTTACGGCATATTCATATTCACTTGACAATTGCAAATTTAGAAATTTTTTATACATTTAAACCTTTTTGTTAACCTATCAAATAAAATTAATTGAAAATGGATTAAAATTAATCAATATCATTCATAAATTTATTTTGATATTTTTTTAATACTTCATCGCGAAAATTTTCAAGGCAATTATAACAATAAATAATATCAGATTTATTATTATTTATTTCATTTAATTTTAATAGATATGCAACAAGATTATTATCAGAATCAATATAACTATTACAAATAAAACATTTTTTCTTTTTCAATTGCCTATTAATAAGACCTTTACTATCTTTGTCAGTAGTACAAAAGATATTAGACCCATAACTATTCAAACGTTTATCATTTCTTTCATTATTAATAATGGCATGTGGTAAATTATCATAATTGCCACAACCATCTGTAATATTTGAATTAGGAATATCAGAAGACGACAAAAACAAAGAGACATAGCAAGAGTCATGTAAAACAGATCTAGAACTCTTTGACCAATATCCATAAATTCCAGAATCAATTCTTTTCATACAGTTAGAGCATGCTCCGCTAAACTTTATAGAAATTTTAAGCCAATCTTTAATCGATAAAATATCTTCTTTTTTCATTTACTTTTTAAATTAAAAAAGATAAAAACATTCTGTAATTTTACTTTTTCTTTATCTTTTTTTATTTTCTCCTTATACGCTCTTTTTCTTTTGTTATAACTTCATTTAATTTGTCATCATCTTGAGTATTAAAAAGAATTTGTTGATAATTGTGATCTTTTAAAATAGACAATAAAGGCAAAGTATAAAACATTCCAATATTGCTCAAGCTAGTATGAAAAATCTTTGATAACGATTTACCAAGGAATCTAGTAGATTGACCTCTAATAAATATAGATCCAATCAAAGGAAATGGAATATTATATTGACTATATCGGATGGGAATATTCCTAGTTATATCAAATAAAGTTGAAACAAGAACATCATTAGCATATCTAAGCAAATGCCAATTTTGCTTATTATAAATTTTATTAATATATAAATCTACTTTAGAGAGTCCATCTAATATTTTTGCCATATCTATAAGAGATATTTTTTTTTCATTAGCAACAATACTAGAAAATATTGCATACACAATATCTCTTATTCGATCTTCAGAAGAAGAGCCATACATGGGTGACAAATACAAAATATCTGATTTATTTAATACATTCTTTGCTTCTGAAATATCATTTACAGAAAAAAATAAATTAATACACTCATCTATTGGCAATTGAGCAGAATTAACCATATTTGGATCATATTTGCCCTCCAATTTGGATTGAGCAAGATTTAATAAAGTTCTAGCATCACCATTACTTTTTTCAATTAACAAAAGCTTTTGGTCCATATCCAAAAATTTATGCTCTTTTGATAAAACAATTTGGAGTAAAAGATAGGAAGCAAAAGAAGAAAGAGGCAAAAATTCAACCAACTTTGTGCTTTTTATCAATTCTTTAATCTTGGGATTTTTTGAATTTGCGGCCATAATTATAGGAATATTAGAATCCTTTAAAGTAGAGATTAAAAATGTTAAACCCCCAGTATCTTCTCTTCCAGATATACCATCCACTTCATCTAAAAACAATAAAAGCTTTTTTCCAAAAATACTACTATTATTTAATAAAGGATTTACTATAGATTCCAAATTTGCTTTATTTCTAAAATCACTTGCATTTAATTCGACAATATCATAATTAAAAAAATTTGCCATAGAAATAATAAAAGATGTCTTTCCTGTACCCGGAGGACCCATAATCAAAATGGGTTTTGTTCCTTTAATCCAATTCTTAATCCATTTTAAGACTTCTAATCTTGACTGCTCATTTCCAATAAATTGATATACATCTTTAACTCTATATTTTTCTGACCACATCATAACTACGAATCTACTTTATATTTGAAAGAACTGCTATCAATATCTTTTTGAAATTTTTTTAAAAGATCAATATGATTAGATAAAAGTTCACGATACCAAAATTCATTATAATGACTTACAGTTAAAAATAAAAAGCTTAAAAAAGGTTTAATTTCAAAATCATCATCTAACATATTAAGAGCTAAATATGCTTCTGATAAATAAGAATAACTTTTTTCAATTGTTAATTTAAAACCTCTTTTTACATCACCTGTAGTAATTGAATAAAATAGTGGCCAGGAAGGAGATTTGATTCCTTTTGTAATTATAGCATCTTGAATTTCATTGCCACAGCCTACGCATTCTGAAGCTTTTGCCATACCAATATAGTAAATCTCAGAAAGCGGCTTTTGGTTTAGGCTCATATTTTTTCCTGCGGTTCCTAGTATTGCCCGATATTTATCATAACTTTTTTCCAGGTTTTCATAGGTTAAATCTTTTGAACCCACTTTCATTTCATAATCAATTTGTTGGCCATCTAGAGCAGATTTAAAGCCATTTTCAAACTCATTATAAACACTACTATTTACACTAGAGATTTTTTGTTTTGCTAGTAGCAGAATATAAGGATTTAATAATTTATAATCATCCAAGTAGTCGATATCTTCATCTTTATCAATAATTCTATCCATAGGTTCGCTCAAATCTATTGCAATCAAGTGACCATCTACAACAGAATTCCTTATTTTTAAAAGATCTTTATCATTTTTAAAATTCATGTATCCATCAAATAAAGCATAAAAAACAGGAAAAGTCATTTTTACAAAATTAGAGTTCAGTATCCTTTTAATCCTATCAGATAAATTATTATTTCCAAGTAATTTATTTCTAATTGCAATTAAACTATCTGGTGAAAGTTGAAGGTCTTTTGAACCACCTATCTCTTTAATAAATTCTTTATGAGTAGTAATTGGATCAGGATCTGATTTAATTAGGGTAAAAACATCATTTTCATAACGTAAGGCAAAACCATCATACTCTTTCTTTGACAAATCAACATATCTTTTGAACTGAGTATATCCTTTATCTTTAAGTATACCTTTTTTTAAAATATTTTTTCCAGAGGATGTCTTTAAGAGATTCCTCTTTTCAAATATAAAATCATCCTTACTACTCATATAAAAAACCTAATAAAATATAAGAATAAAGAAGAAAAAATTTAATTGCCGAAATTATCGCGAGGACATGGCAATTCTTTCTTGTTCATTTTTCTTTTTTATTGCATAACTATTCATATCGCTATTAGAAGCTAAAATAATTTCTTTTGCTAATACCTCTTCAATTGAGTGTGTATTTGAATAAGATAACATTCTCACACCTTCGGCGATAAATCTCAAGGCAAGATCTACTCTTCGTAGTGGAGACACATCTACAGAAACATGATATACTACACCTCCATAAACAATACGAGTAGTATCTTCATTTGGAGCAGAATTCTCGATTGCACGAATTAATAATTCGACAGGATTTTTACCAGTCTCCAAATAGATAATATCAAGGGCAGTTTTTACAGCATTAATTACTCGTGCCTTTTTTCCCCCCATTCTCCCAGTATTTTTTGCATATCGTTTACCAAAATGCATTAATTTGTTTGCCAGACGTTCAATAATATGAACTTCTGACTTTTTTAAACGTTGATGTTCGTGCCTACCAAAAGTTATTGGAATTGCCATATTGGGTTTTATAAGAATAACATTTTTTAATCCTTCATCTACTATAGATATTTCATTTGTATCCCATTTGTTAAATAATAAGATGTTATTTTGTTCTCTGCCGCTCATATTTATCGCCTTGGTTTTTCTTTCCTACCTAAAACCAATTGGTTAAGTGAAACTCCATTAACTTTGAAAACTTGCCATCGTACTCCTGGAATATCACCCATAGCACCACCCATAGAACCCCCAATACCTTCCAAAACAACTTCATCATGTTCATCAACAAAATTTAATGCACCGTCTCTGGGAAGAAATGCAGTTATAGACTTTCCATTTTTAATTAATTGTACACGAACACATTTTCTAACTGCAGAATTAGGCTGTTTTGATTCAATACCTACCTTTTCTAAAACAATACCTCGTGCCTGAGGTGATCCCTCTAAAGGATTTGCTTTTTTATCGAGCATTAACATCCTTCTTTTATAGTATTTGTTAGACCATCTCTGGCGCTTTCTTTTTGATTTCAATACCCTTCCTGAAAATAACCCTAATGGAGATTTACTCAATATACATCACATATTCTCACTTTTAATTAATTGTTCCGGACTTAGAATTAGTACATTATTTATATTAAAATATCTTTTTGCAAGCATTCTTGCTTTATCAACATTTCTTCCATCCTTTCCAACTACAATTCCCTTTTTCTTCATATCTACTACAACGATTGCATTTTTTATACCAGATTCCCTTTCACTAATTCTTACATCTTGAACCATATTAGAATTAAATATATTTTTAATAAAGTTAATAGGATTATCAGAATATTCAACTAATTCAATCTTTTTTGTTATAGCATTTTGTAATTGTTTGATATTTGTACCGCCTTTTCCTATTGCCATTCCCATCTGACCCTTATGTACTACAAAAATAACTCGCTCCATTTTATCATCAATTATACAATCTCTGGATACTGCAGTAGTAATCGTCTGAAATAAAGATAAATAACTAAACTCCTCAGGAGTTAATTTAATTTTTTCACTCAATACTTACACATCCAGTATTATATACACATAATTTTTTCAAATATAAATAATTCTCTTTAACTTGGCCCAATTTAAGTTTATTTTATTGTTCATCACGATGGATTTATAAAAATATAATTAAAAGATAAAAAATTAGAAATGTTATTACTATTCGTTTAAGATTGAGGCTATTTCATCTTCAGAGATATTTTTCAATGAGATAATGCTCGTTCTATAAGCCAAGCTACATGCACGGCCAAGATTAACTGAATTTCCTGGATATCTATATAGTGGGATATTATTTTCAGTAGAAATCTTTTGAATTTTATCTGCAGTGGATTCAGGCAAGGAATTAGATGTCAAAATAAGACTTGTGCCTTTAATATATTGCTGTACTTCCTTGGCACCTGTTTTTAGTTTCTTATTTTCCGATGCGTCTTTAAGTATTTTTTTTAATTTCTTATCATTCATATACATCATCATTCCTTTACACTCATATATAGGTCAATCATTCCGGTACCAACTGGTACAGTTGCTCCAACTATAACATTTTCTGTAACTCCTTTTAATGGCTCAATTTGGCCTTCAAGTGATGCCTTTGCAATGGTTGGAACAGTAATTTCGAACGCAGCCCTTGCCAATACAGATGTTTTTGTTCCAGCAATACCGTGGCGACCAATTTGTTGAAGATATCCTTTGGAAGTCATCAAATCTGCAACCAACATAATATGTCTAATATCAACCTCTAAGCCTTGTTCCTCTAAAGTATTTGCTATCTCTTTTACTAATGCGGTACGGGCTGCTTCAATTCCTAATGTCTGCCATATTTCAAAAACATTATTTGTAGTAATTCTAGACAGGTCCACTCCTTCTACTTGAATAACCTTGGCCAAATTTGAACCAGAAGTCTGAATAACCCATTCTTCATTCTGTTTGACAATAGTAACTCTCTCGATATCAGGTACACCTTTAACTCGACTATTTAGTAGTTTATTTCTTAAGGTTAGCAAAGTCTGAGCATCAGGTTCTTCGGACATTATAATTTTTATCATTAAATTATTTTCATCAACAGATATATCATACCTTTTTTTAGAACTCTTTAATACTTCATGGATCTCATTAATATTAGTTCCCCTATCAGCTATTTTTTTATCGGAAAAGATAAAAGTCAAAACACCGCTATAATCAGTATCTACCTTATTAATCAAATCAGATACCCTTGTAAAAATAATTCTCTTTGCAACTTCTAAGGCCTTTTCTCTGGATTTCCTATGATCCTCATCAAGATAAATATCCATAGTGGGAGTAACTGGCTTTTTTCTTGCATCAACTAATTCTATTAGTCTCGGTAATCCTAGTGTAACATTTCTTTCCTTCACACCTGCAAAGTGAAATGTTCTGAGAGTCATTTGAGTTCCTGGCTCGCCTATAGATTGTGCAGTAACTACTCCTACAGCTTCACCAGGCTCTACCATCGCTTTTTCAAATAAATCAATTATTTTCTGAACAACTTTTTTAACTCCATTTCTGCTTAAAGGATGGACAGATAACGCATTTTCAATATTTGAACGTAGCTTGGGATTCATCTTTTCTACATATTTTTCCAAAATTTCTCTTATTTCTTCTTCATTCGCTTTTACCTCTTCATCAACAAAGGATTCACTTTCTATTAATCTATCAATATTTACAGCCTCACCATGATCGCTTTTGGCAGGATCAATACCATCGTCACCATAAATAAATTGAATAATATTTCCATGAGGATCTCTTACAGTCAAATCATATTCAGCTTTTAAGTGCTCTAATGCATTGATAAGCCTTCTTTGCATATACCCCGATTGTTGAGTCCTAACAGCAGTATCTACCAAACCTTCTCTGCCACCCATTGCATGAAAGAAGAATTCTATAGGATTAAGTCCGTCCCTATAATTAGATTTTACAAATCCCTTTGAATCAGGGTTCTGCTCACCTGGCTTAAAATGAGCTAAGGCTCTGTTTCGATATCCTTTAATTATTCTTTTACCCCGAATAGATTGTTGGCCCAATGCAGCAGTCATTTGACCTATATTTAATGTTGATCCCCTTGCACCAGTTGAAGCCATAATTACACCAGAGTTGTCATCAGGAAAGGATCTATCGGCAGTTTTTCCAGCTCTATCTCTTGCTCTTGACAGCTCATTAACTACATAAAGTTCCAAAGCTTCTTCAGGAGATAGTCCACGAGTCAATGGCAAAGTGCCTTCTTTATATTGCGACACTAATTCGTTAATCTTATTATAAGTTTTATCAATTACGTCAAAAATTTCTTTTCTAGTTTCGTCACTTAACCATAGATCTGAATACCCATAGCTAAAACCTCTATGTGTAATATAGGTCTTTAACATAATCAAAATGGAATCTAAAAATTTTTTTGCATCATCATTACCATAATCTTTAGCAATACGATGTAGTACACTATCTGGTTCTTCTGCTCCTATTGATGCCTTATCAATTACACCTGAAAGTAGTTGGCCATTTTTGATTACAACATCCTTGCCTGGTTTTTTAGAAGCCTTGTTCCATTTTGATGCAATAATAAAATTAAAATCTTTTGGTAAAAATAATGAGAACAATTGTTTACCGGTATACAAAAGTTTACCATTTTTTTCCATATTAGGTTTAGGTAATGGCCCATCATATCCTCCGAGATAAGCCAGATTTGCCATTTCATCCGAAGTTAACAAGGTATCATCCATAGTTAAAAGAAAAGCACCAGTAATAAAGTCTCTAATACCGCCAATAATTGGCCCTCCATATCTAGGAGAGATAATTTGATCCTGTACTTTCATCAAAAGAGACGCCTCTGCACGTGCTTCTTGGCTCTGGGGCACATGCAAATTCATTTCATCTCCATCAAAATCAGCATTATAAGGCGGACAAACAGCAGGATGAACTCTAAATGTACGATAAGGTAAAACTTTAACATTATGAGCCATTATAGACATTCTATGCAATGAGGGTTGTCTATTAAATATTACAATATCGCCTTCCAATAAATGCCGTTCTACAGTAAATCCCATGACTAGCGAATCTGCAATAGCAGCACGATCTGTTACATATTCTAGTCTTATTTTTACCCCATCAGGTCTTATAATATAATTTGCTCCTGGATAATTATTTGGCCCATTTAATACAAGTCTTTTTAGTTTTTCTATATTCCACGATGAAACTGTTTCAGGTATTGTAAGCTTTTTTGCAACATCGCTAGGAACTCCAACATCTGAAATATGCAAATTAGGATCTGGCGAAATAACAGTTCTGCTAGAAAAATCAACTCTTTTACCTGATAATGATCCTCTAAAACGTCCTTCTTTGCCCTTTAATCTCTGTGTTATTGTCTTCAACGGTCTTCCTGAACGATGATGAGCCTGAGGTATTCCAGAAACTTCGTTATCAAAATATGTCGTTACATGATATTGTAGCAAGTCAACAAGGTCTTGAACAATTAAAGGGGGTGTTCCTGCCTCCTTGCTTTCTTTTAATCTCTGATTTACTCTAATAATATCAACTAATTTATGTGTAAGATCATCTTCAGAACGAATACCCGTTTCTAAAATAATAGACGGTCTTACTGTTACAGGAGGAACAGGTAGAACTTGCAAAACAAACCATTCGGGTCTTGCAGTTTTAGGATCATATCCAAGTAAAATTAAATCTTCATTAGTGACATTCACCAATCTTTCTCTAATTGTGATAGGAAGTAATCTATTTTCTCCTACATCTGTTTTTTCTACAAAAATTGTAGGTTTTGTAAAAATTAAATCATATTGCTCCTTTTGACAATGAGGGCAGACTTTTACTTTTTTTGCTTTTTCGATTATATCATCTTTAACATTTTCAAGGGTAATAACTGCATATGCAGCTTTACTATCTCGCAGATTTTTATATTTTTCAAGATCATCATTATTTAATTTAATACGATTACAAGATCTACAAATAATTAACAATAATTTATGAACATCATCTATAAAAGCAATATGCAAAACAGGTTCTGCAAGTTCTATATGTCCAAAATGTCCAGGACATCTTGCAGAGGTATTACCACATGTTGCACATTTTTGTCCTGGTTCCAAAGTACCAAGCCTGCTATCCATAAGTCCACCTTGTACAGACATACCATCCTCATCATAAGTTTCAGGAGCGGTAATCTCAGCAACACTATATTTTCTAACATCTACAGGAGATAATACGCTAAATCTAATTCCATCTAGAATTTTAATTGATTCATCATTCATCAATAGTTATCACCTATAATAGATAAAATAATCAAACTTTCTCCTTTATTAGTAATCTCGGAGCAACATTTAAACTCATCATTTCTTGTAATAACAATTTAAAAGCATAGGCAATTATTACATTTGATATTTTTCCTTTATCTCCATCAACTCTGCAAATATATTTTCTTTGTTTAGTATCAAAATATGCTAAGAGACCACACTTTTCACATATATTTACTTCAGCTTTATCAGACTCTTCTAACAATCTATCCTTGAGCATCATCGATGCACCATATGCAATTAAACAATCTCTCTCCATTTCACCAAATCTTAACCCCCCGCCTCTTGCCCTACCTTCTGTAGGTTGCTTGGTTAACATTTGGACTTGTCCTCTTGCTCTACTATGAATTTTATCTGCAACCATATGGTGAAGTTTTTGATAATATACAACACCAACATAAACATCTGCAGGGAAGCGTTTTCCCGTCCTTCCATCATACATTGTTTCTTTCCCTGTATGCTTAAAGCCATAGCTTTCCATAATTCCTTTGATATCATTTAATTTTTCACCTAAAAATGCAGAACCATCAACGATTTTTCCTCTTAATGAGGCAGCTTTTCCACCAAGTGATTCCATAAACATACCAACGGTCATTCTAGAAGGGAACGCATGAGGATTGATCATTACATCTGGAACTACACCACTTTCAGTATATGGAAGATCTTCTTGGTTTACAAGCATTCCAACAACGCCTTTTTGTCCATGTCTTGAAGCAAATTTATCACCAATTTCAGGAATTCGCATATCCCTTACTCTGATTTTATACATTTTACCGCCTTCTACAGATTGTGTCATAATGACTGTATCAACTACTCCACTTTCTGAAGGCCTTACACCAATAGAAGTATCTCTACGATAGGGTCCCTTTACTTCAAATTCTTTATATTCTTCCATAAAACGCGGTGGAGATGTACGACCTATCAAAATATCTCCACCATTTACTATCGATTCATGCATTATAGATCCATCAGTCTCTAGCAAACGATACGCTTTTTCACCTCGATACCCCCTTACATTAGCATCTGAAGACGGAATTTCAAAAACATCTTTCATTCCTCCCGGATATTGTTTAGCCTCGGCTTCATATACACGATAAAAAAACGTTCTTGCTAAACCCCTATCAATAGATGATTTACTAAAGACTACTGCATCTTCAATATTGTATCCTTCAAATGGTAAAACTGCAACTACACAATTTTGTCCAGTAGGTCGTTCATCTAAACCAAGTAAATTTATAGCTTTCGTACTTACAACGGGCATTTGAGGATATAACATAAAGTGTTGTCTAACATACGTACTAGCATTCATAAGAGGGGTTGAAAAACCAAGGCTTTGTTTAGCCATAGCGCTTTCGTACGTATTTCTCGGTGATTGATTATGTTCAGGATAAGGAATAATTGAAGCTCCAACACCAAGAATTGACGATAGAAATATTTCAACATGAGTATGTTCTGAATTTAAGATCTTTATTTCACTTGCAATATAGCAATTTTCTTCTTCATTTGCATCAACTAATTCCACTATTCCCATATAAAGTAAATCTGACCATGAAAGAAATTTTTTTGATATCTTTTCAAGTATCTCTTTAGTCAGTAAAACATTTCCATCTTTGACTATTGCAAGTGGTCGTAAAACTCGACCAGAGTTGCAGCTTATATACAACCTTTTTGTAGCGTTTTCATTTATTGATGAATAATAGTATATGCCCATATGAGGATGCATTCTACCTGATCGCCTCATTGTTCTTAATCTATTAGATAAATGTCGACCATCTTCAATATAACCAATCAAACGACCATCAACAAAAACTCTTGTACCCTTACGCTTTAATTCATCATTGGCTTCATTTACATTTTGGACTCCTAATTCATACATTTTTTCTATTACATCAGAAGATAAAACGCTAACAGAAATTATTGCTGATAGGGCCAAATTTTTAACCAATCCACAATTAGAACCTTCTGGTGTTTCTGCAGGACATATTCGCCCAAAATGAGTAGCATGTAAATCCCTAGCCTCAAAATTAGGTTGACTTCTACTCAAAGGTGATTGAATTCTTCGAAGGTGACTAACAGTAGACATGTAATTAGTTCTATCTAAAAGTTGAGTTACACCAACTCTACCTCTACCCCAATTTCCTGTAGCTATTGCATTATTTAGTTTATCTGAAATAATTCCAGGTCTTACTGCAGCACCAACAGCATTAATTCCCCTTTTTTGACCCGATCTTTCAAGCTGGTATTTCATATCTCTAATAAGGTTTCTAAAAGCAGTTCTAAATAGATCAGCTAACATTTGTCCAGCAAATTTTATGACTTTATTACCATAGTGATCTTTATCATCAGTTTCGATCCATCCTAAATTCAATTCAATTAATTTACATGCAGATTCACCCAAAAATAATGCCTTTTCGTATCGATTATCAGGATTTTTACCAAGATGAGGCAATAGTCCCCAGTCCAAAAGAGTTTCAGATCTCTTGATTTGAAATTCTTCTAACATTCCTGGAGCTATTCTTTTGCTTATATATACAATTGCATCTCTACTTGTCACTACTTCTCCAGATTTTTCAAAAGAAGGTTCTAACTCATCTTGAATAATTTCATTGAGCGATACAGCATTCGCTATATCTTTATCAGCTTCCAAACCTAAAGCCCTTATTAATATAATCAATGGAATATCTACGGGGGAACCAGGTATTTTTGATACAATAGATCCATCTGGCCTCATAATCAACTCCAATTTGGCTCGATAGCCCACTATTGATGAATATACCTTGGCTTTATGCAAAATAGTTCCAGAGGTTTCTTCCGCATCTACAATAATTTTATTATATGATAAATCTTCTAATCCAACAATAACCCGTTCAGATCCATTTATTATGAAATAACCACCTGGATCCTTTGGATCTTCACCAACATCAATTAGCTTCATTTCAGAATAATTATTTAACATACAGGCATTAGATTTTACCATTACAGGCATATCACCTATATGGATGAAGCGAGATTCCAAAGTTTTACCTTCTTCAACAATACTACATTCAAGCATTATTGGAGAGCCATAAGTTAAATTTCTAAGTCTAGCCTCTACTGGAGCTACATGAGTTATAGATCCATCCAATTCCATAATTCTTGGTTGTTGTATCTTTATTTTACCAAGTTTAATTTTGTAAGGATATTCAGTTGTTTCAATTTCTATTTCACCTACTTCATCTATTATACTTTGAAAGCCTCTTTCAGTAAATTCATTATAAGAATTAAGATGTTGTCTAGCAACCCCTTCTCGTCTTAGAATATCATGAATTATCGGCCACATGTTAGTTGAAGTATCAATATTATAACTCATAACCAAATAACATCAACCTTCTACTACATATCGGTAATATACACTTTCACCTGCCGTAGAACTTTTTCTGGTTATCTTAATTATATCACTTGGTTGAGCCCCTAATCCTTGGATTCCTTTATCAGATGACATAATATATGGCAACTGACTAGGCTTTGAATTATATGTTTTAAAAATTAAATCAGAGTCTTCTTTGGACAAAATTTCATGTTTAGGTTGATAAATATGATTTACTATTTTTATGTCTTTTTTTTCAGTAGACAAATAAGCTTACCTCCGCATTAAATTTTACATCAAATAATAGAAATAAAATAAGCACCAAGATAAAAGTATAATTTAATCATATATATATAATATTCTATCAAAATAATTATTAAAACTAAAAATTTTAAAAAGTAGCGTTTATTTTTCATATTTATTTTTTTTCAAAATACATTCTTATGGCAAAGATCAAAAAGTCATCTAAATTATACGGTAACAAAGTTATTGTTATCTCATAGTATATTTCATTTGTACGAGAAATATACAGCAAATAATTTATTTCTGAAGGAATAACATTACAGGGTAAATATATTTTCCAAATATGATAATTAATAGAGCGCCATTTAATTTATCATTATAATATTTTAATTATTATTTTTAATCTAAAACCATAAAATAATTTTTATAGCTTTAGCAATTTATTTATAAAACAAGTGGTAAAAGAAACAAGGTATTACTATGATATAAATAATATTCTTATATTCTCTTTTATACTAATTATTATTACAAGCTTTATAAACAATAGTTTTTCAGAAAATCAATCAAAAAGTAGTTTAAATAATGATAACAATAATAATAAAATAAATCAGGATTCAAACTCTACTCAAATACTTTCAAATTCAAAGATAAAAGGGAATTTTTTTTATATAAAAGATAACGAATTGTTTATTCCTATAAATTTTTTTTCTAATAACAAAAACATTTTAAATAATATAATCTATGAAAAGGACAAAAATCAAATGACAATGATATTAAATCAGCCATCCTTTAATGAAAATAGTTTAATTTTACAGATTCCAAGAGATATACTTGATTCTAAAACACAAGATAATAAAGACAATAACTTTACAGTATTAGTTAATGATAAACCTTCAAAATATTTAGAGATTAATAATAAAAGCACATCAAGTATAACT
>Ga0134125_10002476_pt1 | contig 21916 bp, 16 predicted proteins | sample KB31751_FD_96464 | JGI IMG/M metagenome (GOLD analysis project Ga0134125, IMG submission 96464) | Terrestrial soil microbial communities with excess Nitrogen fertilizer from Kellogg Biological Station, Michigan, USA - KB3-175-1 | ecosystem: Environmental > Terrestrial > Soil > Unclassified ... | reverse complement strand
CGTGGGTCGCGACGCCGCTTTGCAAGATCGTCCTCCTGGTGCTGATGTGGGGATACTTCCATCACTTCTGCGCCGGCATCCGTTTCCTCACGCTGGATCTGCATATCGGCAATTCGCGCGCCGATTCCCAGCGCTCGGGCGCGGTCGTCATTGGTGTGGCCCTGGGGCTGACGGTCGTCTTCGGTTTGAAACTTTTTGGAGTCTGGTAATGGCAGAAGCACGCATTGGTCGCCGGCGTCGTGTCGTCGGTGCGCATTACGGGACCCGCGATTTCATCGTCCAGCGTACGACGGCCGTCATCATGGCTCTGTACACGCTGGCGCTGGTTCTTTACGCGGTGTTCGTTCCCAGCCTGGATTTCGAATCCTGGCGTGCCTTTTTCGCGTTCAAGGTCGGTACGCTGCCGGTGGGCCAGATGCTCGGTTCGGTCGCGTTCCTGTCGTTGGCGTGGCATGCCTGGGTAGGGGCTCGCGACATTTTCATGGATTACGCGCACGCGGACGGGCTGCGCCTGTTCCTGGAAGCCGTGGCGGTTCTGTGGATCGTGGCATCGGTCGTGTTTTTTGGTCAAATTCTCTGGAGTCTGTAACGTGGCTGCTGTCAAGACATCTATTCCGCACCGCCGATTCGACGTTGTGATCGTCGGCGCTGGCGGGGCCGGGCTGCGCTGTGCGCTTCAGCTCTCCCATGCCGGCCTGACCGTGGCTGTTGTCTCCAAGGTCTTCCCGACGCGTTCGCACACGGTGGCGGCCCAGGGCGGCGTCAGCGCTTCGCTGGGCAACATGAGCGAAGACCACTGGCAGTGGCACATGTACGATACGGTGAAGGGTTCCGACTGGCTCGGCGACCAGGACGCCATCGAATTCATGGTGCGCGAGGCGCCCAACGCCGTCTACGAGCTCGAACACTACGGCATGCCGTTCGACCGCAATGCCGACGGCACCATCTATCAGCGCCCGTTTGGCGGCCACACCGCCAACTTCGGCGAAAAGCCCGTGCAGCGCGCCTGTGCGGCGGCTGACCGGACCGGTCACGCGATGCTGCACACGCTGTATCAGCGCAACGTGGCCGCCCGCACGCACTTCTTCGTTGAATGGATGGCGCTGGATCTGCTGCGCAATAATGCCGGCGACATCCTGGGCGTGACGGCCATGGAGATGGAAACCGGCCAGATGTTCGTGCTCGAGGCCAAGCAGACCGTGCTGGCGACGGGCGGATCGGGCCGTATCTGGGCGGCCACGACCAACGCCTTCATCAATACGGGCGACGGTCTGGGCATGGCGGCGCGCGCGGGGCTTCCGCTCGAAGACATGGAATTCTGGCAGTTCCACCCCACCGGGGTGGCGGGCGCGGGCGTGCTCATCACCGAAGGTGTGCGCGGCGAAGGCGGCTTCCTGCTGAACAAGGATGGCGAACGCTTCATGGAGCGCTATGCGCCCCAGCTGAAGGATCTGGCCCCGCGCGATTTCGTATCGCGTTCGATGGACCAGGAAATCAAGGAAGGCCGCGGGTGCGGCGACGGCAGCCACGTCCTGCTGAAGCTCGATCACCTGGGCGCCGACACCATCATGAAACGCCTGCCATCGATTCGCGAGATCGCGATCCGGTTCGCCAACGTCGATCCGATTCATGATCCCATCCCGGTCGTGCCGACGATCCACTATCAGATGGGCGGTATCCCGGCCAACATCCACGGCCAGGTGGTCACGCACGTCAATGGCGAGGAAAAGGTCGTCAATGGCTTGTACGCCATCGGCGAATGCGCGGCGATCTCGATTCACGGTGCCAATCGCCTGGGGACGAACTCGCTGCTGGATCTGATCGTATTCGGCCGCGCGGCCGGCAATCACATCATCGGCCAGCACCCGGAGAAGCAGCACTCGCACGAGGTGCTTCCCGAGACCGACGTCGAGGCCTCGCGCGACCGGATTGACCGCATCGAAAGCCGCACTTCGGGGACCAAGGCCCAGGACGTGGCTCAAAAGATGCAGACCATCATGCAGTCGCACTGCGGCGTGTTCCGCAAGCTGGACATGCTCAAGGAAGGCCAGAAGATGATTGCCGACCTGGTATCGGAGGTCAACGACGTTCACTTCGCGGACAAATCCAGGACGTTCAACACGGCCCGTTTCGAGGCGTTCGAACTGACCAACATGATCGAGGTCGCACGGGCCACGACCACCTCGGCGGCCAATCGCCTCGAATCGCGGGGCGCCCATGCGCTGGACGAGTATCCCGAGCGCGACGACGTGAATTGGCTCAAGCATACCTTGTGGTTCGCTGACGACAACCGCCTGGAATACAAGCCGGTTCACATGAAGCCGCTGACGGTGGATACCATCCCGCCCAAAGCCCGTACCTTCTAATCTGGATAGTGTCATGAGTGAAAAACGTGTCATGAAGTTCGAGATTTACCGCTACGATCCGGACAAGGACGAGCGGCCCTACATGCAGAAATTCGAAGTCGAGCTGCAGCCGACGGACCGGATGCTGCTGGACGCCATTCTGCGCATCAAGAACGATTTGGACGACAGCCTGGCCGTTCGCCGGTCCTGCCGCGAAGGCGTGTGCGGGTCCGATGCGATGAACATCAATGGCAAGAACGGCCTGGCCTGCATCACGAACCTGAAGACGGTGACCGAGCCCGTCGTGCTCAAGCCGCTGCCCGGGCTGCCCGTGGTGCGCGATCTGATCGTGGACATGACCTTCTTCTACGACCAGTACCATTCGATCAAACCGTACCTGATCAATAACGACCCGCCGCCCGAGAAGGAGCGCCTGCAGTCGCCGGAGGAACGCGAACTGCTCAATGGCCTGTACGAATGCATTCTGTGCGGCTGCTGTTCGACGGCCTGCCCGTCGTTCTGGTGGAACCCGGACAAATTCGTCGGTCCCGCCGGTCTGCTGCAGGCCTATCGTTTCCTCGTGGATTCACGGGACCAGGCGACCGACGAGCGTCTGGACGACCTCGAGGACCCGTATCGTCTGTTCCGTTGCCACACCATCATGAACTGTACGGATGTCTGTCCCAAGGGCCTGAATCCTTCCAAGGCCATCGGCAGCATCAAGGAAATGCTGGTGCGCCGGACTGTATAGGAACTTCGCAGCATGTCTGGCGATCTAACTCATCTGGAGCGTGCGCGCCTGCGTTGGCGCGCACGCCGCGGTTTACTCGAAAACGACCTCATCCTCCAGCGCTTCTTCGACGCCTATGAAGCGGATCTGACCGAGGAGGATGTCGGCGCGCTGACGCGGCTGCTCGAGATGGACGATACCGACCTGCTCGACATCTTCCTGGATCGCGCGGATCTGGCCGGGGCGTATGACGACCCGCGGATTCGCACCCTCGTCGAGCGCATGAAATCGCTGTAAATTTAAGGAAAATCACATGCAGTTATCCGATAAGAAAGCCACGCTATCGTTTTCCGATGGCAGCCCTTCCGTTGAATTTCCTATGTACAAGGGCACCATCGGCCCGGATGTGGTTGACGTTCGTTCCTTGTACGGCAAGACGGGCCTGTTCACGTTCGATCCGGGGTTCAAGTCGACGGCCTCGTGCGAGTCGGCCATCACCTTCATCAATGGCGAAGAAGGCCAGCTCCTGTACCGCGGATACCCCATCGAGCAACTGGCCCACCGCTGCGACTTCCTGTCGGTCGCCTACCTGATCATGAACGGGGAGCTGCCCAATGAGGCGCAGCAGCAGGAGTTTGACAATCTGGTCACGCATCACACGCTGGTGCATGAGCAGATGCACATCTTCCTGCGCGGTTTCCGCAGCGACGCCCACCCCATGGCGATCCTGACTGGCTTGGTCGGGGCACTGTCGGCCTTCTACCACGATTCCACGGACATCACCAACCCGCGCCATCGCGAGATCTCGGCCATCCGCCTGATCGCCAAGATGCCGACGCTGGTGGCCATGGCATACAAGCATTCGGTGGGGCAGCCCTTCATCTACCCGCGCAATGATCTGTCCTATACGGGCAATTTCCTGCGCATGATGTTCGCCACCCCGTGCGACGACTATCAGGTCAACGACGTCGTGGAACGCGCGCTGGACCGCATCTTCATCCTGCATGCGGACCATGAACAGAATGCTTCCACTTCCACGGTGCGCCTGTGCGGTTCGTCTGGCACGAACCCGTTTGCCGCCATTGCGGCGGGCGTGGCCTGCCTGTGGGGTCCCGCGCACGGCGGCGCCAACGAGGCCTGCCTGAACATGCTGGAGCATCTGCAGGCCAACGGCGGCATCGCCAAGGTCGGCGAGTTCATGGAGAAGGTCAAGGACAAGGATTCAGGCGTGCGCCTGATGGGCTTTGGCCACCGCGTCTACAAGAACTACGATCCCCGCGCCAAGCTCATGCAGGAAACGTGCCGCGAAGTGCTCGACGCACTGGGCCTGCACAATGACCCGCTCTTCAAGCTGGCGATGGAAGTCGAGCGCATCGCGCTGGAAGACCGCTATTTCGTGGATCGCAAGCTCTATCCGAACGTGGACTTCTATTCGGGCATCGTGGAACGCGCCATCGGCATTCCCTCGTCCCTGTTCACCGCGATCTTCGCGCTGGCTCGCACGGCAGGCTGGATCGCACAATGGAACGAGATGCTCTCCGATCCGGAATACAAGATCGGTCGGCCCCGCCAGTTGTACACCGGTTCGGCCAAGCGCGACGTGAAATAAGCCGTCGCCTGCAAAGAAAAACGGACCTTCGGGTCCGTTTTTCGTGGGCGCTTGCCGGATCGAAAAAGGTGAGGCGGGCTGCTTCGAGCTGGGAAGCAGCCCGCCCGCCGGTTCCTACCCCTGTTCGCCGGCCTCTTGCTGGGCGTCCACCACCGCCAGCGCTGTCATGTTGACGATGCGACGAACCGTGGAACTGGTCGTCAGGATGTGGACGGGACGGGCCGCTCCCAGCAGCACCGGACCCATGGCCACACCGTGGCTGCCGGTCATCTTCAGCATGTTGTACGTGATGTTCCCTGTGTCCAGGTTGGGCGTGATCAGCAGGTTGGCCGGGCCCTTCAGCGTCGAGTCGGGGTAGGACTTCAGCCGGATGGCTTCGGACAGCGCCGAGTCGGCGTGCATTTCCCCGTCGACCTCCAGGTCGGGGGCGCGTTGCGTGATCAGGCGGCGCGCCTCGGCCATCTTGCGGGACGAGGCGGTCGGTCGGCTGCCGAAGTTGGAGTGCGACAGCAGCGCGACCTTCGGTACCACGCCGAAGCGCCGGACTTCCTCGGCCGCGAGAATCGTCATGTCGGCAATCTGCTCGGCGGTCGGGTCCTCGTTGACATGCGTGTCGCAGATGAATAGCGTCTGCATCGGCAACATCAGGACGTTCATCGCGGCGAAAGTCCGGGCGCCCGGCTTCAGGCCGATGACCTGATCCACGTACTTGAGCTGATTGTCGAAGCGGCTGGCCACGCCGCACAGCATGGCGTCGGCATCGCCCCGCTGCAGCAGCATCACGCCGATCAGCGAATTGTGCTTGCGCACCATGGCCTTGGCGATGTCCGGCGTGACGCCTTCGCGCCCCAGCAGCTTGAAGTAAGCATTCCAGGTTTCATTGAAGCGCGAGTCGTCTTCCGGATTCACGATCTCGATGTTCTGGCCCGGCACCAGGTGCAGGCCGAACTTGCGGATGCGCATCTCGATGACGGCCGGGCGGCCGACCAGGATAGGGCGGGCGATCCGTTCTTCCAGGACGGTCTGAGCGGCCCGCAGCACGCGCTCGTCCTCGCCGTCGGCGTAGATGACGCGCTTGGGCGAGACCCTGGCCCGGTTGAAGAGGGGACGCATGAGCTGGCCGGAGTGGTACACGATGCTCATCAGCGATTGCCGGTAGGCATCCATATCCTGGATCGGGCGGCGTGCGACCCCGGAAGTAGCGGCCGCTTCCGCAACGGCGGGAGCGATCTTCAGAATCAAGCGTGGATCGAAAGGCTTGGGAATGATGTATTCCGGTCCGAAGCTCAGATCCTGGTCGGCGTAGGCCGCCGCCATTTCGGCACTGGGCTCCGCTTCCGCGAGTTCGGCAATCGCCTTCACGCACGCGAGCTTCATGTCTTCGTTGATGACGCTGGCACCACAGTCGAGGGCCCCGCGGAAAATGAAGGGGAAGCACAGGACGTTGTTGACCTGGTTCGCGTAGTCGGAGCGGCCCGTGGCCACTATGCAGTCCGGGCGAGCGGCCTTTGCATCCTCAGGGCGAATCTCAGGGTCGGGGTTGGCGAGCGCCAGGATGATCGGATGGCCGGCCATGGAACGGACCATGTCCTGCGTCAGCACGCCCGGGGCGGAGCATCCCAGGAAGACGTCGGCGTCCTTCACCACGTCGGCGAGCGTGCGCGATCGGGTGTCCTGGGCATAGCGGGCCTTGTTGGGCTCCATGTGTTCGTCGCGGCCCTTCCAGATGACGCCCCGCGAATCCACGACAAAGATGTTCTGGTGATTGATGCCCAGTTTGACCAGCAGATCCAGGCAGGCGATGGCGGCAGCGCCTGCGCCGGAGCACACCAGCTTGACCTCGCCCATCTTCTTGCCGACAACCTTCAGGCCGTTCAGGATGGCGGCTGACGAAATGATGGCGGTGCCGTGCTGGTCGTCATGAAAGACCGGTATCTTCATGCGCTCGCGCAGCTTCTTCTCGATATAGAAGCATTCCGGCGCTTTGATGTCTTCGAGATTGATCCCGCCCAGGGTCGGCTCGAGCGCCGCGATGATATCCACCAGCTTGTCGGGATCGTGCTCGTCCAGCTCGATGTCGAACACGTCGATGCCGGCGAATTTCTTGAAGAGACAGCCTTTGCCTTCCATCACCGGCTTGGCGGCCATGGGACCGATGTTGCCCAGGCCCAGAACGGCCGTACCGTTGGTCACTACCCCGACGAGGTTGCCGCGTGACGTGTATTTGGTCGCTGCCGGTTCGCCGTCGGCGTGGATGGCCATGCTGGCGGCCGCGACCCCTGGGGAATAGGCCAGTGTCAGGTCATCCTGGTTGGCGAGCGGCTTGGTGGGCACCACGGAAATCTTTCCAGGCGTCGGGTAGGCGTGGTAGTCCAGCGCCATCCTGGCGCGGTCGTCATTGAGGTTCATAGCGGCTCATGCTCCTGCTTGCTTTTGGCGGGTCCCGGTTGTTTTGTAAAGCCAACGTAAAACGGCGCGAATGCGGCGTTTCAAGCCGTCAAGTGTATACCCCAGTTCCAACCCGGGTATACTTCACCCTTAATACGGCATATGTAAGGCGTCGTACATCAGCCTTCTGCCCCTGCTATCCGCTTATCGGTCGGGCCGAGCCGCGGAAGGTTTCGCAATCTGCATCGTTCGGGTGAAGCACCCGTCAGGTGAAGCATAAATGTCAACGGAACAAGAACTCCAGTCTAATTCCTATCTTTTTGGCGCAAACGCTCCCTACGTAGAAGAACTCTACGAATCGTATCTAGGCAATCCGGGTGCGGTTCCGGATCAGTGGCGCAGCTATTTCGACCAGCTCCAGCATCAACCGGCGGCTGACGGCCGCGAGGCCACGCGGGACCAGGCGCATGCGCCTATCGTTGCGTCCTTCGCACAGCGAGCCCGCGAAAACACCTTCCATGTGCGTCCGGCGGTTGCCTCGGACCAGTCGCTGGCGATCGCCGGCAAACAAGTCTACGTCCAATCCATCATCGCCGCCTATCGGTCATTGGGCCTGCGCCTGGCGCAGCTAGATCCGCTGAAGCGCCGCGATCGCCCGGAAATCCCCGAGCTCGATCCCGCTTTCTACGGACTGTCCGAGGCTGATCTGGATCAGATCTATTCCGCGACCAACACGTATTTCACCAAGGCCGACACGATGACCCTGCGGGACATCCTCAAGGCCCTGCAGGACACGTATTGCCGCAATGTCGGCGCTGAATTCATGCACATCACCGATCCGGCGGTCAAACGCTGGATCCAGGAACGTCTCGAATCGACGCTGGGTGTACCCGAATATACCAGCGAACAGAAGCGCAACATCCTTCGCCAGGTGACCGAGGCCGAGGGTCTGGAGCGCTTCCTGCACACCAAGTACGTCGGCCAGAAGCGTTTTTCGCTCGAAGGCGGCGAGAGCTTCATCGCGTCCATGGACGAGGTCGTCAATCACGCCGGCGAGAACGGCGTCCAGGATATCGTGGTGGGCATGGCCCACCGCGGGCGCCTCAACATGCTGGTCAACATCATGGGCAAGATGCCCGGGGACCTGTTTGCCGAATTCGAGGGCAAGCACACCCAGGGCCTGAGTGACGGCGACGTCAAATACCACAACGGCTTCTCCAGCGATCTGTCCACGCGTGGCGGGCCGGTCCATCTGTCGCTGGCCTTCAACCCGTCTCACCTGGAGATCGTCGACCCGGTGGTCGAGGGCAGCGTACGCGCCCGCCAGGATCGCCGCGGCGATCACGAGGGCAGCCAGGTGCTGCCGGTGCTCGTGCACGGCGACGCCGCCTTTGCCGGCCAAGGCGTGGTGATGGAAACGCTGAATCTGGCCCAGACCCGAGGCTATGGTACTGGCGGCACGCTGCACATCGTCATCAACAACCAGATCGGTTTCACCACTTCCGACCCGCGCGACACGCGTTCTTCCACGTATTGCACGGACGTGGTCAAGCTGATCGAGGCCCCGGTCTTCCACGTCAATGGCGACGATCCCGAAGCCGTTGTGTTCGTGACGCAGATCGCACTGGATTACCGGCTGCAGTTTCACCATGACGTGGTGGTGGACATCGTCTGCTTCCGCAAGCTGGGGCACAACGAGCAGGACACCCCATCGCTGACCCAGCCGCTGATGTACAAGAGCATCGGCACGCACCCCGGCACGCGCAAGGTCTATGGCGACCGGCTGGTGGCCCAGGGCGTGCTGGCTGAAGGCGAGCCCGACCAGATGGTCAAGGATTACCGTCAGCTCATGGAAGACGGCCAGCATACGGTGGAACCTGTGCTGACCGACTACAAGAACAAATACTCCACCGACTGGTCGCCGTTCCTGGGGGCGAAGTGGACGGATCATGCCGATACGGGTGTCCCTCTGGCGGAATTGACGCGCATCGGCGAAAGGATCACCCAGGTCCCTGACGGATTCACCGTGCACCCGCTGGTGAAAAAGCTTCTGGCCGATCGCCTGGCCATGGCGCATGGCGAACATGCGATCGACTGGGGCATGGGCGAACACCTGGCCTTTGCGACGCTGCTGACGAACGGCTATGCGATTCGCATCACCGGGCAGGATTCAGGACGGGGCACGTTCAGCCATCGTCACGCAGTCCTGCACGATCAGAATCGCGAACGCTGGGACGCGGGCGTTTACGTGCCGTTGGAGCACGTTTCGGACAATCAGGCGAATTTCACGGTGATCGATTCCGTACTGTCCGAGCTCTCCGTGCTGGGCTTCGAATATGGCTATGCCACCGCCGAGCCCAACGTGATGACCATCTGGGAAGCCCAGTTCGGCGATTTCGCCAATGGGGCCCAGGTCGTGATCGACCAGTTCATTACCTCGGGTGAAGCCAAGTGGGGCCGCCAATGCGGGCTGACGCTGATGTTGCCGCATGGCTACGAGGGCCAAGGCCCCGAGCACTCATCCGCCCGTGTCGAGCGGTTCCTGCAGATGTGTGCGGACAACAATATACAGGTCGTGCAGCCCACCAATGGCGCACAGATTTTCCACGTGCTGCGCCGCCAGATGATCCGGCCGTTCCGCAAGCCGCTGGTGATCTTCACGCCGAAGTCGTTGCTGCGCAACAAGCATGCCACTTCCCCGCTGGAAGACCTGGCGACTGGCACCTTCCAGCCGGTGATCGGCGAAGTCGATTCCGCTATCGTGGCCAGTGACGTCAAGCGCGTGATGCTGTGTTCCGGCAAGGTCTACTACGACCTGGTGCAGGCGCGTGCCGACCAGAAACGGACGGATGTTGCCATTCTGCGCATCGAGCAACTCTACCCGTTTGCGCATAAATCGTTCCAGACGGAGCTGCAGAAATACTCGAATGCGAAGGAACTGGTGTGGGTGCAGGATGAGCCGCAGAACCAGGGCCCGTGGTTCTACATCCAGCACCACCTCTACGAAAACATGAGTGATGGGCAAAGGCTCGGTTACGCGGGGCGGGCGGCGTCGGCCTCGCCTGCCGTGGGTTACCTGGCGAAACACCAGGAGCAGCAGCGCGCATTGGTCGAACAGGCCTTTTCGCCCAAGCTGAAGAGCCTCTCGATGATCAAGTGATCGGACCGATCCCTAACCAGAAAATTGCACAATACGGAAAATTATCATGGCTATCAAAGAAGTCGTCGTTCCCCAGCTTTCGGAATCGGTCTCCGAAGCTACCTTGTTGAACTGGAAGAAGCAGCCTGGCGCAAGCGTCGAGGCTGACGAGATCCTGATCGAAGTCGAAACCGACAAGGTGGTGCTCGAAGTCCCGGCACCGGCGTCGGGTGTGCTGACCGAGATCGTCAAGGGCGACGGCAGCACCGTCACGGCGGGCGAGGTCCTGGCCCGCATCGATACGGCCGCAAAGGCCTCGGCGCCTGCTGAAGCGCCCAAGGCCGAGCCGGCACCGGCTGCTGCGGCACCGGCTGCTGCGGCCGCCGCCGAGGCGCCGAAGACGGGCGCCAAGTCATCCGCGGCCTCGCCGGCTGCCGGCAAGATCCTCTCTGAAAAAGGCATCGATCCCGCCTCGGTACAGGGGTCCGGGCGGGATGGCCGCGTGACCAAGGGCGACGCCCTGCAGGCCACCAGCGCGCCGGCAGCGCCCGCGACGCCGTCCGCTCCCGTACCCGTCGGGCTGGACGGTCGCCCCGAGCAACGCGTGCCGATGAGCCGCCTGCGCGCCCGCGTGGCCGAACGCCTGATCCAGTCGCAGACTGAAAACGCCATTCTCACGACCTTCAACGAGGTCAACATGCAGGCCATCATGGACCTGCGCAAGAAATACAAGGACGCCTTCCAGAAGGAACACGGCGTCAAGCTGGGCTTTACCTCGTTCTTCGTCAAGGCGGCGGTTGCGGCCCTCAAGCGCTACCCCATCGTCAATGCGTCCATCGACGGCAAGGACATCATCTATCACGGCTACTTCGACATCGGTGTCGCCGTGGGTAGTCCACGCGGCCTGGTGGTGCCCATCCTGCGCAATGCGGACCAGCTCACGCTGGCCGACATTGAAAAGCAGATCGCCGACTTAGGTCAGCGTGCCCAGGACGGCAAGCTCACGCTGGACGAACTCACGGGCGGCACGTTCTCCATCTCCAACGGCGGCGTGTTCGGTTCCATGCTCTCCACTCCCATCATCAACCCGCCGCAGGCGGCCATCCTGGGCATTCACGCAACCAAGGATAGACCGGTGGCGGAAAACGGCCAGGTCGTGATCCGTCCGATGAACTATCTGGCATTGTCCTATGATCACCGCCTGATCGACGGCCGCGAAGCCGTCCTGGCACTGGTCGCCATGAAGGAAGCCCTGGAAGATCCGCAACGCCTGTTGCTGAACATCTGAGGGACACGATAATCATGGCAAAGCAATTTGATGTGGTCGTCATTGGTGCCGGCCCCGGCGGTTATATTGCGGCGATCCGCGCTGCCCAGTTGGGATTGGCAGTGGCGTGTGTGGACGCCTGGACGAGCCCGGCGGGCAAGCCGGCGCCGGGCGGCACCTGCACCAATGTGGGTTGCATCCCCTCGAAGGCGCTGCTGCAGTCGTCCGAGCACTACGAGCAGGTGAACGAGCATTTCGCCGACCACGGCATCACGGTCAAAGGTGTTTCCCTGGATCTGGCCAAGCTCATCGGCCGCAAGGACACGGTCGTCAAGCAGAACAACGAAGGCATCCTGTATCTGTTCAAAAAGAATAAGGTGTCCTTCTTCCACGGGACCGGTTCCCTGGGTGCCAAGACCGATTTCGGCTGGGCGGTCAAGGTCTCGGGTGCGACTGAAGAGGACCTGGAGGCGCGCCACGTGATCGTGGCGACGGGTTCCAACGCGCGTGAACTGCCGGGCACTCCTTTCGACGAGGATCGCATCCTGTCCAACGATGGCGCGCTGCGTCTGGCTGCCGTGCCGAAGAAGCTCGGCATCATCGGCGCTGGCGTCGTGGGGCTTGAGATGGGCAGCGTCTGGCGCCGCCTGGGCGCCGAAGTCACTGTCCTCGAAGCACTGCCCGATTTCCTGGGTGCCGTGGACCGCGATGTTGCCAAGGAAGCCCAGAAGGCGCTGACCAAGCAGGGATTGGACATCCACACCGGTGTGCGCATCACCGAGGTCAAATCGTCGGCCAAGGCGGTCACCGTTCAGTATACGGACGCGGCGGGCGCCGACCAGAAGCTGACGGTGGACCATCTGATGGTCTCCATTGGCCGTGTGCCGAACACGCAGGGCCTTGGGGCCGAGACCGTAGGCCTGAAGCTCGATGACCGCGGCTTTGTCGTGGTGGACGAGGACTGCCGCAGCAATCTTCCCAATGTCTGGGCGGTGGGCGATGTGGTTCGCGGTCCCATGCTGGCGCACAAGGCCGAAGAAGAAGGCGTGGCGGTGGCCGAGCGCATTGCCGGCCAGCACGGCCATGTGAACTTCGACACCATTCCGTGGGTCATTTATACCTCTCCCGAGGTTGCCTGGGTGGGCAAATCCGAGCAGGCCCTGAAGGCTGCCGGCCGCGACTACAAGGCAGGCAGCTTCCCGTTCATGGCCAATGGCCGCGCGCGGGCGCTGGGTGATACGACCGGCTTCGTGAAGATCCTGGCGGACGCCAAGACGGATGAGGTCCTGGGTGTGCATATCGTGGGGCCGATGGCATCCGAGCTCATCGCCGAAGCCGTCACCATCATGGAGTTCCGGGGGGCCGCCGAAGACATCGCGCGCATCTGCCATGCGCACCCGACACTGTCCGAGGCGGTCAAGGAAGCGGCCCTGGCGGTGGACAAGCGCACGCTGAACCTGTAATTCGTCTCGATGAACGTCAGCGAGTATTACACGCAGGCGCTGCGCGAGAGGGGCTTTGTTGCCGACGACGCGCAGCGCGTGGCGGTCGAACGTCTGCAGCGTTATTTCGACGACTGGATCGAGTTCAAGCGGCAGCGGTCCAGCCGTCTGAAGAAGCTCTTCCTGCATCCTCCCGTGCCTCGCGGGATTTACCTGTGGGGCGGGGTGGGGCGCGGCAAGAGTTTCCTCATGGACGCGTTCTACTTGACCGTGCCGGTCAAGCGCAAGGTGCGGCTGCATTTCCATGAGTTCATGCGTGGGGTGCATCGCGAGATCCGCGCGGTAAGCGGCGAAGCCGATCCCTTGGATCACGTGGCCCGCAATATCGTCAAGCGGTACCGCTTGATCTGTTTTGACGAATTCCACGTCTCCGATGTGGCCGATGCGATGATCCTGTATCGGTTGTTGATGCGCCTGTTCGAATATGGCACGTCCTTCGTCATGACCTCCAACTACGAGCCTTCCGAGCTGTATCCGGATGGCCTGCATCGCGACCGCATCCTTCCCGCCATCGCGCTCATTCAGGACAAGATGGACATCCTGAACGTGGACGCCGGCGTCGACTACCGCCGCCGCACGCTGGCCGAGATCCGCACTTATATCACTCCTGTCGTGGCTTCCACCCATGACGAGTTGCGGTCGGCCTTCGATCGGCTGGCAGATACGGCCGAGCAGAAACCTCCGGTGCTGATGGTGGAGGGGCGCGAAATCCGCGCGATTGCGCTGGCGGGCACGGTCGTATGGTTCGATTTCGCGTCCCTGTGCGGCACGCCCCGTTCACAGAACGATTATCTCGACCTGGCGGACCGGTTTCAGACGATCATCCTGTCCGACGTGCCGCGCATGGCACCGCGCCAGGCCTCGGAGGCGCGTCGATTCACCTGGCTGGTTGACGTGTTCTACGACCACAAGGTCAAGCTGATCCTCTCGGCGCAGTGCCCCGCCGATGAGCTTTATACTCAGGGCCCCATGTCCAACGAGTTCTCGCGCACGGTGTCGCGGCTGATGGAAATGCAGTCGCGTGAATACCTGGCCGAAGCCCGCCGGATGGCGGTGGTTCTATAGGGCCGGGGGCGGACCCGAACTTGCGGAGTTCAAAGTCATGAGCACAGCAGTCACGCGGGTCCTGACGGGCATCACGACGTCGGGCACTCCCCATTTGGGCAACTATGCCGGTGCCATACGGCCGGCGATCGAGGCCAGTGCCCGGTCCGGGGTGGACGCGTTTTTCTTTCTGGCCGATTTCCATGCGCTCATCAAGTGCGCCGACCCGGTCGTGGTGGCCCGGTCGCGAATGGAGATTGCCGCCACTTGGCTGGCGGCCGGTCTGGATCCCGATCGGGTCACCTTTTACCGCCAGTCGGACGTGCCGGAGATTCCCGAGCTGTGCTGGATGCTGACCTGTGTCACGCCCAAGGGATTGATGAACCGCGCCCACGCCTACAAGGCTTCGGTGGATGCCAACGAGGCCCGGGGCACCGAGCCCGACGACGGCGTCACCATGGGGCTGTTCTCTTACCCCGTGCTCATGGCGGCGGATATTCTGATGTTCAACGCCCACAAGGTGCCCGTGGGTCGTGACCAGATCCAGCATCTGGAGATGGCGCGGGATATTGCCCAACGCTTCAACTATCTGTATGGCCGCGGCCGGGATCTGTTCGTCCTGCCGGAGGTCCAGATCGACGAGGACGTCGCCACGCTGCCCGGGCTCGACGGCCGCAAGATGTCGAAAAGCTATCACAATACCATTCCGCTCTTCGAGGGCGGCCCGAAGGCGCTGAAGGCTGCAGTGGCGCAGATCGTGACCGACTCGCGCCTTCCCGGCGAGCCCAAGGACGCGGAAGGTTCGCCCCTGTATACCTTGTATCGGGCGTTTTCCACCCATGCGGAGTCGCTGGCCTTCAAGGCCGAGCTGGAAGCCGGCCTTGGGTGGGGCGAGGCCAAGCAGGCCTTGTGTGATCGGATAGAGTCCCAGATTGGTCCGATGCGCGCGCGCTACGCCGATCTGATGGCGCATCCCGGGCGAATCGAAGAAATTCTTCAGGCGGGCGCCCGAAAGGCCCGCCATATTGCGGTGCCATTCATGGAGCGGCTGCGAGAGGCCGTGGGCGTGCGCCAGCCGGCGGCCGGGCCTGCGGCGAAGAAAGTGGAAAAGTCCGCTCGCGCGCGCCTGGCGTCGTTTCGCGATGAGACCGGCGCTTTCCGCCAGCGGCTGTTTGCCGCCGACGGCCGCGAGCTGCTGCTGTCGGAACCCTTTGCTGACCCGAAGCGGCTCCATCAGGTCAGCCGTCTGGTGGCTCAGATGGATCTGACGGCGTTGCAGCCGGATGCGCACGGTCTGGTTCGACTGGCGGCGGAAGGGCAGTGCTGGGCCTCCTGCCGGCTGGAGGATCTGGAGCAGGTCGGATTGGCGCTGGCCGAAATTTGAACACTCGCCCATGGGTGAGAAGGGTCCTGAAAGGCCCAAAGGGGTGAGTGTGGCAGGAGTTGCAGCGCCCGGCCGGACAGGTCGCCGTACCGCCATGCTGGCCGTCGGCATGGCCGTCGCGTCGATGACCAGCGTCCAATCGGGTGTGTCGCTGTCGGTTCCCGTCATGTCGGACTATGGCGTCCTCAGCACGTCAGGCTTGCGGCTCTGCTGGGCCTCCTTGGTGCTATTGCTGATCGCCCGCCCGCCGTTGCACCGATTCACCGGGGTACAGTGGCGGGCGGCACTGCTGCTGGGGTGCGCCATGGCCACGATGACGCTGTCATTTTTCATGGCGCTGGACCGTTTGCCCCAGCACCTCGCCGTCGCGCTGGAATTTTGCGGGCCGCTGTCGGTGGCCGCTCTCGGTGTGCGGGGCTGGCGCGCGCTGGCGTGGCCTTTGCTCGCGGCCGCCGGCATCCTGCTGCTGGTCCTGGGCGATGTCGATGTGTCGGGTGCCGTCGATGTGATGGGAATCGGCTTCGCGCTCTTGGCGGCCGTCGGCTGGGGCGTCTATATCGTGAAGATGAAGTCCGTGGGCCAGGCGTTCCACGGCTTTCAGGGAATCGCGGTGTCGTCCTTGGTGGCGGCCGTGATCTCATTGCCCTTTTCAGCGGCCGAGATCGGCTCGCTGATGTTCCCGTGGCGGCAGCTGTTGTGGACAGCCGGGCTTGCGGTTTTTTCGCCCCTGGCTTCCTATATCCTGGAAATGCTCTCGCTCAGGCGCCTGCCGTCAGCGACGTTCGGGGTCCTGATGAGCATGGAACCGGCCATTGGCGCCTGTGCCGGATGGATCATCCTCGGACAGTGGATGACGGCGGGCCAGATGCTGGGGACGGCGCTGGTCGTGGCGGCCAGCGTCGGCGTTGTGCGGGCGGCGGCCCGTTGACGTCAGGGGTCCACGGGCGCACCGGCAGCCCGGGGCCGCTGTTCGATCTGTCCGGGCGCCCGACCTGGGGCGGATGGCCCAGTGTCCCGAACGGGACACTACCGCCGGGAGGCCGCTTCGGCGGCGGCCCGCAGCCCGCTGATCGTCGTCGTAGGTGTGATGGCTTCCGGATCCAGGATGCAGTGCACGATTGCCGGCAACCCGCTGTCCATGGCACGTTTCAGCGCTGGCGCGAATTCTTCCGTGCTTTCCACCCGTTCGCCATGCCCGCCGAATGCGCGGGCGTAGGCCGCGAAGTCGGGGTTGTGCAGCGTGGTACCCGACACTCGGCCCGGGTAATGTCGTTCCTGGTGCATGCGGATCGTGCCGAACATGCCGTTGTCGATGAGAATCACCACGATGGGGAGCTGGTATTGCACGGCGGTCGCGAACTCCTGCCCGTGCATCATGAAACTGCCATCGCCCGTGAAGCAGACCACCGTGCGGTCCGGGAAGATTCGCTTGGCCGCCACCGCGGCCGGAAGTCCGTAGCCCATCGAGCCCGATGTGGGGGCCAGTTGCGTGCCATAGGCGCGGAACCGGTAGAAGCGGTGGATCCAGGTTGCGAAATTGCCCGCGCCGTTCGTGATGACGGCATCCTTGGGCAGGACAGCGTTCAGGTGGGCAACGACCGCGCCCATTTGCAGGGCGCCCGGAATCCCGATCTGTTCGGGGTCGCTCCACGCGACGCGGGCAGCATGCAGCTCCGCGCAGCGTGCCTGCCGCTCGATAGTGGACGTACTGGCCATGTCCTGAATCAGCTGGGCCCATGTGCGCGGGCAGCAGGCCATGGCGACATCCGCCTGGTAGACGCGGTTCAGTTCATTGATGTCGGGATGGATGTGAACCAGCTTCTGACGGGGCGAGGGGATCTCGAAGAGGGAGTACCCCTGGCTGGGGATCTCGGAAAGGCGTCCCCCCACGATCAGGATCAGATCCGATTCCCGGATCGCTTCCAGCATCCGTGGGGAGCTCCCCAATCCCAGATCGCCGATGAAATTCGGGTGGTCGGTGGAGCAGAGCATCTGCCGGCGAAACTCCACGGCGACGGGAATGTCGTGGCGTGTGGAAAACGTGCCGAAGGCCTGCACGGTGTCCTCGTCCCAACCGCTGCCCCCGAGAATCGCCACGGGCCGCTGAGCCTGGGCCAGCAACGATTCGAAGGCGTGCAGTTGCGCGGTCGTGGGTGACGCGTCGGTGCGCACACAGGGGCGCGCATCGTCGACCGCCAGAGTCTCCGTCAGCATGTCTTCGGGCAGCGCCAGCACGACCGGTCCCGGGCGCCCCGACTGTGCGACATGGAAGGCGCGCGCCAGATATTCGGGGATACGTTCGGCCTGATCGATTTCAGCCGCCCATTTGACTTGTGAGCCAAACACGGCCTTGTAGTCCATCTCCTGGAAGGCCTCACGGTCGCGATGCGAACGGCGGATCTGCCCCGCCAGCAGGATCATGGGCGTGGAATCCTGCGACGCGACATGAATCCCCGCGATGGCGTTGCAGGCGCCTGGCGCCCGTGTCACCACGCAGATGCCGGGTCGCCCGGTGAGTTTCCCATAGGCTTCCGCCATCATCGCGGCGCCGCCCTCCTGGCGGCACACGGTGACCTGGATGCCGGCGTCGTAGAGGCCGTCGAGCACCGCCAGATAGCTTTCGCCCGGGACGCAGAAGACGTGGTCGGTGCCATGCAGGCGGAGCTGGTCGACCAGCACGTGGCCGGCGAGGCGTGGTCTGGAATTTGTCATATTGGCGCGTCCTGAAGTCATGGAACCCAGCGTACCACCTGATGGTACGTCCATCGTCCGGGTCGGTGCCCGTACCGCGTGCTTCAGGCCGGCTCCACCCGTGTGGTCTTTGCGGCGGCGCGGCCTCGCAGCCACTCCAGCACCAGCAGCAGCGTGGTCGAAAACAGGATCAGGATGGTGGCTACGGCGGCAATGACGGGGCTGATGTTCTCGCGGATACCGGTGAACATCTGGCGTGGCAAGGTGACCTGCTCCGGCCCGGCAAGGAACAGCGTGATCACGATTTCGTCGAAAGCGGTCGCGAACGCGAACAGTGCACCGGCAATGACGCCCGGGGCGATGATGGGCAGCGTCACATGGAAGAAGGAGTGGATCGGTCCGGCACCCAGGCTGTAACTGGCGCGGAGCAGATTCGGGTCGAATCCCTGCAGGGTCGCCGATACCGTGGTGACCACGAACGGCGCACCGATGGCGGCGAGTGCGAGGATCAGTCCCGAGTAGCTATTGACCAGGCCGTATGGCGCGAAGAAGAGATAGATGCCCAGGCCCGTGACGACCAGGGGCACGATCATGGGCGAAATCAGGACGGCCATGAGCAGACCCTTGCCCGGGAATTGCGCCCGGTGCAGGCCGGCTGCCGCGAGGGTTCCCAGAACGGTGGCCAGCGCAGTGGCCGAAGGCGCCACGATGAAGCTGTTGGTGGCGGCGCGCGCCCAGTCGTCGGAGTGGAAAAGCGTGTCGTACCAGTGCAGCGAGAAGGACTGGATCGGGTAGAGCAGCATGGACCCCTGGTTGAACGACAACGGGATGATGACCAGAATGGGCAGCAGCAGAAAGAGCAGGATCAAGGCGCACAGGATGCGCAGCGTGTAGTACCAGAGGCGCTCTGCCGGTGAGGCATACGGCGGCAGCGAGGTTCTCAGCATGACGTGTCCCTATCCGAGCGCCAGTTCCTTGCCCGAAATCCTGCGGTACAAGGCGTAGAGCAGCAGGGTGCCGGCCAGCAGGATGAGGCCCAGGGCACTGGCCATGCCCCAGTTGATGGTCTGGTTGGTGAAGTAGGCGACGTAGTAGCTGATCATCTGGTCGCCCGCGCCGCCCAGCAGGGCCGGCGTGATGTAGTAGCCCACGGCGATGATGAAGACCAGCAGGGAGCCGGCGGCGACTCCCGGATAGGTTTGGGGGACATACACTCGCCAGAAGGCGGCAAAGGGATGGCTTCCCAGAGAGATCGCGGCGCGCTGATAGCTGGGCGGCACCGATTGCATCACGCTGTACAGGGGCAGCACCATGAACGGCAGGAGGATGTGCACCATGGCAATGTAGACGCCCAGGCGGTTGAAGAGCAGCGGCAGGGGCTGGGAGATCAGCCCGAGGTGCAGCAGCGCGTCGTTGATGAGCCCCTCGCGTTGCAGCAGCACCACCCAGGCGGCAATGCGCACCAGGATGGACGTCCAGAAGGGGATCAGGATGCAGATCAGCACCAGGTTGGCCTGCCGCTTGGTCAGCCGCGTGATCCAGTAGGCCAGGGGATAGCCCAGAAGCAGCGCGACCAGCGTCACCACGAGGCTGATGGTGAAGGTGCGCGAGAAGATGGCCCGGAAGGCGGACGTGTCGGGTGGCACGGAGACGATGTGGCCGTCACTGTTGGTCTGCAGGTCCAGGGACGCGAGCAGGTAGTACGGTGACCACGATTTGTCGTTGTTGGCGATGGCGACCCAATACCGGGTGTCCCCCCAGCGCGGGTCCAGTTTCACCAGATCTTCGCGGGCGGCCGCGCCATCGGCCGCCTGAATGGGCATATGGCGCATCGTCTTGAAGATAAGCGAGCGGTATCCCGGAACTTCGTAGTTGAGCCGCCGGGCCAGTTCGCCCGCGGCGCTGGTGTTCTTGGCGTGAGCCAGATCCTGGCCAAGCGCCAGGTAGGCCGCATCCGGAGGAAGCGCGTGCCTGTCCCAGTTCTGCAAGGCTTGCAGCGTCCGGGGCAGGGTGCGGATGACTTCGGGATTGTCGATGGCGCGCGTCAGCAGCGAGGCGATCGGGATGACGAAGATCACCAGCAAGAAGATCGCCAGCGGGCCCACCAGAAGCAGAGCGCGCGCCGTCCGGCGGCGTTGCGTCGTCTTCATCGCCCGCCGGATCGCATCCGGGTTGGCAATCGTCGTTTCCATGGTGTCCCCTGAAACGCGGCCGGCAGTCACTGCCGGCCGCTGGCTGCCTAGCGGGCGGCCCAGGCGGTGAAGCGTTGCTCCAGCTCCTCGCCGTGATCCGTCCAGAACTCAAGGTTGTTGAACAGCGCGTCCTTGGCGTTTGCTGGCGAGTTGGGGACTTTGGCCAGGACCTCGGGACTCAGCATGCCGATGGCCTTCTTGCTGACGGGGCCATAGGCGATGTTCTGCGAGTAGGCAGCCTGTGCCTTGGGTGAGGCGGCGTATTTCACGAACGCAATGGCCTGCTCCTTGTTGGCCGACCCCGTCGGGATGACCCAGTAGTCGAAGTCGTACACGCTGCCGGGCCAGGAGATCTTCAGGTTCTTGCGGCCTTCACGCTGGGCGGCGTCGATACGGCCGTTGTATGCCGAGGACATCACCACGTCGCCGGCGGCCAGCATTTGCGGGGGCTGCGCACCCGCTTCCCACCACTGGATGTTGGGCTTGAGCTCGTCCAGCTTCTTGAAAGCCCGATCCACGCCTTCCGGGGTGGCCAGGACCTTGTACACGTCCTGCGGCGCGACTCCGTCTGCCATCAGTGCAAATTCCAGGTTGTAGTGGGCGCCCTTGCGCAGCCCGCGCTTGCCCGGGAATTTCTTCACGTTCCAGAAATCCGCCCAGCTCGTGGGAGCCGTCTTGAGGGCGTCGCCGTTGTAGGCCAGCACGGTAGACCACACGAAGGTGCCCACCCCGCAGTATTTCAGAGCCCCCGGGACCATGTCGTTTTTGTCCAGGATCTTCGTCCAGTCGATATTTTCGTAGGTGCCTTCGTCGCAACCGCGCCCAAGGTCACCGGTCTCGACTTCGACCGCGTCCCAGACCACGTTGTGCGCCTGGACCATGGCTTTGACCTTGGCCTGCTCGCCGTTGTAGGCGACGGGGATGACCTTTTTGCCGGACTCTGCTTCGAAGGGCTTGATGAACGCGACCGTCTGCGCGTCACCATTGGCGCCGCCAAAGTTCACGACCGTCAGGTCGCGAGCCTGGGCGGATTGTCCGAGCATGGCCAGCGGCGCGGTAAACGCCAGGGCGACGAGTAAGGAACGAGGTTTCATGGATGTCTCCAGTGTTGTTGTCGGAGTAGTGGATCAGGGCCGGAAGATGCGGACGTGCTCACGAGCGACCTGCAGCCGGACCTGCCGGCCTCGGGCTCGTACCCCTGGGTCCGCAGCCAGGGGCATTTTTACGAAGAAAGCTTCTGATGGGGAGATCTGGCATCGCAGCCGGACGTGGTCGCCGAGATAGACTTCGTCGACCGTGCTGGCCTGGAATTGATTGATCGCGCTGTCATCGGCGCAAGGTGTGATGCGTTCGGGGCGGATGGCGGCGACGCAGGGACTGCCGATCGCCAGGCCCTGAACGTTGATGCCCTGCAGCACCTGGCCGCCCGCGATCTCGACCTGGCAGGTGCCGCCATTAGTGGATTGGACCGTGCCTGGGAACTGGTTGCTGTCGCCGACAAAGCCGGCCACGAACCGGTTGCAGGGCGCCTCGTACAGGGTGTCCGCCTGGGAGACCTGTTGAATGATTCCCTGGTCGAACACGGCAATGCGATTGCTCATGGTGAGCGCCTCGCTCTGGTCGTG
>Ga0134125_10002473_pt1 | contig 21939 bp, 24 predicted proteins | sample KB31751_FD_96464 | JGI IMG/M metagenome (GOLD analysis project Ga0134125, IMG submission 96464) | Terrestrial soil microbial communities with excess Nitrogen fertilizer from Kellogg Biological Station, Michigan, USA - KB3-175-1 | ecosystem: Environmental > Terrestrial > Soil > Unclassified ... | reverse complement strand
GGCAGGTGCCTGTCGTCACCACCTCGCCGGCCTTCAGCGTAAGACCCAGTTCGCGCAATTCGTGGGCGAGCCAGGTGAGCGCGACACGGGGATCGCCGAGCACGTTCTTGCCGTGGCCGATATAGTGCTGACCACGCAGCGTGATGCGCGGCCGCTCTTCGATCAGATCGCGCGCGCGCCAGTTCGCCGTCGTCGGTGCGCCGAGCACGAAGAGATGGGCGCAGGCGTTGTCGGCGATGAGCTGCGCCTCGCCGGCGATGACGAAATCGGCGAAACGGGAGTCCGGAATCTCGATCGCAGGATGCAGCGTCGCAACCGCATCCAGCACCTCGGCGACCTCGAACGGAGTCGGCCGGGGATGCAGATCCTTTCCCATCCGGAAGGCAAATTCCGGCTCGGCGACGCGCATTTCGTTGCCGCGCATCGGCGCGGTGCCGCCCTCGGCAAGCACCGTTTCCTTGAAAATGCGGCCGGCGAGCGGACCGGCGACATTGATATGCCGCTGCCCGGCCTCGCTGGTCGCAGCGATCTTCCAGCCGAACAATTTGTCCGCCGAGAAGTTCGCAAGCGCCGCCTGTACGGCATAGGCTTCGGTGCGGCTGCGCGGGCGCATCCGTTCATCGAGCGCTGCGAGCTTGGTGCCGGCGCTCCAGTGGTCATGGAGAATGCGCGAGGCGGCGGCGATCTGTTGTTGGTCGAGCATTGGCTGGCGTGTCCTACCCGATGATGATTTTGGTTCGCGGCGAAAGGCGCCGCAACAATTGCAGCATAGCGGCTTTGGTCATCGACACGCAGCCCGCCGTCGGGCGGAAATTCGCCCGCGCCAGATGCAGGAAGACCGCGCTGCCCCGGCCGGCGACGCGCGGCCTTGTATTGTGGTCGAGTTCGACGATGAAATCGTACAGATGATCCTCGCGCTTGAGCCGGTCGCCGGTCTGACCCGGCGCCCGGCGTACCGGCCGATTGTAGTGGCGGTCGGTCCGGTCCTCGCACCAGGCATCCTCGGGCCTGATCGGCCGGAGCGGCAGAAAGGTGCGTGGCCGCACGTTGCGGTCGGCGCGCCACCAGACCCGCTGCGGCCGAAAGGTGCCTCTGGGCGTCCCGCCGTCGCCCTCGCGCTTATTGGCCAGGACGCCGCCGCGGCCGAGCGCAACCGGGATGGTGGTCCCGCCCGCCGTCAGCCAGCCGCGGCAGGGATTGCCGGCGGCCGCGCGAATTGTCACGGAAGCGAGTGGCCGGCCAGCCCGGAATTTATCATAAGTAATTGAAATATCCTGTCTTTTCATGAAATGTCAGTAACGGATGGGTTGCTTGCGCGCTTTATTCCATTACAGGACATTCATCTGAACGCCTTGGTTTTCTGGAGTAGACTACGTGTTGACTTGTGAATCGGTAAGGGGCGCCTACTTTCAACACGTATCCACTGGAGGTGGAGGCCCATTGCAATCGGGCCGGTCGAAAGCCATTTGCTCCGCCGCAGCCCCATAGAGGATGAACACATGGCCAATGCCCGCAAGATCCTAATCGTGGATGACGATACCGATCTGCGCGATACGTTGGTGGAGCAATTGTCGCTGCACGACGAGTTCGAAGCCTCCGCCGTCGATACCGGTGCAAAGGGCGCCAGCGCCGCCAAGGCGAACGCTCCCGATCTCGTCCTGATGGATGTCGGCCTGCCGGATACGGACGGCCGCGAAGTGGTGCGCTCCTTGCGCAAGGGCGGCTTCAAGGCTCCCATCATCATGCTCACCGGGCACGATACCGATTCAGACACGATTCTTGGCCTGGAATCCGGCGCCAATGACTACGTCGCCAAGCCGTTTCGTTTCGCGGTGCTGCTGGCCCGGATCCGGGCGCAACTGCGCCAGCACGAGGCCAGCGAAGACGCGGTGTTTTCGGTTGGTCCCTATAGTTTCCGGCCCGGCTCGAAGATGCTCAGCGCGGCGAACGCGAGAAAAGTGCGGCTGACCGAGAAGGAAACCGCGATTCTGCGCTTCCTTTATCGCGCCGGCCAGCTGCCGGTGTCGCGTGAGACGCTGCTGCAGGAGGTGTGGGGCTATAATTCGGGCGTCACGACCCACACCCTCGAGACCCATATTTACCGGCTGCGCCAGAAGATCGAGAAGGATGCCGCCAATCCGGAAATCCTGGTAACGGAGGCCGGTGGCTACAAGCTGGTGCCGTGATACGAATGGGGGCACCGATTCGCCAAAACGTGTCCCGATCACCGGTCCTGAATGTCGATCGAAGATGATGTGGCCCTGATGGAACGGGTGCCGACGCTGCGCCTGCTCGGCGATGCGCCGCTGCGCATGCTCGCGATCGGCTCCGAGCAGCGCAGCTTGGGGCGCGGAGACACGTTGTTCAAGCAGGGCGATGAGGCCGATTGCGGCTTTGTCATCCAGCGCGGGACGTTGCGGGTCCACGACGACAGCGGCGCCGAAATGACCGTGGGCCCCGGGACCCTGATCGGCGAACTCGCGCTGGTCGTGGCGATGCGCCGCCCGTCGAGCGCCACTGCGCTCGAGCCGTCGGCCGTCGTCCGCATCACGCGCAGCCTGTTCCAGCGTGTGCTGGAAAGCGATCCCGCGGCCGCCCGCCGTTTGCGCGACGAGTTCGCTCATCGCTCGTCCCGGATCGCCAGCGACATTCTCATGGCCGGCGCGAAGCTGAATACGTAAGCGCCGCCTGAGCCGGCGGTGCTGTGATCTGGTGAGATTGTCGAACAGCCAAGCACTCCCTGTCATCGTCCGGCTTGCCGCCTCCGCTAGAGCTCCGGCGCGCCTTGGACTCCTGAGCCTCGTCGAAGCCTTTGGCGAAGACGGGACCGGACAATCCAGTAACCTGTGGCGCGTATTATGTGCCCACAACAGGCGACATGGGCTACTGGATGCCCGCCTTCGCGGGCATGACGAGTGGAGAGGATATGACTCCGTGTTCTCGCGGCGTCTTTCGCCCGAGTTGTGCATCACCATCACCCACCGAAAATACAGAGGGCGCAGGGAAGGCCGGGTGGCCGCTGCACCCGGGGCCCTCGCGCCGGAAAAATTGCGCGAAGGGCGCGTGACCACAGGTACAGGCGGAGACACTCCGGCCTTCCCTGCGCAGTGATTTACGGCTTACTTCGCGCTCTCCTCGGTGAACCAGCGTTTGCCACCGTCATTTTCGCGCATCATCTTGCGCGAGAACTTAGCGCCTGCATGGGCGCGCCAGGACCACACGACTTCGCCGTCCGCGTGGCGCCGCTCGTCCGTCGGCGCCTTCGCGTCCACCGCGGCCCGCCTCACGTTCGTGACGATCGCGATACGTCCCTCTGCATCGAGGCGGGATGCGCGGACGATACGCCTGATTTGGGTTTCTGGAAAACAGAAATATTTTTGCGCGCGCGAGTTGACAGGATTTCGCGCCTGCGGCCCGTCGGGCAAATCAGCGTGCTTGAGTCACGTGCTGACGCCGAAGGCAAACTAGCAAGGTTTGATCTGCGGATGCTTGCAATCGAAGCGGATAAGAGCGCGGTGGCTGGATCCGAGTGGCCACTATGCAAGAGATGGTTCCCCACTGGCCGCCAGCCCCGCCCTTCAGCACCACCTCTCCAAATGTGAACACATCACCGCCGCTCGATGAACAAGCGATAACCGCGATTTTCGCGCAAATGTGGGCAAGGCTGCAGTTCGATCGAATTTTGAGCCTCGGAGTGATTCAATAATGTTAGGTGCAGGCGATAATAAGTCCATTGGGAAATCCGGCCAGCGGAACCGGAAGAAGAAGCAGCAACAGAGTGTAAAGGCAGAGGAACGGAGCCTCAAACCGGCCCAAGAAGAGCACGCGAAGCCGGATCAATTGCAGGCCGCGCAAGAGCAGGTGAGCGCGGGGTCCAGCGAAAGCTACTCGACGGACAGCGCTCTTGCTGACGCCGACCAAGCCGGCTCAGTCGCGTTGGTGCAAGAATTGCAGGAGGACCAGGAGCCAATGAGCATACCGGTCGCTTCGCACGAAAGCTACGCGAGCGACGACACTCACACCAATGACGCTCACACCAATATCGAGGAAGCTGACCTCGCTGCATCGGCGGACCCAATTCCGGTCAGCTTTCAATCGCTCGCAAATGCGTATGAGGACTACGCCAGGAACTCGTTCGAACAGAGCCGCTTGTTTGTTGAAAAACTTGCGAGCGTGCGGTCGCTCGACGGAGCCCTTGAGCTTCAGACTGATTTCGTGAAGCACGCTTGCGAAGCGTTCATTGCCGAGACGCAGAAGATTCGCGATATCCAAAGAGGGCTGGCCAGGCAAGGATTGGCGCATTTGGAGCAGTTCGTAGCTAGGATGTCCCCGGTCACCCTTATGCTGCCGGCTTCACGCAACTAGTTGCTTCGGGGCCTCGCAAATCGAGGCCCGCCAAGCTCAACGTCAATCACCACGCATCGCTCGTCATCGCGATGCGTGGTCTGTTCGGTGCCGGACGAAAAGGCCGCCGAACCTGGCGCCTGCATGAGCGCTTCAATCGCCGGCATCGCGATCGGCCTGGTGACTTGAGCGTTACTGGGCAGTCCAGCCGCCATCGACGGGCAGAGCGGTGCCGGTGATGCCCGCGGCGGCCTCCGAACACAGGAACACGGCAACGTCGCCGATCCGCTCAGGCGGCAACAGCGTCTGGTTGGGCTGCTTTTCCCGTAGCAGGTCGCGAATGGCGGAAGCACGATCGCCGCCGAACTGCGCGGCGCGTGCTTCGATCTGTGGCTGGATGATTGCGGTGTCGGTCCAGCCCGGGCAGATGCAGTTGACCGTGATGCCTTGCGCGGCCGTCTCGAGCGCCACACCCTTCGACATGCCGACCAGTCCGTGCTTGGCGGCAAGATAGGCGGCCTTGTTGACGGAAGCGACCAAGCCGTGAACCGAGGCGATGTTGACGATCCGGCCCCAGCCTTTCCTGCGCATCCTTGGTACTGCCGCCTTCATGGTGTGAAAGGCAGCCGACAGGTTGACCGCAACGATCGCATCCCAGCGTTCGGTCGGAAATTCGTCGACAGGACAGGTGAATTGAATGCCGGCATTGTTGACGAGAATATCCGGAGACGCGAGCAGGTCGGCGGCCTGGTCGACGAGGCGGGCGGCGGCCACGGGGTTGGCGAGATCGGCGCTGACGTAAACCGTCTTTGTGCCGGTCTGGCGTGAAAGCTCCACCGCGACCGTTGGCCGGCCTCTGCGGGTTCGATGCCATGCAGCACCACGGCCGCGCCGGCGTGAGCAAGGCGATCGGCGATGGCCCGGCCAATGCCCTGAGTGGCACCTGTCACCAAGGCACAATGGTTCTTCAGCATGATCAGACTTCCTTCTTAGATCATGATCCGATTAGACGGAATCGGATCATGATCTCATCTCTTGTTTGAGCATGATCTCCGCGCAAACGCGTTCCGCGTTTGTCAGCTAAGGGAAAGCCGGTTTCCACTTTTCCGGATCATGCTCCAAGTCCCTGGTCGAGCTGGCGCAGCTCGGTCTTGAGCACCTTGCCGTAGTTGTTCTTCGGGAGGGCCGCCACAAAGCGATACGCCTTGGGACGCTTGAAACGGGCGATCTGCTCCAGGCAGAGTGCATCAAGCTCGGCCTCGCTCGGAGAGACGCCCGGTCTTCCGACGACAAAGGCCACGACCACCTCTCCCCATTCCGGATGCCTGCGCCCGATGACAGATACCTCGGCGACCCCGGGGTGACGCAGCAAGACCTCCTCCACTTCGCGCGGATAGATGTTGCTGCCCCCGGATATGATGACGTCCTTGGAGCGGTCCTTGAGCGCCAGGAAGCCATCGTCGTCCAGACTGCCGACGTCTCCGGTGAAGAGCCAGCCATTGCGGAGGGTTGCGGCGGTCGCCTCGGGGTTCTGCCAATAGCCCTGCATCACGGTCTCGCCCCGAACCAGGACCTCGCCGACTTCGCCAGCGGCGATCGGCCGGCCCTCGGCGTCGCCGACCCGGACCTCCACCAAGCTCTGTGCGACCCCGACCGAGGCGATGCGCTGGTCGTATCGCGGATGATGGCGGTCGGCCAGATGCGCCCGCGACAGCGCGGTGATCGTCATTGGGCTTTCGCCCTGGCCGTAAATCTGCACAAAGCGATCACCCATCACGTCGAGTGCCCGGCGGATGTCCTCCGCATACATCGGGCCGCCGCCATAGACGATCGTCCGGAATCCGGCGGGATCAGAACCGCTTTGCGCCACATGATCGACGAGCCGCTTGACCATCGTCGGCGCCGCGAACATTGCGAGCCGACCATGATGGCGCGACAGCGCGACCAGCTCCTCCGGATCGAAGTGGCCGGATTCCGGTACGACGTGGCGCGCGGCCGCCAGAACATGGGCAGAGTTGTACAAGCCCGCGCCATGGGAGATCGGTGCGGAGTAGACCATGACGTCCTGCGGCGCAACCTGGTCGACGTCGGTGAAGTAACACGTCGTCATCGCGAACAGATTGCGATGGCTGAGCATGACCCCCTTGGGGCGGCCCGTCGTTCCCGAGGTGTAGAACAACCAGGCGAGATCGTCCGGCGCGCGGTGCAGAGGCTCTGTAACCGCCTCGGAGGCCAGCAGCTTCAAATATTCGTCCCGCCCAGGGATCAGCAGGTGTCTGAGAGCGGGGGCACCGCGGAGCAAAGCCATGAGATCAGTGGAAAGCGCTTCACTGACGAACAGCGCCAGAGCTCCCGAATCCTGAAGCACGAATAACGCCTCGCGTGGATGCAGTTTGGCGTTGATCGGTACCGCGACAAGTCCGGCGAACCAGATGCCGTACAGCGCTTCGAGGTATTCCGGGCAGTTGTCCATGAACAAGCCGACGCGGTCGCCCGGCTTCAGGCGCAAGCCATCCGTCAAGCCCCCGGCGATACGCGCAGACCGCGTTGCCAAGCCCCGGTAGTCGGCAATCAGTGTCGTATGACGAAAGAGCGCGGGCGCCGTCGGGAAAACGCGCGCGGAACGCACCAGCAGCTGAGCCAAATTCATGACGCGTTTCCCTCGGCGTTGCCCTCGTGCCCATCCCTTGGCTGCCCGGGCCCGTTTGGTTTCCTGTCCCTTTGAGGCGAGCAACGAAAGTACCGGTTTGCGAGGCATCAGAGCAATTCGTAGAACTACGTCAAGTAGGTGCGTTGCTCGCACCGGAGGATGACACGGATGGTTCTACCCATCACGGACCATGATCTGCGGCTGGCGTTCGACCTTGCGCCGCTCGGTCTGATCGTTGCGAGAGACCGCGTGATTCAGTCCTGCAACGCAGTGCTGAGCGGCATGTTCGGTTACGCGCACGGTGAGCTGCAGGAAAAATCGCTCAAATTGCTCTATCCGAGCCCAGCGGAGTTCGAGACGATCGGCGCTCGCGGGCTATCCGTGATGCGTGAGACGGGATTGTACAGCGATGAGCGGATCATGAAACGGAGGGACGGTTCATTGTTCTGGTGCCATGTCTCCGGACGGGCCGCGGACCGACGGCAGCCCTACGAATGCGCGGTCTGGGCATTCGAGGACATCTCCGACAAACGGCCGGTGGCGACACGACTGTCCGAACGCGAGCGTGACATTGCGCGCTTGCTGGTCACCGGCATGACGAGCAAGGAGATTGCTCGCCAGATCGGCATCAGCCCACGCACTGTGGAGGCGCATCGATCGCGCCTGATGCACAAGTTCGAGTCGCGCACGCCGGGCCAGCTCATCGCGCGCCTCGCCGGCATTCCAGCCTGAAGACGAAGGCGGCTGGATTCGCCGACCGTTGCGCGTGTCGCCCAGCGCTTTGGCTTAACCGAACCGCGCTGTGGCGGTCAAATTCTGCCTTGCCCAGCTCTTCGCGAAAGCAGTCGATCGTCAGCGGGGCTTATGGGGCTTATCGTAAGCTTTCCCGCTTCCAGTCTGGCTAGTCGAACCCGTGGTCTGGTCACTTTTCCGGTCGACCCGGGGGATGGGCAGCAGCGCCCGGTTTGTCTTGATCGGCCACGTATCCGGATTCTCCAGAGTTACGGGTCTTGACCCCCTTGTCTGCGTCACGCTGCATCTGCTCGTTGGGCTCGCTAGTCTTGAGCCCTTTATCGACATCGCTGTGCATCTGCTCCTTGGTTTGCTCACTGGGCGCGGCCTTTTGCTGTTGCGCCGTTGCTTGAAAGGCAATCGCGCTTCCAGCAACGACCATAATTGCGAAGATTGATGTTCGCATAGTCATTCCTCCAGTCGGTTGCCCCGGGTGGTGAAGCGTCAAATTCCGGACGTTTTTTCGGCCTCAGGCTATTTGGGCTCCAGGCTATTTTGGTCGGCGTCTTCTTCATTCCCAGTCGGGATACGCATCGCTGGATCCCTCTCCTGGAAGGAGAGGCCCGCAAGCAGATCAGGTTAGGGCCTGATCAGTGGTCGAGTTCCATGAGCGCCGGCCTACGGCTTGGGAAGCAGCGAGCCGCGCTTCTGCATCCTCGCTCAATTCGTCCAATTTCTTCAGATACACCACGGCGGCGACTTGCAGGACATCGAAGTCATGCTCGCCGGCATCGGAAAGACTGGTGATGTATCGATAAAGAGCGGTACGACGATCATCGGTTTCATCGACCCCTTGGTGGAGCAGCAGGTATGTGCGCCAAGCGAAAGCGCATGCCCCTTCGACGACGCGAGAAGCCATGAGCGTTCTCCCATTTGCTTGACAAAACTGAAGGCCCGTTTTCGTTCCGGCGCGTTCTCAAGTTGAGATGGCTGTTCCGTCGCTGCGCCGCAGGATAATCGCCTTCCACGTCTCACGAGATCGACGGCCGCGTGGAGGTCCATCTGAGCGTTGCGCCCATCGGAACAGGGCTTGGTCAACCAGCATTGCATATCGGCGAGTCGGAGGTTCCCTGAACCTGGCTTGGCTCTGTATTAAAAATTGATATCCGAAATGAGAAGGCCGCCGGTTCGGGCGGCCACTGTTCATGATCGGCACTCGATCTATTTGGTTTAACCGTGGCTGGGGCACCACCACGAAGCAGCGGCCGATATCTCGCCGTGATCCCATTCGATCAGGCGAGGATACGGGGCGCCGCGGTGGCCTGATCACCTGTGTTCGGCGTGCCGGTCGGCTCGATCAGCAGGATCTGCACTTCCCCCCGCGCTACGGGGCGATGCTCGACGCCCCTGGGTACGACAAAAACCTCGCCGGTGTTGAGGGTCACCGTGCGATCGCGCAACTCGATGTCAAGCGTACCCTTGAGCACAAGAAAGAAATCGTCCGTGTCGTCATGCTTGTGCCAATGGAATGGCCCCTCGAGCTTGGCCACCATGATGTCGTTGTTGTTGTAAGTCGCAACGGTGCGCGGGGAGTAGCGATCAGTGAAGGTTGCAAGCTTATCGGCGAGATTTGCGGGTGCTTTCATTGCGTTTTTCTCCTTTGCGCGCACTCTCCGGCGTTCAGGAGGCGCATGATCTGCACATCGTTGCGGCCGGCAGCCGTTACGCGACCGCTTTGAGTGTAACTCTTCGGCGCGACCAATTAAAAGGCTTGCGCTTGTATCTGCTCAGGATTCTGCTGGAGCACGAAGCTAATCGCCTTTCGCCTCGATTGGCGCCCCTAGCCAGGTCGACGCAATCTGGTGTAGCGCACCCAAGAAGCGTAGCGAATCGCGAGCAACGTCTTGTGTCGTCCCCGTGTTGCCCGATGTGACGCCGCCGAACTTGCCTCGATTTGCATATTGCTGCGCGATGTCGAATGCAGTGCCGGTGCCGGCATGCTCGCTGCCGGAAGCAGTAGCCCGATCGGCCGCAGGAGCGGTTGAGATCAAAGCGGGAGTAAAGGCGAGGAAAGCCACGAATACGAAGGCAGAGGTCTTCATCGTTTGTACTCCTGGTCTACGCGCGGGCTCAACAATGCCTCCAGTTTAGACCGGCATTGTTTCGAGACGTTTTCGTCTCGGGTCGAGAACGATTTCGTGCATTTGAAAGTGCTTGGACGCGCGCGCCATCGATTTTCTCGAACGCATCAATCGATATGTTCGTCTGGATTTCTGGCTGACAAGCGCCAACATGGCGCGCGGGCCATTCTCTGCGCAGGAGGAATGGCCGATTGCCAAGAACATCGCGGGGCGAGCCCGCGCCCTTCCAGGAGGAGACTCTATGAGCGCCGTCGGTATCGACACGGCTATCGACTTTGCGGGTGTAGCAGACGGCCCGAACGAGGTTTCCCGGAGGCTCGAGAGCCTCACCGCATCGTCCTATCTCTGGCGGCTGGTGATCCTGCTGTCGCTCGGCGGCTGCTTTGAGATGTACGACCTGTTCCTCACCGGCTATATCGCGCCGGGCCTCAGCCGCAGCGGCCTCTTGACGACCACGACGGCGCACTTTTTCGGCTTCTCCGGCATCGGCGCCTTCGTCGCCGCGACCTTCGCGGGCCTCTTCGTCGGCACGTTCTTCCTTGGTTTCCTGGCCGACCGGTTCGGGCGCCGCGCGATCTTCACCTGGGCGCTTTTGGCCTATAGCGCCGCATCCGTGCTCATGGCCGGTCAGACTACCGCTGGCGGCGTATTGTTGTGGCGGTTCATTGCCGGCATCGGCATCGGGGTCGAGATCATCACCATCGACGCCTATATCACCGAGCTGGTGCCGAGCGGCGTGCGCGGCCGGGCCTTTGCGGTCAATCAGGCGGTGATGTTCGTTGCCGTACCGATCGTCGCGTTCCTCGCCTGGTCGCTGGTGCCACGCACGCCATTCGGGATCGACGGCTGGCGCTGGGTGGTGCTGATCGGCGCGGCCGCCAGCATGGTGATCTGGGTGCTGCGGCTCTATCTGCCTGAGAGCCCGCTCTGGCTGGCGCGCCAGGGGCGTAGCAGCGAGGCGCTCGCGATTGTGCGGAAACTCGAGGCCGCAGCCGGTTCGACTGCGCGTCCCGAACGCGTGGCGATCCCGCGCACGTCCGCTGCCGTGCAGAAAGCTGGTTTCGCCGATCTGCTCAGGCCGCCCTATTTGTCGCTCGTCGTGCTGTTCATGGTATTCAATTTCTGCCAGGCCTTCGGCTTCTACGGCTTCGCCAACTGGGTGCCGACGCTGTTGGTGGCAAAGGGCATCACCGTCACCAAGAGCCTGCAATACGCCTTCATCGTCGCGTTCGCCTATCCGGTCGCGCCGCTACTGGCCGCCAGCTTTGCCGATCGCTTCGAACGCAAATGGATCATCGCCGGCGCCAGCTTTGCGATCATCCTCTTCGGGCTGGCGTTCGCGGAACTGACCGCGCCGGCCTTGCTGATCCTCTGCGGCGTGCTGCTCACGGCAGCGAACACCACGATGTCCTATGCTTATCACGCCTATCAGACCGAGGTTTTCCCGACCGCGGTGCGGGCGCGGGCCGCGGGAATCGTCTACTCCATGAGCCGGATCAGCGCGACGTTCTCGGGTTTCATCGTCGCCTTCATGCTGCGCGAGGGCGGTGTTGCCGGCGTGTTCGGCCTGATCACGGCCGCGATGGTGGTCGTGATCGTCACGCTCGTCGGCTTCGGCCCGGATGTGCGCGGCAAGGCACTTGATGCGTAAAATCAAGACCTTGCCGAAGCCCTGACGCGTAGCTAGCTACCTCTCACGTCAAGTTTTCGGGAGAGGTAAGGACCGCCATGATCGAGGCCGCCTTCAAGGCGCTCGCGCAGATGCTGTCGCCGCCGATGCGCTCCATCCTGTGGCGATCGATCGGGCTCGCTTTGGTGCTGATCACGGTGCTCGCGATCGCGCTGCAGTGGCTCCTGAGCTGGCTTGCCACCTCGGGCGAAGGGTGGGCGGAAGCGGCGCTCGGCCCTGCCGCCCATATGCCGCTGTACGCACTCTCCTGGATCGTTTCCGTCGCCGCGGGGCTCGGCATCGTGTTCGGCGCGATCCTGTTGATGCCGGCGATTACCTCGCTCGTCGCCAGCTTCTTCGTCGACGAGATCGCCGATCATGTCGAGCGCGAATATTATCCGGCGGAGCGCCCGGGTAGAGCGCTGCCGTTCGGGATTGCGATGCTGGAGGGCATCAAGTTCGCGCTTCTGAGCATTCTTGTGTATCTCATCGCGCTGCCTTTCGTGTTCGTGGCCGGCGTCGGCTTTCTGGCGTTCTTCATCGCCACCGCCTGGCTGCTGGGCCGCGAATATTTCGAGCTGGCCGCCATGCGCTTTCGCCCTCCAGAGGAAGCCAAAGCGATGCGGCGCGACAACGCCACGACCATCTTTACCGCCGGCTTGCTGATTGCGGCCTTTGTCTCGATTCCGGTTCTCAATCTGGCGACGCCCCTGTTCGGCATGGCCCTGATGGTCCACATGCACAAGCGGCTGTCGGGACCGCAGCCCGAGCTGATCAAGCCCGCGCGGCGACCGGAAGCCTCCTGGCATTGAGTTATGCCTTGGAGATCGACACTCCGCACCGTCGCAATGCCGCCTTTGCAACACCAAACGGCTCCGGCGCGAACGGGCCGGGCGGCGACGGCGTGATGAAGGCAACGACCATCAAGGCGGCAATCGCGAGCCAAAAGCACAGCCAGAAACCATCAATATAGGCGAGCACGTTCGCTTCGCGCTGAACCTCGGCGGCAAGCGCTTTCACTGCACGGGCTGCAGCAGTGCCCACGCCGTGGCTCGCAAAATAGTCCGCAAAGCTCTTGAGCAGTCGCATCACTTTGATGCTGCCATTTTCGACATGCACTCCCAGATAATAGGAGTGGATCTGCTCGCGGACGCGCAGCCAAGTCCCCATCAGCGAAATGCCGATCTCGGCGCCGCCAAGCCGCATGATCTGGATATAGGCCGCAAATGCAGTTGCGCGCGTCGGATCGGAGTTGGAAAGCACCATGATGATGATGGGCGACAGCGTGAATGCCTGCCCGAACGACTGCAGCAGCACGATCGTCACGAAATCCCCGCGCGCCCAGTCATGCGTCAATTGCGTCCCGAGCAGATTTGCCGCGGCAAACGCCGAAAAGCCCAGCACCACCACGGCGCGCGGGTCGAAATGACGCAGCAAATAGGTCGACAGGGGCACCAGAACCACCATCGGCAGCGCGCCGCAAGTGAGCAGCAGCACGCCGCTCTGTTCCGGCCGCAGCCCGGCGACGACGGCGAGGAAATTCGGCACCAGCGATGAATTGGACAGACCAGTGAGCGTGTAGAGCAGGATCACCACGAGCGAAAGCCCGATGTTGCGCGAAAACAGCACGTTGACATGGGCCCAAGGCTGACGAACCAGGAATTCGTTGATGATGAAGGCGACGAACAGCAGGCCGCCACCGATCAGCAGGGCTATCACCGTGCCGGATCCCAGCCAATCGAGGCGATTGCCCTGATCGAGCCCGGCGTAGATCATGGAGACCGAGGTGCCGAGCAGCAGCATACCGCCCCAATCGGCATCCTTGAGCAGAGCGCGATTCACCGGCTCGTGCGGCGTACCGAGATAGACCAGCAACGCCATCAGCGGCGAAATCACCGCGCCCTGCCAGTAGATCCACTGCCAGCCAAGGTGCTCGACATAAAAGCCCACCGCCGACGAACTGGCGTCCAGGGCGAAGCCGACCCGGATCGCATAGATGGAAATTGCCGGCAGCCACCAGTGGATCGGCAGATTGCGGAAGATGATCATCAAAGTCGCGGGCACGAAGGTGCCGAGCAACATGCCGTGCGCAATGCTGAGCGCGATCAGCGTCGGATGGTGCCGGACGAAAGGGATCACCAGCGAGATCACCGCATAGACGAGGCTTGGAATGCCGAGCACCCGGCGCAGGCCGAACACGGTCGCGAGCCATGCTACCGCGGGCGCGATGAAAATCTGGGAGCCGATTGAGGCTGTGGAAAACCAGGCGCCTTCGTCGAAGCCGAGCGAAAATGCGCCGCGCAGATCCGGCAGTCCGACCGACGTCAGGCGGCTGTCGAAATTCGCAAGGAAGGCGCCGAGCAGAACGGCACCGGCAGCGAACAACGGCCGGCGGCCGATAGCGCCTTGCGAAACCGGTCCGCGCGCGCTGTCGTTATTTTGCGCCATGTGCGTCGGCGTCGTCAGTGTGAATGCGAGTCTCGACGGACATGCCCGGCAACAGACGCTCGAGCAGCGGCTGGTTCGCATCAAACTTGATCCGCACCCGAATGCGCTGGACGACCTTGGTGAAATTGCCGGTCGCGTTGTCCGGCGGCAGCAGCGCGAATTGCGAGCCGCTCGCCGGCGCGATCCGCTCGACGCGGCCGCGCAGTTTTTGGTTCGAGAAAGTGTCGACCCTGATATCGACGGGTTGGCCGGGCCTGACCCGGGTCAGCTGCGTCTCCTTGTAATTGGCGATCACGTAGACGTTCGGCAGCGGCACGACGTTGATGAGGTTGCTGCCGATATTGACGTAGTCGCCCGGCTGCACCTGCCGTTCGCTGACAACGCCGTCAAACGGTGACGTGATCTTGGTGTAGCCGAGCTTGAGCTTGGCCGCCGTGAGCACCGCTTTGGCGGCCTCGATGTCGGCGGCGCGCTGCTTCTTGGTTCCTTGCAGCACCTGGAGTTGGTGGCGTTGCGCGGCAACGACGGCCCGGCTCGCATGGACGTCGGCCTGCGCCTTGGCATAGGCGGCGGTGGCTTGTTCCAGCCGTTGCCGAGTTCCCGTGTCGGTCCGCTCCAGTAATTGCTGACGCTGATGTTCCTCCTGCGCCTCGACCTCCAGCGCGCTGGCCGCGACCTGCTGCGCGTCGACCTGGGCGATGGTCGCGTATTGCAGTTCGATCTCATTGGCGAGGTTGTCGAACGCCGCCTGTGCGGCGGCGACATTCGCTTCTGCTTGTGCCACCTGCGCTTCGTAGTCGGCGGGGTCGATCTGGATCAGGAGATCGCCGGTCTTGACCCGCTGGAAATCGCTGACGGCGACGGTGAGCACTTCGCCCGCCACCCGGCTGCTGAGTTTTGTCAAATCGGCGCGAACATAGGCATCGTCCGTGGTCTGGATGGCTCTGCTGCCGACCCAGGCGTCCCAGCGCAAAGTGGCGACCGCGACAAAGGCGAGCGCAACGATGACGGCGAATAGCGGGATCGCGAGCCGGGCCAAAGTGCCGCGAGCGGGTATCGGCGCGGCCGTCGACGTTCCGGATGGCGAGAACGCAGCCGCTGGGGCCGGCTTAGGCTGATCTGTGAGCGACAAGGATACAGTCCGGTTCTGCTGACTCAAATCCGCTTCTCCTGTCGATCGATGCGTTGCCGCAGACCAGATGAGCTTGATTCAGGAACCGGTGATAAGCATACGTCTGAGCCTCCGCCGGGGCGAACAGTCTGGATCGTTGATAAGGCATCAATTAAGCGTGCGTGGGCAGCGGTGGAGCGCCGGTTTACGCGTCGCGATGGTACGCGGTGCAATCGGTTCAGGTGGGCAAGCTGCCCAGTTAGACCGTCTTCTCCGGCCAGTGGCAGAGATCGTTGATCAGACACACCTCGCAGCGCGGCTTGCGCGCAAGGCAGGTGTAGCGGCCATGGAGAATCAGCCAGTGATGCGCATGCAGCATGAACTCGGCGGGGATCACCTTCTCCAGGGCGAGTTCAACCTCGAGCGGCGTTTTGCCCGGCGCGAGCCCGGTACGGTTGGCGACGCGAAAGACATGCGTGTCGACGGCAAGCGTATGCTCGCCATAGGCCATGTTGAGCACGACATTGGCGGTTTTGCGCCCGGCGCCGGGCAGTGACTCGATCTCGGCGCGGGTGCGCGGCACTTGCCCACCGAAATCATCGATCAGCTTTTGCGACAGCGCGATCACGTTCTTCGCCTTGGTGCGATAGAGCCCGATCGTCTTGATGTAGTCGCGCAGGCGTTCTTCGCCGAGCGCGAGCATTTTTTGCGGGCTATCGGCAACTTGAAACAATTCGCGCGTCGCCTTGTTGACTCCGGCATCGGTCGCCTGCGCCGAGAGTACGACGGCGACCAGGAGCGTGTACGGATTGAGATGCTCCAATTCGCCCTTGGGCTCCGGATTGGCCCTGCGAAACCGTTCGAACCCTTCGCGGATCTCGGCTGGGGTCCAGGGCTTTGGTGTCTTCGAAGGCTTTGATGTCTTGAGCGGCTCGGCTTTGGGCGATTTGGCTTTGGCCGGCTTTGTTTTACGCGCCTTTTTGGCCAAGCGCGCGGAGCTCGCTTTGGCCTTGTTTGCCGACTTCTTCGGCAGCGATTGAACGCGCGAGGCCTTGGCGCGTTGAGCGCGGGTGATTTTCGCCATGAACCGGATATACTGAGAGACGATGACCACAGGCAACGATTTTGATCCGGATCAGGCCGAGCCCGAACTGTTCAGGGCGCTGCTGACGCCGCATCGCTCGCTCAACCGCACCGGCTTCGTGCTGGTGATGGCGTCGTTGAGTGTGCTCAGTTTCGCGGCCGGGATCATCTTCCTCATCAAGGGCGCCTGGCCGGTGCTCGGCTTTTTGGCGGTTGCCGTGCTCGGGACTTATTGGGCGTTCAAGATCAATTTCCGCCGCGCCAAGGCCTGCGAGCATATTTCGATCACGCCTTCTGAGCTGCGGCTGCGCCGGGTGAGCCATCGCGGCCACGTGACCGAATGGGTCTTCAATCCGTTGTGGGTGCGGCTCGACCAGGACATCCACGAAGAATTCGGCATCGAGCACCTGTATCTGGCCTCGAGAGGCCAGCGGGTGGCAATCGCGAGTTTTTTGGGCCCTGGCGAAAAAGCGAGCTTTTCCAAGGCGTTGACAGCGGGACTGAACGCCGCAAAGCGGGGGCCGACCTACAATCCCATCTCGTAGGTTATTGATTGAGCATGATCTCCACGCCAACGCCTCGCGTTTCTTAGCAAGGGAAAACCGGTGCCCATTTTGCTTTGCGCTGACGCGGCCCTCCCGGGTCCGGATCATCCCCTGAACGCGATCGGAAATCGGGTGGTTTGCAAGACCCGGCTGCCCTACATCGTAGGGTATGATGACGCTTGCCATACATGACCATCGCCTGGCCAAGCCGGGCCCCCAGAGCGCGGCGCTTCGCGACTATGATTCCGTGCGCCGGGCGATCGCTTTCATCTCGGAGCGCTGGCGCAGCCAGCCGACCATCGAAGCGACGGCGGATGCGGCCGGCGTGACGCCTGATGAGCTGCATCATCTGTTTCGGCGCTGGGCCGGGCTCACGCCCAAAGCCTTCATGCAGGCGCTGACCCTCGATCACGCCAAGGGCCTGTTGCGCGATTCCGCCAGCATCCTCGATGCGGCGCTGGACTCGGGACTATCAGGACCGGGGCGGCTGCACGATCTCTTTGTCACGCATGAAGCGATGTCGCCCGGGGAATGGAAGAACGGCGGCGCCGGATTGACGCTGCGTTACGGCTTTCATCCCTCACCGTTCGGCACCGCGATCGTGATGACGGCACCGCGCGGCCTTGCCGGCCTCGCCTTTGCCGATCCCGGCGAGGAGGAGGCGGCCCTGGCCGACATGAAGCGCCGCTGGCCAAAGGCGACCTATGTCGAGGATTATCTGACCACCGCGCCGGTCGCGCAGCGCATCTTCGACCCCAAGCTTTGGCGATCGGATCAGCCCTTGCGCGTGGTGCTGATCGGCACCGATTTCGAGGTGCGGGTGTGGGAGACGCTGCTCAGGATCCCGATGGGCCGCGCGGTCTCTTATTCCGATATCGCGACCAAGATCAAAGCACCGAACGCCTCACGCGCCGTTGGCGCCGCGATCGGCAAGAACCCCGTCTCTTTTGTCGTGCCGTGCCACCGCGCACTCGGTAAGGACGGCAAGCTCACCGGCTATCACTGGGGTATCACCCGCAAACAGGCCATGCTCGGCTGGGAGGCGGGGAGAGTGGGGATGCAGTAGAAACTCCGTGGTCGTCCCCGCGAAGGCGGGGACCTATGACCACAGGCGGTCGTTCTTGCGATGATTCGTCGTGCCAATGCTCGCCGCAACATCTGCCTGTGGTTTATGGGTCCAGGTTCGGCGCTCGTTGCACTCGCTTGACCGGGACGACAGCGAGTGTTTCGAACTGGCTATCCAATCCAGCCGCTTCCAGAACAGCGCGGTGTCGCAGAGCCGGCCGTCCGGAAATAGCGCATAGTTCGGAATAATACCGCTCTCGGTCCAGCCGGCGCGCTTGTAGAGCCGGTACCCGCTCTCACCTGGCACGGTGTCGAGCACGAGCAGCCAGCGTCCGCGCCGCTTCGCCTCCTGCTCGACCTCCGCCATCAACGCCGCGCCGATGCCGCGGCCTCGCGCGGAGCGATGCACCAGCATTTTTTTCACGTCGGCGCGATGCGGCTGGTTCGGCGGCGTATCGAGCCCGAGCTGCACCGTTCCGACGATGCGGCCGTCGAGCCGTGCCGCAAGCGGCGCCGTATCCCCGGCCGCTACGGAAGCCGCAACTTTGCGGAAAAAGCTGAGCGCGTCTTCTTGCGAGAGCGGCGCCATGAAGCTGACGCTGGCGCCGCCGGTGACGCAGTCGACCAGAACGGAAGCGAGCTCCCCGATCGCGCGATCTGTGATCGGCGCGTCGAGCGTGGAGATCGCAAGCTCGCCGCTCACGCGGCGGCGAGATCAAGCTTTGACGCAACGGTTGCGTCCGCATTCAGGCGATAGATGATGGGCACACCGGTTGCGAGTTCGCGCTTGAGAATGCTTTCCGGCGTAAGCTTCTCCAACACCATGATCAGCGCGCGCAGCGAGTTGCCGTGGGCGGAGACCAGCGTGCGCTCCCCGCGCAGCACGCAAGGCAGGATCTCCTGTACATAGTAGGGCAGGGCGCGCGCCAGCGTATCCTTGAGGCTCTCGCCGCCGGGCGGCGGCACGTCATAGGAGCGGCGCCAGACGTGCACCTGCTCCTCGCCCCAGCGCTTGCGCGCGTCGTCCTTGTTGAGGCCGGAGAGATCGCCGTAGTCGCGCTCGTTCAGCGCGAGATTTTTCTTGGTCGGAAGCCCGGTCTGCCCGAGCTCGGTGAGAAGAATATCCAGCGTGTGCTGCGCGCGCTTCAACACCGAGGTGAAGGCGACATCGAATTGCAGGCTTTGCGCCTTCAGCTTGCGGCCGGCGTCCTTCGCCTCGTCGACGCCCTGCGGCGTGAGATCCGGATCCTTCCAGCCCGTGAAAAGATTTTTCAGATTCCATTCGCTCTGGCCGTGACGCACCAGCACAAGAAGTCGCTCGCTCATTGTTCTGATTTCCGGGAGTTGTTTCGATGTCTCTATTGATTGAGCATGATCTCTGCGCAAACGCTTCGCGTTTGTTAGCTAAGGAAAACCGGTACCCACTTTGCGCTAACGCGGCCCTCCGGGTCCGGATCATGCTCTAGATGTCGCTCAAGCCCAGCACGTCGGCCATGCTGTAAAGCCCGGGCTTCTTGCCATGCGCCCACAGCGCCGCCTTCAGCGCGCCATGGGCAAAGAGCACGCGATCTTCGGCGTGGTGGGAGAGCGTGAGACGCTCGAAGGGACCCGCAAACATCACGCTGTGATCGCCGGCGGCGGTGCCGCCGCGCAGCGAGGCAAAGCCGATATCGCCGCTGCGTCTTGCACCCGTGACGCCGTCTCGACCGCGCGCGGCATGATCCTCAAGCTTGATGCCGCGGCCCGCGGCCGCAGCCTCGCCCAGCATCAACGCCGTGCCCGAAGGCGCGTCGATCTTGCCCTTGTGGTGCATCTCCAGGATTTCGATGTCGAAGCTTTCGTCGAGCGACCGCGCCACGCGCTTCACCAACGCGGCCAACAGATTGACGCCGAGGCTCATGTTGCCCGACTTCACCACGACGGCGCGCGAGGTGACGCTGTTGATCACGGCTTCGTCCGACGACGACAGGCCGGTGGTGCCGATGACATGGACCAGGCCGCGCTCGGCCGCGATTGCGACATTGGCGATTGTTGCGCGCGGCACGGTGAAATCGAGTATGCCGTCGGCATTGGCCGACAACGTCCAGAGATCGGCCGACAGTTTGACGCCGTTGGCCGGCAGGCCGGCGAGAACGCTGGCATCCTTGCCCAGAAGTTCCGAACCGGGTGCTTCGAGCGCGCCGGTCAGCACCGCGCCCGGAGTTTCGGCAATGACGCGCGTCAGTGCGCGGCCCATCCGGCCACCGGCGCCCGCAACGATTAATCGCATGTCGGCCATGGCTTTACCTCTTCCCCGCCCCTTGTAGCCGCGCCGGACCATTCCAGCAACCGACCGGCGCACATGCCGCTTGCCCAGCTGGCCGGATTGAACCCGCCAGGCCAGCTCGCGCCAGGGACAACGAAATAAGACGCAGCGAGTGCCCGACGAAGCTCACAGGACTTTACGGCTGCGGGCCGTCATACCCCTCGATGATGATGAGATCAGCGATCGAATGCGGCTGCCGCACCTTGATGTTCGCCTGATATTCCGGCGAGTTGTAGCAGGCCAGAGCCTTCTCGTAGTCCGGGAATTCGATCACCACATTGCGCGAACGGCTTTGGCCTTCGACGCCGGTAAACGTGCCGGCGCGCACCACGTAACGCCCGCCGAATTTCTTGAAGATTGCCCCGTTCGCCGCCGCGTAGGGCTTGTAACCTTCCTCGTTGTGAACGTCGACGCGACCGATCCAATATCCCTTTGCCATGGCTATCCTTCCCTCTTCTTTCTTCCTCTTAAAGCGCGATCAAATTGAGCTCGATCGTTGCCCGCCAGCTCACCTCTCCCCAGCGGGGAGAGGTCGGATTGCGCATCGCGATGCGCAGTGTCGTCGAGTGCAATCCGGGTGAGGGGCCGCAGCTCCTAACCGAAACCGTAACCCCTCACCCGGATCGCATTTTTCGATGCGATCCGACCTCTCCCGTCGGGAGAGGTGAACCGTATCCGCGGCTGTAAACCCATTCAACCAAGACTCATGGCACTTTAGCGAACCGATACCTGCGCGATCTCGGTGACGATGGCCTCCGCGGCCGCCTTGGGATCGGCCGCCTCCAGGATCGGACGGCCCACCACGAGATAGTCGGCGCCCGCCGTGATCGCCCGCGACGGCGTCATGATGCGCTTCTGATCGCCAGTGGAGGCGCCTGCCGGCCTGATACCCGGCGTGATCAGACGCAATCGATCCCCGACAATGTTGCTCAACGATGCCGCTTCTTCCGGCGAGCAGACCAGGCCATCGACACCGATCTCCTGCGCCTGGCGGGCGCGCGTTTCCACCAGTTCGGAAACGCCAAGATGGTAACCGGCGGCGCGCAGATCGTCATCGTCATATGATGTGAGAACGGTGACCGCGAGAATCTTCAAGTTCGAGCCGGCGCGGCCTTCGAGGGCCGCCTTCATGGTCTGCGGATAGGCATGCACGGTAAGAAAGGTTGCACCGAGCTTCGCGATACTCTCGACGCCGCGCGCAACGGTGTTGCCGATGTCGTGCAGCTTCAGATCGATGAACACCTTCTTGCCGTTATCCGCGAGCTTGGCGACCAGCGGCAGGCCGCCGGCGAAGGCGAGCTGATAGCCGATCTTGTAGAAGGTGACGCTATGGTCAAGCCGCGCCACCATTGCTTCCGCTGCCGCCACGCTCGGCAGATCGAGGGCCACGATCAACCGGTCGCGGGAAGCAATCTCGGGCGAAGGCATAGTCACCTCACATCATGCGTTGGGAGACGTCGATCAATTGCCGGACCAGCGCCTTCAGCGCCTCGCTATCGGCGGTATTCTTCAATCTGTCCATATCGTCATAGGCCTGATCCGCGAACGACAGCGCAAGCTGGTTCGGGATGACGGTGGCCTGCAACGCCGACAGGATAAGCCGCAACGCCGCCAGCGCCCGCGTCCCGCCAAGGCGTCCTTCCGAAGCGGCTGCGATCGCAAAGGGACGCATCCGGAACACCTGGCCGCGCACCTCATGCGGATCCTGCACCCGGCTCACCCAGTCGATCATGTTCTTCACCAGCGGCGGGATCGAGGAATTATATTCGGGAGTCACGATCAGGATGCCGTGATGCGCGGCCATCATGCGCTTCAGATTGACCGCGTTCTTCGGCACGCCGGATTT
>Ga0134125_10002472_pt1 | contig 21940 bp, 18 predicted proteins | sample KB31751_FD_96464 | JGI IMG/M metagenome (GOLD analysis project Ga0134125, IMG submission 96464) | Terrestrial soil microbial communities with excess Nitrogen fertilizer from Kellogg Biological Station, Michigan, USA - KB3-175-1 | ecosystem: Environmental > Terrestrial > Soil > Unclassified ... | reverse complement strand
CGCCGCCGACGCGTTCCCCATCTACGTCTCGACCGACCTGGTCACGTGGACCGCCAAGGGCCACATCTTCCCGTCGGCGAAGAAGCCGACCTGGGCCAAGAGCGACTTCTGGGCGCCCGAGATTCACAAGGTCGGCGCGCACTACGTCGCCTACTTCTCGGCCCGCAACAGCGACGGCAAATTGAGCATCGGCGCGGCGTCGGCGGCGAGCGCGCTCGGGCCGTTCGTCGATCTCGGCGCGCCGCTCGTGCACGATCCGGCGATGGGCCTCATCGACGCCAGCGAGATCAATGCGGCCAACGGCACGTCGTACCTGTTGTGGAAGGAGGACGGCAACGCCGTCGGCAAGCCGACGCCGATCCACGCGCAGGCGCTCGCCGCCGACGGCCTCTCGCTCACCGGCGCGCCGTCGACGCTGATCACGAACGATCAGTCGTGGGAGGGCGCGGTCGTCGAAGGTCCGTTCATGATCGAGCACGGCGGCATGAGCTACCTCTTCTACAGCGGCAACTCGTACGCGAACGCCACCTACGCGGTCGGCGTGGCGCGCGCGCCGTCGCCGCTCGGGCCGTTCACCAAGGCGGCGGGGCCGATCGTCGTAACCGGCGGCGCCTGGGTCGGGCCCGGCCACTGCTCCGTCGTCGACACGCCCGCGGGCGACACGTACATGGTCTATCACGCGTGGCAGTCGGGGCACGTCAACGGGCCGGGCGACGCGCGGCTGCCGCTCACCGACGCGGTCGAGTGGGTCGGCGGCTGGCCGACGGTGCCGGGCGCGCCCTCGACGGCGACGCGCCCACTGCCGTAGCGGCCCGCGCGCGCTTCCCGCCCGCGCGCGCTTCCCGCCCGCGCGCGCTTCCCGCGCACGTGTGGCAAGATCCGGCGCATGCACGCCGCCTCGCCGACGGATGCGCAAGCCGAGTGGATGCGCCTCGGCTACGGCATGTTCATCCACTTCGGGCCGTGGACCTGGAGCGGCACCGGCGACGGCAAGCTCCCCGCCGAGCGCCTGATCGCGCCCGCGCTCGACATGCGCGCCTGGGCACGCCTCGCCGCCGAAGCGGGCATGCGCTACGCCGTGCTCACCGCCAAGCACGTCGACGGCTTCTGCCTGTGGCCGTCGAAGCATACGGCGTACTCGGTGGCGTCGACGCCGGCGCGGCGCGATTGGGTCGCCGAGTTCGTCGAGGCCTTCCGCGCCGAAGGCCTCCGCGTCGGCCTGTACTACGCGCTCCTCGATCGCCACGCGCCTTTCTTCGAGGACGACGCGCGCTACAACGCCTACGTGCGCGATCAGATCGAAGAGCTGTGCGGCTACGGCGACCTGGTCGAGCTGTGGTTCGACGGCGCGTGGGACAAGGACCATCCGACGCGCGACTGGCCGCACGATCCGGCGTGGGAGCCGCTCGACGGCGCGCGCTGGGAGTGGGCGCGCCTCTACGAGCACACCCATCGGCTGCAGCCGCGCTGTCTCGTCATCCAGAACTCGTCGAGCGATCGGCCGGGCGTGCCCAACTATCTGCCCGTCGACGCGCGCACCGCCGAGCAGCTCGACTTCGTCTGGCGCGAGCAGCTCTGCGCGCCGCGGCTCGATCCCGTGTTCGGCGATCGCTGGCTGCCGCTCGAATACTGCACGACGCTGACGCCGGGCTGGTTCTGGCAGGCCAACGCCTGCTACTCGCACGCGCCGGCGGAGGCGATCGCCGGCTGGCGCCGGCGCGCGGCGGGGCAGGGCGCGAACCTGCTCCTCAACGTCGGGCCCGATACGTCGGGGCGCATTCCCGAGTACCACCGACCCTTCCTGCTCGAGGCCGAGCGGCTGGTGCGATGCGCCCCACGGTAGTCGTCGTCTCGCACACGCACTGGGATCGCGAGTGGTATCAGCCGTTTGAGATCTTCCGGCTGCGGCTGTGCGACGCCGTCGCCGCGCTCGTCGACCTCCTCGACGGCGAACCGGCGTTCCGCCACTTCATGCTCGACGGCCAGACCGTGTGCGTCGACGACGTGCTGGCGCTGCGTCCCGAGCTGCGCGCGCGCTTGGCGGCGCACATCGCGGCGGGACGCATCGGCATCGGGCCGTGGTACGTGCTGCAGGACGAGTTCCTCGTCGGCGCCGAGTCGATCGTGCGCAACCTCGCCGAGGGGCTGCGCGGCGCGCGTCGCTTCGGGCGCGCGATGGGGATCGGCTATCTGCCCGACGCGTTCGGGCACATCGCGCAGATGCCGCGCATCCTGCGCGGCTTCGACCTGACGACCGCGGTGGTGTGGCGCGGCGTCGGCGACGCGGCGCCGGGCAGCGAATGGCGCTGGCGCGCGCCGGGCGGCGCCGAGGTGTTGTGCCTGTTCCTGCCCGGCGGATACGGCAACGCGCACCGGCTCGGCGCCGACGACGGCGACGCCGCGCTGGCGCGCTTGCGTCGCGATCTCGACACGGTGATGCCGCTCAGCCGCGCGGCGACGATGTTGTGGATGAACGGCAACGATCATCAGCCGCCCGAGCCGGCGGTGCCGGCGGTGCTCGGCGCGCTCGCCGCGGCGTGGCCCGACGTCGGCTTCGAGCACGCCTCGCTCGAGCGCGCCGCCGAGCTGGTGCGCGAGCGCGTCGACGTGGCTGCGCTGCCGGTCGTCGCCGGCGAGCTGCGGCGCGCCACGCCGGCGGTGCCGGTGCTCTCGGGCACGTGGTCCTCGCGCAGCTGGCAGAAGCGCGATCACGATCGCGCCCAGGCGCTCCTCGTGCGCGTGGCCGAGCCGTTCCTCGCGCTCGCGGGCCCGTCGCTCGATCGCCGCGAGGCGCTCGGGCACGCCTGGCGCCTGCTCCTGCAGTGCCAGCCGCACGATTCGATCTGCGGCTGCTCGGTCGACGAGGTCCATCGCGACATCGACGGGCGCCTGCGCCGCGTCGGCGAGCTCGGCCGCGAGCTCGTGCGTGACGCCGTCTTCGCGCTCGCGGGCGCGCGCACGGCCGACTTCGCGCTGCACGGCGCCGTCGCGATCCTGAATCCGCATCCGTTCGTCGCCGCCGCGAGCGCCGAGGTCGAGCTGCAGCGGCTCGTCGCCGACGGGCCCTTCCGCCTCGTCGGGCCGACCGGCGAGGTGCCCTACGAGATCCTCGCGCGCCGGCCGACCGACGGCCCCGGCCTGAAGCCGGCCGAGTGGCTGCGCCTGCGCGTCGATGCGCCCGAGCTGCCGCCGCTCGGGATGCGCACGCTCGCGCTCGCGCCCGGCCCGCCGTCGGCGTCGGCGCCCGCGTCGCCGCTCGCGGTGCGCGCGATCCCCGGCGGGCTCGAGATCGTCGACGCCCAGAGCGGCCTCGTCATCGAGCACACCTTCGAGGACCAGGGCGATCGCGGCGATCTCTACGACTTCTGCCCGCGCGACGACGCCCCGCCGCGCAGCTCGCGCGATCACGACTTCGGCGTGCAACTGTACGCGCGCGTCGTCGGCCGGCGCGTCGAGATCGACGCCGATATCGACAACCGCGCGCCCGACCATCGCCTGCGCGCGCGTTTTCAGCTGTCGACGCCGCCGGCGTCGCTGTGGACCGAGACCGCCTTCGGCTGGCTCGAGCGCACCAGCGGCGGCACGCATCCGGTCGCCGCCATCACGGCTGCGTCGCTCGCCGGCGCCTCGGAATTCGCCGTCGGCGGCCCCGGTCTGCACGAGGTCGAGCGCGCCACCGACGGCGCCATCCTGCTCACGCTCTTCCGCGCCGTCGGCTTCATGTCCCGCGGCGATCTGTCGACGCGCCCCGGCCACGCCGGCTATCACGTCGCCACGCCCGACGCGCAGGGTCTCGGCCGCCTGCATTTGCGCTACGCGCTCACCGTCGGCCCCGACGCGGTGCGCGCGCTCGCCCCGGGTGTCGTCGGCGCGTACGCCGTTCCGCTCGAGCGCGGCGAGCCGGCCGATCGCCCGTTCCTCGCGGTCGAGCCGGCCGGCGTGCGCCTCTCGATCTGCAAGCGCGCCGACGACGGCGACGCGCTGCTGATCCGCCTCACCGGGCCGCCGAACGCCGCCGCCCACGCGCGCCTGCGCTTCTTCCGCCCGCCGCGCCGCGCCTGGCTCTCGGACCTCGACGAGCGCGACGGACCGGCCCTCGCCGTCGCCGGTGACGAGCTCGCGGTGCCGATCGTCGCCAACGAGGTCGTGACCGTGGGCGTGCTATTTTGATCCCCGCGATGTCCCAGACGCCGGCGACGATCTCCGTCGAAGAGCTGTGCGCCGAGAGCGTGCTCGCGCGCCCGCTCTGCGTCGACCTCGACGGCACGCTCGTCCGCACCGACACGTTGTGGGAGAGCGTGCTCGTGCTCGTGCGCCTGCGCCCGTGGCTGGCGCTGCTCCTGCCGTTCTGGCTCCTCCGCGGCCGCGCCGGCTTCAAGCGCAAGGTCGCCGAGCGCGTCTCGCTCGACGTGACCGCGCTGCCGTATCGCTCCGAGCTCACCGACGTCCTGCGCATCAGCGCCGAGAAGGGGCGCCGCCTCGTCCTCTCCACCGCCGCCGACGAGCGCGTCGCGCACGCGGTCGCGCAGCACCTGGCCTTCTTCCACGAGGTCCTCGCCAGCGACGGCAAAAACAACAACAAGGCGCACCACAAAGGCGAGACGCTCAAGGCGCGCTTCGCCGCCACCGGCTTCGACTACGTCGGCGACTCCGACGCCGATCTGCCGGTGCTCGAAGCCGCGCAGCGCGGCTACCTCGTCGCCGCCTCGTCGAGCACCGCCAGCCGCGCCCGCGCCCTCGGCGACAAGGTGCAGGTCGTCTCGCAGCGCGGCTCGCGCCTGCGCGCGATGGTCAAGGCGCTGCGCATCCACCAGTGGTCGAAGAACGCGCTCGTCGTGGTGCCGGTGCTGCTCGCGCCCGGCCTGCCTTCGTTGCGCCAGCTCGGCCAGGCGGCGCTGGCGATGCTGTGCATGAGCCTGTGCGCGTCGGCCGGCTACGTGTTCAACGACATCATGGACGTCAGCGCCGATCGCGCGCACCGCACCAAGCACACGCGGCCGTTCGCCTCGGGCGATCTGCCGCTCGTGTGGGGCCCGCCGCTCTTGCTCGCGCTCTTCGCCACCAGCTTCGGCCTGGCGATCGCGCTCTTGCCGCTCGGCTTTCTGGCGATGCTCGCCGGCTACTTCATCATCTCGCTGACCTATTCGTTCTATTTGAAGAGCAAGCTCCTCGTCGACGTGATCGTGCTGGCGTGGCTCTACACCCATCGCGTCGTCGCCGGCGGCGTGGCCACGTCGGTGCCGATCAGCCACTGGCTGCTCGCCTTCTCCATGTTCTTCTTCACCAGCCTGGCGTTCGCCAAGCGCTACATCGAGCTGCGGGCGACCATGGGCAAGGACGGCCGCCTGCACAGCCGCGGCTACTTCGCCGGCGACCTCGAGATGGTCGCGTCGATGGGACCGACCGCCGGCTACCTCGCGGTGCTCGTGTTCTGCCTCTACATCGAGTCGAACTCGATCATCTACGCGCGCAAAGAGGTGCTGTGGGGCGTGGCGCCGGTGCTGCTCTACTGGATCAGCCGCGTCTGGTTCCTCGCGCACCGCGGACAGCTGCAGGACGATCCGGTGAAGTTCGCCATCACCGATCGGCTGAGCTGGGCCTGCGCGCTCGCCATCGGCCTCGTCGCCGCGGCGGCGCGCTTCTGGCCCTGATCCGACGATCGTTCAATTGTGCCGGGGCCGCGGCATTACCCTCATCACATGTGGTCCCGCCTGACGGCCGTCGCGCTCCTGTTCGCGGCGGGTTGCTCGACGATGAGCGTGCTCTCGAAGTCGCGCTGGGAGCATCAGCAGCGCCAGTACGAGCTGGTCTCGCAGGGCCAATACGAGGCCGCGGCCGCGGAGAAGGCGGCCGTCGAGCACGCGCGCGATCGCATGGCGAAGATCGGAAACTCGGCGGAGCCGCCGTATCCGCGGCTGTGAGCAAGGGCGAGTGGCGCTGACCCACGCGCTCGCGAGTGCGACCCGAGACGAGCAGTTGCGCACGATCGTTTGCGCGTCGGGCGCGCCAACCCACCAGAATCGTTTGCGCGCGAATTGGCCCGTGGAGTGCTTTGACGGGCCCGCATGCGCATCTTCAGCTCGCTTGGCCTCGTCCTATTGATCGGCGGTTGCGCCGCCAACATCGACGGCAGCGTCGACGAAACCTCCGCCGCGGTCAGCTCGCGCAAAGGGCTCGACTACTCGTTCGCGCGCCCGTCGCCGTCGGGGCTGCACAGCCAGGGCTACACGTTCGCGGCGCGCTACCTCAGCTACGACAATTCGTCGACGCACGGAAAGATCCTGACCGCCGCCGAGGCCAAGTCGCTCATCGCCAACGGCGTCGACGTGGTGTCGAACTGGGAGTACGCCGCCGACGACGCGCTCAGCGGCAGCTCCGCCGGCGTCAACGACGCCAAGACGGCCCAGGCGCAGGCCGTCGCCGCCGGCATGCCCGCCACGCGGCCGATCTATCTCAGCGTCGACTTCGACGCCACGCCCGGGCAGCAGACCGCGATCAACGCGTATATGGACGGCGTCGCGTCGGTGCTCGGACGCAACCGCACCGGCGCCTACGGCGGCTACTACGTCATCAAGCGGCTCTTCGACGCCGGCAAGATCTCGTGGGGCTGGCAGACCTACGCGTGGTCGGGCGGACAGTGGGACGCGCGCGCCCAGCTGCGCCAGACGCAGAACGGCATCACCGCCGCCGGCGACAGCGATTGCTGCGATCTCGACGCGTCGGAGGCCGACGACTTCGGGCAGTGGGGTTACGCGCACCCGTGGGCGGCGAAGTTCGTGAGCCAGTCGTGGCCGTTGGCGACGACGGCGATGACCATCAAGTGCGGGCAGGCTGTAGCCGCCAACATCGTGCTCAAGAACGTGGGCACCAAGACGTGGGACACCAACACCAGGCTCGGCACCACCGAGCCGCGCGATCGGGCGAGCCGCTTTGCCGCCGCCGACTGGATCGGCGCGAACCGGCCGTCGCACGTCACCGGCAGCGTCGCGCCCAACGCCAACGGCACCTTCAAGTTCACTTTCCAGGGGCCGACGGGCGCGGCCTGCGTGCCCGGCACCTATAAGGAGTACTTCGGCGTGGTGGAGGAGGGCGTGTCCTGGTTCAGCGACGCCGGGCAGGGCGGGCCGGCCGACAATCAGCTCGAGGCGCTCATCAACCTCGTGCCGGGCGATCCGCCGCCGGCCGACATGGCCAAGCCCGACGCCGCGCACGACATGGGCGCCGACGACACCGTCGACATGGCGCCGGGCGACGACGGCGATCTCGGCAACTACGGCCCCGACGGTGGTGATGACGGCACCGGCGACGGCACCGGTGATGGAACGGGCGACGGCACCGGCACCGGCGGCAACGGCGATACCGGCGCCATGGGACACCGCGGCTGCAGCTTCGGCGGCAGCGGCGAGGTGCCGCTCGGCTCGCTCGCGCTCGTCCTCGTGCTCTTCGGCGCGGCCGTCCTGCGTCGCCGCGCGTAGAGGGACCGCCCGGCTGGTACGCCGCTCGCAGCGCTGTCGGGCATGCGCTCAGTCATCGTCGTGACGATCTTCGCCGCCGCGGCGACACTCGCCGGGTGTGCGAGCTCCCAGCAGCTGTCGCAGCGAGCCGACGCCCACATGTCCAACGCGCGCGGCGCGTACGAGACCGGCAACTACCAGATGGCCAAGGCCGAGCAGCGCAAGTCCGAGAAGGACTATCAGCGTGCCGCCTCGCGCGCGCGCGACGAGGGGCGCGAGCCGCCGCCGCCGCCGGCCAGCCCGCCGCTGCCGGTCTTCGATCCGCAGATGGAGCGCTGACGCGCGATCTGCTTGCATCGAGCGTAACGAGGCGCGTGGCGGAGGCGCGGTCCTGCGTTATGAAGGAGCCGTGGCCGCTCCGTTCCTCACCGCGACGTGGTCCAACTTGTTCCTCTCCACCTACGCCGTGCCGCCGGCGCTGCTCGCGCCGCGCCTGCCGCCGGGGACGACGCTCGACCTGCGCGACGGCGACGCCTTCGTCAGCCTCGTCGCCTTCGAGTTCCTCGACACCCGCGTGCGCGGGATTCCCTGGCCGGGCTATCGCAACTTCGCCGAGCTGAACCTGCGCTTCTACGTGCGCCACGGCGACGATCGCGGCGTCGTGTTCGTGCGCGAGTTCGTGCCGCAGCGCCTCGTCGCCTGGCTGGCGCGCACGCTCTACAACGAGCCCTACCGCGCGGCGCCGCTGACGGCCACGCGCGGCGGCGCCGACGGCACGCACGAGATGACCTACGAGCTCGGCTGGGCGGGGCGCGCGCACGTCATCGAGGTATCGGCCGAAGCGGCGACCTTTCGTCCGCCCGCCGACAGCCTCGAGCACTTCTTCAAGGAGCATCGGTGGGGCTTCGGCACCACGCGCGACGGCCGCTTGCGCCGCTACGAGGTCGACCATCCGCACTGGGACATCCACCGCATCCGCTCGGCGCGCATCGATCTCGATTGGAGCGCGGTCTACGGGCCCGAGTGGTCGTTCCTCGCGAGCGCGCAGCCCTGCTCGACGGTGCTCGCGGCCGGCTCGCCGGTCAGCGTGTCTCCCGCCGCGGACTCGCCGCGCGCCTGACGCGCGTGACGCGCGCCTACCGTGATCGCGGGCGCACGCCGAGGAAATAGTCGGCGGAGATCTCGCCCGACGTCAGCCGCTCGATCTTGATCGCCAGCTCCAGCGACGGCCGCCGGTCCTCGCGCGCGAGATGATCGACGTGCCGCCGATTGACGCCGAGGCGCCGCGCGACGTCGTCGCGATTGAAGCCATGCTCCGCCAGCCAGCGGCCGAAGCGTCCTTGCCGGATCAGCGGCCGCCCAACTCCCCGCCCGCGCTGGTGCGCCGGTTCATTCGAGGTCTTCACGAGGCGACCATTGTCGGATTCGCAGCTCGATCGTCAAGTCGGGAGAATCCCGAATCGCGATATCGAATGTCCGACAAAATGTTTTCGGATATCGAGTTTCAGATATAGAAGCGCGCCGCGATCCGGGCGCGCAGATCGGAGAACCCGATCGCGTCCGAAGCTTCACGACGCGCGCCTGCTCGCGCCTCGTCGTGTGCGTCCCCGTCGGATCGATCGACCTCCGCGCGCATTTCTCGACGGAGAAGCGCGTCCGGCGCGATGTAGGGCGAACGGCTCCCGGTGTGCGCTGCGGCGTCAGAGCCGCACCGTGCCGATCGGCACACATCGGCCCCCCAGCTCGCGTCGGTTGCATTCCGTATGAGATATAAAAATGAAACTCGATTTAAATTCGTCGTTGACGAAACCGTTATGCGATCCGTAATGTGGGCCAGCGCGGCAGACTCGCTGCCGCGATTCGAGGCTCCATGAGGCTACGCTGCTTCCTGTTCCTGGCTTCGCTGGTCCCGCTCTCGACTTCTTCCGGCTGCGACGCTCTCGGCGCCAATCCCTTCGCCGGCACCATCATGCAGCTGACCGTGGCCAACGCCGCGGTCACGCCCGCCGGCCAGCACCTCGAGCTATGGGCGCGCGATCAATACAACGACATCCTGCGCATCGACCCGTTCTACGACGAGACCAACTACAAGACCTCCTACGGCCTCATGATCCGTCAGGCCGTCAGCCTCGACGATCCCTGCCTCATCGACGCCAACGGCAACCTGCTGACCGACGCGTCCGCGTATCCGGGTCCCGTGACCATCGCCGGCGTGACCCAGTCGCCGGCGCAGCAGGCCAAGCAGATCGTCGATCGCATCAACCAGCTCGCGCCGCCCGGCGCCGCGCCGCTGCTCGCCGTCCTGCCCTATGATCCGAACACGCCGCCGTCGCTGCCGGCGGGCACCACGCCCGCCGATCGCCTCACCGCCTGCACCAACTACCGCAACCAGGGCCCGCTCACCTACGTGGCCAACCCGGCGCAGATCACCGCGCCCGCGCACGGCGTGGTCTACGGCTTCATCCGCTTCATCAACACCACGCCCGCCGAGGACTACGACGGCTTCCGTCTCGACACGCCGGTCAATCTCGCCGGCGTGCAGGAGATCTTCTTCACCACCGAGACCGACAACGTCGATCCCAATCATCGCGGCCCGCTCTTTTTGACCTCGACGCTCACGCAGGGCGGACGCGAGGTCGTGCACTTCGCGCTCGTGCACGCCGATCCCAACGGCAGCGAATCGGGCGGCGCGGCGCTCTACGTCAACCTCGACCAAGACCCGACCGAGTTCTGAGCATGCACCCGGAGGAGTGGATGAACCGTCCGTTGTTGTCGATCGCTTCCGCGCTGCTCGTCGCGCTCGCGCTGCCGGCGTGCAACGAGCCCGCGTGCGGCCCCGGCACCAAGCAGGTACAACAGCAAGACGGCTCGCTGCGCTGCGAGCCCGCCGACGGGCTGCCCTCGAGCATCGTCTGCAACACCGACGCCGGCGCCGCCATCGTCGGCGGCGAGTGCGTCTCGGCGATCAGCTGCGGCGCCAACACGCAGCTCAACCCGGCGACCGGCCAGTGCGAGTCGACCGGCGGCGGCGGCGGCGTGCCGCAGTGCTCGGCGCCCACCTCGGGCCACGCCTGCTTCAACGGCGCGCTGCTCAACTTCCTCGACAACTCGCCTTTCACCGGGATGGTCCACGTCAAGATCTACGACCCGGTCACGCTGCTCGGCAACGGCGCGCCGATCGATCAGGGCGACTTCTCCGGCGGCGGCTACATCTTCCCCAACATCGCCGCGCCCGCGCTCGGCCTCATCGCCATCGTCGTCGGTGACGCCGACGGCAGCGACACCACCTACGTCAACTGCGCCAGCGGCACGCAGATGGTGTCGGCCGGCAACAAGTACCGCGTCGACGGCTACGTGATGCCCAAGGCCGTCACCGACGGCTGGAAGGCGTCGCCCGCCGCGCTCGACATCGGCACCAACGGCGCCTACGTCGCCAAGTTCTACAGCGACATGAAGGAGGCGCCGACGGCGCAGATCGCCAACGAGATGAACCCGGTCGCCGGCGTGCAGCTCTACGAGAACAACAACCCGATCCCCGACGTGAAGTACTTCGACACGTCGCTGGCCTCGATCAGCACCACGCTCACCGCCACCAGCGCCGTCGGTGGCGCGATCGTGCCCGCGCCGGTCATGGGCAGCTTCCCCATCTTCACCGGCATGGGCCCGGCGAGCGCGCCGGTCACCTGGGAGAGCCTGCCCGGCGGCTCGCTCGCCGGCCTCGTCTTCGTCACCCGGTTCCACCCGAACTGATGCGCAGAGCTCTCGCCCTCGTCGCGCTCGTCGTCGTGCTCCTCGCCGCGGGTCGCGCGCGCGCGCAGCTCGGCGTCGACGCCGAGACCTTCCATCCCGCGCTCGACACCTACGGCATCTTCACCGTCGATCGCTCGCAGACCGCGCACCAGTGGGACTTCGGCTTCAAGCTGTGGGCCGACTACGCGGCCAATCCGCTGCGCCTGCCCATCTGCGCCAGCGAGCCGTGCTCGATCTCGACCGGCAAGATCCCGTCGCTCGCCGCGGTCATGGGCTGGCAGGCCGCGGTGCATCTCGGCTTCCACCTCGGCCTCACCGACTGGCTCGAATTCGTCGGCGACTTCCCGATCTCGGCCGAGGGCTATACCGCCGCGTTCGGCGACTACGGCTCGTTCGGCTCGACCAACCTGCAGCGCACCGGCTTCTACGCGGCGCAGGGCTTCACCAACGTGCCGCCGCCCAACGCCGCCGCGATGGACTCGCGCGTCGGCTTCAAGGCGCGCCTGCTCCACAAGAGCGTCTTCGGCCTCGCCCTCGCCGCCGTGGCCACGCTGCCGTTCGGCGACGACTCGGCGTTCCTCGGCGACGCCGGCTTCAGCGTCCGCCCCGAGCTCATCGGCGACATCACCCTCGGCGGCTGGACCTTCGCGCTCAACCTCGGCGCGATCATCCGCCCCGAGACGGTGATCTACGCGCCCAACGATCCCGCCGACAACGGCGTGGCGCTGGCGCGGCGCTCGCTCATCGACGTCGGCGACGAGCTCACCTGGTCGCTCGGCGTCGCCTACCGCTTCGTCAGCTGGGCCGGCATCGGCGCCGAGCTCTACGGCCTCGTGCCCATCGTGCACGCCGCGGGCGGCCCGCTCGACGCCGCTCCCGACTTCACCGCCGATCTCGTCGGCGGCTTCCAGTTCTACTTGCCCAAGAACCTCGCGCTCGCGCTCGGCGCCGGCGCCGGGCTCATCGGCGGCTCCGAGCGCCACGACGACTATCGCGCCTTTTTGGGCATCAGCTGGTCGCCGGCCGAAGGCAAGGGCGCCGTCACCACGTCGGGCGGCATCGACACCGATCACGACGGCATCCCCGACAGCGCCGACACCTGCCCCAACGAGGCCGAGGATCGCGACGGCTTCGACGACGAGGACGGCTGCCCCGATCCCGACAACGATCAGGACGGCATCGCCGACGCGCAGGACAAGTGCCCGAACGAGCCCGAGGACAAGGACGGCTTCCAGGACGACGACGGCTGCCCCGAGGTCGACAACGACAACGACGGCATCCCCGATGCGCAGGACAAGTGTCCGAACGACCCCGAGGACAAGGACGGCTTCCAGGACGACGACGGCTGCCCCGATCTCGACAACGACGGCGACGGCATCCCCGACTCGGCCGACAAGTGCCCGAACGAGCCCGAGACGCGCAACGGCGTCGACGACGACGACGGCTGCCCCGACTCGGGCGGCCAGGTCGTGATCGCCGGCGGCAAGATCGAGCTGCCGGAGAACATCCTGTTCGACACCGGCTCCGAGCGCATCTCGAGCCGCTCGGACGCGCTGATGCAGCACATCGCCGAGAAGATCAAGTCGAACCCGCAGGTCAAGCGCATCCGCATCGAAGGCCACACCGACGACGTCGGCGGCGCCAAGAAGAACCAGGAGCTGTCGCAGGCGCGCGCCGAGTCGGTGCGCAACGCGCTCATCGCCAAGGGCGTCGAGCCCGAGCGCCTGCAGGCGGTCGGCTACGGCGACTCGCGGCCGCTCGACAAACGCAAGACGAACGAAGCGCGCGCGAAGAACCGCCGCGTCGAGTTCGTGATCGTGGAGCAGTGACGATGAGACGGACCGTGAAAATCGCGTTCATCGCCGCGGCGCTCCTCGCGACCGCCGTCGCGCAGGCGCAGGACGTCGCGCTGCCCGACTCGGTGGAAGCGCCGACGACGAAGCAGGCGACCAAGAACGAGGGCGAGCCCGAGGTCGCGATCGATTTCGATCGCGAGATCGATCTGTCGAACGTCGTCACCGCCGCCGCCAAGGGCGTCACCACGGTGCAGGAGGCGCCGGCGATCATCACCATCATCACCTCCGACGAGATCCGCGCGCGCGGCTTCAAGCACCTCATGGAGGCGCTCTCGACGGTCCCCGGCTGGTACAGCCAGCACGCGCTCGGCAATCAGATCGAGATGCCGGCGGTGCGCGGCGTCGGGCAAGCCATGCTCTTCATGCGCGACGGCCTGTCGCTCTACGAGCCGTTCGGCAACGTGCCGTGGATGGGCCGCACCCAGCCGCTCGAGACGGTCAAGCGTATCGAGGTCGTGACCGGCCCGGGCGGCGTGCTCTGGGGCGCCAACTCGTTCCTCGGCGTCGCCAACCTCATCACCAAGGACGCCGAGGACGTCAACGGCCTCGAGCTCTCGGCCGGCTACGGCGACGGCCCCGGCAACAAACAGGACTTCAAGGCCTACGCGCTCTTCGGCAAGAGCTTCTTCAACGGCCGGCTCAAGATCTTCCAGCACGTCTCGTTCGAGAGCTTCATCGGCGAGACCTACGACGTGCCGCAGATCCTCGCCTCCTCACCGGCGCCGCAGCCGGGCGGCAACGCCTACTACGCGGCCAACGCGCCGCGCGATCCCGAGCGCAGCTGGATGGTGATCGTCGACGGCAAGGTCTCGGCGGGCCCGTTCAGCCTGTACTACATGGTCCCGTTCTCCCAGGTCCACGACAACCTCGGCTTCGCCTCCGACGTCGAGACGCGCGACACCTGGAACCACTTCGATCGCTACGGCGTGCTCGAGTACAAGGATCGCTTCCTCAAGGATCGCATCGGCGTCAGCGCCAAGGCCTACGCCGTCCAGTTCGTGCGCCAGTACGGCGTCGAGCTCTACCCGGCGAGCACGTTCTTCCCGAAGACGAGCCCGTCCGATCCGGGCGGCCTCGCCTTCACCATCCAGCCGCAGCAGAGCTTCCGCTTCGGCGGCACCGTCGATCTCGACTTCAAGCTGCCGTTCGACATCCGCCTGCTCGCCGGCGGTGAGCTCTTCTACGAAGGCATCCGCAACTCGACGCAGACCTTCTCCGATCCGGTCGATCCGAACCTCTTGCCGATCCTCTGCCCCGTCGACGAGATGGGCAACCGCATCCCCAACTGCCCGCGCCAGTACATCTTCGACACCGGCCGCTACGTCGCCGCCGGTTACGTCGACGCGCAGTGGCATCCGTTTCAGAAGCTCACGCTCGACGGCGGCGTCCGTATCCAGGCCGGCCTCGGCGCGCTCGCCTACAACCTCGTGCCGCTCGGCTCGGCCGCGATCGTCTACAACTTCCTGCCCGACTATCACTTGAAGCTGAACTACGCGACCGGCTTCCGCGCGCCGGTGTTCCAGGCGACCTCGACGGCGCCGGGCGGCGTCGGCTACGGCGCCAACCCGAACCTGCAGACCGAGTCGTCGCAGTCGTTCCAGGCCGAGCTCAACGGCCGGCTCCTGCGCAACGTGCGCAAGATCCGCGAGCTCGAGCTGCGCGTCGACTACTCGTACACGCTGCTCTCGCGCCTCATCCAGATCCGCAACGGCGCCTACGGCAACAGCGGCACGCGCGGCATGCACTCGGTCGAAGGCTACGCGCGCTTGTACTTGAACGGCGATCACTCGCTCTACGCGTCGTACACCTTCTTGCGCTCGACCACGAGCGACGCCGGCATCGTGCGCGCCGAGCCCAACCACTGGATCGTGCTCGGCGGCTCGTTCAACATCGTCAAGCAGCTGCTCGACGTGAACATCAACCTCAACATCTACGGCGCCTACGAGGATCCGAACCGCGTCCCCGGCGGCACCGCGACGGGCACCGGCGGCATGGGCACCGGCTTCACCGGCACCACCTCGGCGGCGACGAGCGATCTGACGCTCGATCGGCTGACGCCGGTGGCCGATCTGCAGCTCGGGTTCCGGCTGCGCTTTCTGCACGACAAGCTGCAGTTCTCGGCGCAGTTCTACAACGTGCTCAACCAGCGCTACTGGTATCCCGACTTCTTCTACGATCTGACGCCCACCGTCGAGGTCGCGCCGAATCCGGCGCCCGGCTTCAACTTCTTCGCCAGCGTCAACTACCACTTCTAGACAGATAGCGGACGCGCTTGCCGTTGCGCGGATCCTCGGCCTCGCCGCAGGCGGCAAAGCCGAGCCGCTCGTGAAAGGCGAGGCTGCCCGGATTGGGCGGCACGAGGTTGACCTCGCAGCACAGCGGCCGCGCGCCGGCGGCGGCGGCGAGCTCTTCGTAGAGCCGGCGCGCATGGCCGCGCCCGCGCGCCTCGGGCGCGACGACGACGCGATCGACGTACACGAACGCGGGCAGGCGCGCGAGGAACCAGGCGTGGTTGGGCCCCTGCGCCGGCGTGCGCTCGTCGAGCGCGATCAAAAAGCCGTGCCCGCCGTCGATGACGCGCGCGTGCGCGGCCACGCCGACCAGCGCGGCGAAGGCGGCGGCATCGAGCGCGTTGACCTCGGCGGCGTGCGCGTTGTTGAGCGCGACGAGCGCCGGCAGATCGCCGCCGCCGATGGCGCGGATCAGAGGCGCCACGCGCAGTGGTACTCGCAGTGGCCGTCGCCGCGCGCGCGACAGAGCGTCTCTTTGATGCGCACGTCGCTGCCGCCGCACATCTCGATGGCGCGCTCGTACCAGCCGACGACGGTGAGGCAGTCGTTGGCCGTCACGTCCTCGGCGTCGAAGGTGCGCAGGACGCCGCTCGTCGCCGAGAGCTGCTCGTAGGTGCGATGTCCCTTGTCGTAGTACTGCTTGTAGATCTGCGGCGCGCACGACAAGAGATGATGCGGGTTGCCCGGGCGCACGTACGCCTTGTGCACGCCGCCGAGGTTGGTCTCGGCCGAGGCGCGCCCGAGCTCGAGGAACGCCTTGCGCGTGTCGCCCTTGCCGAGCACTTTGGCGATGGCCGCGTCGAGCCGCTGCGACGTCTCGAACGAATACCAGGAGCCGGCGAGCACGATGCCGCTCCACACCGCGCGATCGGCTTCGGGGAGCTGCGCCATCACCGCATCGAACACGCCGCGGTTGCGCAAGAGCTCGAGGCGCGAGCGCACGATGCTGCCTTTGACTTTCGCAGAGCTCTTGGGCACCTCGAGATTGTATACGCAGCGGCGAACCTTCAGGCGACGTTCGGGTCTTCTTCCGTCATGCGCCCCTCGCTGAAACGCCTGATGCTCGGCTGCGGGATCTTGTCCTACGTCGTCGCCAACGCGGGCGCCGGCCGGGCGATCGCGCCCGATCTCGGCAAGATCAACGACGGCCGGAGCTGGCGCATCCTCAACGGCGACGCCGCCCTGGCCAGGGAGGCGGGCCACAGCGTGGCGCGGCTTCGGCCCCGGGGCGACATCGCCGTCGGCAGCAACGTCGCCCTGGCGCTGGTCGCAGGCGGCGAGCTTCCTCGGAATCGCGTTCAACGCCGTCGACGAAAGAACCTTCGAAGCCGTCTATTTTCGTCCGTTCAACTTCACGCGCGAGGGCGAAAAAGACGGGCAGCCGTTTCGCACGCACGCGGTGCAGTACGTCGCCTGGCCCCGTCCCCGATCCGGCCGGCTGGTTCCACGCGCGCGCCGAGGTGACGAAGAAGAAGGTGAGCGTGTGGGTCGACGGATCGAAGGAGCCGTGCCTCGTCGTCGATCGCCTGGCGAGCCGCGAACAGGGCAGGGTGGGCCTCTGGGTCGACAGCAAGGAGGGCGCGTTCCGCGACTTTCGGATCACCAGCGCACGTACGCCACGTTGAGCTGAACCGTGACGTTGGCCTTGCCGCTGCCGACGGTGACGACCTCGACGATGCCGTTGATGGCCGTGTGCGCGCTGACCGCGCGCCCGACGTGCAGGTTGACCGGCACGGTCGCCGCCGGCGCGTTGCGAAAGTCGAACTTCCAGATCGGGTCGGTCTTGAGGAAAAACGCGCGCGGCAGGTGCCAGGTGATGATCGGCTGCACCCAGACGTAGCCGAGGTCCGGAGTCGTGCCCGCGACGGAAAACAGAAACTGCACGAGCGCGCCGAAGTCGACGTGCGGCACCCGCGTGAGGTAGGCGCCGAGCGCCGGGCCGAGCTGGAATTCCTGATCGTCGAGCGCGGGGTCGGTCGCGGTCGGCAGCACCGCGGCGACGCCGAGGCCGAGCTGCGCGCCCCAGGCGAACGGCCTGGCGCCGAGCCACAGCGCGTTCCAGTTCTGCAGCCCGACCGCGAGCGGCGACGGCGGGCGATCGAGGCTCTCGGCGTACATCTCGAGGCGCGCGAAGGTGTAGAGACCGGCGAGCGCGAGGCCGGAAACGAAGAGGCCGCGATAGAAGAGGCCGACGCGCACGAGCAGCTGCGTCGTGCTGCCGCCGGCGTGGACATCGGTGTAGGCCGGCTGGAGCTGCACGCTGTTGGCCAGCGGAAACGGGTTGGTCGCGGCGTCGGCGGCGGCCTCGATCGGCGAAGGGGGGCGCGGATCGGCGGCGGCGGCGCGCGCGCTCGCCAGCGCCGCGAGGACGACGAGCAGGCGACGGCCACGCGCCGGGCGGAGCATGCACGATCTGCATCGTCCCCGTGCCGGTCGCGGCGAGAACGAAACTTCGCGCCATGGTGATAAGATCGGCGCATGACCCGCGCCTGCGCGCTCTTGGTCCTCGTCTGGGGCAGCGCGCACGCCGATCCGCTGCGGCTCCGCCTGGCGACGCCGGCCCCCGAAGGCTCGTCCTACGCGCGCGAGCTGCACAGCTTCAGCCGTGACGTCGCCGCCCGCACCGACGGGCACATCGACGCCAAGTGGTACATGGGCGGCATCGCCGGCGACGAGCTGACGCAGATCGATCGCATGCGCCGCGGCCAGCTCGACGGCGCCGGCCTGGCGTTCGGCTGCGAGCGGCTGGCGCCGTCGCTGCTGGCGGTGCGCGTCGTCGGGCTGGTGCGCTCGCGCGACGAGGCGAGCTACATCATCCGCAGCTCCAAGCGCCTCATCGATCAAGACATGGCGCGCGCCGGCTTCGTGGCGCTCGGGCTCGGCACGCTCGGATCGGTGATCGCGATGACGCGCACGCCGGTGCACACGATGGCGGATCTGAAGAAGCTGCGCCTGTGGGTGTGGGACAAGGACGAGATCCAGATCGAGCTGTTGCGCGCCATGGGCCTCGACCCCGCGCCGATGCCGATCGACGCCGCCGGCGCCGCCTACGACGACGGGCGCATCGACGGCTTCCTCACGGTGCCGGGCGCCGCGCTCGCCTTCCAGTGGTCGGCGCGCACGCGCTACTTCCTCGATTTTCCCCTCGGCGAGGTCTCGGCCTGCTTCGTGGTGTCGCAGCGCGCGTTCGATGCGCTGTCGCTCGACGAGCGCAACGTGCTGGCGACGGCGGCGGCGAAGCTGAGCGCGCGTGTCGAAGACGTCGGGCGCGAGCTCGACGCGGCGCTGCTCGAGCGGCTCTTCGAGAAGCAGGGCCTCAAGCGCATTCAGCCCGACGAGGCCTTCATGAGCGAGTTCCTGGAGGACGCGCGGCGCGCGCGCGAGCAGCTCGGCGGCCGGCTGGTGCCGTCCGAGGTCATGGCCAAGGTCTTGAGTTGGTTGGCGGATTATCGCGCCGAACATCCGCAGGCGACATCGCACTGACGACCCTTCCGTAGTACAATCGAAGGCCGGAAGTCCATGATCGGGACGCGCGTCGGAAACTACGAAATCAAGGAGAAGCTCGGTGAAGGCGGCATGGGCACCGTCTACATGGGCGAGCACCCGCTCATCGGCAAGCGCGTGGCCGTCAAGGTGCTCCTCGACGAGCTGACGGCGAACGAAACGCTGGTGACGCGCTTCTTCCACGAGGCCAAGGCGGCCAACGACATCCGCCACCAGAACATCGTCGACATCCTCGACTTCGGAAAGATCGAGAAGCCGGGCGGCGGCCACGTCGTCTACCTCGTGATGGAGCTGCTCGAGGGGCAGAGCCTGTCGCAGCGGCTCGCCGCGCAGCAGCTGACGTTCGACGAGATCCGCCACGTGCTCGAGCAGTGCTGCTCGGGGCTGGCGGCGAGCCACGCCAAGGGCATCATCCATCGCGATCTGAAGCCCGACAATCTGTTCCTGGTGCAGCGCGGCAGCGATCCCAACTTCGTCAAGATCCTCGACTTCGGAATCGCCAAGCTGACGTCGACGGCGTCGACGACGAGCCAGAAGACGCGCACCGGCACGCTCATCGGCACGCCGGCGTACATGAGCCCCGAGCAGTGCGCGGGACGGAGCCGCATCGACGCGCGCTCGGACGTCTACGCGCTCGGCATCGTGATGTACGAGATGCTGACGGGGCAGGTGCCGTTCAAGGGCGAAGGCTTCGGCGACATCGTGGTGGCGCACCTGACCGAGACGGCGAAGAAGCCGTCGGAGCTGCGGCCCGACGTGCCGTCCGAGCTCGACGCCATCGTGATGCGGGCGATCGCCAAGGAGGTCGAGGCGCGCTTTCAGACGATGGACGAGTTCGGCGCGGCGCTGGCCGATCCGCAGAAGTTCGCGGCGACTCCGGCGGCGAACGCGGAGCTGGGCGCGGCGGCGGCGGCCGCGGCGGCGACGTCGGGCGTGACCATGCCGGGCAGCGCGACGATCCGGCCGACGCCGACGGGCGCGCTGACCGCGCCGATGCCGGCGCCAAACGCGGCGATGCCGGTGATGGGCACGCCGGGCGCGGTCACGGCGCGGCTCGACGGGTCGCCGTCGGGGCCGGTGCGTGCGGCGTCGGTGACGGACGCGGCGACGGTGCTCGCGGTCAAGAAGAAGGACACCACGCTGTCGGGCGCGGCGTCGGAGTCGGCGGTGCGCGCGCCCACCAAAGCGCCGGGCGGCGGCAGGCGCGCGGCGATCTTCGCCGGCGCGAGCGCGGTGGTCGTGGCGGCGGCGGTGCTCGCCTTCGTCAAGCTCGGCGGCGGTGGCGCGACGGTGACGCCGCCCGAGCCGAAGCCGCAGCCGCCGGTGGTGACGTCGCCAACGGTCGCGGCGGTGGCGACGCCGAAGAAGATCGAGCAGGTCGAGGTCGACGTGAAGAGCGATCCGGCGGGCGCGCGGGTGGTGCGCGCGGACGGCGTCGTCGTCGGCACGACGCCGGTGACGCTGAAGCTCGACAAGGGGTCGGCGCCGCTGGAGGTGGAGCTGACGCTCGAGGGCTATCGCAGCGAGAAGCGCACGCTGCCGTCGGACCTGAACCGCGAGATCGACGTGAACCTGTTGAAGGCGTCGCGCCACGCGACCGCGAAACCGGCGTCGGCGACGCCGAAGCCGAGCGAGACCACGGCGAGCGACGCCAAGCCGCGCGAGGCCAAACCCGCCGAGAAGCAGGCGGCGAGGCCGGGCGAGACGAAGCCGGCCGACGCGAAGCCGGCGGCCAGGCCGGCCGACAAGCCGAAGGACGAGAACCACGATCGGCTGCTGATCCCGACCTTCTAGCGCGTCGATTGTTTGAAGGAAACTGCGGGGTCGCGGCATGAATGGGAAACCAGAGGACCCATCATGCGCCTATCGCTCGGCCTCATCGTCGTCGCTGGCTTGGTCGGTTGCGGCAATTCGGACAACGGAAACGATCTCGGTGCGCCGGACATGAGCGCCGTCGCGGATCTGTCGACCGCCGCGTCGGCCGACATGACGATGATCGCGCCCTTCAACATGCCGGGCAGCATCTTCTGCTATACCGGTCCGCTTTGTTCGACCTCGAGCGCGGACAAGGTCTGCTGCGACTCGAAGGGCGACGGCGGCTTCTCGGACAGCTGCGTACCGACTGCGCAGGCGTGCCTGGCGATGGACGCGCAGGCCAAGACGTTCGAGTGCGGTCAGGCCGCCGACTGCAACGGCGGCAAGCTGTGCTGCGGCACCATCGGCATGTCGTCGAGCGGCAAGCCATTCTTCACGTCCACGCAGTGCGCGGCTTCGTGCGCCACCGGCGACACGCAGCTGTGCGTGACCGCGAGCGAGTGCACGACGTCGGGCGCCAAGTGCGTGGGCCAGACCATCACCGGCCGCAACGTGGGGCTCTGCCAGTAGCGACGACGTAGTCGCCGGCGCGTAGTCGCCGCGCGCGTCGTCCGGATCCGGACGATGCGTCCGGCATGATTGTCCATTTCCGTACGCCCGTCGGTGTATGATCAACGAGTTGGCGGCGGCGCGGCGCTTGCTGTGCTCTGCCGGCATGCTGAAGATGTCGATCCGTCGCAAGCTGTTCCTGGCGTTTTCGCTCGTCGCCGCGATCTCGAGCGCCACGCTGCTGCTCGTCGCCGCGTCGTACGTCCGCACCGTGCGCGCGCAGCTCGACCGCCAGTTCCTCGAGGACGCGCGCAGCACGCTCGAGCGCGACCGCAGCTACCGGGCGAGCCTCGACCAGGAGGCCCTCGACTTCATCCAAAGTGGCGCGCTCGATCCGGGCCTGTTCGCGTCGTTCCTGGCCGGCGACTCGCAGACGCAGACCATGTTCGAGCGCGTGCCCGCGCTCCTGCAGATCGCGCTCTACGATCGGCACACCGCGACGCCGCTGCGCGTCTGGACGCGGCCGGGATCGTCGGTCGCGCGCATGCAACTGAAGGACATCGAAGCGCTGATGTACGGCCCCGGCGCGCGGGTCAGCGTCGGCGTCTATCCCGTCGGGCACAACTTCCTCGTCAAAAACGGCCGCTACTTCGCGATGAGCAACGCCAGCACCGAGCTCGCGCCGCGCGGGATGATCGTCGGCGAGCTCGATACCAACATG
>Ga0134125_10002471_pt1 | contig 21941 bp, 31 predicted proteins | sample KB31751_FD_96464 | JGI IMG/M metagenome (GOLD analysis project Ga0134125, IMG submission 96464) | Terrestrial soil microbial communities with excess Nitrogen fertilizer from Kellogg Biological Station, Michigan, USA - KB3-175-1 | ecosystem: Environmental > Terrestrial > Soil > Unclassified ... | reverse complement strand
CGGCGGCACGGCGGTCAACTGGCGCGTGCTCACCGGCATCAACACCACGACCGTTCCCGCCGGCGTCTCCGAAGGCAACCGGAACGCGGTCATGTCGGTCGGCGAGGCGGACTTCCTCCGCTCGTACCGCGGGCTCGGCATGGAGAACAACGCGACGTTCGAAGCCGACTACGCCGCGCAGAACTTCGAGGACGTGCGCGCGCTGGCCGGGCTCACGAGCCTTCAGGCGCTCATGATCTCGGAGGAGTACGCGATCATCGGCGGCAACACCAGTCTCGCGTTAGGCACGACGCCGACCCCGGCGCTGGCCGCGGTGACTGGCAAGGGCGGCACGATCGGCACCGGCATCACCGTCGCGGTGGTGTGCGTCGCGCTCACCAACGACGGCCTCCGGTACGCCTCGATCGCCGGCGGCATCAAGCAGACGATCGCGCGGACCAACGCCGACGCGTCGACCGACACGATCAACGGCGGCACCGCCCAGCCGTCCGCTGAGGCGACGCAGGCTACGTCGTCCAACGGGTCGAGCATCGAAGCGGACGTCGCTGCCGTGCCGGGCGCCGTCGCGTATGCGTGGTTCGTCGGAAACGGCTCCGGCAACGCCAAGCTCGCCTACATCACCACGCTCAACTCCGTGCTGATCCAGGCGATCCCGGGCACCGGCCAGGCGGCATCGGGTCTCGCGGCGACCGACAACTCGCGGGACGCGCTCACGTTCGACGGACTGTACACGTTCGCGGCGACGTCGGCCAACGGTGGCTACTACAAGCAGCTCGCCACGGGCACGCCGGGCACCGGCACTCCGCTCACAACGGACAACGCTGGCGGCGTCACCGAGTTGAACGACATGTTCTCGTTCTACTGGGACAGCTTCAAGCTGTCGCCCAAGGAAGTCTGGTGTCACCGGCAGGAACAGCAGTCGATCACGAAGATCGTGATCGCGAACGGCGGCGCGCCGCTGCTTCGCATGACCGTCGCGGCCGACGCCGACAAGGGCGACATCTCGGGCGGCGTGAAGGTGTCGCAGGTGCTGAACCCGATCACGGGTGACACCGTGGCGCTCAAGGTGCACCCGGATCTGCCAGCGGGCACACTCATCGCGCGCGTGCCGTCGCTGCCGGCGGGAACGTATCCCGGCTACAACCCGGGCACCACGCTCGAGATGGACACGCGCCGCGAGTACTACCAGCTCGAGTGGCCGCTGCGCACGCGCAAGTACGAGTACGGCGTCTACGTCGACGAAGTGCTCGTGCCCTGGGCGGCGTTCGCGTTCGGCTCGATCTCCAACATCGCGCCGGCCTGATGGCGCAGAAGAAGGGTGAGAACAAGGGGCCGGCGTCGTCGCCGGCTCCGTCAGGGAAGGCGGCGCGCGAGGGGCATGTGCTCCTCGCGGCGCCGTCTGAGATCACGGGCGTCTCGCTCGCCGGGCTGTCGTACCCGGTCGTCGACGGCGTGATCGAAGTGCCGCACGAACACGTTCCTCGTCTCCGCGCGCGCGGCTTCACGCCGGTCAGTACCGAATAGCCGGAGTTAGGCGATGCCGACGGGGCTCCCGACGCTGGCCGACGCGAAAGCCTACCTCCGCGCGACGGACTCGGGCGCGGAGGACACGCTCATCCAGCAACTGCTCGATCGCGCGTACGGCGCCGTCCAGAGCTACCTCTGTCGCCCGATCCAAACCCGGCAACAGACCTTCGTGGTCGAAGGCCGCTCGCGCGTGCCGGCCCGTGTGCTCGATGTCGGGGCATCGCCGATCGACACCACGCAGCCGATCACGATCGTGGACGGCAACAACGTGACGCTCGCGACGACGAGCTATCGCGCGGACTCGGAGTTAGGCCTCATCTACCGCGCGGTCGCGCCGGCGAGCGCGAGCTTCGGTCTCTGCTGGGCTGCGTGGCCATACACGGTGACGCTCACGTGGGGACTCTCGGCGCGCGTTGACTGGACGGATACCGTGGCGCCAGCAGTAGGCGGCGCCATCCTCGACGTCGCGGCCGATCTCTTCCAGCGGCGTGCGCCGGGTGCATCGGCCGAATCGGCGGGCGGCGGCGTAAGCGCGTCGTGGGCTGGCGGTCGATACGGACTCCCGACGCGCGTCTGCGCCGTGCTCGATCCCTTCCGCATGGTGACGGGATGACCGCCGCGATGGAGATGAGGCGCTGGGATCGCGCGCAGCAGGCCGAACGCGGCTACTGGTATCCGGCCGACGCCGTCACGCTCGCCGCGCGCCGCACCGAGGAGCGCCAGCGGCAGACGTGGTACGCGGGCCTGCTCCACATCCCGCCGCGCGACGATCAGTTGTGTTCGGTCATCGAGTTAGGCGCCGGTCCGAGTGGGCTGACCCGGAACCGCGTTCCGGACGGCGTCCGCGCCGTTGCGGTCGAGCCGATGGAGCTCGACGGCTGGGACCGCGAGCAGTACGCGCTCGCCAACGTTGAGTTGGTGCGTGCGCGCGCCGAGGACTACCACGGCGAGCCAGCCGATGAGGTGTGGCTCATCAACGTGCTCCAACACGTGGAAGAACTGAGCACAGTACTCGCCGCCGCGCAGCGGCTCGCGCTCCGCACGGTGCGCGTGTTCGAGTGGGTGCACGAGCCGACGAGCGTCGTGCATCTCCACACGATCGCGCCCCGCCTCATCCTCGACGCCTTCGCCGAGTGGCACCTGGCCTACGCCACCGAGGGTCGCGCGCGCACGCCCGCATGGTCGCAAGAGTTTGTCGCCTACGTCTTCGAACGAAGGTGGGACCGATGAGCACCGCACGCTACGCCAACCGCGCCATACGCTACTACGACCCTGGTGCCTCGCCGCAGGCGCCGGTCCTCCGGAAGCATCCGCGTGTCCCGCGCTCCATTCGCGTGCCCGTGCCTAACGCCGAGCGCGAGCAGCGCGCGCAGGAGAAGCGCGCACGCCGGGCAGCACAACGCCGGGGGCTCTCATGATCACGTTGCTCACGATTGGTCTTCTCATCGCCATCCTCGTGTGGCTGCTCATGGCGATCTCGACGCCGCCGATGCGCCAGAGTGCCAAGAACGCGATCCTCATTGTCGCGGCGATCATCGTCTTCCTGCTGCTGCTCGCGGCCGTGGGCGTCCTGCATCTGGGATTGCTGCGGTGACGGTCTCGCTCCGCACGAAACGCGTGGCGGTCTACGCCTACTCCGACACCGGATCGGGGGGCTTGGTCGCGCACACGTACACCAAGGTGCCGTCGGCCGCGAGCGACGGAAATTGGTGGGCATCGCGGGGCGTGCCGACTGGGCACGAAGCGTTGGTCGCGCAGCAGTCGGAGCACGTAGCGGATGCCGTCTTCGGGTTCGACTGGACGGTCCCGATATCGCCGTTAGGCATCATCGTCGACGTCGCGCTCAACGAAGCGTTCAAGGTGATCGCGGTGCTGCCGCGCGACACCTCGACAGGCGAGCTCCAGGTGCTCGCCGAGTTCAACACCGACGCCGTGTTTACCGAGGTGGGCGCGTGAGCACGTATACGTCGCGCTCGCGCGAGATCGCCGCACGGTTGGCGGTCGCCGTCGACGCCGGACTCGTCGCGGCCGGCGAGGTCGTCAAGACAGAAGTGAAGCGCCGGTTAGCACCTGGCTACACGTCCGGGAAGTTCGTCACCGGCCACGTGCTCGGCTCCGTCACGCGTACCGCTGTCTCGGTCGAGGGCGGCGTGCACGTGCTGCACGTCGGGACAAACGTCGACTACGCGCTCTTCTGGGAGTTAGGCCACAACAACCGCTGGACTCGGAAGTTCGAGCACCAGCCGCGTTGGGCGCCCGCGGTCGCTGCCGTGCGCGCCGAAGCGCTGCGCGCGTTCCAGATCGCCGCCGGCCTCGAGATGAGGGCTGCCTGATGCGCACGCTCTTAGCGACCGAACCGCTCAATCTCGACCAGGTGCTCTACATGCCCGGTCAGTCGGTGCGCGTCACCGACGACCTGGCCGACGTGCTCATCCGGCAGGACACGGCGTGCGATCCCGATGATCTACCGACGCCGGACTGGTGGGGTGCGCCCGGCCGTGTTCTCGCCGAGGAAACGTTAGGCGGCCCGGAACCCGTCTACGCACGCGCGCGCACGACCGGCGCCCTCACCATCGTCCAGGGCGTTGGCTTCGACCCCGGCTGTGCGGCGTACCGCTTCCACTCGGCGATCAACGAGACGACGCCGCATGCGTCGATGTTCTTCCGGTGGAAAGATTCCTCGCCCTACACGTCGCTCCGCCAGTTCGACGGCGAGCGCGACATCGATCTCCTGCGCGCCGCGATTCGCGAAGCCGACGTCGTGCACTGCCACGTCAACTATCTCGCGATCACGAATAGCCGCGTCCGGCCGCGCGGCCGGATCGTCCGCCACTACCACGGCTCGCTCCCCACCGGCGAGAGCATGGTCGAGCAAAAGCTCGACGACGTGCAGGGTGCTATCCAGGTGGGAGCCCGCCTCTCGCTCTTGGCTGAGAGTCGGCGAATGAAATGGTTGCCGATCGCGGTGCCCGTCGAGCGCTACGCGCTCATGCGCGCCCGAGCGGCCGTGACGCCGCATCGCGGCTTCCGCGTCGCACACTCGCCGACCAACCGCGGCTACAAAGGCACCGAAGCATTTCTCGCGGCCGTCGCCGATCTGCGCGCCAAGGGACTCGACATCGAGCCCGTGCTCATCGAGCACGTGACGCACGCCGAATCGCTCCGCCTGAAAGCGACGTGCGATGCGCTCTTCGACTCGTTCTGGTTAGGCATCCAGGGCTCCGGTTTAGAAGCGGGCGCGATGGGGCTGCCGGTGATCGCCGGCGATACCAACGTCGCGTCGCTCTACCGCGAGCACGTGGGCGGCGTCCCCTACACCTTCGCCGACACCAGCGCGCAGCTCGCTGACGTGCTGGCGTCGCTCGCCACGAACCCGGCGTTCTACGCACACGAGGCCACCCGCATCCACCAGTACGTCGCTGCGACCCACGACTATGCGGCCGTGGCCGCCCGCTATGAGCGCATCCTCGATGCTGGGCTATGACCGCGCCCGGGGAACTGGCGCTCGAGCAGGCCGTCCGAACCCGGCTCCTGACGTTCGCGCCGGCCGACGGAACGCCGACGCTTGGCGTCCAGTTAGGCAGCCGGCTCTACATCGACGAGGCGCCGGACAACATCACCGCGCCCTATGCGGTGCTGCAGATCACGCGTCCCGAGACGGCCGAGGAAGGAGACGCAGGGTTTCGCCGCGAGCTCAACGTGCTGCTCTCGCTCTACGGCCGGAACTCCGCGCAGCGGGCCACACTCAAGTCGTGCGCCGACGTCGCGGAGGAAGCGCTCTACAAGTGGCTCGACAGCACGACCGGCGTGCTTTTCACGACCGGCACGGGCACGGAATGGTTGCCACCCGACCCGGTGCCCGTCGATCGCGAGCTCATCACCGCGCGGGTCCGCGCGACCGCCTATTGGTACCCCGATTCCCTCACGCAGTACGGCACCTAAGCCGCCACGTAGCCTAACGCCACACAGGAGGTACGTATGCCGTCCAGTTTCCCGGGCTACGTGAAGCCCGCCCAATTCTTGGTCGACGCCGGTGTCATCTACATCGGCGCGACGCCAGCCGGCATTGGCGCCACGGAGGGTGGCCTCCAGTGGGACCCTGGCACCGAGTACCAGCACCCCGAGTTCGACGGCATGTCCGCGGAAATCGAGACGCTGCACCGTGTCGTCGACTACTCGAAGAACAAGCTGTCGGGCGACATCCTCGACATGACCGGCGTGAACATCGGCCGCTATCAGCCCGGCTCGGCGTCGGACGGTTCCACGGGCACCAACACCATCACGCCGATCGACGCGTTCACGTTCTTCTCGACCGGCGCGTATCTGACCGACGTGACGTGGATCGCGCGCCGCTCGGACAACACCACGGTGCGCGTGTTCTCCGCGGTGGCGCTGGTGAAAAAGTTCCAGATCAAGACCAAGCCCAAGAAGGAAGGGTTGGCGTCGATCGAGATCGTGGCGTGCCTCTCGTCCACGGAGACCGATCTCTCCAAGTGTCCGTTCGTGTACCAGGATCTGCCGTCGTGACCCTGAAGCTCCTGGACTTCGAGCAGCCGCTCGAGCCGGTGGAATTTCCGAACGGCCACAAGTACGACGTGAGGCCGTTGGACGCCGCCGGCTACGAGCTGCTGCAACAGGTCGAGGTGAGTGGTAGCGCGGAGGCAGCGATGCAGCTCCTCCGCCTGCTGCTCCCGGGCGTGACCGACGCCGACCTGAGTCTCCTCACGCCGCGCATGGTGACGGCGATCGTCATGCACGCCCGACATCAACTCGACTTGGTGCTCACCGCCTTAAAAAACGGCGGCGCGCCGGCGGCGACGATGACGGGGCAGCGCCGGCGCTCCAAGCGGAAAGCCCCGTCGGCGCGGTCGTCACCCGGGTAGCCCGCGCGTTCGGCCGCGACTGGTTTGCGCAAGCGCGGCAACCGTACCACGAGACGCTCTACGCCTACTACCAGCTCGAGGACGTCGAGCGCATCGACGCGCTGCTCGCTCGCTCGGAGCAGCTCACCGCCGCATACCTGACCAACTTCGCCATGTCGAGCCCCGAGCAACTGCAGGCAGCACGCGAGCGGCTCGAATTGGAGATTGCGACGCCGTTAGGCGAAGCTCCGCCCGCGATCGGTGTCGAGCGGTACGATACGGCCGCGCTCATCGAGGCAGCGCACACGCTCTTCAGCGGCGCCGCACCCGCGCCTGACGGAGTCGCGACGTGACCGCGCCCATCGGTCCGGAACCCACCGATCCGCTCTCGCTCGCGGCGCTCGACGTCACGCTGCAGGCGGCGGGACTCGACACGGTCATCGCCGCGTTCACCGCCGTCGATGAGGCGGGCGAGAAAACGGCGGCGACCGCGGGCGTCATCCCGATGTCGGCGCCCGGCAGTGCGGAGACGATCGCTGCCATCCAAACGGCGGCGGCGCTGCTCAACGAGTTAGGCATCACGGCCAAGACCACCGCGGCCGGCGGGATGCAGACCCTCGTCGTGGCCGAGCGCGATTTGGCGAACGCGCAGGGTATTCTCGCAGCGGCAGAGCTCGACGTCACCGCGGTGAGCCAGGCGCAAGCGAAGGCACTCGCCGAGCAGGCTGCGGCAGCGCGAGAAGCAGCCGTGGCCGCGCGTGAGCTCGGCGCGAGCCGCGCTGGCGGCGGCGGTGGTAGCATCGTGTTACCGCCGGGCGGGGGCGGAGTCGGCGGCGCTGGCGGTGCGGCAGAGGAAGACGCCGCGATCGTCGAAACGACGGGCTTGTACGCCGGACTTGGTGCGCAGCTCTTAGAACTCATCGCGGTCTATGAGACCTACCGGGCGATCCGCGACGCCGTCGCGGCCGGCGGCCAGTTCGACGCGTCGATCGAGTCGGCGCGGTTAGGCATCGCTGCCATTACGCAAGCGTACGGGACGCTGACCGATGCGCAGGGGCAGGTGCTCACCGGCCAGGACGCCCTCACCGCGGCCTTTGGTATCGCCGACGCCGAGCTCCAGGCGCTGCAGGCCGACGCGGTGCGCGTCGCGATCCCCTTCCAGACGCTGGCCGATCTCTTCCGCGGCATCGAGGGCGCGGGGCTTCACGCCGGCGCGACGCTTGATCAGATCCGCCAGCTCGTCACATCGGCGTCCCTCGCCGCGACGGCGTTAGGCACGCCCTACGAGCAGCTCAACACGACGCTCGTGCAGCTCTTGGAAGGGCACGTGCGTATCACCAACCAGCTCGTGGCGCACTTGGGGCTCTCGTCGCAGATCGTACACGAGTGGCAGCAGCAGGGCACGCTCATCCCCAACCTGCTTGCGACGTTCGAGAAGTTCAACGGGATCGGCGAACAGGTGCAAGGAACCTGGCGCGGCATCTCGACCGAGATCAAAAACGCCTTCGACATCATCACCGGCACCGCGATCCGGCCGGCGCTGACGACGCTCGAGGAGGGGCTTCGCGGCATCCTGGGCGATGTGATCGACACGACGACGGGCAAAGTCAACGCCGCATTCTCGGGGCTCGTGCAGTACGTAGGCGCAGGGCTCGATCTCATCGCGAAAGGGATCGTTGAGGGATTCACCGCGGCGGTGAATCTGGCCAAGGACCTCTCGGGCTGGCTCGATCGGAACCGCACGACGATGCAGAACCTGGTCGGCGGCGCGCTCGCGCTCGTCGAGGGGATCGGCGCCGTCGTCAAGGAAGCGATCGGGATCGTGGCACCAGTCGAGGCGGCGTACATCACGAGCGGGCTTGTGCTGGTGCCGATCAAAGCCGTGGGGTACGCGCTGGCTCTGGCGGTCGATGCGGTGCATGCACTCGGCGCGGCGTTCTCGGGCGCCGGCTTCCTGTTCATGAATCTGATCTTGACGCCCCTCGATCTCTTCAACGAGACGTTAGGCAAGGCGCTCAACTTCATTCATGCCGGGTTAGGCGACGGCCTGATCGCCGCGGGGAAGGACGGCGAGGCCGCGCTTCAGCGGATCGCGGGCCCGGCGCTCGCGTTCATTCAGCAGATCGAGACGGGCAACACCGCGGTCCAGCAGTTCGGGAAGAACTGGCAGGCGGCGCAGCAGGATGCGACGAGCGCGGCGGCCGCGATCCAGAAAGCGATCGCTGACGCCACGACAGCGGTGGCCAACTTCAAATTCACGCCACCACCGACCGGCGGTGACGGGAAGGACGCTGTCGCCAACGCCCAAGCCGCGGCACAGATCATAGCGGCCGCGGTCGATGCCGAAAAAGCGAAGCTCAAGGCCGCGCTCGACCAGGGCCAGCTTTCCTATAAGGCGTACTTCGACGCGCTCACCACCATCGAGATCGCGTCGCTCGATGCGCAGATTCGGGCCAAGCAAGCGGCGTTAGCTGCCGCGGCCAAGCCGGACCAGCGGACGAAGATCGAGGGCGAGATCGCCAAGCTCGAGGAGCAGGAGCAGGCCGTCCGCCTCAAGAACCTCGATGAACTGGCCACCAAGCAGCAGGCGAACGCGGACAAGCTGCTCGCGGACGACGAGCGCGTTAAGAAAGCTGAGGGCGACACGTACGCCGCCGAGCTCGCGGCGATCGGGAAGCTCGTCGAAGCGCACGACCGCGAGCTCGCGCTGGCCGGTGCCACCGACGCGGTGCGCCGGCAGTCCAACCAGGCGATGCTCTCAGCGCTCACGCAGCAGCTCGACATCCAGGACGACAGGCAGCGGGTCGAAGTGGGACTCGCGGCGCTTGCGCACGAGCGGGCAACGCTCGAGTCGGAGGTCCGGGTTGGCCTGGTTCCCGAACAGCAAGCGGAAGAGCGCATGGCCGCGCTCGAGGCGGCGCGGCTGCCGGTGCTCAAGCAACTCGCCGAACAAGGGTTGGCGCTCGCGCAGGCGTTAGGCAATCCGACGCTGATCGCGCAGATGCAAGCGCTCCTCGAGAAGATGGAGCAGGTGACGAACCAGAGCGCCGCGTTGGGCCGGCTCAAGCAGGATTGGGATCGGACGATGGCGGAAGTGCTCGCGAGCGGCACGGCCACGGCGACGGCGGTAGTGGCCAAGATGAAAGAGATGGTTGAGCGCTTCGGGCTTACGCAGCCGATCCTCGACTATTTCACACGCTTGGCGCAGGCCGCGAACTCGGTCACTGACCAGTTCGAGACGTTCGGCCAGAACATCGGCCAAGCGATCATCGACGGGCTCGTGAAGGGCGTTGGCACCAAGGGCGGCACGGTGCTCGGCAATGTCGGGAAGGCGATCCTCGCCGGGATCGGCGGCGTGTTCGAGCAGGTGGGCGAGGCGCTCATCAGCTACGGCGTCATCATGACAGCGCTCCTCCCGGCCCTCGAGAACATCTTCACCTCGGGACCCGCTGCGATCGTCGCTGGCGCCGCGCTCGCGGCGTTAGGCGCCGCGATGCAGGCCGCGTTTCAGGGCGGCGGGAGTTCGGGCGGCGGGAGGGCGCCTGGCTTCGGCGGCCCGCAGACGATCAACATCGCGCTGCCCGGTGGCGTCGGTCAGGGCGGTGCGCCGATCCCCGGTGCGCAGCCGCCTGCCGTTCCGCCGGGCGCACGGCCCGTACCGATTCCGCCCTCGGGCTCGCTCACCGTCGCCAATGCGATCCCCGCGCCGACGCCCACGTTGCCGCCCGCAAGCGCGCAGTTAGGCACGGCCGGGCCGCCCATCAACATTCAGGTCGTAACCTTGGGCCGCTGGTCGCCGACGATGCAGGCCGAGGCGATGCGGGAAATCCGGCTCGCCATGCGGCGGGGGCTCTGAGATGGCCAATCCCTCAATCGTCTTCAACGACGGCTCGGGCGCGACGACGATCACCGCGGTGGCGCCGCGCTTCCAGAACTGGATCCCCGACAGCGCGCCGGTCGGCCCGAACGAGACCGCGTTAGGCACGGGCCAGCTCTTTCAGTGGGTCTACCGCACCGACTACTCGGCGGCGTTCGAGATGCCGTACATCCCCGCCGCACGGCTACCCGACCTCCAGCGCCTCAAACTGTGGCTCCTCTCGGGCGGCACGATCACCGTCAACACGGCCGATCTCTCGGCGAATAGCTACACGGTGAGCTTGAAGCCCGGCACGGTGCCCTCGTGGAAGCTCGACCAGAAGCTCCTCGAGTACACGCTGTCGATCGCCGTGCTCAACCAGGCCGCGGCGCCGCTCATCTGCATCTACCGGCCGTAGCCCGTGACGATCGGCATCCCGTTAGGCTTCCGCCTCCGCGTCCGGAACGAGACGGACACCGCCGACCTGCTCGTTGCCTCGACGATCCCCGGGCAGAACCCCTACCTGATCACGCCGCCCGACACCGGCGACGGGCAGCAGGTCGATCCAATCACCGGCCAGTACACGATCGGCTCGTACGAAGTCGACGTCCTCGATGCGCTCGTCGGCGCGCAGCCGGTCCTCGTGGCGCGCGAAGTGTGGGACTATGACCCGGCCGGCATGGCAGCGGCGTGGCCGGAGTCGTTCTTCGACCACACGGGGACGCTGGACCCCAGTCGGACGAGCGACTTTCTGAATGTGCGGCCGGGGTACACGCCCAATCTGAGCACGCCGTTCCCGCCGGACGCGGGCACCGGCTTGGCCGCGAGCACGTCGCTCCTCTTCGCCAGCCCTGGGTACCAGAAAGCGTACATCCAGCACACCTTCAGCGGCCTAACGCCGGGCGCCACGTATACGGTCCTGGTGCCCATCAGCGGCGACAACCCGGGCATCGGGGTCTCGGCGAACGGCACGCTTGTGCAATACGGGGCGCCCGCAGCAGTCGTCGTGACGATTCCGCCGTGGCAGCAGCTCGCCGTCACGACGACCGCCGATGGGTCGGGGAACATCGTCGTGCAGCTCGGCTCGTGGCCGCGGAACGCGATCGAGTGGGGCTCGAGCGTCTTCCGGTTCGGCGACGTCAAGATCTTCGAAGGCACGCTCATCACGCCGACGTATCTCGTCACGTCGGTCCTGAACGACGCGAACGGCCGGCCGCAGCTCCTCTCGAAGAAAGCGTTCATCGACACCACGCCGGACTTGGGTTCCACGTGGAACAGCTACGTGAGCGGCTACGTCAACCAGCTCCGCCTAACGAACGCGCTTCGCTGGCGGTTCACGGTTGGCGACACGCAGCGCACCGCGACGTCCAAGATGCTGTGGAGCCGCTGCATCGATCCCGCCGGCAACTTCGATAAAGGCTCCTGCATCCTGGGCGGACCGGTGCGCGATGGATTCGGCCCGCTGCCCGACGCCGGGCAATGGCGCTTCAAGGTGCTCGCCGTCGACCCGACGTGGGGCGTGCTGCTCCAGGTACAGCTCGCGAATGCGGCGAAGAACGCCAACGGGCCCTACGAGCCGGGCTACTCAGTGGGCAGCCCTACGGCGGCATTGCTCAACAAGGTCGCCAACGACTTCCTGGTCAACACCGGCACGACGGCCACCTTCACCAACGGCGGCATCAGCTACGCGCTGAATGGCACGTTCGACATGGGCGTGCGCGTGACCGACGTGGCGACCGGTACGCTCGAAGGCGTGTTCGTCCCCTACGTCCTCGACGATCTGGCGAGCATCGGCTTCGGCGGCGGCGTCCTGTTGGCGCTGGCGCAAGGCCTCACGATGGCGATCGCCTGGACCGGCGCCGGCGTCGATGTGAACGGCAACCCTCAGCCGCCGCAGCCGAGCGTGGGCGATCTGCTCGACGTCTACGCCTATCCGCTCGCGGTGAGCGCGCGCTCCCCGCTCCACTGGTTCGGGCACGTCGTCGACCTCGTCACACAGGCGCTCACCTTCGCGGGCTTCACCTTCGACGCGACGTCGGCCACGGCCGTCAAAACCATCCTCGGGCCCACGCTCTTCGTGCTGCTCCGCATCACGTCGGCGATGTCGCTCACCGATCTCCTGACGCTCATCTTCGGGCTCTTCCGGTTCTCGGCGCGCGTGGGGTTGGACGGGGAGTACGTGTTCTTCACCACCGACCCGGCGCAAGCGTCGATCGTGGGCTCACCGTTGGGCGTCAACGATCTCCGAAACGACGCGGGCGATGTGTGGAGCACGCAGGAAGCGACCATCATCACGTCCTTCCGGCTCGACGAGCAGACGTTCACGCTCTGGACCGGACAGGATGGCTCCGACCGGCCGATCGACTATCTCGCGAGCCGTGACCGCACGCTCATCGTCGACAACCCGCAGAGCCCTCCGAGCCTCATCGACGGACAGCAGCAGAGCTGGACGCTGCCTGGGATCATCATCAGCCCGCTGGGATTGGTGGGCAACACAATCGCGAGCGCCGTCGGCCTCGACGAGGCGTATTTCGCCGCGCTCGCGTTCGCGCAGTTCAATCGGTTAGGCACGGGCGCGCTCGAGTTTCACGCCGAACTGTTAGGCACGTCGGGCCCGGGCGCCAAGGTCGGCGACATCGTGACGTTGAACCTGCCGCAGCGCCCGGTGGGCAACGTCCGCGGTGGCCAACGGCTCGCGCAGGTGCTGAAGCGCACCGAGACGCCATCGGGGCCGGTGTTCGAGGGCTGGGACGTCTCCGCGACGACGATCACGCCCGTGGTGCCGACGTTTACCCTGGCCGCGTCCTCGAGCGATCCGTCGCACGTCGCCACTATCACGCTGACGAACGGCGCCGCGCTCCTCGCCGTGGATGCGCAGGCGCGCGTCGAGTGGGCCGCAGGCGCGTCACCGCCCACGGTCGGCTCGCTCCTCACGTATCTGCTCGTGCCGCCGGCAGATCTCACCGTGATCAACACGCCGCCCGTGCAGCAGGGCACGACGCTCTGGGTGCGCATGCGCGCCGAAGCGCCGGGCGAGCTGCCGAGCGCCTATACCGCGTGGCAGTCGGTGACGCTCACGGGCGGGTTAGGCGTTCCCACCGGCTTGACGAGCACGCCGATCGACGGCGCCAACGAGGCGATTAGCTGGACCCCCGTCGGCTCGTACGATTTCCTCATCGTGTTCTTGAAGAAGTCCAGCGACACGCAATTCCAGATCGTGCAGTTCCTGCCAGAAGGCTCGAACTCGTTTATCCTGACCAACCTCACCGCCGGCGTTGCGTACACGTGGGGCGTGGAGGAGTTCGACGTCGGCCCGGTTCCGTTCCCGGGCGGCATGGCCACGGCGAGTTTTACCGCCGGCGCCGTCGTGCCGACACTCGCGCCGCCGACCTTGCCGCAAGCGTTTGTCGGCCGCCGCGATCCGACAACAGGGCAGACGATCATCGACGGCACGTTCGGATTGAACGTGCTCGCCGCGATGATCCCCGAGACCATCCAGTTCGAGGTGGCAGTCGAGACTGCCGTCGGGAGCGGGACGCCTGGCCCTTACTCCGTGCTCGCGACACCACTCGCCGCGCAGCAGGGGTTCACCACGGCGACGGGGCAGGCGCCTAACGACGGGCTCCATCGTTACCTCCGCGCCAAGGCCACGTGGCCCGGCTACAACGACAGCACGTACACGGCCGTGCAAAGCGTGTTGCCGTGGGTGGCCACCGCGCAGGACTCGGGCGGCGTCGACGCGACGGTGATCGTCTCGGCGGCCAACCCGGCCTTCCCGAACGCATCGGTGGCCACCGACTCGCCCAACATCCACTTCGACTTCTCCGTTGCGGGGATCGTTAAAGCGATCATCCAGATCGCGAGCCAAGCCGCGGGCGATCTCATGACGTTCGCCGGCGGCGTGTGGACGCGGTTAGGCATTGGAAGCGCCAACCAGGTGCTGACCGTCGTGGGCGGCGCGCCGGCGTGGGCGCCTAACTTGGGGATCGGCCAGCCGTTCAATGTCGTCCTCGAGTTCGGCGACGAGCAAACAGCGCCCACCGTGAACGGCGTGGCTGGCAAGTTCGCCATCGGCTTCGATGCGGACGTCACCGAGTGGACGATCGTTGGTGGCCCGTCCGGGACACCTGGGTCGGCCGTGGTGGATGTGCAGACGTCGGCCTTCGGCCCGACGCTCTCGTTCGCGACGATCTGCGGCACCGATCAGCCTACGCTCTCCGCTGCGGAAACGAACCAGGACAGCACACTGACTGGCTGGAGCCCGCATATCACGGCGGGCACCGTGCTGCAGGGCGTGCTTCTGTCGCTCGCCACGTTCAAGAAGGTGACGGTCACTCTCAAATGCGTCCGGAGTTAGGCCATGCTTGATGCCATTCTCCTCGATTCTGATACCAGCGCCGCGCATCTCTTCGATTCCGTGAGCTCGAGCGCCGTCGTGATCAACAGCGGGACGAGCCGATCCGGCGCCAACAGTCTCCGCATCACCGTTCAGTCGGCGCAGGTGACGAAGAACATCGGCTCGAACGTCGGCAGTCTCAATGTCGCGTTCGGGTGGCAGCCGTCCGTGCTCGCCGCCCCCGGCTCACTGGGGCTGCTCGAGTTCCTCGACGCGGGCAGCGCGCAGGTCGCGATCAAGGTGCTCGCAGACGGTACGGTGCAGGCGTATCGCGGCGCCGGCATCACGCTGTTAGGCGCGTCGAGCCCCGGCGCGATCAATCCGGCTGTCTACCAGCACGTCGAAGTGAGCGTGACGATCAGCGCGACGGTCGGCACCGTCGATGTCTGGGTGAACACGAGCAACCACGTCCTGGCCCTCACGGGACAGAACACGAAGAACACCGCCAACACCACCGTCTCGGGCTTCGAGATCCTCGGGCCCTGGACCGCGACACATGACTTCTGCGACATCATCTGGAAGGACAGCCGCATCAACGACCGCCGCGTCGAGTGCTTCGTGCCGTCGGGCGCCGGCCACTACACGCAGTTCACGCCGAGCGCCGGCAGCAACTGGTCCAACGTCAACGAAGTGCCGCCCGACGACGACACGAGCTTCAACAGCTCGACCACTGCCGGCCAGATCGATTCCTTCGCGCACGGTGCGCTGGCGGCGGCGCCCCTCTCGATCGACGCGGTGATCGTCCAGGTGCGCGCGAAGAACACCGTCACCGGCTCAGGCTCGATCGCGCCGTTCGTCCGGAGCGGAACGACCGACAGCCCGGGCCCCGGCGTCGCGCTCAACACCAGCTACCAGGACATCGCGCACGGCGTTTACACCACCGACCCATCGACAAGCGCTGCGTGGACGACCTCGGGGGTGAACGCGGCGGACATCGGCTACAAGAAGACGGTCTAACCGATGGCGATCACCTCGCGGGTCACGCAGGACGTCGGCGGCGCCATTGAAAAGGAGTCGCCGGCCACCCGGGTCACGCAGGATGTCGGCGGTGCGATCGAAGCCGAATCGCCAGCGACTCGCGTTACGCAGGTGGTGGCGGCCGCGATCTACCCGTCGCAGCTCTTCACACTGGTCACGCAGGACGTGGGCGCCGCGATCGAGGCCGAATCTCCGGCGACACGCGTCACGCAGCTCGTGGCCGCGGCGATCTATCCCGTCGGGACCGCCACGTCGCCATGTCGCGCGTACATCGTCGGGTGACCATGAGCCGGCTGAATCCGTCTCTGAGAGGCAGTCTACAATCCATTGCCGCCGATCTTCGCGGCCCCGTGACGCAGCTCTGCGTGCGTCCAGGGGCCGCATTGCGTTTCCGGGCTCCCCGTGGATCACAACCTCTTCACTGTCGTCGGCATCGTCCTGTCCTCGGTCATCTCGATCCTGGGCACGCTCGCCGCGAAGCAGCGGAAAGAAGGACGCGACGAGCAGCTCCTCATCGATCTCGTCGCGAAGATGGGCGCGCTCGAGGCGAAGTCCGACAAATTCATGGTCGATCTCAATCGCGTCGGCACGATCGTGCGCGAGATGCGCGTCGTGTTAGGCATCGCGGGGCAGACCGGTGAAGTGCCGCGTTTCGTCCCCCGCGACTCCGGCGAAGGGCCGGCACTCCGATGAGCCGCTGGCGCTGGCTCGACCCGCTTTACGTGCTCGACTTCTACGATGCGAGCGGGAATCCCGACCACCAGAAGATCATGGCCGCCGTCGTCGTCGCCGGCGTGTTCTGGTGCCAGGCCAGCGGGAAGCCGCTCGACACCACGACCGTTATCGCGTTAGGCGCGATCGGATTCGGGCCGCGTCTCTTTGGGATGTTCCTCCGCGCCGGCAAGTGGAGCGCCACAACCCAGACCAAGGTCTCAGTCGATGCCGCCGCGATTGCGGCGATCGTGGCGCGCCGGAAGGACAGCGACGTCGAGCCGGCGCCGTGACGACGCCCGTCATCTCGGTCATCGACGCGTTCGTGGGCGGCTGCTCGCTCTTGGAGAACGTCGAGGAAGTGCCGCCCAACTCGAACACGGGCCCGATCGTTAGTCTGATCCAGGCGAGCACCGGATCCAAGGCCGGCGACCCATGGTGCGCGTCCGACATGTCGTACGTCGGCGGCAAACTGTTCGCGGCGCGGTGGCCGCTGCCCCACACGGCGAGCTGCAATGATCTCGCGCTCTACGCGATCCGGCACGGCGTTCTTGCCTGTGTGGGCCGCGTCTACGACGACATCCAAACGCACGGGCTCTTGGACGCGAACGGGCACCGCGTGCTCGAGCCGAATGCGTTAGGCGCCCGCGGCGCGGTCGTGCTGCCGCCGGCGCGAGGCGATCTCTGTCTCCTCTACAGCATGAGCGCGCACCACTTCCATCACGCTGGCTGCGTGCGCGACGTGATCGCGCAGGGCACTGCGTGGCGGAGCTGGGAAGGCAACACGACCAAGCCGGGCCAGAAGGGCGACCAGCGCGAAGGCTGGGGCCACTTCGGCAAGCAGCACGAGATGACGGAGCCGTGGGGCTTCGTCCGTTGGGCCACTCTTCTCGAACGGAGCGAAACGCCATGAGCGGGACCCTGCACCTCATCGAAGCGCTCGTCGTCGGCGCCATTGCCGGCGCGATCGTCCTCGTCTTTGCCCTGCGCAACAACCCGCGCCTCGCGGCCTGGCTCGGCATCAAGGCCGCGTGACCGCGCCTCCTCCGGCGCCGAAGAACGACCTCCCCGAGGCGCTGCAGGGCTACAACCTCGGGATCGAGTCCGCATCCGCCGCGATCATGCGCGTCCATCTCACCTGGGCGCTCGTGTTCGCGGGGGTCGTCGTGGTGATCGGTCTCGCCGCACTCAAGATGCGCGACTACTACGCGAACGATTCCGCGAAGTGGGAGGCGCTCTACCAGCAGGAGAAGGTCGGGAAAGATACGGCGATCGCGATGTTCGAGCGCCAGCAACGGCGCAACGATTCGCTCGTGGCCGCGGTGCGCGTCGACACGGAGCTCGTGACGCGCGTGATCGAGACGGCGCCAAAGCCGGTGCTCGTGCCGATCACGCAGCCCAACGGCATCGTCTCCGAGGTGCCGATGATTCCGGCCGTGACCTTCGATACAACCGCGGCGCGCTGTACGCGGCTCGCGCACGACTGCACCGCGGCGCTCGCCGGCAAGGATTCGGCGATGGCGAAGCTGCAGACCGCGCTCGCGGACGCGGATTCCATGACGGCCGCGCGCACGCGCCAGTTCACGGACGCCGAGCGCGCGTCGCTCTGGTCGAAGATCCTCTACGGGTTAGGCGGCGCAGTCGTCGGCCGCGCGAGCTGCTCGGTGCGTTAGGGAGGCGGCGCGCCCCGCGTAACGCGCACGAGCATCGCCGCCGATGTGTCGGCCCATGTACCCTGCGCGAAACTGTTCGCCGGCCACGTCACGAAGGTCTGCCGCGGGTTCTGATCATACAGGTTGTACCAAACGTAGATCGTCCACGAAAACTCGTACGCGGCTTTCCCGCCCGGCGTGGCCTGCACGGTGATGACCGTGTCGGGGACGACGAGCGGTCTCACGGGGACGCTCGGCCAATTGAGCCAGCAGCCGGAATCCGCCAGCTGGCAGCTGATGCCAAAGTCGGGTGGCTCGTACCCCGAAACATTCAGCTGGGGCGACGCGGACAGCGAGAGGTTGGCCGGGGCGCGAGGGATGATCGCGTTCCGCGGAACGCCGACCGTCACGAGCCCCCCAACGACGTAGAACGCAGGACCGTAGGACAGGTCCACCTCGACGTTCCATACGCCTGCGAGCGAGTCGACAGCCGGCGTCGTGGGCGCGGCGACGTTAGCACCGCTGCACCCGGCGACAGCCTGAACGAGAAAGAATCCAGTGGCGAGGAACCTGTTCATCGTTGCCTCGCTGGGGATTCGCCGATTCGATCGATCGCGGCGAGCTCGCGCCTCACGAGGTGACGGACCCACGCGGACACGGTCCGGTGCTCGCGCGCTGCAGCCGCCGTAATGCGCGCCTTGATCTCGCGCGTGAGACGGACCTGGACGACCGACCGCCGGCCGTCGGCTATGCGCTTCATTGGGTAGTTTCTCCCGGATGGACTGTATGCGGGGTGTTGCCGGCGCTCGCAACCCGCGCGCCTAACGCCCTCACCTGTTCCCGGCAGCGCCCAACTCGTGACGTAGGGCTCGCTTACGAAGCATCAGATAATGAGATCGTCGAGGACACATGTTGCGCGTCGCCAGCGCCCGTCTGCGGCAGCCGCGCGACACCGCCGGCCGCCCCTTGCGGCGGGCGGTTCCCGGGGAAACTTTTGCCGCCCGTTCCTGCTCCTTCCTTACCGGCGTGCCCTCCGTGCGTTCTAGATCGGCGCTAGTGCCCGGCGTTCTGTACATCGAGCAGTGTCCGCCGGCCGGCTATCTACTTGCCTACGCTGTGAACATCGAGGGCTCTCGATGCTTCCAGGTGCAAGTCCGCGCCGAAGCCGCGACGCCGGAGCTCATCGACCGCTGGCGCGACGACGCCCGCCAGATCGCTTCACCTCGCCTGCAGTTAGTTCGTGATCGGGAAGCGGCGCGAGTGGGCCGGCCGCGCCTTCCTCGGTCGCCTCGCCACTAGGCGACGGCGCTTTCGACTCGTCGCCGAACGCGAGCCAACCCGGATCCACCTCGAGCGCCATCGCGAGAGCCCACAGCTTGGGGATGTCTCGCGGAACCAGCGCGCCGCTAAGCCACCGGCTCACAGTCGTCTGCCCGACAGGCTTCCCCAGCCGCCGCGAAACGCGCTCCAGTAACCACTTCTGATCGGGCGCCGGCATCTCGGCTTCCTCGAAAACAGCCGCCCGAACGTCCCACGCCAATGCAAGGCGAGCCGCAAACGCTTTGCGCTCAATGGCTTGCGGCAGACGGCCAGCTTTCATGCGACAGCCTCTTGACAGAGATGCGTTCCACGCATAATATCTAGCCACAGTTCGTAACTGTTACGTACTCCAACGGGCCGGATGATGCCACTGTCTCGGATTGAGCGCAAGGAACGTCTCGGGTTTGGCGGTCAGAAGAAAATCGCCAGGCGCACGCGACGCACGCGCGGCCATGTCTCCCAGGTCATGAGCGGCAGCCGGCGGGACCCTGTCGTTGAGCGGGCCGTGGCCCGCGCGATCGGGCTCCCGGTCGAAGAAGTGTTTCCCGAGCACTACCCACAGCAGTCGCCCGCCGCCTAACCGCTTCTCCCCATCCACCACCAACACGCACCTGAGACCGCCTCATGAACAAGCTCCACCTCATTAAACCAGAACGGCGCCGCGCGAGACGCGGCCCATCGTTCGCTAGCTCCCGCGACTACCAGCGGCACGCCGAGTCCGAGATCTCCTTCCACGTCATCCGCGCGACGGCAACGGCGCCCGGTGCCAAGACGTGGCGCGAGAAGAAGCTCCGCTCCGGCGCGCGCGTGGCCTTCCGGACGGAAGCCGAAGCGTTCCGCGCCCTGTTAGGCCGCGCGGCGGAGCAGGGCGACGTCGTGATCGTCGAGCGCGCGGTCGATGAGGTGTGGGACGCGGTGGTCGAATTCACGCGCCTCGTGTCGCGCATGGTGACGGACGCGCGCGAGCAAGCCGCAGCACGGCTCGCGTCGCAGGCCGAAACGACCGACACGCCGAGGGCTGCCTGATGAATCCGAATCCGCTGCTCGTCGCAGTGCTTCCCTGGGCGATCGCCGCCATCGGCCTGGCGCTGCTCTATGCCGGCGTCGCGGGGCTCACGGCCATGCTCGACAGCCGGCGGAAAGCGGCCGATCTCCGCACCTATCGAGAAGCGGATTTCTGGCGCACCGCGCATGCCAAGCCCGAGCCACGGACGCGAGACTGAGCCATGCGAATCATCGCGTTAGGCGTGCTCGGCCTCGTCACCGTGGCGCTCTACGTGTGGCACTTCCGCGGCGAGCGGATTCGGATCGCTCGCAGCGAATGGGAACGCCGGCGCGCCGCGCAGCGGGTGGCGGCCAATGACCCCGAGCTCTGGCCAGTGTTCAACAGCGACAACGTCGATTTCTCGAACGAAGACGAGGTGATGTGATGAGTTACGACACGATGGTCGATCGCGACCTGCTCTGGTGGGGCGATGAGAAGCTCCGCCCGACGGACGGCGCCATCACTACCCAGATCGCCGACGGCATCACCGAGCTGCTCACAGAGCGCGAGCAGGACACGGTCAAGAGCGACGACGGCGCGCGCACGTTCCGCGTCGAAGTCTCCGTGAAGCTCGTGCCGGTCGAGCAGTGCGACGACTGCCACGGCACGGGCACGATCGGCGTCGTGGTCCGGTTAGGCGGCGTGGGCGAAGAGGACGTGCGCTGCCCCAAGTGCCACGGCGAGGGACGGCTGTGAGCCCCGAGCAGGAGCGCGAAGCGATTCGCGATCGGGTAAAGGAGCTAGGCCTTGAGCCCATCCGGCACGCGGACCCCTCGATCGACGTGCAGCTGCAGGCAGCCTACATCCACACCATCGAAACGGTGATCACGGAGCGCGCGCTCGACCGCCTAACGGCGCAGCAGAAGCGCATCGCGGACATGCTCAAGGGAATCGTCGAGGAAGGCTGGGTCATCTCCGTCAGCAACACCAACCATTACTGAGCATGCCGCATATGACCACCATCGATCTGTCGCTGCTTGATTCGCTTACGCTGTCGAACGGCTCGCACGAAGACCGCGAGGATGGCGTCTGTGCCATGGAGGCGGCTGCGTACATCGCCGGCGAGGAGCACAGCGATCACCCGGCGTGCGTCTCGCCGGTGATCACGCGCTTCATGGTGAACTGGAACGACTCGCTGCCGGACGACGTGACGCGCGACCGGCTCTTGAAGCCGCTACTCCCACTCGTCATCGGCACACGGACGAACGCCGACGACGAAGAGACGCGGGCGTGGCTGGCATTCGACTGGCTGGCCCGGGTGTGCACGCCGGCCTGGCTCCGGCTCGCCGGTCTCACCGAGGAAGCGCAGCTCCTCGAGGGGACGGCTCGGATCGTCGATGCTGCAACCTGCGATGCTGCGATGCCCGCGTTAGGCCGCGCGCGTCAGCGCGCGGACGCCGCGAGTGAGGCCGCGAGGGCCGCCGCGAGGGAGGCCGCGAGTGCCGCCGCGTGGGCCGCCGCGTGGGAGGCCGCGAGTGAGGCCGCGTGGGCCGCCGCGAGTGAGGCCGCGAGGGCCGCCGCGAGGGAGGCCGCGAGTGCCGCCGCGTGGGCCGCCGCGTGGGAGGCCGCGAGTGAGGCCGCGTGGGCCGCCGCG
>Ga0134125_10002470_pt1 | contig 21941 bp, 21 predicted proteins | sample KB31751_FD_96464 | JGI IMG/M metagenome (GOLD analysis project Ga0134125, IMG submission 96464) | Terrestrial soil microbial communities with excess Nitrogen fertilizer from Kellogg Biological Station, Michigan, USA - KB3-175-1 | ecosystem: Environmental > Terrestrial > Soil > Unclassified ... | reverse complement strand
GTGTATTTGGACTTTAAAGATGTGCAGGAGTTCATGACGGAGTTGAAAGACCTGCTGAAGACCAAGGATGCGGCCGCCGCGGAGGCGCGTCCTAAGGGCGGAGCGCGCACGCAGTAGTCGCGGAGCGGTTGCAGTTTCGTTAACGATAAAGCCAGCGGGGATTTGGCCGATATCCAGACTTGGCCGGTTTCGATATGACCCGTATTAGTTATGGCCCATAAGATCACTCTCATTCCCGGCGATGGCATCGGCACGGAAGTGACGCGGGCGACGGTGCGCATTCTGGAAGCGACTGGTGTGAAGTTTGAATGGGAGACCTTTCTGGCGGGCGCGGAAGCCTTCGAAAAATATCACGAGTACATTCCAAAAGAGCTGATCGAGTCCATTGAGCGGACGCATGTCGGGCTGAAGGGGCCGATTGGGACTCCGGTCGGTGGCGGCTTTGCCAGCATCAACGTGCAACTGCGCAAGAAGTTTGAGCTATATGCCAACTTCCGGCCCATCCAGAATTTGCCGCATGTGCCCACACGCTATCCCGATGTGGACTTGATTATTGTCCGCGAAAATACCGAGAGCCTTTATTCCGGGATTGAGCATGAAGTCGTGCCGGGCGTGGTGGAGAGCCTGAAAATCATTACCGAAAAGGCGTCCACGCGGATTGCGAAGTTTGCATTCGCCTATGCGAAGAAGAACCATCGCAAAAAGATCCATGCCATCCACAAAGCCAACATCATGAAGCTTTCGGATGGGCTGTTTTTGCGATGTGCGCGGGCGGTGGCGCAGTCGTATCCGGAGATCACTTACGCCGAGCACATAGTGGACAACGCCTGCATGCAACTGGTGATGAATCCCTACCAGTACGACATGCTGGTGATGGAAAATTTGTATGGCGATATTATTTCCGACCTTTGCGCGGCCTTTGTGGGCGGCCTGGGCCTCGTGCCCAGCGCGAATTTAGGCGATCAGTGCGCGATTTTTGAGGCGGTGCATGGATCAGCCCCGGACATTGCGGGCAAAAATTTGGCTAACCCGACGGCATTGCTGCGGTCGTCGTTGCTGATGCTGCATCATTTGGGTGAGCATGAGGCGGCGGAGAAGATTCGCGTGGCGCTCGAGACGGTTTATCGCAATCGCGATTTGCTGACGAAAGATGCGGGCGGCAAGGCGGGGACATCCGAGTTCGCCGATTCGATTATTGCGGCGATGGGAATCGCGGCTCCGGCTTCCCTCAGGGGCTGAAGCCCTCGATATAAACGTGGCTTATCGGCACGACTGAAGTCGTGTCCTTCCCGTGACCTAGCCAGGCGGCACAGCGAAAGGAGCACCCAGACCGGGCGTCTTAATTTTAAGACACTACCTCAAAACCAATTTCACAGGGTGTTTGGCTTCGGATCAGATTTTGAATTAGTTTACAGATCATGCGATTAAAATTATTCGTTCCACTTTTCGTCCTCCTTCTTAGCTTTTGCGTTTTCACAGCGTGCAACCAGCAAAAGAGCGATGAGCAATCACATCCGGCAGCGCCGTCGGGGCCGCCAGCTGCGCCGATTGATCCGGTGACCGTGGCTTCGGCCAGCGGGACGGTGCACTTTGATGGCGTCGCACCCGCTACGGTTCCGATTGACATGAGCAACGATCCGGCGTGCAAGGGCGACAACAAGGCGGAAACTCTCGTCGTGAAAGACGGCAAGCTGGCCAACGTGTTTGTGTATGTGAAAGACGGCCTGGGCAACCGCGTGTTTGCCGCTGCTGCAAACGCGATGACGATTGACCAAACTGGATGCCGTTACCAGCCGCACGTGGCGGGTTTGCTGGTGGGGCAAAAACTAGAAATTAAAAACGACGACCCCACCGAGCACAATGTGCATGCGATTGGGGTGCAGAATACCCAGTGGAATGAGTCGCAAATGCCCAAGGCCGTGCCCATTGAGAAGAGCTTTGACCATCCGGAAATCATGCTGCCGATTAAGTGCAACCAGCATCCGTGGATGAAGATGTACGTAAACGTTGTTGCAAATCCGTTTTATGCAGTTACCGGCCCGGATGGAAAATTTGAAATCAACGGCCTGCCTCCGGGCGACTACACGATTGCCTTTGTGCAGGAAAAGCTGGGCGAACAGGACCAGAAAATCACGCTCGGCGCGAAAGACAAGAAAACTTTGGATATAAGTTTCAAAGAGCAATAAGTTCAGCTAAAATATGTGGTTCGCGAGTTGCCATTGGACTCGTCTGTGGTGGCGGCGCGCGGCAGGAAGCCCAGTTTCGAGGAGCTCGCCCTGAAGTCGCTTTCGACCCCGTATAACGCTGCGCATCATCGGTTTGCGGTTTTTATTGCCTGCATCACTTTTTGCCTTTTAGTGGCCGGGGCGCTGGTCACCAGCAATGACGCGGGGCTTTCGGTCCCTGACTGGCCAACTTCTTTCGGTTCCCTTTACAAACTTCCTCACTGGGTGGGCGGCGTGCGCTACGAGCACAGCCATCGCATGGTGGCGGAGTTCGTGGGATTTTTGACCATCATTCTTGCCGTCTGGACCTGGCGAGCCGATAAGCGGCGCTGGATGAAGTGGTTGGGAGTAGCGGCCCTGGGAACGGTCATTACGCAAGGCGTGCTGGGCGGGTTGACGGTGCTATTTTATCTGCCTCCGGCGATTTCCTCGGCGCATGCGGCGGTCGGACAAACGTTCTTCTGTATCGCCTGCGCGATTGCGTTGTTTACCGGGCACGAATGGGTGGAAGAAGTTCCGCAAACAGCGGTGGACACGCAACGTCCGACGCTGATCACGCTTACATTACTCTCCATTCTGATTTTGTATGTACAGCTCGTATTGGGAGCGATGTTCCGCCATCATGGGATGAGTTGGTGGCCGCACGTGGCGGATGCGCCGATTGTGGCGATTCTGCTCACCTGGACAGCGATCCGCGCGATGACCCAGTACTCAAAAATTGAAGCAGTGCGGCGGCCGGCGATCCTGATGCTGGGCCTCTTGATTACGCAGCTGTGCCTCGGCTTTTTGGCCTTCACCACGCGCGTGGCCTGGGGAAAAGACGCAGTGCAACCGGAGACTGCGATGATCGCCTCGACGGTTGCGCACGTGGCGGTTGGCGCGCTGTTGCTGGCTGCAACCGTAATTCTTGCCATTCAGGTATGGCGGCACGTGCCGGTGGCGCACACGAAAAAAGTAGCGGGCACAGAACCGAAGGCGGTGGTAGCGGCATGAGTACGGCAACACAACCCATGGTCCTTCCCCGCAGCGGCGTTGGAGCATTGCTGCAGGACTATAGCGAGCTGACAAAATTTCGCGTGACTGTGCTGCTGGTTATGACCGCGTGGTGCGGTTATTTCTTTGGCGCAGTGAAGGCCGGAATTCCGACGTTTTCCTGGGGATTGTTTCATGCACTGCTCGGAATTGGACTGGTGTCATCGGGCGCGGCAGCGCTGAACGAAGTGATGGAACGCGATGTGGATTCGCGCATGCGGCGGACAGCGCGACGTCCGTTGCCTTCGGGCCGCATGAGCGTATTTCACGGAATGATGGCGGGAAGCCTGATGGTGCTGGGCGGAACACTGTATCTGGGAATCGCTTTGAACGTGCTTACGGCATGTTTGGCCCTGGCCACTGCGGTCGTGTATCTAGCGGCTTATACGCCGTTGAAGCAGATCCATCCGATCTGCACGCTGGTGGGCGCGTTTCCCGGCGCAATGCCCGGAGTGCTGGGATGGACGGCGGCTCGCGGGCATGTTGATCTGGACGCATTCATCCTTTTTGCGATCGTGTTCTTCTGGCAGTTCCCGCACTTCTTCGCCATTGCGTGGCTTTATCGCGAAGACTACAAGAGCGGCGGCATCAAGATGCTGCCGGTGGTGGAACCGGATGGGCACTCGACCTCGCGTAATATTCTTCTGTATTCGCTGAGCCTGGTGCCGGTGACGCTGATGCCAACGCTGTTGCACCTTTCAGGCACGATTTATTTTGCGGGCGCGATTGTGCTGGGCTTCGGCTTCTTTTATTTCTCCGCGCGGCTTGCGACGCTGCGGCTGCCGGTGGAGAGTCCACTGTCAAAACAGCGGGCGCGGCATCTGTTGCGGGCTACGGTGCTGTATTTGCCGTTGTTGTTCGCGCTCATGATGCTGGACAAGGTTTCATCGTAAGAGTTCGGCAAAACAATTTTGTCGTAGAAGTTTTGATCACAAGGACCCATTGGCCACACACATATATTCCATGCAATCGGAAGCAGCGGCGGAACAGACGGCCGCGGTGATTTCCGTGCAGGAAATTTTTCACCGCTACGGCGAGCGGGCCGCGCTGAACCGAGTTTCGTTCGATGTGCATTCAGCAGAGCTGTTTGGGCTTCTGGGGCCAAACGGCAGCGGGAAAACGACTCTGTTCCGTATTCTCTCCACGCTTATGGTTCCGGTTGGCGGACGTGCGCTGATTCTCGGGCATGACGTTGCCAGGGATCCCGACAGCCTGCGGCCGAAGATTGGCGTCGTCTTCCAGGCGCAGAGCATAGATGCCAAGCTGACGGCGAAGGAAAATCTGTGGCATCAGGGACATTTGTATGGGCTGCGTGGAGCGGCCTTGCAGGCTCGAATCAAAGAGATGCTGGACCGCGTAGGGCTTGCGGACCGCGCAAAAGAAAAAGCGGAGACCTTTTCAGGTGGAATGCAGCGGCGGCTGGAGTTGGCCAAGGGCCTGCTGCATGGGCCGTCTGTTTTGTTGTTGGATGAACCGACCACCGGGCTTGATCCGGGGGCCCGACGCGACTTGTGGCGATATCTGCGAATTTTGCAGGAAGAAGAACGCGTCACCATAATTGTGACAACCCACTTGATGGAAGAGGCGGAGCGCTGCGACCGGCTGGCGATTTTGAACGAAGGCGAACTGGTCGCGCTGGGCACGCCGACCGAGTTGAAAAGCGAAATCGGCGCGGACGTGATTTGGATTGAAGCGATTGGCAATGCGCGAGAGCTTGCGGGACGCATCGCGGTACGCTTCAAGGTAAAAGCGACCGCGATGGGAGACGACGAGAGCAGCCGGGTGCGGATTGAGAAAGAGCAGGGGCACAGGTTCATTCCTGAACTGGTAGACGCCTTTCGGGGTGAAATCCAGGCGATCTCTGTAAGCAAACCGACGCTGGAAGATGTTTTCATCCGGCGCACCGGACACAAATTCTGGACGGAAGAGCGAGACTCCGCAGATACGGCGAAAAAATCCCGCAAGAAGGCGGCGAAATAATGGCGACGCAAAGCACAACGCTTCCGCTTCCTGCGACGGCAAATTCGACGGGCGTCCTGCTGCCGGCGTTCACGCTATGGTGGAGAGAGATTGTACGCTTTTACCGGCAACGCTCGCGCGTGATCGGCGTAATCGCTTCGCCGCTGGTCTTCTGGCTGGTAATCGGCTCAGGCTTTGGAACATCCTTTCAAACCGGAGCTGGCGCGGGGCAGCAGCAGTATCTGGATTATTTTTATCCCGGCGCGCTCATCATGATTGTGCTTTTCACCTCCATCTTCACCATGATGTCGGTGATTGAAGACCGCAAAGAAGGGTTTCTGCTATCGGTGTTAGTCGCGCCGGTTCCGCGTTCGGCGATTGTGCTGGGAAAGGTCATGGGCGGCACGACGCTTTCCACCATCCAGGGACTGATTTTTCTGGCGTTCGCTCCCTTCGTTGGCGTGCACTTTACGGTAGTTTCTTTTCTGCTGGTGATGATCACGATATTCCTGGTGTCATTCGCATTGACCGCGCTGGGGTTTGCGATTGCTTGGCCCATGGATTCCACGCAGGCATTCCACGCGATCATCAACCTGTTTTTGATTCCGCTCTGGCTTGTTTCCGGTGCGTTGTTCCCCTTGTCGGGAGCGTCCGGATGGCTGCGCGGAATTATGGAAGCGAATCCGCTGACGTACGGGGTGGAGGCACTGCGCGCCCTGCTCTTCCCTGCCAGCACACAGTTGTTTTCGCTGACGGCCTCCATGGCGACGCTCCTGCTGTTCACATTGCTGATGTTTGGAATCGCCTTTGCGCTCGCCAACCGGCGAACGGCCAAGCCCATCATCTAATGGCCGCGATTCCGCAACAGTTCGCGGCCTTTCCGGCGATCAATGCCACTTTGAATGGAACGAGCGGCGTGCTTTTGCTGATTGGCCACAATTTTATTAAACGTGGGCGGATAGCGGCGCACCGGGCCTGCATGATCGCGGCGGTTGTGACCTCCAGTTTGTTCTTAGTCAGCTATCTCTACTATCACGCGCATGTGGGCTCCATTCATTTTGCGGGACATGGATGGACGCGGCCAGTCTATTTCTCCATTCTGATTTCCCACACAATTCTGGCTGCAACAATTGTGCCACTGGTCATCATTACGCTGATCTGGGCGTTGCGCGGTAATTTCCAGAGGCATCGCGCCATTGCGCGGTGGACTTATCCTTTGTGGCTGTATGTTTCTGTCACCGGAGTTGTAATCTACCTGATGCTTTACAAATTATTTCCCGCTTAGAACCGGAAATTGTCATTTTTTGCTTGGAAAAATCGATTTTTTTGAATAAGGTGTTGCGTGATTAAGATTACTTGCAGCGCTCTGCTTTTTGACTTGGACGGAGTCCTCATTGATTCCACTCCCGCCGTGGAGCGGGTATGGAGACAGTGGGCCACGGAACGTGGGTTTGATCCGGAGGAAGCCGTTCACCGCGCGCATGGGCGGCCGAGTATTTCGACCATCCGCGATTATCTGCCTGACGCCGACCACGAGGCGGAGAACCGCGAAGTGGAGCGCCGGGAAATTGAAGACCTGGAAGGCGTGGTGGCGCTCGGCGGCTCACGGGAACTTTTGCGAGCGTTGCCGCCGGAGCGCTGGGCGATTGTTACGTCATGCACGCGGCCGCTGGCGATGGTACGTATCCGGGCGGGCGGCTTGCCAGATGCGAGACACATTGTGACCTCTAACGACATCGAGCACGGAAAGCCCGCGCCGGATCCGTATTTGAAAGGCGCGGCGAGCCTGGGATTTCCGGCAACGGAGTGCGTGGTGTTTGAAGACGTACCGGCGGGAATCCGTTCCGGAAAAGCGGCCGGGGCGCGAGTGATTGCTTTGCAAACCACCATGAGCGCCGCAACCCTTAAGGAAGCTGGCGCGGACTGGGTGGTAAAGGATTGCGGGGCCGTTCAGCTTTCGCAAGACAAAGGCAACCTCGTGCTTAGTTTTGAGCCGGTGGCTACTTAATTTTTTATAGTCAGTTTCACGCAATGATTTTGGAGGACTCGATGCGCAAATTCGGATGGATTGTGGTTGTGGTGCTGTTGTCATTCGTTTCGTCTCTTGTGGCGCAAAGCAATCAGGATTCCGCCGCGGTAGAGAAGCGGGTGGATTCGATTTTGAGCAAGATGACGCTGGAAGAAAAAATAGATTACATCGGCGGAGTGGATAGTTTTTACATTCGCGCCATACCGCGACTGGGGCTTCCCGCTTTGAAAATGTCGGACGGCCCCGCGGGAGTGAGGAATTACGGCGCCTCCACGGTAGTGGGAGTGGGAATTGACCTGGCCGCCACCTGGAACCCGGAATTGGTGCGCCATGCGGGAGTAGTGCTTGGAGAAGATTCGCGCGCTCGTGGCGTTCACTTTCTTCTTGGACCGGGCGTGGACATTTACCGGGCTCCGATGAACGGCAGAAACTTTGAGTATTTCGGAGAGGACCCCTACCTTGCCGCACACACCGTTGTACCTTATATCGAAGGGCTGCAATCGCAAGACGTGTGCGCGACGGTCAAGCACTTCATGGGCAACAACTCCGAGTTCGACCGTCACAATACAAATTCCATCATTGACGAGCGAACCATGCGCGAAATCTACCTGCCGACTTTCGAAGCAGCGGTCAAAAAAGCGAACGTCTGCGCCATCATGGATTCCTACAATCTGGTCAACGGCCTGCACATGACGCAGAACGGATACCTGAATACCGACGTGGTCAAAAAAGAATGGGGATATCCGGGAATCATCATGTCGGATTGGACGTCAACCTATGACGCGGTGGCAGCGGTCAATGGCGGACTTGATTTGGAAATGCCTTCGGGCAAATTGATGAATCGCGCCAACCTGCTGCCTGCGGTCAAGGCTGGAAAGGTGAGCGAAGCGACCATTGACGATCATGTGCGGCGCATTCTGCGGCGGGCAGTGGAATACGGGTGGTTGGAGCCCGGACACGACCAGACCGATCTTTCTATTTCACGCTACAACCAGGAAGGGCGAGAGGTATCGCTGGAGGCGGCACGCGAAGGTATGGTCCTGCTAAAGAACGAAGGCAGCCTGCTTCCGCTCGACAAGAGGGCAATCAAGACTCTGGCTGTGATTGGTCCCGATGCTTATCCGGGTCAGCCTGTGGGAGGAGGCAGCGCACGGGTTGTGCCGTTTAACACGGTAAGTTTCCTGGAAGGCCTTGCGAATTACGATAAAAACGTAAAGGTAACCTACAACCAGGGAATTCCGACGCGGCCCGAGATGGCGAACGAAACGCGGCTGATGCTGGATGCGGCGGGCAGCCGTCCGGGAGTGAACGGCGAATACTTCGACTCGGATGACCTGACCGGACCGCATACAAACCGCGTGGACCGCGCGATCAACTACGGGGACCAAAACCCGATTCCTCCTCTACACTCCGTGCGCTGGACCGCATACTACATCGCGAAGAACCAGGCGGACTATGGAGTGTTTCTCCAGAATCCAGGAGAAGAGGGCGGCGCGCGAGTGTTCGTGGACGGTAAGCTTGTGCTCAACGACTGGAAGCATTTCAACGCCTCGGTCGATGAAGCGGTGCTGCCGCTGAATGCAGGAGCCCACAAAGTAGTGGTGGAAGCGCACCTTCGCGAGCGCTGGAGCGATCCGGGATTACGGGTGGGGATTTTTGATCCCGCAACAGTGGTGAATGAAGAAGCAAAGAAGATCGCGGCGGCGGCGGACGCAGTGGTCGTGCCTGTGGGATTTGATCCTTACAGCGAAACCGAAGGCTCCGACCGCAGTTTCCGTTTGCCGCCGGGGCAGGATGCGTTAGTAAAAGCGATGCTGGCGGCGAATAAGAAGGTGATCGTGGTTGTCACCTCCGGCGGTGGCGTGGATATGAGCGCATGGGTAGACCAGACTCCGGCGATCATGGAGGCTTGGTATGCGGGCCAGGAGGGCGGAACAGCGCTGGCGCAGTTGTTGTTCGGCGATTACAGCCCGTCGGGCAAACTGCCCATCACGTTTGATCGCACGTGGAAAGACAACGCATCGCATGACAACTACTATCCTGCCGACGGAACCAACGACGTGAAATATTCCGAAGGCGTTTTCCTGGGCTATCGCCACTACGACAAAATCGGGGCGAAACCGTTGTTTCCGTTTGGTTTTGGCCTTTCCTACTCCACCTTCAAGTATTCCAATTTGCAGGTCGCTGGCAGCGACAGCTCGGATGTGAAGGTATCGTTTGACATTACTAATACCGGGACCAGCGAAGCAGCCGATGTGGCCGAACTTTACGTCAGCGACGGTCATGCCAGCGTGCCGCGTCCACCAAAAGAGTTGAAGGGCTACAGCAGAGTTGACCTGAAACCGGGCGAGACGAAAACCGTGAACCTGTCTCTTGATTCACGATCTTTCGCCTATTACGACGTGGGCAGCAAGAGCTGGAAGGTGGAACCGGGAGAGTTTGGGATTCTGGTAGGCGATTCTTCCGCGGACATCGCCCTGCACGGGTCGGTGAACCTGACACGGTAGTCAGGGCACCGGGACGAGGAATGAAAACAGGTAATAAGGGGGATGCTTCGGGCTTCCCTCCCATACCTGTTCTGTTTTTGGAACACTCCGGTCATCCTTGCGAACCAGGCGAAGATACCCGGTACGATTTCTGACAGTCTGAACAGGTTTTGCCAGACAGCCCTCCCCACTTGCTCCGAGGTCTGGCAGGATGAACTTGTGGCTTTGTCCGTTTGAAAGGCTCGCACGAGAAGACGGACAGGACATCGCGGAGTATGCCGTGCTGCTGTCGGTGGTGCTGGCCATTGTGTTGGCGACGATAAAGATGATCGGAGCCAGCGCTAATAATATTTTCTCTTCCATAGCTAGTTCAATTCACTGAGGCAAGTCAATCCACCGGGCGTCGCCACCAGGACCTGCCATTGGGTCCTTGCTATCGCTATTCCTTCTCGTTTATGTTTTTCGCCATAACTGCTTTAGGTCGACGCCGGATCTGAAACTCGCGCTGCGCGAGCGCGACTCGCCAGAACCATCGCGGTTATTGGCAGTCTGATACCTGAATTTCCATAAAATCGGAGTAAAATGATGTTAAAGTGTGCAGAATATTGTCATTCTCTTTCAGGGGAAGGCAGTGTTCCCTGCAAGCGTTTGATTGTAAAGCTCATAGATCTCGCACAGTAATAAAATCGCAGCGGACCGCCTTGACTCTTCGAGTCCGTGCGTCCCGCAGGGGGTAACATGATGAGTGTTGTCCGCCAGTTATGGCAAAGGGAAGAAGGACAGGACATCGCGGAATACGCGGTGATGCTGGCCGTGATTCTGGTGATTGTCGTGGGGACGATCCGGTTGATCGGAAGCAATGCCAATAACGTCTTTTCTTCTGTCGCCAGCTCCATCGCACAGTAACGCAGCACCCATGCATTAAAGGGGAATACGTTGGGGAAGACCTCACAGGACAGTTCCGTAATTCCACAGTACCGTAGAATTTATCCCGCATCCACGGATGGAGGACAGGCGCAAAACGCCTTTGCTTCCATGGTCGCGAAGGAGCATGCATGAATCGCAACCGGCTCTTGTTAATTGGCTTTGTTGCCATTGCATTGGGCGGTTTTATCAGTCTTTCCGTTTACCGGAGTCTGGAATCAAGCACGGCCGCAAGCCGGCGTGCCGGAGCCGGAGTCCTGGTGGCCGCTGACAATATCCAACTGGGTGCGCGGATTGAAGAGAAAGACCTGAAGCTGGTAAACATGCCCGAAACCGACGTACCGGCAGGAAGCTTTCGTGACAAATCGCAGGTGGTAGGGCGCGGGGCGATACTGCCAATCAGTCAAGGGGACTTTATTCTGCGTAACAAAATCGCGGGACAGAATGCCGGTTCGGGACTGCCAGCGCTGATTCCTCCTGGCATGCTGGCCATGTCGGTACGCGTAAACGAAGTGGTGGGCGTCGCGGGTTTCGTGCAGCCGGGAACACGTGTGGATGTTCTGGTGACGGCCACGCCTTCGGGCGCGAATGAGGAGCAGACCTCAACGGTATTAAGAAACGTGGCTGTGATCGCGGCGGGCCAACGCCTGGAGCATAACTCTTCAGGCGAGGCCCAGGTTTCTCCGGTGATTACCCTGCTCGTATCTCCGGACGACGCGCAGCGCCTGAGCCTGGCGAGCAATGAGGGCAGAATCCAGTTAGCGCTGCGGAATCCGTTGGATACCAATCAGGCAAGCTTGCCTCCGACCAGCGCGGGTTCTCTTTTTGGAAGACAGCAAGCGGCGGCGCCCGCAGCGACGCATGTGGTAAGGCATTCAACGCCGCACGTGCAAGCCGCGCCCTCACCTGAAACATTTTCCGTGGAAGTTTACAAAGGCACGAAAAAAGAAGAAACGAAGTTTGACGAGCAGAGCAACGGACAGACCAATTGAGGACGGACGACATGCAAACTGGCTCCCGTGGTAGGGAGAAAAGACAAACTCCGGCGATAGCCCTTTTCCTGTGTCTGACAATTTCTTGCTGCATGATTGTTGCGACGGGAACGGCTCATGCGCAGGAGCATCCTGCTTCGACGACCATACCCACGCCGCAAAACAACCCTCCCGTGAGCGGAACAACGGTGTCCGAGAACCAACGGCCGCAGCCGCAGACCAGTAGTCCAGCGCCGTTGCGAGTGATGGTTGGGAAGTCTCTGTTGATCAAGCTGCAGGTAAAGTCGCCTGACGAGCGATTGAAGCGCGTTTCGATTACCGATGATTCCATTGCGGACGCCATCGTGGTGACGCCGACGCAGATTCTGGTGCATGGCAGGGCCGCGGGAGAAGTTTCGCTTTTGATCTGGGACCAGTTGGAAAGGTCGCGAAGCTACGACCTGCGCGTGGATGTGGACATCAGTGCATGCGCGGAAGAGGAGCACCGGGTATTTCCGGAAGAAGACATTACCGTGACCGCTTCGCGCTCGGCGGTTGTTCTTTCAGGACATGTTTCAACCGACGATGTATCGAAGCGCGCGGAAAAGATTGCCGGAGCGTATTCGAAAAATGTTGTGAACGTGCTGACGTCGGGCCCCGTGGGAGCGCAGGAAGTCCTGCTGGAGGTGAAATTCGCGGAAGTGGACCGCTCCGCGATCACGCAATTGGGAATTAATTATTTCACTCCCGGGACGGGGAACACCGTGGGAACGCTGACCACGGGCCAGTACGGCGGATTCCAGGTAGCCACGACCAATTCCAACACCAGTACAACGGCTTCCGGAACCACGACGACTTCGACTTCCAACAGTTCACCGACAATCAACGTAAGCAATGCGTTGAACATGTTTCTGTTTCGGACCGACCTGAATTTCGGGGCAGTCATTCAGGCGTTACAGACAAAAAATTTGTTGCAGATCCTAGCTGAGCCGAACTTGATTGCCGTTAATGGCAAACCTGCGAGCTTTCTGGCTGGAGGAGAGTTTCCCTACCCTGTGGTTCAGCCGGGACAAGGAATTACGGCGGTGACAATTTCCTTCCGTGAATTTGGCGTGCGGCTGCAGTTCACTCCCATTATCATGCCGAACGGCAACATTTACTTGCATGTGCAGCCGGAGGTCAGCGCGCTGGATTTTGCGAATGCGCTCACCATTTCCGGCTTCACCATTCCGGCATTGAGCACACGCAAAGCGGACACGGAATTTGAGCTGAAAGACGGCCAAAGCTTCATGATTGCGGGATTGCTGGATAACCGGGTAACGGACGTGATGAATAAAATTCCCGGCATCGGCGACATCCCGATCCTGGGAAATTTATTCAAAAGCAAAAATTTGCAGAAGAGCAATTCGGAGTTGATGGTGTTGTGCACGGTACACCGGATTTCGCCGAGCACCCAGACGGTGGAGACGCCGAAGAATCCGCAGCCGTTTTTGGATACCGGCAAGTTCGATGGAAAAACACCGCCACCAGCGCCCGCCAGCAAACCGTAGTACTGGTTTGAAGTGGATTTGTATTTTGATGTCGTAAGTAGTATTTGACCCTTGGGAACATGTAGGTAGGCAGTTATGCCGGAACTTTCTGTCGCGGTAATCGCCGGGGACGCGGACCAGCGAACCATGCTGCAGGTGCTCGTGGAGGGCACGCATTCGGCCCGAATCGGCTTAATGAGCAGCAGCTTTCCCATGACCCCGGCCGACCCGTCTTTTCAAAAACTGCAAACCATCCAGCCGGACGTTCTTCTGATTGATATTCCTTCCGATGGCGCCAGCACGGCGTTGCGCAGCATTGAATTGCTGCACCAGGAGATGCCGGACACGGTGGTGATCGCGATTGGGAATTTGTCGCAGCCGCAGGTGATTGTGAATTCCATGCGGGCGGGCGCGCGGGAATTTTTGGAGCGGCCGGTTACGACTTCGAACCTGCTGGAAGCGTTTGTTCGCTTGAGCGCAAAAAAACGCAAAGTGACGCGAGAGGACCGCCGTGGCAAGGTCTTCACGGTGGTAAACGCGAAGGGCGGCAGCGGGGCAACGACCATCGCGGTAAATGTGGCACTGGCATTGCAGGCCGCGCACGGACACACGGCACTGGTGGATCTGGCTCCGCTGGGCCACACGTCGCTGCACATGAATTTGAAGCCCTTATTCAGCGTGGCAGACGCCATACGCAACCTGCACCGATTGGACAATTCCCTGCTCGAAGGCTTCATGACGCGGCATTCCAACGGGTTGCAGGTGCTGGCCGGACCTACGAATCCGGTGCCGATTGAGCCTTCCACCGCGGAATTTGCACGGCTTTTTGACATGCTGGTGGGGCACTATCGCTATGTGGTTGTGGACGCTTCGACGCGTATTGACGCGGCCACAAGGGTAGTGTGCAATCTATCAGAGACCGTGATGCTGGTGGCCCATTCGGACGTCGCGTCCCTGTGGAGCGCGGCGCGGGTGCATGAGTTCCTGAGCGAGACAGGAAGCCGCGACCGGGTGCAACTGGTGCTGAACCGCTTTCGCAAGATTGCCGGCTTCAGCGATCTGGACGCGGAAGCCGCAGCGGGAAGCAAGCTGTTGTGGAAGGTGCCAAACCACTATTTCGCGGTTTCCTCGGCCATTGACCGGGGCGTTCCGCTGATGCACCAGAGCCACACGGAAATTGCTCGCTGCTTTATCGACTTGGCGGCGCGGCTTACGGAAAATGATCGCGACGTGAAGCGTGAGGCGTGGTCGCTATTTAAGACGGTATAAGACATTAGACGGGTTCAAGGCCGAAAGATCCGCATAGCGTATGGGTAACTTACAAACCTTCGAGAGGACCGAATACCAGCAGGTAAAGGCGGATCTGCATCGCAAGATCCTCGACCGGCTGGACCTGGAAAAACTCGGCCGCACCTCCGGAGACGCGGCGCGGGATGAAGTGCTGTTGCTGATCCGCAACACGGTCAACAGCGAGGCTGTCCCGCTCAGCTTCGCCGAGCGCGAGCGGCTGGCGCGGGAAATTCTGGATGAAATTTTCGGACTTGGCCCTCTGGAGCCGTTACTCAAAGACCCCACGGTTTCCGATATTCTGGTGAACCGTTTTAACCGGGTGTATGTGGAGCGCGCAGGCAAAATTGAGCCCACCGGACTGAGCTTTAAAGACAATCAACACCTGATGCAAATCATCGACCGCATCGTGTCGCGGGTAGGGCGTCGCGTGGATGAGTCGTCTCCCATGGTGGATGCGCGCCTGGCGGACGGCTCGCGCGTGAATGCCATCATCCCGCCGCTGGCCATTGACGGGCCTTGCCTCTCCATCCGCCGCTTCGGCCATGATCCTTTGACGGCACGGAACATGATTGAGAATAGGACGCTCACCGAGCCAATGCTGGAGTTGCTCTCCGCCATGGTCAAAGGGCGGTTGAACCTGCTGATCTCCGGCGGAACGGGCGCTGGCAAAACGACGATTTTGAATGTGCTGTCTGGCTACATTCCGAACACCGAGCGTATTGTCACGATTGAAGACGCGGCGGAACTGCAACTTAAGCAGGAGCACGTGGTACGACTGGAGACGCGACCTCCGAACATTGAAGGCAAGGGCGCGGTGCGGCAAAGGCACCTGGTGATCAACAGTTTGCGTATGCGTCCGGACCGTATCATCGTGGGCGAAGTCCGCGGCGAAGAAGCGTTTGACATGTTGCAGGCGATGAACACGGGTCACGAGGGCTCGCTGACTACCGTCCACGCCAATTCCCACCGCGACGCGCTGGCACGTATTGAAAATATGTTCTCCATGGCGAACCTGAATATTCCCGAGCGCGCCATGCGCAGCCAGATCGCATCGGCGATCCACGGTATAGTGCAGATCGCCAGGTTGACGGACGGAACGCGCAAGGTCATCTCCATTTCAGAAGTCACCGGAGTGGAAGGCGACGTCATCACCATGCAGGACATTTTCGTCTTTGAGCGCCATAGCGTGGATGAAAGCGGGAAAGTAAAAGGCATTTTCAAGGCGACGGGCGTCCGGCCAAAATTTTCAGAGCGGCTGGCGACCATGGGCTGCCGCTTGCGCCCAGCGCTGTTCGATTCGAGCATGGAGGTTTAGGCAGTCCGGCTTCGGATTCAGGAGTTATGCACGCAATTGTTGCCATTCTACTGTTCGTCGTAATTGCGCTTATGGCATTTGGCGTTGGCGCGATTATGGACCAGCGCAATGCACGGGCGCGTCTGTTGCGCGAGCGCCTGGAAAGCGTGCAAAAGGCGGCCGAACAGCAGCCGAATGAAGACCTGGCGCTGGTGCGCGATCAGGCGCTCAGCGAGATTCCGGCTCTCGATACCCTGCTGCGGCGCTCCGCGAAAATTGCCAACCTGCAAGATTTCCTCTCCCAGGCCGGGCTCACCATACGCGCGGGAAATTTACTATTCCTTTCCGGAGTGAGTGCGGTAGTTTTTGCCGGCGCAATCCTGTTCCTGGGGCAGGCGTCGGCGTTCGCGGTGGTGGGAGCAATCATTGGGGCATTTCTTCCCTACTCCTACGCTTCATACCGGCGGAACAAACGCTTCCAGAAATTTGAAGAGCTGTTCCCCGAGGCCATTGACACACTGGCGCGTGCGGTACGCGCTGGGCACGCTTTCACGACCGCGCTGGAAATGATTTCCGACGAGGTGGCGGAACCGGTCGCCACCGAGTTTCGCATTCTTTTTGAAGAGCAGAAATTTGGCTTGCCCGTCCGCGATGCCCTCATCAATCTCACTGAGCGCGTGCCCCTGGTTGACGTGAAATTCTTCGTGACCGCGGTGATGTTGCAGCGTGAAACCGGCGGCAATCTGGCAGAAATTTTGGACAACCTGTCCTATGTGATCCGGGAACGTTTTAAGATCCAGCGCCAGGTGCGCGTTTACACCGCCCAAGGCCGCCTTACCATGATGCTGCTGATGGGGCTGCCTCCGGTGATTGTGGTGGCGATGATGATGATAAGCCCCGCGTTTATGCGGCCGTTGTTTACCGACCCGCTGGGACACGTCCTGATTGAACTGGGGATTGGATTGCAGACGGTCGGCTATTTTGTAATTCGAAAGATCATTCAGATACAGGTTTAGGCAAGTTCAGGTGTAAGCAACATGACGTTAATACTGACACTTATCTTATTTTTGACCGTGGTGGTGGCCGTCTTTTCTCTTGGGGCGGCGGCTTACGCGCCGTCTTCCGTGCTGGGATCGCGATTGCGGCAGCTCGGCTGGCAGAAACCTGTTGAAGAAGCAAAACCCGCATTTCGGGAGCGTATTGGTCAAGCGCTCGATCCGCTAAGCAAGGCCCTACCCCTTTCGCCCTCAGAAGTCTCGCGCACGCGTGCCTGGCTCATCCAAGCGGGATATCGCGAAGCGCGGCACCTGACTATTTACACCGGCAGCAGAGTCTTTGGAGCAGTGCTGGGCGGGGCTATCGTGATTGGAATTTCCGGCTTCAATTCCGTGCTGCTTCTCGTCGGGGTGATGGCATTTGGTTTTTTCATTCCGCGAATGATTTTGAAGCGGCTCATCCGCAACCGCCAAATGCGCATTCGCCTCGGGCTCCCCGACGCGCTCGACCTCACCGTGATTTGCGTGGAAGCCGGGCTTGCCCTAGACCAGGCCATGATGCGGGTGGGCGAAGACCTGCACCACGCACATCCGGAATTGAGCAGCGAACTGCATCTGGTGAATCTGGAGATGCGCGCAGGCAAACCCCGCACCGAAGCTTTGAGAAATCTGGTCGAGCGAACGGGCGTGGACGACATACGCGCGCTTGTAACCACGCTGATCCAGACCGATCGCTTTGGAACCAGCGTGGCACAGGGATTGCGCGTGCACTCTGATTCCCTTCGCACTCAACGGCGGCAGCGCGCGGAAGAGCAAGCCGCCAAAACCAGTATCAAAATGGTCCTCCCTCTGGCCCTGTTTATTCTCCCCTCAATTATTTTCGTGACGTTGGGACCGGCATTTATCCAACTGCTCCACACATTCAAGGGGCAGTGACTTTGGGTACTTGTAAGGGCAATCTTCAGGAGTAGTAATGGTCTTACCGGTTCCGCAGGGATACGCATTCAATCGCACCCGGCAGTGTTATCTGGCGACGGACTTGCGCCTGGCGGCCACGCACTGGTCGCGTTTTCGCGGCCTGATGGGCCGGGAGGCGGGAGACTTTCGTGCGGGAAAAGCGCTCTGGATCGTTCCCTGCCATGGGGTGCATACTTTTGCCATGCGCTTCGCCATTGACGTTCTTTATTTGGATCGCAACAAAGTTGTGATCCACTTGGAGCAGACGTTGAAACCGTGGCGGGTGGCTCCGGTGCGCATGGCGGCGGCCTCGGTTCTGGAATTACCGGAGGGCACATTGCGCTCCACGGGGACTGTGCTGGGCGATCAGTTGGATATTGCAACGGAAGAGGCGACGAAGGCAGCGGTGTGAGCTACTACGAACCTAAATTTTTAATTGAGTGGTCGTCACCCTGGCACGAGTTCACGACGGCGATAGGTCCTGCCCTGGCGCGCTCTCCGCGACCGCTCGCGGGGGAAGCCCAGACCCGGCTAATTCCCTACCGGAACCTGGCTGTGGCGTGGGGGATTGAAGCACTATTGGTACTGGCGGCGATTGTTCTGCCGGCGCAGTTAGAGACTTTGCATCCCACGCCGAAGAAGGCGCCGAATTACGACGTTATTTATTTTTCCGGGGACGAATTGCCGCAAACCGAAGACGCGGGTGGCGCCCCTTCGGGTCGTGCGGGACGAGTCGGCGGTCGGGAGGCATTTCACCGTACGCAAAGGATCCGCGTGGCGCGCGGTTCGGCCGTCCGGGAGCAGGTGGTGGATGCTCCAGATGTGAAGCTGCCGCGCTCCAATATGGCAGTTGAGAATTTGCTCGCCTATCACGCGGCCCCGGGGCCGCCTCCCGCGGAAGGCTTGCGGGATTTCCGCTCAGCCCCACAACTGAACCAGATGGCGGCGGTCGCGCCAGCGCCGGAATTAAACCAGCAGAGGACTTTGCGGGCGCCCACTCTGCCGATGAATGTCGTGGCGCCTGCCCCTAGCGTTCCGGTGCAGCGTAGGTCATCGTTCCAGTTGCCGGGATCAAATCCTTTGCAGGCGGTGCCGCCGCCGGTTTCGGCACCGGAAGAGCTAAGCGCTCACGCGCGGCTCACTTTGCCTTCTGAAAGGCCGGTTGCGCCGGCTCCGACGTTAACGCAGGACCTCGCTCCTCGCGGCCCAGGGTTCGGACCAGTGATGCAACGGCAGGTGGTACCGCCGCAGGCGCAGACAGGCAATCTATCTTCCCTGCGGCAGACGGTGACTGGGCTTACAGGAAGTACATCGGTGGTGCCGCCCCAGGTCCAGGTCGGGATTTCGTCATCTTCCCGAAAAGACGCGGCTTTGGGGGCGAACTTTAAGGTGGTTCCGCCATCGCCCAACCTTCGCGCAGCCGGTTCCGTTACGCGCGGGCAAGGTAGCCAGGGAGTGGGACTGGGCAATCCGATGGATCGGGGGTCGTTTGCGGCGCCTCCAGCGGTCCCCAGCAGCCGTAGTGGGGCAGGAGTGGTGGTTTCGAGCCATCCAGGGCCTACGGTGGGCGTACCGGGACACGGGAGCCCCGGAGCACTATCTATGTCACCAGCAGGGCAGGCAAAGCCAGGAATCGGCAAAGGAGCGGACGGCGACGCCGGAATCAGTCGGGGTACAGGTGCCGCGAGCAGCATTGCTGGAGAGGGCAGCGGAGCCGGTCATAACGGCGCGGGCCCAAGCACGGAATTGGCAGCACGTAACGGCAACTCGCCTTACCCGGGAACGGGTGGGGCTGGCACCGGGGCCGCGGGGAATCCGCCCATACCCGGGGTCGCCGTGGAGGGGGGCGGCAGCATCGTGACCTTGCCAAGTTTTGGAGACGATGGCAGCGCGCCAAGCTTACCGAATCATTCGTCTACCGCGCCTTCCGACCGGGGCGCAGGAATCACGATTGTGGCCACCTCGCGTTCGGGCGGCGCGTTTAACTTTTATGGAGCGCTCAAGGGAGACAAGGTCTACACGATTTACATAGACACGAAGCTGGGAACCGCGGTCATGCAGTTTGCCGACCCGACATCTGTTGCGCATCCTTACGCACAAGATTTGACCGCGCCGCAACCCATGCGTGCGGACTTGCCTACTGGGCTTCCGCGAGCACGGATGGTCGTCGCCTGCGTCCTTGACCGCACGGGAATGATTAAAAACCCCCACGTGCTCGAAACGGGCACCGCAACAATGACCGCCCGGGTGCTGGCGGCGCTAGGTAATTGGAAGTTCCGTCCCGCATTGCGCTCCGGCCAGCCGATCGAGGTCAATGCGATCCTCGGCTTCAATATTGATACCAGCGACCGGAACTAGAATCCAAACTGAAAAACGAAATGATCTCCTGACTTAGCAAGCTACGGCTTCGGCTCGGGAGATGGCGCAGACATCTTAGGCAGTAACGCATCCTCATCGGATTTCTCATGGAGCTCGCGAACCCTGTCAAATTCCTTTCTGGCTTCCCCGGCATTTCCCGCAGCCTGATAGACCCGTCCCAAGCGATAGTGGGCGTCAGGGAGCGTGGGGTCTAATTCAATCGCACGGCGAAACGCAGCGATCGCTCCTGTGTATTTTTTCTGCTCGTTCAACAACGTGCCCAAATCCATATACGCCAGCCGGATGTTATCGCTAATCTGGACCGCCTTCTGCAGAAATGCGATCGCAGCATCCGGGTTATTGTTTTTCATTTCTATGTCGCCGAGGTAGGTAAGGGACTGAGCGCTCTTCGGGTCAATTGTCAGTTCATTTTTAAATTCGCGCCGGGCATCGTCGTACTGACGGGATTTCCAATAAAGATAGCCTAGTCCGAAATGAATGTTTGGTTCTTTGGGTGAAACTTTTAATGCAGCTTGAAACTCGTTGATGGCCTGCTGAGGCTCGTGCAAACCATCAAGGGCCTCTCCCATAAGAATGTGGGCCGAGGCGGAGTTTGGATTTTGCTTCAGAATTTTCTCGAACTCCTGTGAGGCGCACGCATAATCCCGCGACCAGAGGCAGCTTTCGGCGAGGCTCTGGTGAAGTTCCGCATTGCCAGCGTCAGCCGCTGCGACAGGTTGCAGGTATTTCACCGCTTCGGGAAACTGTTTGGCGCCGTAGTAGCTGAATCCCAAAAGAGTTGCGACCTGAGAACTCTGCGGATTTTCCTTCAAAGCAGTTTTCAGAGGAGCGATAGCCGCGCCGAACTTTCCCTGCTTGAATTCCGCTAATCCAAGATTAAGAGAGATTCCGGGCAGGCTCGGATCGAGCGCCAGAGCCTTGCGATAAGCCGTTGCCGCCGCAGAATACTTCTGCTGCCTTGACAACAAAACTCCGAGGCTGGCGAATGCCCCTGCATCCTTCGGATTCTGGCGTATGACAGCCCGCCACGCGGATTCCGCCTCCCCTAACTTGCCTTGCTGTTCCAAAACTATTGCCTGGTCAGGAGTCGCCGATTGGGCAGCGCTTTGCGATGAGGCTGAAGCAGATTGAAGAAGCAGCGCCCAGCAGAAGAGAGCTGCCGCGAATTTTGATGTTGTGTTCATCTTCGTCAAGATAGTCAAGACATGGGAAAAGCAGGAAATCTTCTCCAGTTTATACCGGGCCGGTAGCGCTTGTGCGACCTGCAAGGGCTGCACTTATAGCGCAGCGGCGGCGATCAAGCACAAAAAACCGCCCGCGGGTTTAGCCGCGGGCGGTGAAGAGAACAACGGGAAGCCGATCTAGAAGATCAGCTTCGCGCCGAGTTGGAATTCACGAGGATCGAACGCAGAGGTGACTTGACCAAAGCGTCCATCACCGACGTTGGTGTCAATGCCACCACCGGCGTAATCCCCACGGAATTGGGTGTGGTTCCAGGTGTTGAAGCTCTCAGCGCGGAACTCGAAGCGGCTTCCACGCGCTTCGCTGATCACGAAGCTCTTGAAGAGTGAGAGGTTCCAATCGTCGCGGCCAGGACCGCGCACGATGTTCGCCGGGAGGTTACCCCAGGTTCCAATCGCCGGGACCGCGAAGGCTGCTGGATTAAACCACTGTTGGGCCGTCTTCGGATAGCTAACCTTTCCGACGAGGTCCGGGCGGTTCCCAGCATTCGCTACGACGTTGGTCACGTTAGTCGGATCGTTCACGCCCATATTGAGAGGCGCGCCAGATTCCATGGTTACGATTCCAGAAAATTCCCATCCGCCTGCAACGGTCTTGAGCAAGTGGCTGTCGCTGTTCCGGAAGAGAGG